>Ga0194129_10001960_pt1 | contig 32128 bp, 30 predicted proteins | sample TA2KigCa35mmetaG_FD_150862 | JGI IMG/M metagenome (GOLD analysis project Ga0194129, IMG submission 150862) | Freshwater microbial communities from Lake Tanganyika, Tanzania - TA2015038 Kigoma Deep Cast 35m | ecosystem: Environmental > Aquatic > Freshwater > Lake | place: Tanzania: Lake...
TCATCGTGCACCCGCGCACCCCGAGCCTCCCCGTGTACATCGCCGCGATCGGACCGAAGAACGTGGCCCTCACCGCCGAGATCGCCGACGGCTGGCTCCCGATCTTCTACTCGCCCACGCGTGCCGAGGCCGTGTGGGGCGAGGCGATCGGGAGCGGGCTCGCGGCCGGCGGCCGGGCGGCCGCCGACTTCGACGTCGCCGCCACGGTGAGCGTGATCGTGGGTGACGACGTGGAGCGGCTGCGCGACATGGCCAAGCCGATGGTCGCGCTCTACGTGGGGGGCATGGGGGCCCGGGGCAAGAACTTCTACAACGACCTCGCCTGCCGCTACGGCTACGAGACCGAGGCGGCCGAGATCCAGGACCTGTACCTCTCAGGCAAGAAGCAGGAGGCCACCGCCCTGGTTCCCGACGACCTCGTCGACGACGTCTGCCTCATCGGGCCCCGCGAGCGAATCGCCGACCGGCTCGAGGCGTGGAAGGAGTCCCGGGTCACGACCCTGGTCGTGGGGGCGACCCAGCCCGAGGCCCTGCGGGTGATGGCCGAGCTGGTCCTGTAGGCCCCGGCGGTCCGGGGTTCACCCCTACCCGGGCCGGATCGGAAGGCTCAGAACCGCTCAGAACCGCTCAGAACCGCTCAGAACCGCTCAGAACAGGAAGTTCAGCGCCCCGAGGACGCGACGGCCGAGATCGGCGTCGCCGTCGAGGGTCACAGGGACGGTGGCGGGGTCGGCGCGACCGCAGGCGAGGCGGGCGTAGGCGTCGCCCGCCGTCGTGATGCGCACCGTGGGGTCGGTGGGCGCCTCGGCCAGCGGCGCGGCCCGGCCGCCCACGACCTCGAGCACGACCGTGCGGACGAGCGGGGCCGTGGTGGTGACGACGACGACGGTGCCGTCGGGCGGGGCGACCTTCTTGCCGACCACGAAGCCGAGCGTCCCGACGATGCGGTCCATGGCCGCCTCGGCGGCCGGACCGGTGCACCCGCCGGGTCGGTCGAGGGCCTCCCGCATGTCCTGCTCGTGAACCCACGAGTCGAAGGCCCGGAAGGGCAGGAGGTCGCGCACCGTCCCCGGGCCCATGGGAGTCCAGGACTCGGCGGCGAAGTCCTCGGCCGTGCACGCCCGCAGGCCGGCCAGGCGGGCGCCGGTGACTTCCACGAACTCGGCGAGCACGTCGGCGCCGCTCCACGACCGGCGGGCGTCGACGAACACCTCGTTGCGGCTCCCGACGTCGTTGCGCAGGTGCGCGAGCCCCTCGGGGACCGTGTGGTCCACCGGGTCGAGGCCCAGGAGCATCCGCTCGAGGTCGGTGAGGTGGGCGAGGTGGTCCTGCACCGACCAACCCGGGACCGCCGTCGGCCGGACCCAGTCGGTGTCGGCGCAGGTCGCGCCCAGGTCGGCCAGGCGGCACCAGACCTCGTCGAGGCGGTCGACGAGGGCGCGGTCGGCGGGGTCGGGGGGTGTGCTCACGGAGCGGCGCCTCGGTCGACGATCTCGTGCCAGGTGTGGTCGGCGCCCTTGACCACTACGACGTCGGCGAGGTCGCGGCTCGGGGCGATGTGCTCGGTCAGGTTGGGGAGGTTTACACTCCGGTATACGGAACGGGCGATCTCTTTCTGCGCCCCGGGTACGAGGTCGGCGAAGCGGCCGTAAAACGACATTGCGTCGGCCCCGTCGACCAGGCGCAGGAACCGCTGCACGAACCACTCCTCGATGAGGCCCAGCGGCGCATCGACGTAGACGCCGAGGTCGGTGCACCCGGGGGTGGCCGAGAGCGCATTGACGCCTTCGAGCACCACGACGTCGATCGGCCCCACCGGGTGGTGGACCCCGGGGACGACGTCGTAGGTCTCGTGCGAGTACACCGGCACCGTCACGGGTGCGGTGCGGTCGACGGTGTCGCGCACCGCCGCGCAGAATGCGCGCAGGGCGGCGACGTCGTAGCTCTCCGGGAAGCCCTTGCGCTCCATGAGCCCCCGCGCCGCGAGCACCGCCCCGGGCAGGAGGAACCCGTCGGTGCTCACCACCTCGGCCCCGATCCCCCGCTCGACCAGGCTCGCGGCGACGAGATCGGCGAGGGTCGACTTGCCCACCGCCACCGGCCCCGCCATCGCGACCACCGCGGTGGCCCGGGGCCGCAGGCGACCGACCACCCAGTCGACGAGTACCGCCGCAACGTCGGGCCCGGCGCTCACCCGCGCGGCGCCATGTGCTGCGAGAGGTCGCCCTCGAGGTCGGGCCGCACCATGCGCTCCTCGAACCACCACTGCCCGTCGACCTGCACGAACCGGTCGTGGTAGCGGCCGGCCAGCACCGGCTGCAGCGGGAGCGTCGGGGTCTGCTGGTAGACAGTGAAATGGCTCTGCGCGGTGGCCGTGCCCGCAGTCGTGTCGACGGTGACGGTCACCGTTCCGAGCACGTGCTTGGTGCGCGGCGTGCCGTCCTCGTACGCGATGACCGCGTCGTACATGCGCCGGACCGCCGCCGCCCCGACCAGCTCCGTCCCCGCCGGCGACCGGAACGCCCCCCGCGTGAAGAGTGCGGCGACGCCGTCGAAGTCACCGGCGTCGAGGCGCTCGCAGTACGCGTGCACCAAGGCGCGGACCGCGACCTCGTCGGGATGCACGGAACCCCGATCACCCGCCGCCGAGCACCGGCTGCGGATTGGTGTGCACGAGGTAGGACCCGTAGCCACGGTTCGGCCAGACCAATCCGAAGCGGAGCCGGGCCTCCTCGCTCATCGCCGCGAGGCCCTCGGGCGGGATGATCTGCCACCAGTTGGCCTGGAGGCGCAGGAACGCCCGGGCGTACAGGGCGAAGCCCATGACCCGCTCACGGTCGGCGCTGCGGTTCTCCCCCGAGGTGTGCCAGGTGCGGCCGTGCATGACAATCACCGAGCCGGCCCGGGCCTCGTAGGAGACCATCCCCGCCTTGGGGTCGGCCGGGACCTCGGAGAAGCGGGTGAACCGGTGACTGCCCGGGAGGTAGCGGGTGGCACCGTTCTCCTCGTCGACGTCGTCGAGGCACCAGATGACGTTGAGCGCCCACAGGTCGGTCCAGGGCTCGGGGTGCAGCGTCGACTGGTCGTTGTGGGCGTTCATCGAACGGCTGCCGGGCAGGGCGTTGTTACCCGAGAAGTTCGAGAACAGCCAGTCGTCGGAGAGCAGCGCCGAGACGTACGGCGTCACCCCCGGGTGGACGGCCAGGTCGACGAAGACGGGATCGTGGGCGGGGAGGTCGGGCATGCGCACGTTGCGCCCACCGGGGTCGAGCGCCTCCATGACCACGGGGTAGCCGGCCGCCGCCGCCCGCTCCGCGGCCGCCAACGCGGCCGCCCGGGCTTGCGCCACCTCCTCGGGGGAGAGCACCCCGGGCAGGATGCAGAAGCCGTCGGTGTGGACCGCCTCCACCAGGCGAGGGTCCACCGGTGCCGGTGCGGGGAGCGTGGTCATGACCGCATTCTCCCGCATCGGCCGACCCCGGCCAAGGCGGGGTCGCGCTCCCCATGCGGCCCGGGCGGCCGACCGGGTAAGAATCGGGGGTGACGACCCCGCCCAGGAGAGGAATCCCGTGACCGAGGCCACCCAGTTCGATCGCGATGCCATCCAGCGGAAGTACGCCGAGGAGCGCGACCGGCGCGTCGGCGGCAACCGCAAGGCGGTCAGCGAGCTGTGGCGCAACGAGGCCCTCGCCGACTACCTCACCGACCCGTTCACCCCGTACGCCGACCGGGCGCCGGTCCGGGAGGATATCGACGTCGCCATCGTCGGCGCTGGGATCGCCGGGGTCGTGACCGGCGCCAATCTGCGCGACCAGGGCGAGTACGAGATCCGGCTCATCGACACCGCGGGCGGGGTCGGCGGCACCTGGTACTGGAACCGCTACCCGGGCGTGATGTGCGACGTCGAGTCGTACATCTACATGCCGATGCTGGCGGAGCTCGACTACGTCCCGACCCGCAAGTACGCCTTCGGCGAGGAGATCCGCGAGCACATCGACGCGATCGCCCAGAAGTACGACCTCGTCGACGACGCCCTCTTCCACACCCGCGTGCTCGAGAGCCGCTGGGACGAGACCGCCGCCCGCTGGGTCCTCACCACCGACCGCGGCGACGAGATCCGGGCCCGCTACCTGATCATGGCGGTGGGCATCCTCAACCTGGCCAAGCTCCCGGCGATCCCCGGGCTCGAGCGGTTCCGGGGCAAGGCGTTCCACTCGTCACGCTGGGACTACAACTACACCGGGGGCGCGCCCGGCGACGACCGCCTCACGAAGATGGCCGACCGGGTCGTGGGCGTGCTCGGCACCGGCGCCACCGCCATCCAGTGCATCCCGCCGCTGGCTGCGTCGTCGAAGCACCTCTACGTGTTCCAGCGCACCCCGTCGGCCATCGGCGTGCGCAACAACTTCGAGACGCCCGAGGAGTTCGCCGCCGGTCTCACCCCCGGCTGGCAGAAGGACCGGATGGAGAACTTCACCGCCTTCATGTCGGGGAAGGAGACCGAGCGCGACCTCGTGGACGACGCCTGGACCGAGCACATGGCCAAGGTGGCGAACCCGAGGATCGAGCCGGGCATGACCCCCCAGGAGATCGGCGACGCCGCCGAGGCGTTCGACTTTTCGGTGATGGAGGCGCACCGCCGCCGGGTCGAGACAATCGTCACCGACCCGGCCACGGCCGAGATGCTGAAGCCCTACTACCGCTACCTGTGCAAGCGGCCGTGCTTCCACGACGAGTACCTCGCCACGTTCAACCATCCCAACGTGGCCCTGGTCGACTGCCCACGCGGTGTCACCGAGGTGACCGAGCGCGGGGTGATCGTCGACGGCACCGAGTACGAGCTCGACTGCATCGTGTTCGCCACCGGGTTCGAGGCCGAGGTGACCCCCCTGCCGCGCCGGGTCGGTCACGATATCGTCGGGCGCGACGGGCTCACCATCGCCGAGAAGTGGGCCGACGGCGCGAGCACCCTCCACGGCGTGCTCACCCGGGGCTTCCCAAACCTGTTCCTGTCCCCCGGACCCGGGCAGCAGGCGGTGGTCAGCGTGAACCACACCCACGTGATGGTGGCGGGGGGCGAGCACATCGCCGCGACCATCGCCAAGCTCGATCGGGAGGGCGTGCGCAGCTTCGACGTGACCGCCGAGGCCGAGGCCGACTGGAACGCCAAGATCGAGGCGGGCTTCAGCGACCGGAGCGCCTTCATGCTCGCGTGCACGCCGTCGCGGCTGAACTTCGAGGGGGACCCGAGCGGCCAGAACCCGCGCAACGGCTCCTACGGCGGCGGGTACGGCGACTTCTTCGGGTGGGAGACGCTCCTCGACCAGTGGCGGGCCGCCGCCGACTTCCCCGGCCTCGAGGTCGACCGGGGCGACTGAGCCGAGATCCACCGGTGCCGCACCGGCCCGACCGGGCCGGCACCACGACCGCGAGCAGGGGGGACCATGGCAGGACAACGGGGACCGGAGACCGTCGTCGTCACCGGCGGCGCGATCGGGATCGGGGCGGCGATCGCCGAGGAGTTCGGCCGCCGGGGCGCCTACGTGGTGACGCTCGACCCGATGGTCGCGCTCGACGGGTCGCCCCAGGGTCACGCCGACGCCGAGCCCACCACCGCCGAGCGCATCGTGGCCGCCGGCGGGCAGGCCCGGGCGTCGAACACGTCGGTCACCGACGCCCCGGCGGTCGCGGCGCTCTTCGCCGAGCTCGTCGCCGAGTTCGGGGCGCTCGACGCCGTGGTCAACGTGGCCGGCATCAGCCGCCCCACCGGGTTCGCCTTCGGGACCGAGGAGGACTGGGCCCGGGTGCTCGACGTGCACCTCGTCGGCTACCTCACCGTGCTCGGCGCCGCGCTGCCGATCATGGCCGGGCAGGGCCACGGACGGATCCTGGGCGTGACCTCCGGCTCGGGCTGGCGGCCGGCCGACGCCGGGGCGTACAGCTGCGCCAAGCGGGCGGTCGCGGCACTGACGTGGCAGCTCGGGCGGGTCGCGCCGGCCGGGGTCAGCGTGAACGCGCTGTCACCGATCGCCGCGACCCGGATGATCGCCAATGCCCTCTCACGGCAGCCCGCCGGGGGCGACGGCAGCGGCAAGAGCGCGGCGTCGGGTGGCGTCGCCCTCGCCGCGGCGCCACCGCCCGAGCACCTCGGGCCCATCGGCGCGTACCTCGCCGGATCCGCGTTCGCCTGGAGCACCGGGCAGGTGGTGTTCTCCAACGGCGCCGAGGTCTCGGCGGTCCGGCCGCCCCACCTGATCGAGGCGGTGCGCACCACCGCCGTGCCGTCGCTCCCCCAAGTCGTCGATGCCGCGATGGGCGTCCTCGCCTCCTCGGAGGCGGCCCAGGTGAGCAACGGGGCGAGCGTGCCCCGGCTCACCGCGGCGTTCACCCCCGACGCCGCCGACCCGGCCACCGAGATCGTGGCCCGCCGCTGTCTCGTCGTCACCGACGATCCCGCCTGGCGCACCGCCCTCGAGGCGGCGGCGACCGCCCGGGGCCTGGCGGTGGAGCACGGCGACCCCGACGCCGCCGGGCTCGCCGCCGTCACCGCGGTCGTCGACGCCGCCGCCACGGGCACGGCCCCGGTCGAGGCGGTGGTGGTGGCGCTGGTTGGCGCCGGCGCGACCGGTGCCGGGGCCGCCGGGACCGACGGTGCCGACTGGGCGTCGGTCCTGGCCGGCCACGCAGGCATCGCCGAGGCCGTCCGACGCGACGCCACGTGGGTGCGGGCGGTGGCCGACGTCTCGGCCCGCACCGAGGCACCGATGCGCGTCGTGACCGTCACCGCCGCGACCTCATCGGGCGGACGGAGCCGGGCGATGGCCGCCGCCCAGCTGACCCGGTCGGCGCACTCGGCCACCCAGCAGCGGGTCGACGCCTTCGCGGTGGCGGTCGAGTCGGGCGATCCCGGCGCCCGCGGCACCACCGCCGAGCTGGTGGCGCGCCTGGTGGCCGGGACCGACGGTGCCGCGCTCTCGGGCGCCGAGCTCGTGGTCGACACCGACTGGCTGGGCCTGCGTAGCCACCCGACGGTGGGCGGCACCGTCTCGTACGGTGGGCCCGAGCTGCCCGACTGGCTCGACGGCGCGGTACGCCGCATCATCGGCGGCGACTCCGCCGCCTAGGAGGGACCATGGCCGGACCGATCACCCGTATCGTCGACGCCCACATCCACTTCTGGGACCCGGCGCGCGCCGACTGGTACCCCTACCTCGCCGGGGCGATGACGCTCGACATCGGCGACATCACCGGGATGATCCGGCCCTTCCACCCGGCGACCTACCGGACCGAGTCGGCGGCGTGGCCGGTCGACAAGGTCATCCACGTCTCGGCCGCCGGCGGGTTCATCGCCGACGAGACCGCCGAGCGCGAGGTCATGGGGGCCGAGACCGGCGATCCCGCCGCGATCATCGGGGGGATCCTCTCCGGGGTCGCCCCGGCCGAGAACATCGCTCTGATCGACGCGCAGATGGCCGCCTCGCGGTTCCGGGGGGTGCGCACGATGGGGGCCGACCCGGGGGGCGTCCCCCACCCCGACGTGCTGCGGGCCCTGCAGGAGCGCGACCTGGTCTTCGACCTGATGGTCCACCCCGACCTGCTCGAGCCCGCGGCCCGCACGCTCGCGGACCACGGTGACCTCACGGTCGTCGTGGAGCACACGGGCTGGCCCCGCACGAACGACCCCGACGAGTACGCACGCTGGAAGACGGGCATGACCGCGCTCGCCGCCCTCGACCACGTGCAGTGCAAGCTGTCGGGACTGACCATGCCGTTCGCGACGATGGACCCCGAGGTGTTCCGACCCTGGATCGAGTTCGCCCTCGACCGCTTCGGCGTCGGCCGGTGCTTCTTTGCGAGCAATTTCCCGGTGGACTCGAGCCACGGGACCTTCGACGAGCTCTACTCGACCTTCGACACGCTCACCGCGGACCTGAGCGATGCCGACCGCGACCGGCTCTTCGCCACGAACGCGGAGCGCGTCTACCGCTGTTGAGGATCACCGGGTGTGCGGGCGGCGACGCACCGCGGACGCCGGGTCCCCGGGGAGCGAGTCGAATCCTCACGCCCCTCACGGGGCGGGCGGGTTTCAGCCTCGGCCTGAACATGCGCCGCGTCGCGCCGAATCCGCTGCGTATGCCCTGACCCGCGGTTTCGCGTGCGGTGCTGCCCGCCCCCTCCACCCGAAACGGCGGCGTTGTGCACTATGCGTGAGCAGGGCGTTCACGCGCGGAGGTTGCGTCGGGGTGTGTGGGGCATGTCTTCGGCGACACGCCTCAGGAAGCGATCGGTCGGAGCAGGCCGCCCGGCCGCGCGCCGGTCGATGCCCCGTCGATCCAGGTGGGCTCTCCGGCCACGATCGTCGCCCGGAAGCCGGCCGGAGCCCGCCGGAACCGCCACGTGCCGAACGGGACATCCCACACGCGCTCCTCCGCGCCGAGCGACAGCTCGTCGAGGCGGAAGACGCACAGATCGCCGGCCATCCCCTCGGCTACCACACCACGGTCGCGCAGCCCGAAGAACCCGGCGACCCGACCGGTGAGCGCGTGCACTGCATGCTCAAGCGTGACGAGGCCCGCGTCGCGCACGTAATGCGTCAGCAGGTACACGTGCTCTCCGGCGGCGGCGAAGAGCTGCAGATGCGCGCCGCTGTCGGTGATGTTGGGGAGCATGTGCGGCTCGTGCAGCGCACGGACGATGTCGGCTTCGTTGTGCCGCTCGGGTGCCCCGGCGAGCAACGAGCCGATGCCATTGGCCAGCACCCACTCGGCGAGCGCGTCGGACAGGTGCAGCCCGGTGTGCTCGGAGTAGTCCAGGAGCGAGATGTCGAGCGGGCCGGTACCGGTCTCCGACACCGCGAAGTACATCTCGTGGGGGCGATCGACGCGCGACATGCTCGATCGTGTCCGGTTGTCCCAGTCGTCGCGCGCACGGGCGCGCCACGCGGGGTCGGCCAGGGTCGCCAGCTTGTCCTCGGCCGGACCGTTGAGCACCTCGTTCCAGGCCGGCACCCGCTGGAAGGCGATGGAGCGCTCAAAGCTGAAGAAGGGCACCAACGGCTTGAACGCGAGCATGGGCCACACGTCGGCGCCCTCGGCCTGGAGCCGATGGAACAGCTCCCAGTACTCGGGGCGTCGATCGTCGTCGGGGGTATTGATCGGCAAGCCGGGCCACTGCACGCGGACCCCGGTGTCGCGGGCGATCGCACCGAACCGGACGGCGTCGGCCATATTGCGGTCGTGATCGGGGAAGAACGTGAGGACCTGCACCGTGGCAGGTCGGTGCTTCGCCACGACGGCGAACAGCGCGCGGTACTCATGGTCGTCGGCGAAATACCCGGGCACGATTCGCAACGCGCGGTCACGATCGAAGACGTTCATGCTGAGCCCGAGGGCGCCGGCCCGGAGTCCGTCGTCGAGCACCGCGCACATCCGCACAACCTCGTCGTCGGTGGCCGCCCGCTCCCATGCCGCGCCGCCCATCACGAACGTGCGCAGGGCGAGGTGTCCGACGTAGCCCGCGTAGTGCACTGCAGCCGGGCGGGCGCGCAGCACCTCCGCGTATTCGCCCCAGGTCTCCCAGGTCCACGGGACCAGGTTGCGGAAGGCCTCGACCGGGAGGTCCTCGAGGAAGCAGAGCAGGTCGACGATCTCGTCGCGCTGGGCGCCGGCGAGGGGCGCGATGGAGTTCCCACAGTTGCCGAAGACCATCGAGGTGTTGCCTGACGCTGGCAGGGGGTCGACGTCGGGGTTCCACCACATCGCGCCGTCGAGATGGGTGTGGGTGTCGATCACCCCGGGGGCCACCGTGCAGCCCCGGGCATCGACCACCCGTTCGCCGTCGGGCGTGAGGCTCGGCCCCATCTCGACGATCACGCCGTTGCGCACCCGCACGTCGGCAGTGAACTCGGATGCCCCGGTACCGTCGACGACCGCGCCCCCGACTACCAGCACGTCACCCACGACACCACCCCGGGCGGGTCCGCCTATTCGTTACGTTGTGTAACGTAACGAGCCATGGGCGCAGCGTCAAGGGCCGGCGGTGGTCGGCCCTGCGACCGGGACATCGACGTCGCCGTGCTGGCCGCGACCCGCGAGCTCCTGGTCGAGGTCGGCTACCCCGGCCTCACCTACGCTCTGGTCGCGTCGCAAGCCGGGTCGAGCCGCCCGGCGTTGTACCGCCGCTGGCCATCGAAGGCCCACCTCGTGTTCGACGCCCTCTTCCCGAGCAGGATCGACGACGCCCCGGTCGACGACCCGACCTTCCGGGCGTACCTGCACGCGATTATCACGCGGGTGGCGGCGTCGTACCGCCGCCCCGTCGCACGCGCGGCGGTGCCGTTCTTGCTCGGCGAGATCCACGATCCCGAACGGCGCCGCAGCATCGTCGACCGCCTCCAGGTCGAGGCCCACCGAGACTTAGCGACGCGCGTCTCCCAGGCCATTGTGGCCGGTGAGCTGGTCGAGGCGACCGACCCCACCCTCCTCCTCGAGACGGTGCACGCCGCCGCGCTCCACCACGCGCTGGGCGAGGAGACCGACGATCCCGAATTCGCCGGCGAGCTCGTGGCCCTCGTCCTCGACGGTGCCCCAACGCGCCCGGGCAGAGGGCTCGGACAACCGACCTGTCGCACGCGCGACCGCTCCCTGGTGACCGACGACGGCACGCGCATCGTGTATCGCACCGGCGGTTGCGGCGGCCCTGCGCTCGTGTTCGTACACGGCTGGTGCTCGAACCGCACCCACTGGGACGCCCAGCTCGGTCACTTCGCCACGTCACGGCGGGTGGTTGCTGTCGATCGCCGCGGTCACGGCCGCTCCGACGTCACCACGGATGGCTACACGCCGGCCCGCCACGCCCGGGATCTCGCCGAGGTTGTGCGTCGCGAGCGGCTCGACGAGGTCGTGCTCGTGGCCCACGCCGGCGGAGGACCGACCGCGCTGGCGTACGCGGACCGCCACCCCGACACCGTGATCGCCCTGGTGCTCGTTGACACGTTCATCAGCGGCCGCACACCGCTGGGGCGCCCCCACAGCGCCGGGCGCAGCCCCCTCGGGCAGCTCGTCGACCAGCTGACCGGGCCCGACGGGGCCGAGCGCTTCGCCGCGACGTACCGCAGGTTCTTCAGTAGCGCTGCGGGGCCCGAGGCCGAGGCGGCGGTGCGCGACGCGATGGCGGTCCCCTTGCGTGTCGCCCGCGCCGACCTGGCGAGCCTGGCCGCCGACAGCGAGGGTCCGGCCCGTCGCCTCCGGTGCCCGGTGCTGTGGCTGACCGTCGCGCCCGCCGACATCGCCCGCCTCATCACCGTGTTCCGCGTCGTCCACTTCGGCGTCGTGGTCGGGTCGGGGCACTTCCCTCACCTGGAGGTCCCCGACCAGGTGAACGCCATGATCGAGCGATTCCTCACCGTCGTCGGCCCGCAAGCGTGAGTCGCGCCTGACCGGTCACAGATCACGCGGCCGGTCGGCCACCACTCCTCGCCGGAAGAGGTCATCGATCGCATCGCTGGTGATGCCCAGCTCGCCGAGGATCTCGCGGGTGTGCTGCCCGAAGGTCGGCGCCGGGCGCGTCACCCAGCGGTCCACTCCGGGCGCTCGGTAGGGCTGACCCGGGACCTCGATGCTTCCGAGGACAGGATGATCCACCGGCTCGAAGAGGCCACGCGCCCGGTACTGCGGATGATGGCGTAGCAGCCGCGGGTCGCGACACCATCCGGCCGGAACGCCGAGCGCGCATAGCTCGTCTGCGGCTGCCGAGGCGTCACGGGTCGCGACCCACGCGCCGATGACCGTGTCCAACGAGTCGTGGTGCTCGACGCGTCCGGCGTGCGAAGCGAACCGCGGGTCGTGGATGAGGGCCGATTCCCCCAAGTGAGCGGCGAGTGCGTCCCACTGTGCGTCGGTCGTCACGCTCACGGCGAGCCACTCGCCATCGCTCGCAGCGCGATAGACACCCTGCGGCGCGGCATGGGCGGCCCGGTTCCCGGTGCGGCCCATCGTGGTGCCGTACATGCTGTGCTCGAGCACCGGCTGCGCCGACACGTGCAGCGCGGCCTCGAGCATTACGGACTCCACCGCGACCGACGCACCCGAGCGCGCCCGCTGGGCCAGGCCCACCATCGCAGCCCAGGCGCCGGTCGCACCCCCGACCGGGTCGGGCAGGCCGCCCTTAGAGACCGGCAGGCCGTCGGCGAAGCCGGTGATCGACGACATCGTGGACATCGGCTCGATCGTCTGGGCGAAGGCCGGGCGGTCGCGCCACGGGCCGTCGAGACCGAACGCGGGCATGCGGAGGTAGACGATGTGGGGATTCCGCTCGAGCACGGCGTCGTGGGTGAGTCCCCAAGCCTCGGCCACCCTCGGCGCGAAGTTCTCGACCAGCACATCGGCCTGCTCGATGAGGCGCCACAGGAGATCGAGGCCCTCGTCGGTGCCCAGGTCGAGCGCGATGCCACGCCGGTCGGTGTCGACCGCGACGAACATGTGCCCGTACTCCCACCAGTCGTCCGAGCGGGCGAGCACCTTGCCGAGGAGCCGCATGCCGTCCGGATTGGCCGGTCCTTCGATGTGGACCACGTCGGCCCCCAGGCGACCGAGGATCTGGGTCGTGAGCGCGCCCACCCACCACGCCGTCAGATCCACCACGCGGAGCCCGGTGAGCGGCCGCGCCGGATCCGTTCCGGGCGGGGCCACCGACCGCTCGGCCGCAGGACGCGGGCGCACTTCGGTCTCGTGCTCGCCTAGGCGCGGCGCTCCGCCCGGCGAGGGGAGCGCGCGCCCATTGAGGCGGTAGGGCGGGCGCAATGCCACGTGTCCGTCGTCGCCCGTGACGAAGACGTCGCGCGCGCCGAGCTGCTCGTCGCACAGCACCGAGGCGCCGTCGTGGCACGGCGCCACCGGAATCCGCAGCGCGGCCGCATCCTCGATGACTTCCTGGACTGTGTGCGACGACACCCACGCATCGATCTCAGCCTGCCACGTCGCTCCCATCGCCAGACGGGCGTTCAGGCTCAGGTACTGCGGATCCTCCATGAGATCGGGTTGACCGATCAGCAGCAGGAACATCTGCATCATGTGCCCGGCGTTGCAGTTGAACGCAACCAATCCGTCGCGCGCCCGCTCGATCCCGGGGGTGTCGAGCGTGCGCACGGGCGGACCCACCACGGGGGCGCCCGTCAGCTGGTGTACGAGATCGAGGTGATTGGTGCCCGAGAGGGCCATCACGTCGTGCACGGACACGTCGAGGTAAGTCCCTTCACCACCGGAGCGGGCGTGCAGCACTGCGGCCAGCGCAGGGGCCGCAGAGAACAGGCCGCCGAGGAACTCCGAGATCCGACCACCGGCCTGCACCGGCGGTCGATCCGTGGGCCCGCGGAACTGCAGCCCTCCCGACTCGGCCTGGATCGTCAGGTCGGTGGCAGGCCGGCCCGACCAGGGCCCACTGCGACCGAACGCGGTGATCGACACGACCACGAGATGTGGGAACGATCGGCGGAGCGCGGCGACGTCGAGGGCCGGGTCGCCGTCGTCGATCAACAGGTCCGAGCCGGAGAGCAGCGACCGGACCCGGGTGTCGCCGACCGAGCCCACGATCGAGCGCTTGCCTCCGTTCAGGTAGCGGAACAACGCCCCGTCGCGACCATCCGGCACCGACACCGTCGACGCATAACGCCGAAGCGCGTCGCCGCCGGGCGGCTCCGCCTTGATGACATCAGCTCCGGCATCGACGAACAGCTTGCCCAGCAGCGGCCCCGAGACCCGGGTGGCACACTCGACGACCTGGATGCCGTCGAGCGGATGGGGCTCGTCGACCATCAGACCGAGCGCCGGCCTGCGTCGACGGGTCCGGACACGGGTTCCTCGATGCGCGCGATCTCCTGCTGGCGCAGATACGTCGCAAGCCACCAGGCGTCGGCTTCTCCGAGCCACCGCAAGAGCTCAGTCCCGAGGTCGGCGAGCTCGCTCCGGCGTCGCTCCGTGGGTGCGGCGGGAAGTGAGGCGCCACTGGCCGGCAGCGCGAACTCGTACTCGAGTGTCAGCATTCGGTTGAGATCCCGGGCGCAACGTGTCACCTGGTCGTACTGGGCCACGCCGAGGATCTCGGTGTAGCGGGCTTCGACCGCGTCGATGCCGGCGCGCTCGGCGATGGCGGCCGCGCCATCGGTCACGAAGGCCCGACCCAGATCCGTGAGCTCCACGAGGTTCGCCCGGCCGTCATCGGGGTTGGCGACCCACGCCACGAACCCGGCCCGGGCGGCCAGGCCGACCGTCTGGCTGGCGTCCTGGGCGCTCACGCCCAGGGCCTCGGCGAGCCGGCCCTGGGGCACCGCGCCCTTCCACACGAGCGCAAGCAGCGGCGCCATGCCGGGACGCCGTTGCTCGTACCCGGCATCGGCCAAGGTGCGGTCGATGTGACGACGCAGGTCGTTGGCGATCGCGATCAGGTGGTGCACCACGTTGTCGGCGCTGCGCTGGGAACCCGGATACCGCCCGACATCGCTTTCTGACCCACCCACCGGCTCACCCATCACCGCTCCGACCCGCTCCACCTGTGCGCGGCTCGGACTCGTCAACTTTGCTTGAGTACCCTACTCTCCACCATTAGTCGGAATCGTTCCCGTCGCAAGGGACGATCGCCAACGCAACGGGGGACTCCGATGAACGCACCGGGTACGGATCGCGTCCGCATCGCCGTCATCGGCGCCGGACCGGGCGGGCTGTGTATGGGCAAGCGCTTGCTCGACGAAGGCATCGACGACTTCGTGCTCCTCGAGAAGTCCGACGGCGTCGGGGGCACCTGGAACCTGAACCGCTACCCCGGCTGCGAGTGCGACGTGCAGTCGGCCCTGTACTCGTTCTCGTTCGAGATCAAGCCCGACTGGTCCAAGCCCTACGGCACCCAGCCCGAGATCCTCGCCTACATGGAGCACGTCGCCGAGAAGTACGGCGTGCTCCCCCACGTGCGCCTCGGCAGAAGCGTGAGGCGCGCGGTCTGGGACGAGCCGACGGCCACCTGGACGCTCACCCTCGACGACGGCGCCACCGTCACCGCCGACGTCGTGGTCAGCGCGATCGGCATGTTCAACGACCTGGCCTGGCCCGACATCGACGGGCTCGACGACTTCGCCGGGACGCTGTTCCACTCGGCGCAGTGGAACTGGGACCACGATCTCACCGGCGAACGCGTCGCCGTGATCGGCTCCGCCGCGTCGGCCGTGCAGTTCGTGCCCGAGATCCGGAAGCAGGCCGGCATAGTGCACCTGTTCCAACGCACGGCGAACTGGGTCACCCCGAAGATCGACACGCCGTATACGGCCGGGCAGCTTGAGGCGTTCCGCCACGACCCGACCCCGATCCTCGAATTCCGCCGCGAGGTCGAGGACTCGATGAACAAGGGCATGACCTTCACCAACACCGAGAAGCTGGCGCTCTCGGTTGCCGCGGTCAACCAAGCGATCGATCAGGTGAACGACCCGGTCGTGCGGGAGAAGCTGCGGCCACAGCATCCCTTCGGCTGCAAGCGGCCGCTCATGTCGAACGTGTACTACCCGGCCTTCAACGAGCCCAACCTCGAGCTCGTCACCGAGCCCGTCTTCCGGATCACGCCCCACAGCGTCGTAACCGACGACGGACAGGAGCGGGTCGTCGACACCATCGTCCTCGCGACCGGGTTCGCCGCCACCAGGTACCTGTCGGCGATCGACGTGGTCGGTCGCAACGGCACGAGGATCGACGACGCTTGGAACGACGGTGCGACCGCATACCTGGGCATCACCACGGCCGGGTTCCCGAACCTCTTCATGCTCTACGGACCCAACACGAACAACGGCTCAATCCTCACGATGATCGAGTACCAGGTGGAACACATCCTCGGCCACGTCCGCCGACTCCTCGACGAGCACCTCGCGTGGGTCGACGTGCGCCCGGAGCCGATGGCGCGCTTCAACGACGACGTGCAGCGGGCGATCGCCGACATCCCCGTGTGGAACTTCGGGTGCAACGGCTACTACCGCACCCCCTCGGGTCGCATCGTCACCCAATGGCCCTTCTCGATGAGGGAGTTCCACGACCGCACCGCCACCATCGACCCGGCCGACTACGAGGTTGCCACGCGCTGACCGCACTTGGCTCACCACAGGGCGGTCACCTCAGGTTCAGAACGGGTCGGCTGACCCCGGACCCGGATAGCCGGCAGTGAAGCCGCCGTCGGCGACGAACTCCGAGCCGGTCGAGTACGAGCTGTCATCCGACGCGAGGAACACCGCCATGGACGCGATCTCGGATGCCTCGCCCACTCGCCCCATGGGCGCGTGACGCTTGGTCGCAGTCTCGATCATCGCTCGCACGGGCGCCCGGTCCTGCCCCGGAACCGCGGCGAGCAGCGTGTGTACGTTGCCCGGGTGGATTGAGTTGACCCGGATGTTGCGCGGTGCCAGCTCCATCGCCGCGGCCTTCGTCATACCCCGCACCGCCCACTTGCTGGCCACGTAGGAGATGATGCGCGGCACGCCGACCAGGCCGTCCATCGACGAGATATTGATGATCGAGCCCCGACCCGCCGCCGTCATGGCGGCCACGACCGCCTTCATTCCCAGGAACACTCCCACCTGGTTCACGTCGATCACGCGCCGGTAGCTCTCCGCCGACATCTCCCACAGCGGCGCACCCTCTGCCGTCCCCGCATTGTTGACCAGCACGTCGAGGTGCCCGAAGCGCTCGACCGTCGTGGTGACTGCGCGATCCCACTCCGTCTCGTCGGTGACGTCGAGGTGGACCCACGCCGCCCCGTTGCCGAGCCGCTGGGCCGCCTCCGCCGACTCGATGTCGAGCACATCGGCGATCATCACCCGTGCGCCCTCGCCCACGAAGACCTCGGCCATCGCGAGGCCCAGTCCCCGGGCGCCCCCCGATATGAGCGCCACCCTGCCATCGAGCTTCAACGTTGTACTCCTTTCGTCGGACTCACCATCGGACTCACGCCCGGCGTCGCACGATCTGGCGCTGCAGGGCGCCGAGGTGGAGGTGCCCGAAGCGGGTCGGCTCGCCGACGAGCTCAAGTCGGGGCAGTAGCGAGAGGAGCACCCGGAGGACCGCACGCAGCTCCCAGCGTGCGAGGTTGGCACCGAGGCAGAAGTGCGCCCCATGCCCGAACGCGAGGTGGGAGTTGGGCCAGCGCCCGACGTCGAAGCACCCGACGTCGAAGCAGTAGGGATCGGCAAAGGCCCGCTCGTCGCGGTTGGCCACCGGGTAGAACACTCCCACCGTATCGCCCGCGCGGATCCGCCGGCCGTGCAGCGCGACGTCGGCCGTCGCGGTCCGGGCGAACTGGATGACCGGCGAGGTCCAGCGCAGGATCTCCTCCACCGCCGGCTCGACGAGCTCCGGATCGGCGCACAGCCGTACGAGCTGGTCGGGGTGCTGCAGGAGTGCGATCACCCCACCCGTGGTGGCGTTACGGGTGGTCTCGTTCCCGGCGGCGAGGAGGAGCAACACGTACCCGTGGAGTTGCTGGTCGGTGAGCGGGCATCCGTCGACCTCCCCCGTGGCGATGCGCGAGAGGAGCCCGCCGGAGTCATCCGCCCGCCCGCGGTCGGCGATCTCCTGGCAGTACCGGAAGAGCTCGGTGCCCTTCCGCAGGCGCAGCTCGTCGTAGGTCTCGCCCGGGAGTGCGGCGCGCATCATCGCCTTGCGCAGGCTGAACCCGAAGCCGAAGTACTGGTGCACCCGCTCCCAGTCGTCGACCGGGAGCCCGACGAGATCGCACATCGTGGCGAGCGGCAGCATGACCGAGAAGTCCTCAACCAGGTCCGCGGAGCCGTTCGCCTCGAGGAGCTGGGCGAACTCGCCCACGAACCGCTCGGCGTACTGCGCCAGGTGCGCCTCGAGCCCGCGCATGGCCCGGGGGGTGAACGACCGGGCCTCGAGATTACGGAACTTCGTGTGGCGCGGCTTGTCCATGTAGACGAGGTCCGGGACCTCGTCGACGTCCCAGCCGAACTGCTCGTTGCGGATCCGGTAACGGGCCCGCATCCCTTCGTCCTCGTCACGGGTCGCGAGGCGCAGGCGCGGGCCACCGTTGACGAACAGCCGGTCGTTCGAGCCGACGAAGTGCACGTCGTCGTACCGGGTAATCGCCCAGAACGGCTCGATGTCGTCACGCGCATACCAGAACACCGGCGCCGTGTCCCGCAGCAGGTCCCACGCCCGCCAGGGGTACCCCTCGCGCTCGTAGCGTTCGGTCGAGTGGATGTCGAGCTCGTCGAGAGCGGCCGAGGTCATGGCGCCTCCTCCGGCGTGGTGCGGCAGCCGTCAGCGCCGGGTGCGGTGGGTGCCTATCCGACCGGTGGTCATGGGCAGGTCCAGGTAGGTCTTGATGCCGGGGTCCGGCGCATCGCACACGTCGGGGACGGCGTTCACGCAGTGGAACCCGACCGTGCTCATCCCCTGCGCAGTCTTCTCGGGCTGGGTGAGGTCGGGCGCGACCTCGACGTCGACCACGAGCTCCACGTCACCTTCGACGTGGATCCGCCAGCCAGACGCGCGTGGGATGTCCATACGGGATTCGAGTCGGCCCATGGATAGGTCGTCCATGAACCACACCTGCTCCTGCACAATCTCGGTACCCTCGCGCGTGCGCCCGACGTGGCGGTAGTGGTTCAGGCCGATCGTGCCGGCCTCGATGGTGCCGACGGCGGTCTCGATCGGCTCGGCGGCGAGGATGAAGTCGTGGTGCTGCGCGTAGTCGACGATCTCACTTCCGAGCCCTTCGGCGATCATCTCGATCGGCTCGTACCAGAAGCTGGTGAGCGCCTCCTTGATCGGGTTGTTCATGGCCTCTTCGGGCGTCTTGCCGAGGTTCATCAGCTCGCGGATCACACCGACCGATCCGTAGTCGCGGCAGTCTCCGTACTCGGTCATCGTGATCCGGTCGATGCGGTTGCACCAACCGCTGAAGGTGAGCGGGAAGCGCTCCGCGATACCGCCGGGGTTGGTGCCCGAGGCGTGGAGGTTCGTGCCGCCGTCGCGACACGCCTCCGTGAGCAGCGCGGTCGTCTCCGGGTCCTGGATGAACGGGAACCAGAACGGGCACGGCGTCACGATATGCGTCCCGCCCCGCAGGATGCGGGCCATCTCTGCGGTGTCCCACGGCATCGGCGAGTAGACGATGCAGTCGGGTCGGAGCGCGAGGATCTCGTCGACGTCCATCGTGGTAACGACGCCGGTGGGTGGCAGCCCGACGAGCTCGCCGGCGTCACGACCGGCCTTGTCGTCGCTGTAGACCTTCACTCCGACGAGGTCGAGCTGCGGGTGCGCGATGATCCGCTTCAGCGCGGCGCTCCCCACGACGCCCGTCGCCCAGGCCACGGTCCGGTAGCGCTTCGTTACGTCCATCATCGTCTCCTCGGGTCGAGAGATTCCAATATCTGCGATCAGGCCGCAGCCACGCAGGTCACGAGCTTGCCCATCACTGCGCCGTGCGCAAGCGCGTCGAGCGCCTCCGGCACCGTCGCGAACGGAATCTCGGTCGCCGTGCAATGCACGCGCCCCGACGCGACCATCGCCAACAACGCCTCGTGGTCGGCCTCATTGTCGGATCGGGCGAGACCGCCGGCGTACACCCCGATGAGCGACCCGTGCCGACGCACAAGCTCCCAGACGTCGACGTCGGCCCACGATCCGGAGGCGAAGCCCACGGCGAGCAACCGGCCCTGCGGTGCGAGGCATCGCACGGTGGCGCCACCGGCCGAGCCCCCGACCGGGTCGTACACCACATCGACGCCCCGACCGTCGGTCGTGTCAAGGACGGCGGCCACCACGTCGTCCACCCAACGGTCGATGACGACGTCGGCCCCCAGACGGGCGCAGAACCTACTCTTCTCGGGACCCGCCGCCACGCCGATGACCGACGCACCGAGGGCCCGGGCGAGCTGCACCGCCGCCGCACCCGTCCCACCCGCCGCCCCGAGCACGAGCACGTGCTCACCCGGACGCAGCGCCGCGCGTCGGACGAGTCCGATCCATGCCGTACCGAAGCCGATCCGCAGGGTCGCTGCGGCGACGTCGTCCATGTCGTCGGGGACCCGGTAGCACGACTCGACACGAGCGATCGCGAACTCGGCGAGACCGCCGCGACCGTCGAAGAAGTTGGTCACCGCCATGAGCCGCGTCCCCGGCTGGAAGTCGACGCCAGCGCCCACGGCATCGACCACACCACAGACCTCCTGACCGGGAACGAACGGCCGAGGTGGGGCGATCGCGTAGGCGTCTCGGCACATCAGTGCGTCGGGCAGACCGAGCCCCGCCACCCGCACCGCCAGACGGACCTCACCGGGCCCAGGGGTCGGCACGGCGAGGTCCACCGCCCGGACCACCCGGCCAGGCTCGCCCACACCCTGGACCTGCCATGCCCGCACGCCCATACGCTCCCGCTCAGCCGCCGCCCACGAGGTGGGCGGTGGCGTGGCACCCGAGGACATCGTCCACGTCGCGTCGTCTCTCAGCAGAGCTGGTCGGTGTAGTCGTCGGTGCCATGGTTCGTGGGGATGAACGCCGCCTGCACGGCGAGCTTGGTGACCCTACTCGCTTCGATCCCCTCCTGCGCTCGGCGAAGAGCTCGTCCCAGCACTCCTGGGGATCGCACTCGAGGAAGTGCAGCACCTGAACGATCCGTTCGACGCCCTCAGACTGGCGCACGTGGGCGAGCTCGTCACCCGGCGGTGGACACGGTGCGAAGCGCATGGCGACGACGCTTGGACTCAGTACGCTCACCCCGACTCCGCTGCCGTCGAGCTCCCGGCACAGCGACTCCGACAGGCCAACCATTGCGTGCTTCGTCGCGCAGTACATCCCAATCGTGGCCGAGGTGACGAGGCCCGCCTCGCTTGCGGTGTTGACGATGTGTCCCCCCTGGGCGACGAGGATCGGGGCGAACGCAGCGACGCCGTAGGCAACCCCCAGGAGGTTGACACCCACGGTCCACTGCCAGTTGCGCGGCTGGGTCACCAGCATCGGCCCCGCCGGCGCGACGCCGGCGTTGTTGCACACGAGATGGACGGCCTCGTAGCGATCGAGCGTGGCGTCGGCGAGCGCGCGCACCGCATCGGGATCGGCGACGTCGATCGGGACCGCGACGACGTCACCGGATCCGGCCAGCCGATCGGCCTCCGCCACCAGCCGGGCCTCCTCCACATCGGCCATCACGATGCGCATCCTTTCGGCGAGGAAGCGCGCACACAGGGCGAGACCGATGTCGCTGGCCGCGCCCGTGACCACGGCGACCTTGTCGTAGAGCTCCGTCGACATAGGTCCGTCCTCTTTCGGCGGGCTGCGCCCGACACCGCTGGGATCACGCGCCGGGCTCGATGGTGATCGCGATCGCGTCCTTCGAGGGATCGGTAAGGCACCGCACCGCGTCCGCAGCGCGGTCAAGCCCGAAGTGGTGCGTGTGCATGGCGGCGAGCGCGGCCGGTGGACGTTCGAGGAGGCGGACCGCATGTGCGAAGCTCCGGTGGTCGACGGCACGCACGCCGACCAGACGCAGCCGCCGCAGCGCAACGTCGTCGACCGGGAAGCCGTCGACGCGATGGCCGGCGCCCTTCAGCCCGCCGAGGACCACGGTGCCGCCCGTCCGCACCATCCGCAGCGCGTCGAGCACGGGACCGGTGGCGTGCGGCGTCGTGTCGACGACGACGTCGACGCCCTCGCCACCCGTCGCCGCAAGCACCCGATCCACGGGGTCGTCCTGCTCGACGTCGATCACCGCATCAGCGCCGAGCTCCGCCGCCAGTGCGAGCTTGTGCCCGTCGCGCAAGCCGAGGCCGGTGACCGCGACGAACGCTGCTCCCGCGGCCCGGGTGGCGACCACGCTCGCGAGCCCGCGCTGGCCGGGTCCGAGCACGGCGACGGTGGCGCCGTAGCGGAGGCCGGGTGCGTGGACCGCCCACGCGAACCCGGCGCCGAGGGCGTTGTAAAGGGCCGCGACCCGGAGCGGCACGTGGTCGGGGACGCGGTGCGGCACTGCGCCCGAGGGGAGGTACAGCATCTCGGCGTATCCGCCCCACAACGACGGCGGTCGCGTCGTGGGGATGAAGCCCAACGTGCCCGGCTCGACCCGGCACTGGTCACCGCGCAGGCAGCCGCCGCAGCGGCCACAGCCGAGGTCGGCCTGCAGCACCACGCGATCGCCCACCCCGATCCTCCAGCGCGCCGCCGCCCGGTCACCGATCGCGACGATCCGTCCCACCGGCTCGTGGCCCGGGATCACCGGATACCGCAGCGGCACCGCCCCGCTGAACGTCTCGGCGTCGGTCCCACAGATACCGCAGGCCTCTACCTGGAGCAGGGCGTCATCGGGGCCGATCGCCGGGACCGCGAAGCGCTCCAGCTCCAGCACGCCAGGGCCGGTCTGCACCACAGCCGCAACGTCGCCCTCCGGTATCTCTTGAACCCGCATTGACGCCACCGTACCCAAGACCTGAGGATCGCCTCGGGCGGGTTACCCTGCGCCGATGGGCCCACACCCCGTCCTCCCGCTGACGATCGACGAGCTGCTCACCACGACCCGCGCCGTCCGCCGCCGCCTCGACCTGAGCCGCCCCGTGCCCCGCTCCGTGGTGGAGGAGTGCCTGCGCCTCGCCTTCCAGGCCCCCAACGGCTCCAACGGGCAGGACTGGCGTTGGGTGCTCGTCGACGACCCCGACCTTCGCTGCGAGATGGCCGCCATCTATCGCGCCGGCATGGCCGACCACGCCGCCCGGGATCGCGGCGCCGAGGCCGCCGCACCGCCCGCCGACGATCGGGTCGCCGCCTCGGTGGCCCATCTCGCCGAGCACCTCGGTGAGGTGCCCGTGCTCGTGGTGCCCACGATCGGACTCCGCTACGGCGACATGAGCACGTTCCAGTCCGCAAGCCGGTGGGGCTCGGTACTCCCCGCGGTGTGGAGCTTCCACCTCGCGCTCCGCAGCCGCGGCCTCGGCAGCGCGTGGACCACCATCCACCTCTACCGCGAAACCGAGATGGCCGAACTCCTCGGCATCCCCGACGACGGTCAATCCCAGGTCGGCCTCTTTCCCGTTGCGTACACCCTCGGCACCGAGTTCGCGCCCGCCGACCGGACGCGCTCCGACCGCTGCTTCGGCTGGAACCGCTATCCGTCCTGACGCACACGGCCTTCGGGCGGCCGCCGAGTGCTGTGCGCTGCTGACCTCCCATTCGACCTCTCCGGGCCTCCCGTTCAACCTCGCTCGCACTGACTCGCAGGGCGTTCGCACCGCAGCCCGAACACGCGATGACGGCTACGCCGTGGACTCGGCTCGCTGGGGCACCGGCGGCTTCACCAGGGTGGCGACGTTGCGCGACACCAGCCCGAAGCGCTGCGCGTCGGCCAGCGACCGCCGGATTGCGATGTGCACGTTGCGGACCGTTTTTGGGGGCGAGGCCGCCGCCGTAGCGCTTCCCCTCCCGCAGCAGGTCGGCGCACAGCTCCTCGAGGTCGAGGGGCCGAAGAGGCTGGAGCTGGACTGAGCCGAGGCGGTCGCTCACTCGCTGGAGGCCGTTGCGGCAGTCCCGCAGGGTCGACGCCCGGACCTTGGGCACCATCGTCTCGAGCCAGCGTTCGATCCACTCGCCGAGCGTCTGCGGATCCCGGGCCACGTGAGTGCCCCCGTCGAGGGTCCGCATGGTCCCAGCCAATGCCCGCTCGGCGTCCTTCTTGGTGCGCAACCCGCCCTTAGTCTGCTGACGGCGCCAGCCCGTGGCCTGGTCACGCCCGACGTCCACGACGTGCGTCCAGGTTGCTCCCCGCCGGTGCACGTGGCCCCGCATGCCGGAGTGCCTTCGCAAAGCGTGAGCAAATCGGGAGAAGGACCTCCAGGGGGCGACCTCCCCGAGTCCCTTCAGAGCACGACACCCCAGGTCAGCGTGTGCCCGGGGAGGGAGTCGAACCCTCACGCCCCTTGCGGAGCAGGCGGGTTTAAGCCGCCCGTGTCTTCCGTTCCACCACCCGGGCCCGCTCGGAGGCTAGGGCATCTCCACCCGCAACCGGGCGGGCCGGGTCCGGGGTCGGCGCCGCTGCGCCCGCAACCGCAGCTGCGAGGTGGGTCCGGGCCCGGAGCGCGGCGTCGCCCTCGAGCCGGTTGGCTGCGACCACGCCCTCGACCATGTCGGCGACCACCACCTCGGCCGGTCGGCCCCGACGCCGCACTGACACCACGACCCCCCCGGGGAAGCGCCGGAGGCTCCGGGCCACCTCGGGCGTGCGCGGGGGCGAGCGGAACGCCGGGACCACAAGGCCGGCGGCCCGGGTCGCGGCGGCAAGGCACCGGGCTGCGGCCGCGAACCCCTCGACGCCGAGCTCGGCCCTCGCCGGGTCGCTCGCCGGGGCGCTCGCCGGGTCACTCGCTGCGCATCTCGCTGTGTCGTCCGCTTCGCCCACGAGGTGATCCTCGCGTCCGGGTGTGACAGTCATTCCGGGGAACGGCGGGGCGCTCAGCCGGTGGGGTCCGATCCGTGGTCGCCGGGGCGGCGCCGGAGCACCCGCACGGCGAGGACCAGGAGGAGGAACACGCCGATGCCGACGACCACGCCACCGATCGCCACCCACGGGAGCCCGGGGTCGTCGGCATCCCGAGCGTTCCCGGCGTCGGCGGGCACCGGCTCGGTGGGCTCGATCGGTCGGAATCCCGCCAGCCTGACCTGGGCCGTGACCTGGACCGGGGTCGTGGCCGTCGCCGACAGATCGGTCGGCCGGATCTCCCAGCGACCCGGGTCGGGTTCGGCCACCACCACCACGATCTGGGTGGCGGTCGCGGGGTCGGCCGTCGACGGGGTGCCGGCGGGTGACGCCGCTGTCGTCGGCGGGGTCGCCGCGCCGTCGGTCCCGGAGGTCGTCGCCTCGGTGGCCGACGCGGCCCGGCGGTCGGGGGCGGCGCCCTCGGAGCCCCCCCTCCGCAGGCGGCGCCCAGGAGCGCCAGTGCGAGCACGAGGGCCGGGATCGATGCGCGGTGGCGGGTTCGAGCGTCCATGCACCACGCCGGACTCCGGACCCGGCCCCTCCGGCCCGGACCCTACCCCTCGCGGCCATCGGCACAGGGTCGGCCCCGAGGCCCCGCGCCTAGGGTCGGGCGGTCCCCGAACCGTGAGGAGGCACCATGCCGCTGCACACCGAACGTCGTGAGCGGGTTGCGGTGCTCACCATCGAAGACGCCGACCGGAAGAACGCGCTGAGCCCGGAGATGATCGCCGAGCTACTCGTCACGCTCGAGGACCTCGAGCGCAACGAGTCGGTGGGCGCACTGGTCTTGACCGGCGCCGGGACCGTGTTCTGCTCCGGCGCCGACCTCGGGAACCTCACCCGGCTCACCGCCGAGGCGGGGGGCGACCCGACCGACGTGCGCGAGATCTACCGGGGCTTCCTCGCCTTCCGCGAGACACCCCTTCCGACCGTGGCCGCGGTCAACGGGCCGGCCGTGGGCGCGGGGATGAACCTCGCCCTTGCCTGCGACGTCCGCCTCACCACGCCGGACGCCTGGTTCGACACCCGCTTCGCCGCAATCGGGCTCCACCCCGGGGGCGGGCACGTGTGGATGCTCGATCGGCTGGTCGGCCCCCAGACCACTGCGGCCATGACGATGTTCGGCGAGTCGGTCGACGGCGAGCGGGCGGTCGCGCTCGGGCTCGCGTGGCGCTGCGTGCCCGACGACGAGCTGCTCGAGGCGGCGGTGACCCTCGCCGGGAAGGCCGCAGCCGTTCCCCGCGACCTGATGGACCGGGTCCACGCAACCGTGCGTGAGGCGCCCTGGCACACCGACTTCGACGCCGCGATCGCCGTGGAGCTCGAGCGTCAGGCGTGGTCGTTCGGCCGGGGCTACTTCAACGAGCGCCTTCGACGGCGGTGAGGCGACGGCCGAGGAAGGCCCGCTCGAGCCCCCGGCGCCGGGCGGCCCACTCGTCGGCGGTGATGGCGTAGCGCAGGTGGTCCTCCCACACGCCCTGGATCTGGAGGAACCGCTCGGCGATCCCCTCGGCCCGCAGGCCGAGCTTGTCGACGACCCGGCGGCTCCGGGCGTTGCGGGGCACGATCACCGCCTCGATCCGGTGCAGGCTGAGCTCCTCGAACGCGTAGCGCAGGGTCAGGACGACCGCCTCGGGGACGTACCCGTTCCCGGCGTGGGCCTCGTCGACCCAGTACCCCACGTAGGCCGACTGGAACGGCCCGCGCAGCACCGTGCCGAGGCCGACCTCACCGACGAGCTCGCCACCCCGCAGGAAGATCCCGAACCCGTACGCGGTGTCGAACGCCCGCTGGCGCTCCCACGAGCCGCAGCGGGCGACGAAGGCGTCGCGACGCGCGACCGGGTCGGGACTCCCGGGCTCCGCCCGCGGCTCCCAGCGCTCGAGCCAGTGCCGGCTGCGCGTGCGCACCGCGCGCCACTGCTCCCAGTCGTCGGCCCGCAGGCCGCGCAACTCCACCCGGGGTCCGGTCAGCGACACCGATCGACGCACACGCGGGACCGTAATCCACCCGCCGACCGCCGTGCACGGGCGGGCAGTCCGTCGGCCGGGACACCACCCGTCTAGCGTGCCCCCATGCCCACCCCCGAGCCCTCCGAGCCCGCCGCCGACCGCGGGGCCGAACCGCCCGGGGAGCCCGACGCTGGCCGCCTGGTCTGGCTCGACCTCGAGATGACCGGCCTCGACGTGCGCTGGCACGTCATCGTCGAGATCGCCGTGCTGGTCACCGACCTCGAGCTCCGGCCGGTCGACGAGGGCATCGACCTCGTGGTGCACCAGCCCGCCTCGGCCCTCGCCCTCATGGACGACGTGGTCCGGGGCATGCACACCCGGTCGGGCCTGCTCCCGGCGATCGAGGCGTCGACCCTGTCGCTGGCCGACGCCGGCGCCCAGGCCCTCGCCTACGTGCAGGGCCACGTGCCTGCGCCCCGCACCGTCCCGCTGTGCGGCAGCTCGATCGGCGTCGACCGGCGCTTCCTCGACGCGTACCTGCCCGAGCTCGAGGCCCACCTGCACTACCGCAGCATCGACGTCTCGACGCTCAAGGAGCTGTGCCGACGCTGGGCTCCCGAGGTGTACCGGCGGCGCCCACCCAAGCGCGAGACCCACCGGGCCCTGCTCGACGTGCAGGACTCGATCGGCGAGCTGGCCTTCTACCGCGCCGAGTTCCTCGCCCGGCCCTGACCGGGGTCGGGCCCGGGATCAGCGCAGGTCGCGGAGCGCGCCGAGGAGGGTGACGACAGAGCGCTCGCGCGCCGAGTGGCCCATGAACCCGAACCGCCAGGCCTTCCCGGCGAACTGCCCGAGCCCGCCGCCGATCTCGATGCCGTAGTCCGAGAGGAGCGCGCGCCGCAGGGCGGCGTCGTCGAGGCCGTCGGGGAGCCAGGCCGTCGTGAGCTCGGGCAGCCGGTGCCCCTCCTGGGCGAGCAGCGGGAAGCCCATCTCGGGGAGCGCGTCGTGCAGGTGGGCCCCCACCGCGGCGTGGCGGGCCCACACCGCCTCGAGCCCCTCCTCGAGGATCGCCCCGAGCGCGGCGTGCAGCGCGAACACCATCGAGACCGGTGCGGTGTGGTGGTACACCCGCGCCGACCCCGCGACGTAGCTCGCGATCAGGGCGAGGTCGAGGTACCAGCTCTGGGCCGGCGTCGCCCGGCTCTGGACCCGGGCCACGGCCCGGGGCGAGAAGGTCACCGGCGACAGGCCCGGCGGCACGCCGAGGCACTTCTGGGTGGCCGAGTAGGCCGCGTCGACACCCCAGGCGTCGATCTCGACCGGGATCCCGGCGAGCGACGTGACCGCGTCGAGCACGAACAGGGTGTCGGTGTCCTGGAGGGCCCGGAGCGGCGCAACCTCGTTGCGGACCCCGGTGCTGGTCTCGGCGTGGACGACGGCGACGAGGCGCGCGTGTGGATGGGCCCGCTGGGCGTCGAGGAGCCGCTGCGGGTCGAGGGCCCGACCCCACTCCCCCTCGATGCGCACGACCTCGGCGCCGCACCGGCGGGCGACCTCGCACATGCGGTCGCCGAACACGCCGTTGGCGCCCACGATCGCGGTGTCGCCCGGCTCGAGCAGGTTGACGAAGCAGGCCTCCATGCCCGCCGACCCGGTGCCGCTGATCGGGAGGGTCAGCGGGTTGGCGGTCCGGTACACGGTGCGCAGACGCGCCATGGTCTCGTCGAGGACGGCGATGAACTCGGGGTCCATGTGCCCGAGCAGGGGACGGGCGAGCCCGGCCACGGCCTCGGGATAGGGGTTGCCGGGCCCGGGCCCGAGGAGCAGACGATCGGTGGTGGTCACGGCCCGCATCCTAGGGATCCGGCCGGGAGCCGACCGGGTCCGGGACGTCAGGAGGCGGGGAGCACCGCCGACCAGGGCTCGAGGAGCAGCGCCACGATGGGCCGGGCCGCCGGACCGGCGGCGCAGCCCCGGGCGACGTCGGCCGCGGAGCGCACGACCGGGGCCACCGAGTCGGGGCCGATCCCCGCCGTCGCGGCCCGCGCCTGCACGATGGCCGCGGCCTGCGCCGCGGCCAGGCCGGCCGCGCGTGTGGTGCGGGCGTGGCGTAGCGCCCGGTCCAACGCGATGGTGGCGCGCCACCAGTCGACCTCGTCGGCCATCGACTCGTTGTCGAGCGACTTGGCGACCAGCGCGAGGTCGTCGGCGGTGAGTCGGTCCAGCGCGGCGAGGAATCCGGCGAGTTCCACGCCCGCATACTGCTGACCGACGGACGCGAAGTGGTGGATCTCCGTGCGGGGTGCCCGACCGGCCGGTCAGCGGTCGGCGAGGTCCCGCACCAGCCCGTCGAGGATGTCCTCCTCCGAGACCAGCAGCTCGGGGAACTCGAACGCCCGCATCACCCCTGCGAGCACGACGACCCCACCGACGATCACGTCGACCCGCTCGGGCTCGAGCCCCGGGTTGTGCCGGCGGTCGGCGGCGGCCTCCGTCGCGAGGGTGCGGAAGACGTCCTCGATCGCGGCGCGGGTCAACCGGAAGTGGTGGATCCGGTCACGGTCGTACTCCGCCAGACCCTGCTCGACCGTCGCGACCGTGCTGACGGTCCCGGCCAGCCCCACGAGCGTGCGGGCGTCGCGCAGACCGGGGATCGCGCGCTCGACGTCGGTGAGGTGGTCCCGCACCACCGACACCGCGGCCGAGAGCTCCTCGGGAGCGGGGGGATCGGAGTGGAGGAACTGCTCGGTGATGCGCACGCAGCCCATGTCGACCGAGCAGAGCGCCTCGGGGGCGTCGGTCCCGAGGACGAACTCGGTGGAGCCACCGCCGATGTCGACGACCAGGAACGGCGCGGCGTCGGGGCCGAGCCCTGCGGTGGCCCCGAGGAACGACAGGCGGGCCTCCTCCGTGCCGGCGAGGAGCTCGGGCCGCACGCCGAGCGCCGCCTCGGCCGGACCGAAGAGGTCGTTGCGGTTGGTCGCGTCGCGGGCCGCGCTCGTTGCGGTGGCCCGCAGCGTCTCGACCCCGAGGTCGCGCGCGACGGCGCCGTACTGGTCGAGCACGGCCAGGGTCCGGGCGATCGCATCCGGGTGGAGGCGACGGGCCCCGTCGACGCCCTGGCCCAGGCGGGTGATCCGCATGCGCCGCTCGACCGTGGCGACCTGGGCCGCGGCCCCGGAGCCGTCGACGTCGGCGACGAGGAGGCGCACCGAGTTGGTGCCGATGTCGACCGCACCGAGCCGCCGGGTCACCCGCCCACCTCCACGGCGCCCCGGAGCGCCGGCACGAGGTCGCGACGGAGGTCGGGGGTGAGCCGGTCCAACGCCCAGTCGCCCACCGGGTCGGGCACGCCGACGAGCCGGACGGCCACGTGGGCGTGCAGGCACTTGACGCCGCGGCGGGTGCCGCCCACCCCGGCGTCGGGCCGGGGCCCGGTCCAGTCGGGAGGAACGGCGGCGTCACGGTCGGCCGCGTAGGCGCGGTGGGCGGCGGCGAGCGCCTCGGGGTCCACGTCGCGCTGGGCCGCCCGGACCCCGCCCGCGGCCTCGAGCCGGCCCACCGCCCGGTTCCACTCGGGGTCGACGAGCCAGTAGCGCGTGGGCATCGGCACGCCGTCCCGGGTCAGCGGGGCGTTGCGGATCACCACCGGGGTCCCGGCGCGGCGGCGCACGACCACGTCGAACTCCGCCGTGGGCTCCCGCCCGAGCAGTGCGGCGACCGATGCCCGGTCCGCGATCGTGGCCCCCACCGGCCGGAGTGTACGGGCTGCGATCAGGGCAGGGTCGGGGGTGGCGCCGGCACCAGCACGTACGGGGTCTCCCCGGGGCGGACCATGCCGAAGTCCTCCCGGGCCCGCCACTCGACCTCGGCGTCGCGCCCGAGCCGCGCGTTCTCGCGCCGCAGCTCCTGGGCGTGCGACTCCAGGACCTCGAGGCGGCGCTCGGCCTCGACCACGGTGCGGCGCTGGCCGAAGTAGGTCCGGGTCGGGTACACGAACGCGAACAGCACGGCCACGCTCACCAGCACGAGCAGCACCACCACGCCGACCCTGCGACGGCGGGGTCGCGGCGCAGGGGCGGCCGGGCGACGCGGCGGGGCCACCGGCGTCAGTCCCCGCCCGGCGGGGCAGCACCTGCGAGTGCAGCGCCGCCGAGGTACTGCGCCACCGGGCCGAGCTGCTCCTCGATCCGCAGGAGCTGGTTGTACTTCGCGACCCGGTCGCTGCGGGCCGGCGCCCCGGTCTTGATCATCCCGCAGTTGGTCGCGACCGCGAGGTCGGCGATGGTGGCGTCCTCGGTCTCGCCGCTGCGGTGCGACATCACCGACGTGAGCCCGTGGCGACGGCCGAGCTCGACCGTGTCGAGGGTCTCGGTGAGTGAGCCGATCTGGTTGACCTTCACGAGGATCGACGACGCGACCTTCCGCTGGATCCCGAGCGCGACCCGCTCCGGGTTGGTGACGAAGAGGTCGTCGCCGACGAGCTGGACGCGGTCGCCGATGCGAGCCGTGAGTTCGCGCCAGCCGTCCCAATCGTCTTCGCTCATGCCGTCCTCGATCGACACGATCGGGTACCGGTCGCACAGCCCGGCGAGGAAGTCGGCGAACGCCGTCCCCGGGAACGAGGTGCCCTCACCGTCGAGCACGTAGGTGCCGTCGCGGTGGAGCTCGGTCGCGGCGACGTCGAGTGCGAGGGCGATCTCGGTGCCCGGCTCGTAGCCGGCCCGCTCGATCGCGGCGACGAGCAGCACCAGCGCGTCCTCGTTGCGCGGGAGGTTCGGCGCGAACCCACCCTCGTCGCCGAGCGCGGTGGCGAGGCCCCGCTCGTGCAGGATGGCCCGGAGGGCGTGGTAGGTCTCGGTTCCCCACCGCAGCGCCTCACCGAACGTCGCGGCGCCGACCGGTGCGAGCATGAACTCTTGGATGTCGACGTTGCTGTCGGCGTGGGCCCCGCCGTTGCACACGTTCATCAGCGGCATGGGGAGCACCGTCGCGTTGGTGCCACCGACGTAGCGGAACAGCGGCAGCCCGGCGTCGGCCGCGGCGGCATGGGCCACCGCGAGCGACACCCCGAGGATCGCATTGGCCCCGAGGCGCCCCTTGCCGGGTGTGCCGTCGAGGCGGCAGAGCTCGTCGTCGAGGCCGCGCTGGTCGGTCGCCTCGAGGCCGAGCACGGCGTCGGCGATCTCCGTGTTGACGTGCCCGACCGCGGCCCGGACCCCCTTGCCCCCGTAGCGGGGCCCCCCGTCGCGCAGCTCGACCGCCTCGTGGGCGCCGGTGCTCGCGCCGCTCGGGACCGCGGCCCGGCCCCGGGCGCCGCTGCCGAGCACCACCTCCACCTCGACGGTGGGGTTGCCCCGGGAGTCGAGGATCTCCCGGCCGACGACTTCGACGATCTCGCTCACGCGGTGCTCCCTGCGACGGTCCCGTCACCGGCCGGTCGCCACCTCCGGCCCGGTCGGTGTGGTTGCTGTGGCCGATGATGCGGGTGTAGAAGGGTATACCGGACCGGGCCGAACCGGGCCGGATGGGAATCGAACGGACCGACCGTCGACTCCGGGCCGTGGGGACCGTCGACCCGGAGCGACCCGGCCCCCCCGGGCTCGGGCTCGACCCCTTCGCCCCCGGCTTCTTCGCCGAACCCTACGCCCGGTACGGCGCCCTGCGCC
>Ga0194129_10001962_pt1 | contig 32117 bp, 25 predicted proteins | sample TA2KigCa35mmetaG_FD_150862 | JGI IMG/M metagenome (GOLD analysis project Ga0194129, IMG submission 150862) | Freshwater microbial communities from Lake Tanganyika, Tanzania - TA2015038 Kigoma Deep Cast 35m | ecosystem: Environmental > Aquatic > Freshwater > Lake | place: Tanzania: Lake...
ACAGTATTTTCCTAAGAAAATGGACTTTAAATCTATAACAGAAGAACAAGTAAAAGAAGTTGAACTCAAAATAAATTCACGCCCAAGAAAACGATTCAAATTCGAAACACCTATATTTGTAATGAAAGAATTATTGTTTAATCCAAAAGTTGCATTTGTGGCTTGAATTCAGCCTATCAACACAGCGGTCTATTTCGATTTTTACATGGGAATTGTTTGTAACCCTGTACAAATCAATAAGGCCGAAAAGAGTATAAATAAACCCATTAAGGACGTAGCTGGGCGATTTAAGGGGGTACTCTTCAAGCCAAATTTGTCCTTGTTCGTTTTGCCTTCGTACTCCTCCAAGATGCACATCAAGCTTTAAAAATTCAAAGGCATCCATGGCCGTATCAATGAGTTCGGCTTTTCCGGTTAATTGATGCATGCGCAGGTAGAACGAGATGATTTCTCCTTGTGCCATGGCCGAGGGGTAGCCTGCAGGAATGCCGTATTTTTTGTTTTCAAATGGGATACGCCAACACGTTCCATGGCGGGATTTTTCTTTGTTGGATTCGAACCATTCGAGCAAAACATCTAGTCTTTTTCTGTATTCATATTGTTCTTTGTTGTACCACCAAACATCATGAACAGCAAACCCGAATTGGGCTAAATTAATGCAGAAATGAACGGCTTGGCTTCCGTAGCCCACCAAAGGAAGTCCGTTTTCTGCGAAGTCGCCGTACCTAAATTCAGCATAATCAAGCAAGGCGGGGCGCATGTCGATGTAATAGGGCCCCAATTCGGAATTCCAAGATGCATTGCCTACAGATAATTGAACGGTAGGGTTGTAAAAAACCCATCCTAGCGGGGCAGAGGGATTTCCAGAGCGGCCTTCAGGAAGTGTAGGAATTGTTGCCAAATCAAATGAATACTTGAATTGGCATCAAAGTTAATATTCTCTTAAAACCTCACCTCTTTTCTTCTAATTTTTGGAGTCGCAATTCCAAATCTTGGATTTTTTGGTCTTGCTCCTTGATGATTTGAAGCAAATAAACGGGCAGTCGGTCATAGTGCACAGAATAAGGCACTTGTTTGCTGTGGTCTAGAATTTCTTTTCCATTTTGGTCTGTTGCAGGAATTCCAGAGTTGCCGACCCATTGGCGTTCTGGTCCATAAACAACCAAATCGGGCAGTGTTTCATGGACTTCTTCTGCAATAAGTCCAACTTCTTTATTTCCACCCAATGCTGGCTTGAGTTGATATGCAACGGGGCGCAGGCGAAACAGATTTTCTTTATCGAACTGAAGCGGTTTAACATTGGTTTTCACATGTATGGTAGAGGACTGGGGTCTTAGTTCGCCGCTGGAAGTGCGTATAATGGTTGTGCCGGTTCCGGTTGTGCTGCTGCCTTGAATAAAGCGCTGGTTGGTTTCTATGGTGTTGTTGGCAAGAATGCCGCCACTGCTGGGGGTAGTTGTGGTTCCTACCCGTACTCCTGATGTTACATAGGTATGCCCATCAACCTGTAAATCGTAGGTTGAACTGGAAGTGCTTCCGATGCGAAGCCGCCCTGCGATATTTGAAGTGGTGCTTGATCCATCGGCCAAGAAACCTCCGTTACCCACTGTTAAATCGAAAGATGAGTTTGGTGTTGTGGTTCCAATTCCAACCCGATCGGTACTGGTAACCACAATGGCATTGGTACATTCATAGTTGCCGCTTCCCGTACCACGAATGGTATAGTTGGTGTTTGAGGTTGTGTTGCAGTTTACGGTGGTTCCTCCTCCGCCCCCTCCAGAGGGTGCAGCCGGAATCCATGCCAGGCCGTTCCAGGTTAAAACATCGTTCAGAATTGGGGCCATGGTAGAAATTGGAGCGGATTGCAAGGCATTGGCGTTCCACAGTGGCGTGGATGTTTGAGCATCCATTACGTTTCCGTTTAGTGTCAAGCCGGTTCCGGCACTTATGGTACTTCCTCCGCCTCCATTGCCGGCTGTTTCAGCATACAATGCATAAGGAACACTTAACAATTCTCGGGTGCTCGACAAACTGTAGCTTGTTCCTCCGAAGGGGTCTGTAGCTGCTTCTAAAAAATAGGGGCCAGCCGACCAGACGATTCCAGAAAGGGAGCCAGAAACCACTTGACCTGAGCCGATTTCAGCGGTTACCAAGCCATTTGAATTGGAAGTAAGCGAATGGGTTTCTTGGTAAACGACGGATCCGGTTGGGGAGCCTTGGCGGATTTTGACCTCAAGCCCTACGCTCCCGTTTACCACCAAATTGTTGGCGGGATTTCGAACCACAGATTGGTAAGAAAATCGAGCTGGAGCTTGAGCCAACAAACCGACGGTTGCGGTAAGAGAGGTAAAGAGTAACATTTTGAATTTCATACGATTGCGGAATAAAATTAGTGTTTAACGAAAGGTATTTTGGTGTTCAGGTTGGTATATGGAAGTAGAAGGGTGTACGCTCCCGCCGGTAAATTAAGCACCGAAATGGATGGCTGTTGAAGGGATAATTCTCCTGTTTGAAGTTCTTGCCCCACTGAATTTAGAATACTATACTGGGTAGGTAAAGAGATGTGTTCAAGGCCTTTTAAATGGATGTTATTTGTTCCTGGATTAGGATACAATTTCAACGTATGCACTTCGACCACATCGGCACCCGTTAAAAACAATTCGGCGGGTTGCTGGACTCCCTCAGAAATGTAACCGTCAGGGCCTGAATAATGAAGATAGGCAACTTGCCCAAGCGACCATGAAAAGGCACCAGAACCCCCTTGGGCATCGCCCCCTGAAGATAGCACCTCTCTCTGCGCATGGATTGTAGAGAAACAAACTAGAAAACAAAGAGAAATAAACCCTGAAGAATGCAAAAATCGATTCATGGCACAAAAGATGAACAACTAGATTAACTCAAAGTTAATAAGTATGGGTTGGATTAAGAACAACCGTTTGACATAAAAACAGAAATTCTTACTTCAATTTGAACTGCGTTGTTATTCCATAAGCATGAGCTGGCCTTGCAATTCAATACCTTCTCCAAATTCGCCTTTGCCCTTCAAGATGTAGAAATATACTCCAGTACTAAGTTGGGTATTGTATATGGATTGCCCGCAAAAGCAGCGTTGGCAATTCAAATCAGGGTTGGTTTTGGTGTTTTCGGTTTGAAAGACCATGGCCCCCCATCGGTTATAGACAAAAAAGTCGTAATCAATACAAGGATTAAAGCCTGGGGCAAAAACTTCAAAATCCCAGCAATCGTTGCCAGGAATGCTTGGATTCCGAAGCAAAACATTGGGCATAATGGGAGTATTTATTGAATCCATTACAACCACCGGCATAAGAATAGTAGATCGGCATCCTTCAGCATCGACAATGGTTAAACTCATTTTTTGGTTTGAAGCGGAGGGATGGTTGTAAATGAAGTTTGTGGCCGTTGTATCGGTTAGGCCGTCGTTGTTCCAATCCCAGGCAAAGGTGTAAGGGGGTGTCCCTCCATTTGAACTGTCTTGATACGCATTTTCCAGAGGGCATAGGGCCTGATATGTAAACAAGGCTTCAGGGTTAACAGAAACCACTCCATCAAGCAAAAGAGTGTCGCTGCAGCCTTTGTCGGTAGTAACTCTAAGTTGAATTTGGAAGGGGCCTACAGGTAAATTCGTAAAGCTTGGGGTTTGTTGATTAGAGCTATTAATGTACCCTGTTGGTGCGGTGATATTCCAGGCAAATCCGTTAATAATTCCCGGGCTAAGCACCGAAGATGTATCGGTTAAAACCAAAGGCTGGCCTTCGCAAAGAGGCTGAGGAAAGGAAAATCCTGCAAGGGGAAGGGGGTGAACAACGATGGCGGGAGGGGTAATAGAATCAACACAACCTAGGTCGGAGGTTACAACAAGGGTAACTGGGAATGTTCCACTGCTGGTGAAGGTGTGCACAGCGTTGGCATTGGAAGCTGAGTTTCCATCGCCAAACAACCAAAGTTGTGAAACGATTTGACCGCTACCCAGGGTGCTGGTGTTTTGAAATTGAACCGTTAATGGAAGGCAGCCTTGGCTTGGATTGCTGGTAAAGGAGGCCGTTGGCATAGGATTAACCACCACGGTCATGGTATCTGCATCGTTTGGAATGGTGCATCCATCGGAAGCGGTAACAATGTAGGTTGTGGTTTGAATTGGAGTAACATTATGCGGTCCTGGGCCTTGAGGAACCCCATTGGTCCAGGTTAAGGTTGCATTTCCGTTTCCTCCTTGCATGTTGGCCCCAATTGAAGTTGTTTGTCCAAGGCATATTGTATCATCAGGGAGGGAATTAACCAAAAGAGGGGGACTAACAACCACCGTATCGTTTGCCAAAAGGGCCACACACCCATTCGCATCAACAACTTGAACCGATAAAACAATGTTCCCTGTAGCATTCAGAGGGACAGAAGAAGTGGTTGCCCCGGTATTCCAAACTTGGGAATATGGCGCGGTTCCCCCGCTTATTTGAACATTTGCGGTAGAGGTTTGTCCGAAACAGAGCGTATTGGGGGCTTGAATATTAACCTGAGGAACAGGATGAATGTTTAGGGTATCTACGATGGTATCTAGGCAGCCATACATATTGGTGACCAGGAGTTGGACTTGATAGTTTCCTGGGAGCGTGTAGGTGTGGGCTGGATTTTGCTGATTGGACGAGTTGCCGTCGCCAAAATTCCAGTTCCATTGGGTAGGAAAAAAGGTAGATGATCCAGAGAATTGGCTGGGCTGGGCATTTTGGCATACGGGATTTAGAGACATGTTTGCCTCAGGCTTGGGGCGTATTACAACCTCGATCGAGTCGTAATTTGTAACGTTATTGCAGGTTGCTTCAAGCCGAATCTTGTAACGCCCGACTTGGCTGAAATAATAAATTAGGCTATCTGTTCCTGGAAGGGAAACCATAAGAACTCCGCTGCTGTCGCGAATTTGCCAATCTTGACTGCAAATAAGCCCAATGGTTGTATTGTTCCATAGAATAATGGAGTCGCCCAGGCAAATCGTGGTGTCAGAAACCACAAACTGAGGCACATTGTTGCAGTTGAAACAAATAATGTCGCTGTTTGGAACAATAGAAATGGGAGTAGGGGCGGGCGAAGCCGAAAGAATAGAAATAGGAGCGTAATTTGGATTTGGGGTTCCGGTTGTCAAACTGGGGTTAAGCATGGTAGGGTTGGGCGTTGTGCTGTATGGGCAGTTTGCCAACCCACCTAGGCTGTCAACCTTAATAAACATGGGGTCAAAATACAGGGCCCCAAAACCTTGGGTGGAGGCCGAAACTAAAAATCCACCGTCTTGAGTTTCTTGAATGCCCCAACCTTTATCAAGGCTGTTGCTTCCGTAGGTTTTACTCCAGAGTCTATTCCCAAGCGTATCATAGACATTAAAGAGCACATCGGCACCACCATTGCCCCAAGATGAAGTATATCCACTTTGTAAAATCAGGTTGCTTGAAGTATAATTCACAAAATGCGACCTGTCTTCGCCAGGGCCTTGAAGTACTTTTGACCATTGGATGTTACCTGAACTGCCTTCAATGCTCATTAAAAGTAGGTCATAGCCTTGACCCATACTGGAGGTAGATGCTGAAATAAGGAGGTTTCCCGATGGCGTTATCTTACCGGCCAAATCCCAATCAATGCCATCATTCCCCGCCATTCCATAGTTGCGGGTCCAAATTGGATTTCCCTGGGGATTTAATCGTGCAGCAAACATATCTTGTCCGCCAAAAGGCCCAATATATTGACCTGCAATAAAAATGTCTCCACCCGGAAGAGCTTCCACATAGTTTACCCAAGCGTTGGTAAGTTCAACATTTTTTTCCCAAACAGGATTTCCATTGGCGTCTGTTTTTAAAATAAATCCATATTGCGGGCTGCCCCAAAATCCTCCCATTAAAAATCCCCCATCGGGAGTTTCATCTGTACAAAGTCCAAAATCGTCGTTAACGGTTCCGAAGGTTTTAGACCACTGCAATTGGCCTTGAGGGTTAAGCCTTACCAGCCAGGAGTCGTAGTTTCCGGCGCCATAAGACCGTGCCAATCCTGCAATAATAAACCCCCCATTGCTTGTTTGCCGTACAAATTTACCTCCCTCTTCATCGGGCCCTCCGTAGCGGTTGTACCATTGGGTTACACCGCATTCGTCCACTTTCATAACGTATAAATCACACATTCCATGACCCCCAGGGCCGTCGTCTTGACCGGTGCCAACAAACCCCATGTCGTTTGTTTCTGAAAAGGCCAAGCCAAAGTTCAACCCTGGAATTTTTTCAACCCGAAGGAAAGTGGTTATGCTGTTGGATTGGCCATGAAGCGACAACAAGCCAAGTCCTAAGGCCCAAGTTATAATCAGTCGGTTAATTTTCATGGCTAAATGGATAATTTGAACAATACTGAATGGGAATAAGCACCTCAGGAAAACCCTTTCAAAGTTAAATTAATTGCTTTAAAATCAGATAAAATTAAGGGTGAACATTGCAAAAATTAAAGTAAAGTTCAAACGAAATCGCAGGAGTACATTTTCGAGCGGTTCGAAAGGCGCCCATAGAACAGAAACGGAATTCTAGCCTTATTCCATGATCATTAATTGGCCTTGAAGTTCAATTCCTTCACCGAATTCCCCCTTGCCCTTCAAAATATAGAAGTAGGTTCCTGTAGAAAGCGTTGTTTGATTGTTGGTTTGGCCGCAAAAGCAACGCAAGCAATTCAAATCTGGATTAAGTGAGGTGTTCTCGGTGCTAAAAACCAAAACACCCCAGCGGTTGTATATCCATAAATCGTAATCAATGCATCGATTAAAACCTGGGGCAAAGGACTCAAAATTCCAACAATTGTTTCCTGAGATACTGGGATTTAGGTGCAGTACGTTTGGCATTAAGGGGTCGTCCACCGATTCCATTACCATAACATCGATTAGGGTGTCTGAGCGGCAGCCCAAACTGTCGGTAACCGTTAACATAACTTGCTGTCCCGATGATTGAGGGTGCACATAAGAAAACGATTGAACCGTTGTGTCGGTAATGCCATCGTTGTTCCAGTCCCATGCTAAGGAATAAGGCGGCGTGCCCCCTTGGGTACTATCCTGATAAACGTTTTCTTTAAAGCAAAGAGATTCATAACCAAAGTAGGCCTGTGGATTTTCAGAAATCAACCCTAATCGGCTTAGGGTATCAACGCAACCGCTGTCAGTGGTTAAAATTAATTGCACCTGAAAGGTCCCCGCAGGCAAATTCAAAAATGAAGGTTCTTGAAGGGAAGAGACATCATTGTAGCCATTGGCTCCATTGATAAGCCAGGAATAACTTGAAATTTGACCTGGCCCGGAGAAAGAGGACGTGTCTGTAAGGTTTGCCGGGCTTCCTTCACACAAGGGTTGAACAAAGGAAAACCCAGGACGAGGAAGTGGATTGACGGTAACCCAGACATATCCAGTTGAGACACAACCAGCGGTGTCGGTGATGGTAACAGCGTACATACCAGCATTACCTTGACCAACGCCTTCGAGCATGGGATTAGCCGCCAGGGAACTGAAATTAGAGGGGCCAACCCAAACAAAACCAGGCCCACTGGAATTGGATTGAAGGCGCAAGGTGTCTCCTTCGCACACAGGCAAATTAGCCGTTGGGACAGCCGGGCTTCCAACCAAATCAACCACGACATCATCGGTTACGGTTATTTGGCTACCGTCGCAGCGGGTATAAACAACCTGAGCGGTATAAGTTGTTTGCGTATTTGGGCAAACCGTAACAGTGTCGCCCTGCCCAATTGGATTTCCGCCCTCGAACCAACTAACCTGATACGTTGGCGCACCATTGGGAACAAACCTCCAGGCTTCGTTTGCCGCAGTCCAGGGACCCGTATTTCGGTTTGGAGGAACAACAGCATTGGTGGCCGAGGCATCTTGAATTCCAATAAGGGCATTACCGCTGTTCCAAGTAGCGCAGGTTGGCTTGTTTTGAATGTAAACCTCAATGATATTCGTGGTTTCATACAAAACAATTTGCTGGGTAGTCTGAAGGTTGTTGCAACTGAAGTGGCAAACATTAGAGAAGTTAAAAACGAAGGTTCGACAAGGAGCATTGCCCGAAACTTGAACCGCTATCTGTCCGCAAATAGAAGGGTCAATGTCGTGGTAGGCTCCATAGATGGTGTTCGGAAACAACGTATTGCTCGGCAAGCTTGCGTTAAATGCCCAAGCGCAATAGTTGTTTGCCTGAGTTACATCAAATGTCAATACCCCGTTGGTTCCAACCACCACCTGATTGTAGGCTCCACCAAAGTAGCAAAAAGGGAATGGGAGCGGCTGTATTGAGCTCCAAATATCATCAATCCCAATAAAAAGCGGAGTGCCAGCCGTGAATGGGAAGGGAGGGTTGTATGGAATGGATTCAACCGTGTAAGAGGTTGTTTCGCCTACGCGAAAAGGTTTGGCCACCAAATCTAAACAGGAATTGGTGCAAGGCACTAGGGTGTCGTTTCCTGCAAAAACCTCGGGGCATCCGGGCTGAGCAAAGACAGGTATGGAGCTAAAAATTCCAAAAAAAACGATCAATAAAAGCCGCATAAAAAAGAGTAGGTTGATTGCAAACATACGCAGACAATTTAAAGAAATTAGTATTTAAGACAATCCCAATCCACAAACCGCTTGAATTCCCCAATGGAGTATTCCCGTTTTTAAGGTATAGACCAACATTCCCCTTGATTTGTTGCTGCATTCTGAATTAAGACATGCAAACCCTTACGTTTAGAAATCCGATACGGTTATTTTCATCGGCGAATTGGCTTTGCCATACCTTGCCCATTGCCTATCTTTACCCCTATGAATACGTTTTCTTTTCACGAGGATTTTGAGACCGCCGATTGGGTGTCGGCGGTTAAGGCCTCGATAAAAAATCCTGATGAACTGAAATCCCTTGTTAAAACGGATTCAGATGGCCTTGGAATTAAGGCATTGTATCGTTCAGAAGATGTTGAAACGGCCTACCCGCTTCCTGAAAACCAAGGCAAATGCGAAATTTGGCAGCGCATACAAATTGAACGTGTTTCCAGAGCAAATAAACGAGCCCAAGAAGCCTTGAATGGAGGGGTAAGCGGATTGATATTTAGCCATACAGCGCTTCCTTCAGAGAACGATTGGGACAGATTGCTTGAGGGGATTCATCCCGACTGGGGCTTGCCAATATTTTGGGACCTTGCAGATTCTTCAACAGCAGGCGTGTTTCTGTGGATTGACTATTTATTGCGGCAAGGATATGAACTTGATTCGATTAAGGGTGGTGTATTCTTAGATCCATTAACATTGGCTGCACGCCAAGGTAAAATGGAAGGAGGAAGGACAAGCGTTTTCGACGTGCTTCATAAAACCATTGAATATGCATTGGCTGAAATGATAAGGGGCAACTGGTTGCACGTTCAGGCTGGATTTTACCGGGAGTGCGGCTGCAGTCCCGTTCAAGAATTAGCCTTTGCTTTGGCCTTGGCCTCAGATTATTTAGAAGAACTTTCCAACAGAGGAATGGAAGAAGACAGGTTGCTTTCAACCATAATGTTCCATTTTAGTTCATTATGTACCTCTGATTATTTTACCGAGCTGCTCAAGCCTAGGGTGTTTTTGTTGTTGTGGAAAAACCTGTTGGATTCTAGGTCTCTTGCATACCAAAAACCCCATATTCATATAGAAACTGCTGAGCGCAATAAAACCCTGTACGACGCTCACAACAATTTGGTTAGGGCGGGAATTGAAAGCCACGCCGCCTTGGTTGGTGGCGCTGATAGCCTTTCAAACAGAGCGTTTGATGGGTTTTTTAGGGAACCAGATGCCGCCTCGTGCCGTTGGGCCAGAAACATCGGATTAATTTTAAGAGAAGAAGCTGGTATAAATTGGGTGGCCGACTCGGCCAAGGGCGCCTATTTTCTTGAAAAAAGAACCCAACAGTTGGCCGAAGCCGCTTGGAACTTGTTTTTAGAAATCGAGGCATTAGGGGGTATGGCAGATGCTCTTAAGTGCAATTTTATTCAGCAGCAAGTAGCGTTTAAGTCGGAGGAAGAAAAAAAAGGGTTTTTAGCCCGCAAAAAAGTGCTGGTAGGAAGCAACACCTATGTAGACGATAGGCAAACGATGTCAAAGGAGTTTGCCCGAATTCTTCCAGCGGAACCTGAAGAAGACATTCAGTTTTTAAAACTTAGGCCAGAAAGGCTAAGTGAGGGTTTAGAGGTGGAACGTTTAAAAATGGAAGCAACATCTTCAAAGTAAGGAATGAAACCAGCATACAAAAAATTGAATTTACAGGCGTTCAAGACTCCGACAGCGATGAACACCGAAGCGTTTGTTAGCCCAGAAGGAATTTCTTTGAAATCAAGGTATTCCGCTGAGGATGTTTCTGAATTTAGGCATGCGGATAGTTTGCCGGGACTGGCTCCGTTTTTAAGAGGCCCATATCCCACCATGTATGCGATAAAGCCATGGACATTAAGGCAGTATGCAGGGTTTTCAACCGCAGATGCCTCGAATGCCTTTTATCGGAGAAATTTGGCCGCGGGCCAAAAAGGTTTGTCGGTAGCCTTTGATTTGGCTACCCATAGGGGCTATGATTCTGACCACCCTCGGGTGCAAGGAGATGTAGGAAAGGCTGGGGTGGCTATTGATTCGGTTGAAGACATGAAAAGGTTGTTTGATGGAATACCTTTGCAAGAAATGTCGGTTTCTATGACCATGAATGGAGCGGTTCTCCCCATTATGGCTTTTTACATAGTTGCTGCCGAAGAACAAGGTGTTTCGCCCGACACGCTTTCTGGCACCATCCAAAACGACATTCTAAAGGAGTTCATGGTGCGCAACACCTACATATACCCGCCAGCTCCAAGTATGCGCATTATTGCGGATATCTTTAAATACACTTCGGCATCAATGCCAAGGTTTAATTCTATTTCGATCTCAGGGTACCATATGCATGAGGCTGGTGCCCCTGCCGATTTGGAACTTGCATATACCTTGGCCGATGGCCTAGAATACGTTCGAACAGGTATGGCAGCGGGGCTGAACATCGATGATTTTGCCCCAAGACTTAGCTTCTTCTTTGCCATTGGCATGAACCATTTTATGGAAATTGCAAAGCTAAGAGCCGCAAGGCAAATGTGGGCTGAATTGCTGTCGGGCCTTGGCTCTTCCAATCCAAAATCTTTGATGTTGCGAACGCATTGCCAGACTTCGGGCTATAGCCTTACGGAGCAAGACCCTTTTAATAATGTGGTTCGAACCGCAAATGAAGCGCTGGCCGCGGTACTCGGGGGAACACAGTCTTTGCACACCAACAGTTTAGATGAGGCCATTGCCTTGCCTACCGATTTTTCGGCTCGAATAGCCCGAAACACGCAATTGATTTTGGCAGAAGAAGCCGGAATCACTCCGTTTATTGACCCCTGGGGGGGCAGCCATTATGTTGAATACCTCACAGGAATGCTTATTCGGCGAGCAAAAGAACACCTAACAGAAATTGAAGCCTTGGGCGGAATGACCAAAGCCATCGAACAAGGTTTGCCAAAGCGCCGTATTGAAGAGGCGGCAGCTAAAAAACAGGCGCGCATTGATAGTGGAGAAGAGGTGTTGATTGGGGTAAACGCCTATCCCTGTGAAGAAACAACCCAGATAGAATTATTGGAAGTAGACAACCAAGAGGTTCGAAATGCGCAAGTAAGAGGCCTTCAAGATTTAAAAGCCCGCCGAGATGCGAAGGCGGTGGCACTTTGCCTTCAAAATTTGGCAAAAGGTGCGGCTGACCCGAACGCCAATTTATTGGAATTGGCTATTGAGGCAGCAAGAGCCCGGGCTACACTTGGTGAAATTTCAGAGGCCTTAGAACGGGTTTTCGGCAGGTATCAGGCACATATTCAAACTATTTCTGGTGTTTATTCCTCAGGTATGAAAAACGATATGCAATTCAAAGAGGCCCAAGCCAGTGTTCAATCCTTTTTAAACAGTTCTGGTCGCCGCCCCAGAATTCTGGTTGCAAAAATGGGCCAAGATGGTCATGATAGAGGTGCTAAGATTATAGCAACCTCATTTGCCGACCTAGGTTTTGACGTAGATGTGGGCCCCCTATTTCAAACTCCCGCCGAGGTCGCAAAAATGGCGGTAGAAAACGATGTCCATTTTCTGGGAATTAGCTCTCTGGCTGCCGGCCATAAAACGCTGGTTCCTGAAGTAATTAAAGAACTAAAATCCTTTGGTCGCCCTGATATTATTGTGGTGGTTGGGGGCGTTATTCCTTCGGCCGATTATCCCTTTTTGTTTGAGGCTGGCGCTGCGGCTGTCTTTGGACCGGGTACTAAAATACCCCAAGCCGCCGTTCAATTGTTGAAGCTGCTCGAAAGCTAAGTTTCATTTTTCCTTATCTTAATTCATTCTTTATTTATGGAACCCATTTTAATCTACCTGATTCTATTTTTGTTGATTCTGATTTTAGGCTTAATGTTGGTTCGAAAAAGCGGCCCCATGCCCGAATTGGATACCATTAAGGAAGCGTTGATTCGATTTGATGCCGCTCAAGAAAAAACAGCTAAGTTGTTTCAAGACGAATTGCAGCGCCAAAGAACAGAGTCGCAAGCCCTGGCGCGTGGCGACCGAGAGGAATTGACCAAATCACTGCAGCAGTTTAGCCAAGCATCTACAGTGCAGTTTCAAACGTTGGTTGAACAAATGAAAGTTAGCTCAACCGAGCAGATAAATCAGCAAAAAGAACAAAGTGTAGCTGCCATTCAAAGTTTGAAAGAAGTTAGAGAGTCCATTGAAAAACAATTGAATGCCATTCGAGAAGACAACGAAAAGCAACTCAATCAAATTCGGCATACCGTTGACCAAAAATTGCACGAAACCCTAGAGAAACGACTAGGAGAGTCGTTCAAATTGGTCAGTGAGCGCCTTGAACTTGTTCACAAAGGGCTAGGTGAAATGCAAAGCATTGCTACGGGGGTGGGCGATTTGAAAAAGGTCCTAGACAACGTTAAAACCAGGGGTATTTTGGGCGAATATATGCTTGAAAATATTTTAGAGCAATTGCTAACTCCTGACCAATATGAACGAAATGTAGCCCCCAAAAAGGGCAGCCAAGCCAACGTTGAATTTGCGGTAAAATTACCGGGCAAAGAACATGCAGAGTGGGTTTGGCTCCCAATTGATTCAAAGTTCCCTATTCAATCTTATGAAAAACTATTGGTGGCATACGATGCCGGAGACCAATCGTTAATTGAACAAAGCAGCAAGGAACTTCTGAAAGCAGTAGAAGGATTTGCCCGCGATATCAGTCAGAAATACATAGACCCTCCCCATACGACTGATTTTGCACTTATGTTTTTACCTATTGAAAGCTTGTACGGTGAAATTCTTCGACATCCTGGGTTGTTTGAGAATTTGCAGCGCAGCTACCGGGTTACCGTGGTTGGGCCTACCACCCTTTCTGCTTTGCTGAATAGCCTTCAAATGGGTTTCAGAACCCTAGCTGTTCAACGCCGCAGTTCCGAAGTATGGAAAATTTTGGAAGCCGTTAAAACCGAATTTGATAAATTCCAAGTTCAATTGGAAAAGGTGGACAAACAACTTAGCAGCGCATCACGCTCCCTGCAAGATTTGAGGTCAACACGCACAAGCGTAATGACCCGTAAACTGCGCGAAGTTAGTTTGCTTGACCCCGTAGAGGCAAGGGCACTGTTGGAACTCCCCGAGGGCATGGATGAAGACAATGAAGGGGTTGATTTGGAGGACCAAGATTCGCCCGACTGAATTGACATTTTGCCCTTTTTCAGTTTAGGTGGCCCCGGGCGAGGGATTGCAGTGGAAATGCCCGCAGGGCATTGAAACGGAAAGCCCGGTGCCGGCCCTTAGGCCGGCACGCCCCCCAATAAAAAAACCGCCCCAGAAATGCAAAGCCCTTTAAATCAGTCGACTATTTAAGAGCGGTGGCATTCTCAAATGCGAAAAAGTGTTAATAAATGCAAAAACACCCCCTGTTTTACTTGACAATTTTGCTGAGCTTTGCGTACTTTGAAGTTCACCGGTGAAACAGTGTTTTATTTTTTGCTTCGTCACGTAAAGGGGTGGCGAAGAACACTTAGGGTTCTTTGAGCGTGAAGTTTATGCGAACATTTGAACGTCTGTAAAAGGATATTCTGTGTTCGCCAGGGGGTCTCAGAAATGCCTCTGATGGATGCAAAGGCAACTTTGCTGAAATTCGGGGCGGGAGTTTTGGGAATGAGAAGGGTGAAAGGGCAAATCACCATTATTGCGAAGGATGTGAAGTGGAATTATTGGTGCTTTAATACGAAGGTCAAAGCACTGGATTTAGGTAGAGCGTCCTTCTGGAATTTTCTGTAAGGAAGCGAACAACGGTTCGAACGATTAGCCTCGCCTTTTTAGGTTGGGGGTAAATGGTATTGGTTGCAAGTGTAAGCCTAAATAGAGCGCTTGCATTTTTTGGAATTTCGATGGAATTTCCCGGTAAGGGCCCTTTTCGGGGCAAATCAATTTAATGGCTCGAATCTGTTCCCAATAAAAAATCAAGGCTCCTTGCAACCACCGACCTCATAACCTCAATCCCTTCCAACTTTTCCTGCTTCTGTACATCGCCCGAGGTTTCCATTACCCTACTACCAGGTTGCTTGAAAACAGCAATAAAAACAGCTACATTTATTAGAACAACCAGCCCTAAACCAACAATAACTCCAACTTCTAGTCCTTTTGGTACTCTTTTCATACGTCCAAATCTTCCCCAAAAATAATACCAATGTCCCTTATGCTTTATGCCCAAACCTCTCTTTATCAACCACTCTTTGTTAAATCTCCGTTAAATAAGGCCAGGCCAAGACTCTAGTCTAGGGTTGGTTTTCCTCCTCCTCGTTTTTTGACCTTGTTTTTTTCATTTGTACGCTTACAATACCCCCCGATATGATATGCTTCATTACTTCGGCTGCTGGCCAGTCTATGGCTTTTAGGGTATGGGTATCTACCACCAAATAATCGCCTACAAAACCATACGATTTCGGCAAATAGACTCCTGTTTTGTTCGGCCCAAAAATGTCAGGCTCCAGATGTTCTCGCGTAATGAACCCCAATTTGTACATCGCTGGATGTTCAGAAACCAATACCAAAACCGGCTTGTTGAAACGCTTTTCTTCTCCGACGAAGGCCGAAAGCAAGTCTTTCACTGAACCGTAAATTACTTTTATCAGCGGTGTTTTTTCAAGGCCTTTTTCCAACCATGAGAGCAAAGGTTGGGCAATTAAAGTTGAGCCAAGGGCTCCAACTAGAGTTACACCAGCCAATACAAACAATATACCCAAGCCAGGAACCTTATAATGCGCCAGACCATCTAAATAGGTGAAGCTAAAGTACAATACGTATAGGGTTAGGCCCAAGGGGGCCGACAGCAACAGCCCCTGGAAAAACCAGCGCAGCAGCAGGCGGGGAATGCGTTTGTATAAGGGCATAGTTACATTTACATGGCTGTCCAACCTCCATCAACTACTAGGTTCGCCCCACTCATATAAGCACTGGCTTCCGAGGCTAGAAAAACCACAGCGCCCATGTAATCGGTGGGCGCAGCCATTCTACCTAACGTGGTTTTAGCCGAATAGTTTTCAATAAACCATTCGGTTTGACCGTTTTCTACCCCGCCTGGCGATAGGGTGTTGACTCGGACTCCTTTGTTGCCCCAATATGCCGATAAAAAGCGCGTGAAATTAATCACGGCACCTTTGGTGGCGGGGTAGGCGGCCGATTTATAAAAGGTTTGTTCTCCTTGGGGATTTTTGTAGATGCTTTGGTCGGGACCAACCATTCCGTAGGTCGAGGCCACATTTATGATGGAGCCTCTGCCTGCCTTGGCCATGGCGCTTCCAATAACCTGACAGCAAAGGAACATCCCGGTTACGTTTACTTCGAGCGAGGCGCGGAACATTTCCACCGGGTAATTTTCAAACGCCGATTGTTCGGCAGCTAAGGCCGGATTTTCAAACATGTCATTGATGGCGGCGTTGTTCACCAAAATATGCGGACACCCCCAGCGGGATTCCGTGGCTGCCAATACCATTCTTAGGTCTTCAGCTTTGGTGATATTGGCTCCAAGGGCCATAACCTTATCTGGGTTTTCTTGCTCAAGGGCCAAGCAAGATTCCTTTTTTAGGTCTAAGGCAACAACATAAGCTCCGGCTGAATGCAATGCCCGAACGTGGTTTTGCCCAATTAAACCGCCTGCTCCGGTTACAATGGCTACTTTTCCGCTTAAATCAAACAAGTTTGTCATGGATCAAAGATAGGTTGATTCGTCCTGATACGGTACGCCTTATTCTTCTTTAGGAAATTGCCGAGCTGCGATCCAGATGCTGATTTCATACAGCAGCATTAGCGGAAGGGTAATTAGAATTTGAGAGGTAACATCGGGCGGGGTAACTACTGCGGCAACCACCAAGATTACCACCGCGGCATGCCGGCGGTATTTGCGTAGAAATTTGGGCCCAACCAATCCCAAACGGGCCAGAAAAAAAACGAATACCGGCAATTCAAACACCAAGCCTGTTCCAAGGGTAAGTTGCAGAATGGTTGAGATATACGAGGTAAAGGTGGGTTTGTTTTCTATGTAGGCGCTCACGCTATAGGTCCCTAAAAAATGAACGGTCATTGGCGCCAATATAAAATACCCAAAGGCAACGCCCGAAAAAAACAAAAAGCTTGAAAAGAAAACGATGCCCGATATTTTTTTCTGTTCGTGTACGTGCAGCGCAGGGCGAACAAACTTCCAAATTTCAAACAAAATGTAAGGAAACGCCAGCACGGTGCCTGCAATCAGGCAGGCCCAAATATGCCATGTAAACTGCCCGCTCATGCTTATGTTTTGAAAGCCTTGCATTGGCAGTTCCCCAAGGCATAGGGTCTCAACATGAATCAGCTGACCAAGCCAGCATAGGGCCTTTTTGGTCAAAAAGTCTGATCGGTAGGGCCCAAACAAAATGGTGTCGAACAGAAAGTCGGTGAAAATAAAGGCCAATATGCTGCCAATAAATACAGCTATACTGCTACGCCACAGGTGTCCGCGGAGTTCTTCAACATGCTGCAAAAAGGACATCTCCTTGTGCTCGGCCATGCCACGAAGGTATTAAAATAGGGGCAGATTGCTTAGCCTTCTTCGTCAATAAGCCAGCGGACGTCCATAGCTTCTTCCCAGTTGTTCCACAGGTACTTAACCCAAGGCGAGGCCACTGCCTTTCTAAGGTCACCCGGTTTGTCGGCCAAAATCTTTGCCATTTCTACCCCCATGCGCTGAATCTCAAAGAGCAATTGTTCGTTTTGGTCTTCCGGTGTTTCCTCGAGAATCAAGTCATAAATCTCGGCGGCTTCCAGTAAAAAATGGTGGTTGTTCACCTGTTCAGGACCAAAATAATGCCGAGTACGATCTAAAAAATCTTGCAGCAAATCAGCATCAGGCACCGATTGCGATTGAAGATAGGCTCCAAATTCAAACAACCGTTCTAGTCCGGCCTTAAAAGGCGCTTGAATGGCCACAGGTTCATCGCCTTCAAAAATCTGACTCGGAATCATTTCTGCTCCTGTGCTCAATGCGACTTTAAACCAAAAGGGAATGGGGTGCCAAGATTCAGACAAAAACAAAAGTTCTTCTGTGTCGTCGCGGTAGGCGTAAAAATAGGCCCGGTTTGCCATGCGTTAAAAAACGGAATTTGGCTCTAAAATAGGTTTTTATTCAATTCTCTGCTACTGAAAAACGGCTCAATCGCATTTTTAAGGGCTAAATGAGGTTTTTTTTTCTTTTTTGGGCGGCAAACGGGCTTTCAGGGCTAGTCCGCGGTCCTGCTTTTTACTAGGTGCATGTTTTAACTTGACCCACCTTGTTCATGGCACAAAACCCGAGTAAGATAAAGTAGCCAGAAACAAAAAGGTAGGTGTAGCCAGACCTGTGGTAACCTTTACGAAACCCGTAAAAACCTATGGGTGTTAGGGCCTAGCCCCAATCATAAATCGGTCGCTGCGTTTAAAGCCACCCGGACCAGTACTAATTAAAACATAGCTTCCAGAGGGCAAGTTCCAGAGCGCTATGTTTGTGCTTTGCTCACCATTCAGGTTGCGTTGTTCCTGTTGAACCGTTCTGCCCAGAAGGTCAACAATTCTAAAAACATAGAACCCTTGCAATTCCGCTTGGAATTCTACCGAAATACGATCGTTGGCCGGATTGGGGTACAACTTCCAGCTTTGCTCACTTAAAATGCCGGTCGACATTTGATACCCCACCGTAAATTGAAAATCCACCCCATTTCCAAAATCACCTCCAAAATTTTTGAGCGTCGAATAGGGCGAAACAGCACCCATTATGCGCAATGACCCTGTTCCAGCGGGCTGGTTTGCCCAAAAAGCAATGCCATCGCCCCCACTGTCGTTAAACCGCATACGATAGCAGCCTGGACTAAGCCGAATGGTGTCTCTAGAAAGGGTGTTGATAGGAAAAGAGCTGCGAGATCGAACCACCTGTCCGTTGGCATCCTCAATCGACCACGTGTTCTCGTTCGGAACCATATTGGTTTTGAAGAAAATAAAAAACGAATCGGGAAGCTGAGTAACCGCCTGAAAAGAACTCATCTGCTCATTGTTGAAGCCCAGCTCGTCGGCTTGACCGTTGGCTTCGGTTATTCTTGCAAAAAACGTGTTGGCTCCAAACGAGTTGAACCAGCTGTTGAGTGGCGGCAAGTTGATTTCGGCCTCGGCCAACAAGGGCAAATTCCCGGTCCAATTAAAAACCTGCGAATTGCCTCCGCTTACTCCGTATTCAATTTTGGCCGAGGTCAGGGCTGTGCCCCCATTGTTGCGTATCCGAATTTTTGGACTCCCACAAATGGGGTTAAAACGCGAATGATTGGGATTGCTGCTTGGAGCCAATATCTCTTCGACCGAGGCATCGTTTTGGTAAGTCGGTGGCAAATAATCAATCAAATGCCCCTCGGTAATATAACTGCAATAGTTGTTGTTTACATTCGTAAAGGCTTGCATATCAAAAGATATCAAATTGTTTTGACCAACCAGATACGGAGTAACGGTATGCCTAAACCAGGGCACTGAGCTGCCCGGACACCAGTTTGCCCGGTCATAAACCCAAGTGCCACCCTGAGGGAAAATAGGATTCCATCCACAGGTGTTGTTCCATACCGCTGCCGAAGCTTGAGATTGGCTGTTCACCTTTAAATAGTAATTCTTGCTGCAGAATTCGGCGCAATTTTCGTTCCCCCCAAATCCATGACCTGTTATATACAGAAGCGCGTCGGTGCGTGTGGCCCCAGGGTAGGGCTGATGCATCAAGGGACTCATGTAATTCCCAATCGGATCGTTGGGATTCCCATATGGAAAACTACCCCCAAACATTTTTTGCAAGCGGGCTACTTTCAGCGGAGGCTCACCTTCCACAAAATGGAAGGTTAAGCTAACCGTAAATCCATCTTGATAACCACTATAAAAGGCACGAATTTCAACAGAATCTTTTAAAAAGTGCTGAAAATCGGTAACATCAAACCGATACGTCCATTTCCATGTATTGGGGTAGGTGCCGGCATAAGGGGTAATTAAACGTCCAATTTCAATGTTCTCAATTACCTCAAAAACGGAATACGTTGTTATGTACGATTGATAAATTACGGTGTCGGCCGACCAATATAGGGTATCTATAACGGCGCCCAACGAATCAAATACCAAATAGCTTCCCCAAGCTGCCCAGCCGTTTAACGTGTCGGTGGCTTGTGCCGGTTGCTGTGGGTTTTGGAACAAAATGGCCTGCAGCGGAGCGTTAAACGTGGTGTCAACAGATTGGGTGCCCGAGTTCCAGGCTGTGCTGAAGGTGGGAGTCCAAGAAATTCCCACCGAATCAGGACTGGTGTTCCCCACTTTTACATAGGGGTTTTGCACCTGGTTCGAGTCCATGATTCCTGTTGGGCGGCGCAAAAAAATCTGGGTGGTATAATCCCATTCTGAACAACCGCTGCTGGGGCAGCCCAAGGTGTAATCCATCAAAACTTTATAAAAGGGCCCCTGCCCCGCCGCAGGGAATTGCCCCCAACGGTCGTAATTCCCATACCAACTCATGTGAACATCTTGGTGGCTTTGAACATGCAGGGTGTCGCCAGGACCAGCCCAACCAAACAAAGGGATAAAAAGCAAAAACAAGGAGTACACTTTTTTCATGCTATACGGCGCTTGATTATCTTTACCTAAACAATTTGAAAATCAAAGATACTATTTTGCGGCACCTTTCCTTTTTGCTTTCTGCCATTCTGATCAGCATCATGCTGCTTACCTCTTGTGCTTCAAACCACAAGGCGCAAAGCAATCCTGAATCAGGCATAAAACCCAGCAGCGATTTACCGCCACCCAGACCCGCCGTAATTGGACCGCCCGAAGGCGTCAAAAAAGTGAAACCCGTCCCTGCCGGCGCCAACCGCCCCGTAGGCGAGCCGCCGAGGCAACCCCCATTCTAATGTGCTACACCGTTTCAGCCTATTATACCCAGGCAGAATCTGCCCATCCCAAAGAAGCGATGTCAAACCTCTTTTCTCAGGGCAGGGTATCGGCCATGCGCGATGAACGGCCGATTTTAGGAGTCATTACCGCCGAAAACAAAGGCATAGAACCTATGCTCTGGGGCTTGGTTCCAGCCTGGAATAAAAGCATCGATGAATCATGGCGCCGAAAAATGGCCAATGCCACCGTTGAACGACTCAACAGCAGTCCCGCTTTCAAACCCTCGTTTACCTATCGCCGCGGTGCCGTCTTGGTGCGCTCCTTTTTTGAATGGAGGCACGAGGGCCGAAAAAAAATCCCCTACGAAATTCGGCGCAGCGATGGACACGACCTGCTTTTGGGAGCTATTTGGGCCGACAACAGCTGGCTAGACCTGCGTTCTTTTTCTTTGGTTACGGTTCCCGCCAACCCAACCATGGCTTTTATTCACAATACCAAACAACGCATGCCCTTGGTTCTTGAGCAAGGAACCGCTCTTCAGAACTGGTTGCATGGAAGCCCAGAACAGGCTCTGATGCAAGCCGTTCCCGCTAACGAAGGCATTTTAATAGGCAATATAGATGCAGGCAACCAAGCCAGCCTAGAGTTTGAATTTTAACAAGCAGCGGCTACGGTGTTGGCTACAAATGCACGAAGGGTTGCGGCTTAATTTCGGCGACCACGCTGCTGGCCATGCACAGGAAAAAAAGCGTGCATGCCTGCCTAAATGTCCGCGCCAATGAAGGGGGGAATTTGCCTGGAAGTTCAGGTTGACCTTGAATCAGGCCTCAACACCGCCTCATTTCTATATTTTCAACCCAAATCCCAATCCATACACCAAAGAAGGAAACCCAGTGCTGTACACAAATCGTAGTCCCAAGGCAGGCGATACAGAAAAACGGGGAATGGGATGGTAGTGTGCCCGGAGCATAAGGCTACCCGTAATGCTGGTGCGCCCGTTGTTCCGAATGTTGTAATCGGCACCCAGGGGAGCCAAGGCCGGAGCCAATTCCAGTTTAGGGTGAGGATAAAAATGCAGGCTTAGTCCCTCGGGCAGCAAAAAGGCCAGGGCCAACAGGCCATCGGCCTCCGTGCTGTACCAGCCGTTGATTTGCCAGGGATTGCTGTAATAGCCACTGGCCAGAGCCAAAAATCCAGCCAAAGCCCCAGGAACGTGGCAGTAAAAATTCCCCTGCCCGTTGCTGCCAAACAAATATTGATAGTCCAAGCTTATCAGAGGACTTACAAACCATTCAATCCTTGCGCCCAAGCCTACACCGCGGTCGTTGCCGGTCTCCGTTATTTCAATCAATGGTCCCAGCCTAAGGTTGTGGTGGTCAAATTCCTGGGCAGACAGTTCATTGCCGCCCCTGCCCATGCAAAACAATAGGAAGGTAATTCCAACCAGGGTTGTTTTGAACGACTTCACAAACCAAAGGTAGGGGTTTTTGTTTCCTTTTTTCGACCTTGATATTTAGTAAATCAAGTAGAAAGGCATATTTGAAAGGAATTTTCGGCAAATCCCCTTGCACCTATTTCGCATTGGGCCTACCTTTGCAGGTACTCCTGGGGCCCAATTTGAAATTGTATGAGTTTAGAAAAATCGCTGCTAATGCTCTATGCCATGCCGGGAATTGGCCCCCGCACCCTTCGAAGGTGGCTAGGTTCTCTACCAAACATGCAGAGCTTGTTTCTGTTGAGTCCATTGGAGCGAAGGGCCTTGCCTGGATTCAAGCCGGGGTTTGAGCCTCATTTTTCGGCAGGCAATCTGGCTCGCCTTGAAGAACAGGCCAACCTACAACTGCAGCGCTGCCATGAAAGTGGACTTAGAACCCTTACTTTTTTAGATGCCCATTATCCCTCGGCCTTGCGCAGTTGCCTCGATGCCCCTTTAATCCTTTTTCATCGGGGCATGTTGCCACCAAGCCAACCTACCTTAACCATGGTTGGAACGCGCAATCCTTCCAGCGATGTGGCCCCTTTGCTGCAGCGATTTATACACAGCTTGGCCGGAAATTCATTCTCGGTGTGCAGTGGTTTAGCCAGGGGAGTCGATGCCTTGGTTCACCGCGAAAGCCTAAGAAACGGTTTCTTTAGCATGGCAGTGGTGGCGCATGGGGCCGACTTGGCCTATCCCCTGCAAAACGAATCCCTAGCCGCCGATTTGCTGAGAAACGGTTGCATTTGGTCTGAATACCCACCAGGCACCCTTCCTGAACGCGAGTTTTTTCCGCAGCGAAACCGAATTTTAGCGGGAATGTGCCAGGCTTTGGTTTTGGTTCAGTCCAATCGGGGGGGCGGAGCCATGATAACCGCTCGGCATGCCCTTCGTTATCAACGCCCTTTGTTCGCTTTTGCTGGCCCTTTTACCCAATCGGCCTATGCTGGCCCGCTGGCATTAATCAGTGAAGGTCAGGCAAAGGCTATAGCTCGCCCCGAACAGGTTTTAAAGTCCTTGGGATTGGAAAGTAACCCAGCGAATCGCCTTGAATTAGCCGACCCAGAGGTTCACTTTTCTGAAAACGAAATGACTTTGGTGCGTGAGTTGGCATCAGAACCTGGCCTGCTGTTGGACCAACTGGCTCTGCGCACCCAGCAATCTCCCGCTCAGGTGCTGGCCTTGCTCTCGGTCATGGAATTGGAAGGGAAAATTGAAGCCTTGCCCGGCAACCGATACCGAATGGCTGGTTGCTAAGGCCTTTTGTGTGGCCTTGCCCTTGCCGATTTCTTTCCTTCTGGCGCATCATTAAAGAAACTGTTCCGATTTTTTGGGTGGCTAGCCCCCCACCCCCTAAAACAAAGTTAAACCGAAACAGAAAATTATCCGTTTGGTAAACGTTTAACAAACGTTTAAAAACGGATAAATTCCTGGAATCGCTGAAAACAAAGGGCGGAAAGCGGACAAAAAAATCAACAGTTTCTTGGAACGAAAAATGGAAATGACGTATTCAGCCAAAAACCATACAACCGATTCGGGCCACCTGGGGGAAAAACGCCCTTTGATTACCTAAGGTTTGCTTACGATCAGCCGGGCAACGATCCCTTGAGTTTTGAAATGCTTGAAGGACTTCAAGTGGGCGACAATCTAACTTGGTCGGTGGCAGGGGGCCCGAAAGCTGGGCGAATACCTTCAGTTAACCTTGGGTTATCAGGGACGCAAATCACCACAAGGCCCGATTGTTCATATGGGTAACGCTCAAATTCGCGCTTTTTTCTGAATAAGGGATAGGGTGTTGTGTTGGCTGGGCCCCGGATGGAAGCGGCAGCCGCAGGCTGGCGGGGCGGTTGTGGCCCCTTTGCCGGGGCGGCCTTAGGAGCCACCGGCACAGGGCTGCCGCAACCTGACCTGCAGGCCTGTGGCTACAGCAAACAGCCGGAAAAGGCCCAAAAAAATAAAATTAAGAGCGCAAAGATTCGGCCTCTTCTTGTATAAACCCCTGAATTTCAAGCCTTAACTGAACCTTGACCATGTTCAGCGTTTTGATTTTTTCCAGCATAGATTCGGTGCTGCGGTGGGGATTTAACGTCATTTCATTCAGTTGCCGCGCGGAATCGGCATCCGTAAAAAACGCCAAATGGCTGTAAGCCACAATTAAACTCTCAAGCGTGTCTAAATCTAAACTCCCGCTTTGAATACGGAACGACAGCAAACTGCAAATGCCAAATTTGATGCGCGCTGCCGAGCAGGGCAAATTTTCGACCGGTTGAAAGTACTGCCCTTCCCGCGACAAGCGGATGATTTGACTGTATTGTCCTACTATTCGTTGAGCCTCGGTAATGCGCATATTGAAAATTCAGGAACAAGGTTCAAAGTTCGGCATTTAATTTGAAATGCATCAATATGGATAGGCGTTTTTTTGCAGAATTTCGGCTGCAATGGCTCGGCGTGCATCGCGGGGCGAAATGGGCGCGGTTTTGGTGAAGCGTTTTAGTCCCATTATGGTCATGCTAAGTTCGTCTCCGCTGCCAAAACTGCAGAGGGCGTTTTTGCCGCTGAGCCAAAGGCGGTCGGCGGTGTCGTAGAACAACACATTCAGCAGTTGGATTTTGCTGGCATGGGCTTCAATTCCATCGCGGTCGATCAATTTTTGAACCCGGAGCAGGGTGCTTTCGGCCACGTAGGTTTCCATGGCCATATCGGCGATGTCCATTAGAATTTCTTGTTCTTTGGCCAGTTCCATCATGAGTTTTTGAACGGCGGCGCCGGCCACCAGCAAAACGGCCTTTTTAAATTTTTCGGTGTACAGGTGAAAGGCCTCAAGCGGCTGCTGCAGGTTGGGCTCAGAAAAGTCGGGGATTTCGAGCAATTCGGCGGCCACGCGTTGGGCGGGCCCCATCAGGTCTAAACTGCCTTTCATGGCGCGTTTCAGCATCATATCGACCGTAAGCAGCCGGTTGATTTCGTTGGTTCCTTCAAAAATTCGGTTAATGCGGGCATCGCGGTAGGCCCGGTCCATGGGAGCCTCGGCCGAATAGCCCATGCCACCAAAAATTTGAACTCCTTCGTCCACCACATAATCTAGGGTTTCTGAGCCGTGTACCTTCATCATGGCGCATTCAATAGCAAATTCTTCGACGCCTTTTAATTCGGCTTGTTGGGGCGACATTCCCGCCGCTTTTCGGGCCTCGATGGCATCGGTTATGTTTTGGCTGGCTCGGTAGGTGGCCGATTCGCAAGCAAAGGTGCGCACCACCTGTTCGGCCAATTTGTAGCGAATGGCCCCGTACTTGGCTATGGGCCTGCCAAATTGCTGCCTTTCGTTGGCATAGCGCGCCGAGCGGCCAACAATGGCCTTGCAGGCACCAATCGAAGCGGCCGACAATTTAATGCGGCCAATGTTCAAAATATTGACGGCAATTTTGAATCCGTTTCCGCGCTCGCTCAACAGATTTTCTGCCGGAACTGGGCAGTCTTCAAAAAACACCTGCCGGGTCGAAGAACCCTTGATGCCCATTTTCTTTTCTTCGGGATTCAAACGAATGCCCGGGTAGGTTTTTTCTACAATAAAGGCCGACAGGTTTTCGTCGGCATCGATTTTGGCAAATACAATGAACAAATCGGCAAAACCAGCATTGGTAATCCACATTTTTTGCCCGTTCAACAGGTAGGTTTTCCCATCGGGCGAAAGGCTGGCTTTGGTTTTTCCGGAATTGGCATCAGATCCGGCATTGGGTTCGGTCAGGCAATAGCTGGCTTTCCATTCCCCGGAGGCCAGTTTGGGCAGGTAGGCTTGCTTTTGGGCTTCGTTTCCATACAGTACGATGGGCAGGGTTCCAATGCCGGTATGGGCCGAAATGGCCACGGCAAAGGAATGCCCGGCACCGGTTTCTTCGGCCACCAGCATGCCGGTGTTAAAGTCTTTGCCAAAGCCCCCGTAGGCCTCAGGAACAGAAACGCCCAACAAGCCCAGTTCGCCGGCTTTGTCCAGCAAACGGGGCATCAAAGCAGGGTCTTCCATGCTGTCAATGGCCTCAAGGTGCGGAAACACCTCTTGTTGAATAAAGTCGCGGCAGGTTTCACGAATCAGAATTTGCTCTTGGTCAAAATCTTCTGGAATAAAAACGTCTTGGGCCAGGGTAGGGCGAATGAGCCATTCTCCTCCGTTTATGCTGGTTTGCTTTTCCATATTGTTTATTCTAAAGGGTTAAAGTCGTTCAATAATTCCTGCGGCGCCTTGGCCTGTGCCTACGCACATGGTTACCAATCCGTAGCGTTGGTTTCGGCGTTCCAATTCGTTCAATAATTGAACGGTGAGTTTGGCTCCGGTACAACCCAACGGATGCCCCAGTGCAATGGCGCCTCCGTGTACATTGAGTTTGTTGGGGTCTACATCTAGGGCCTGCTGAACGGCCAAACTTTGGCTGGCAAAGGCTTCGTTGAGTTCAATCAGGTCGATGTGGTTCAAGCTTAATCCAGCGCGTTTTAAAACCCCTGGCACAGCGTAAACCGGCCCCATTCCCATAATGGCGGGTTCTAGGCCAACGGCGTGGTACGAAACAAATCGGCCACGGGGTGTTAGCCCCAATTCAGAGCGCATTTTTTCAGACATCAGCAAGACAAAAGCGGCTCCGTCCGAGGTTTGAGAGGCGTTTCCGGCGGTAACGGTACCTTTGGCATCAAACACAGGTTTTAGGGCAGCAAGGGCTTCAAGGGTGGTGTCGGCGCGTGGGCCTTCGTCCCGGTCAAAAACTGTCGTTTTTAGGCGGCGTTTGCCATCGACCACCGAGACCTCTTCCACCTCAATCGGCACAATACCGCGTTGCAGCCAACCTTCTTCTTGGGCTTTTACGGCTTTTTGGTGCGAGTTTAGGGCAAACGCATCTTGAGCTTCCCGGCCAATCTGAAATCGGCGGGCTACTTCTTCTGCGGTTAGCCCCATTCCCCAATACCAATCGGGATGGGCCTTGGCCACCTTGGGGTTTGGAACCAATCGCCATCCGCCAAAAGGAATGGGGCTCATGGTTTCGACACCGCCGGCCACAATGCAATCGGCCATGCCGCTTTGGATTCGTGCGGCGGCCAAAGCAATGGTTTCAAGGCCCGAGGGCAGTAGCGGTTTATGGTAAGCCCCGGTACAGAATCGGTGTTGATTCCCATCAAGGAAATCATGCGGCCCAAGTTCAGTCCCTGTTCGGCTTCGGGGGTGGCGTTCCCAACCATCACATCGTCGATGCGGCTGGGGTCCAGTTGGGGGATTTTGGCTAAGAGTTGTTGTAGCACTTGTGCGCCCAGGTCGTCGGCACGCATGTTTCGTAGGCTGCCTCGTGGCGCTTTGCCCACAGCACTGCGGTATCCATCAATAATGTATGCGGTTTCCATAGCCTTGGGATTTAATTGCGTAAAGGTTTTCCGGTTTTTAGCATGTGTTGAATTCGTTGTAAGGTGGGTTTGCTGCCCAGTAGGCTTAAAAACGCTTCCCGTTCTAAATCGAGCAAATACGTTTCGCTGACTTGCTGGGGCTGCGATAGGTCTCCCCCGCACATTACCCAGCCAAGTTTTTCGGAAATAAGCTGGTCGTGGTCGCTGATGTAATTGCCCGACTTCATGCTGTTGGCACCGGCGTAAACAATGCCTAGGCCTTCGCGCCCCAGCACCTGAATGTCGTCGCGCATGCGTGGGCGCAGGTACCCGGCTTCGGCCAGCAAAAGAACGGTTTGCTTTGCCAGGCCAATGCGCTGGGCCGAATTCATGGTAAACCGGTCTTGGCCTTTTCTGAAAATGCCTAGGTCAAAGGCTTGCAGGGCCGATGTAGCCACCTTGGCCTGTCCAATGGTTAAAAATCGGTTTCGCAGTACGTTGGTTCTAATGCCACCTTCGCCAAATTCATCGGAGGCGCGCAGGGCGAATTCCTTGGAACCACCGCCGCCGGGAATAACCCCAACCCCAACTTCAACCAGGCCAATGTAGGTTTCTGCGGCGGCGACAATGGCATCGGCATGCATGCACATTTCGCAGCCCCCGCCCAGTGTTAAGCCATGGGGGGCTACCACCACCGGAATATCTGAATACCTGATCCGCATGGTTGCCTTTTGAAAAGCCTTGACCGCAAAGTTGAGCTCATCCCATTCCTGTTCCAACGCCAGCATTAATATTAAAGCCAGGTTGGCTCCGGCCGAAAAGTTTTCGCCATCGTTGGAAATGACCAAGCCGTTCCATCCTTCGTTCTCGGCCATATCGATGGCTTTATGTATTCCCTGAATCACCTCGGCGCCAATGGAATTCATTTTGGTATGAAACGACAGGTTCAACACGCCCTCGCCCAAATTCGTAATTCGGGTTCCAGAATTGGACCAGAGGGTTTTGTCGGCATACAGGTTTGAAAGCAGAATAAACCCTTCTTTGCCGGGCACAGGCATGTCGGCAGCCCGAACATAATCGTGGTAATGCACGAGTCCCTGTTGGTTTGAATAAAAATGCGTTTGCCCCGCTTTTTGCATGGTTTCTACCCAGCTGGGGCTGGGCAAGCCGGCGGCTTTTTGTTCGGCAATAACCCAATCGAACCCTAGGGCATCCCAAATTTCAAAGGGGCCGTGGCTCCAACCAAAACCCGCCTTTAAGGCTTCGTCGATTTTAAAAACATCGCCGGCAATTTCGGGAAGCTGTTCGGCCGAGTACGAGAGCAAGTCCAGCATCAGGAACTTAAAAAAGGGGCCCGGTTGCTGATCTGATTTAACCAAAAGGCTTAAGCGCTCTAAGGGGGAATCAAGCATTTTCAGGGATTCCAAAAGGGAGCCCCGGTATTTTTCTTGGGGCCGGTATTCCATTTTGTTCAGGTCCAAAATGTGAATGTCGCTGTTCCCATCGGCTGTTTTAACCTTTTTGTAAAACCCTTGCCCTGATTTTTGGCCCAACCAACCCAGCTCCACCATGGATATCAAAAAATCGGGAAGTTGAAAAACCTGTTTTTCGCGTTCGGTAGTTGCCACAGAAGCTAAGCCCGAAGCCACCTTAATAAAGGTGTCGAGCCCAACCACATCGGCGGTTCGGAAGGTGGCCGATTTGGGGCGGCCAATCAAAGGACCAGAAAAACGCTCGATGGTTTCCGGTAAAATTGACTGAGCCTGCATTTGGTGCAGCAGTTGCATAATGGAGTACACCCCAATTCGGTTGGCAATAAAAGCGGGAGTATCGCGGCATTCCACCGTGGTTTTCCCAAGAAATTTGCGGCCAAAGGCCAGAAAGAAATCCACCCATTTCCGATCTGTTTTAGCCGAGGGAATGATTTCCAACAGGTTTAAGTAGCGGGGAGGGTTAAAAAAATGGGTGCCCAAAAAGCAAGCTTGAAAATCGGCCGAGCGCCCTTGAAGCAGGCTGCCAATGGGAATGCCCGAGGTGTTGGTGCTGATGGGAGTGCCCGAACGGCGGTGGGCTTCAACCCGGTCGAACAAAGCGATTTTGTCTTCGCGCCGTTCAACAATGCATTCAATAATCCAATCGGCCGTCGACAGCCATTCCAAATGTTCATCAAAATTGCCGGTTCGGATATGCGATTTTAAGCTGGGGCTAAATAATGGGTCGGGGCTTAGTTTAAAGGCAGCCTGCAGGGATTGTGCGGCAAGCTTGGTTTGGGCACCCGAATCCGATTCAAGAACGCGGTCGAGTAAATCTACCGAAAACCCTGCATTGGCTAGGTGGCAGGCAATTTGAGAGCCCATCACACCCGAACCTAGTACAGCAATGCGGTTAATGTTCAAGGGAGAATTCATAGCTTGTGGTATTTGGGGAATTGGGCGCTTGACTGTAGGCCGTATGCTGCGCAGAGAAGCTTGAGGCAAGTTCGGGTAATTGCTTCAACAGGTTTTCGAGTAAAGCCCATTCTTCAGGGCTCCATTTTGATTGCAAAAAGCGGTGAAAGGCCTTTACCGTTTGGCTGGCTTCTTTGCGGAACCGCAACCCAAGGGGAGTTAAAAAAACGCGTACCATGCGCTTGTCTAGGGTGTCGGCACGGCGTTCAATCCAGCCTTTTTCTTCTAAATTGTTCAAACTGCGCGAAAGGCTTCGGGAACTTAATCCCAGGGCCGGTCCCAGATGGGTTACGGCCACCCCTTCGGCAGGAACATTCAGCAGCAGGAAACCGGTTGAGCTGTTTATTCCTTTGCTGAGCCCCATTTGATTGTACATTCTAAAAATGGCGTGCCAGGCGGTTTTTACCTGAAAACAGGCGGTTAATTTATCGGCGGATTTCTTTGGCATGCCGAAAGGTACAAAAACCTTAAATTCGTATGCAAGCATACGGTAATTTTTAGGAAATTTTACGGGGAAGTGCTGGGCCGGGTGGTTTTTTGGGGGGATATTGTTCGGTTTTGTTATTAATTGGCAGCGATGATTTTGGGCGGCAGGCGGGCTTTCCGCGCTACTCCGCAGTTGCCGAAAGGCTGGCCCAGCTGGTTTGCGGGGGCTCCTAAAGTCGCCTCCGCACCTAGCGGGCCAGGCTTCGGCAGCTTTGCGGGGTAGCCGCGTCAATCCCTGCCGCAGTCGACTGCCATGCAACTCCCACCCTCTAAAAACAAGTTATGAGATTAAATTTGATGACAGTTAAAAAGTTGATAGATAGAATTTGAAAAAAGCTTGATTTTTAGTTTTAAGTTTCACAAAAATTACTTGCGTTAAGAAGCTGAATTTTGAGAAACCATGCGCAAGGTGTTTTCCAATTCTTTTCTGCAGGATGTGTTTCCTATTTAGCCGCCGTGGTTTCGGCCCAAAGGTAAGGGGATTGCGTTTGGGGGACCATTGAGGAATTCGGACGGAAAGACCAAAAAATCAAGTAGGCGGCCCCTAAAGGCAAAAAAAAGCGCCCGAAGGCGCCCTTTACTGTTTTATTTTTTGATTCGCTTAAACACGAATCGGGTAATGAAAATCCCTTCGGAGTCGTCTTGTCCCCCTTTGCTCTCTACTCCGCTCAACACAAACGCTAGGTCCCATCCTTCGGAAGCCATTTGGGTTAATTTAGACGACATCAAGGCGTCGTTGCTGGCAATGTTCTGAAAATTGATGCCCACGCCGCTGTAAAAGTTCAACAACTTGGTCTCGTTGAAATTGTCGATTTTCAATTCCCCCCGCTCGATTTTACCCTGATCGCTTTTTTTGCCATCCGTACGTGCCGTTGTGAACTGGCTGGCATCTACGTTCTCGTTTTGCTCAATCAGACGGCTGCGACCCAATCCCATGGGTACAATCGATTCGATCGCTGTCAATACTTTGTACTCATAGGTCTGAGCTACTGAAACGGCCGCGGTCATAAAAAACGCTACAGCCAACAAACTGATTTTTTTCATGGTTTTTAATTTTGGTCAAATATAAGTCAGCGATTTGGATAGCACTCCCCTTTTAGATTTATTAACCCAACACAGAATGGGCGGCCTCCAAGCAATATTCCTTACTTTTGGCGTTAATGCCTAGCATGCGGTTTTATTTTTTGCGGTTTTATACAGCGGCAGCTGTTCTTTGGTTTTGGGGGCCGGCGCTGTACTGCCAAACAGGTTGGCTGCAAGGCGTGGTAACCGACAGCTTGAACCGCCCCATAACTTTGGCCACCGTTGTGCTTGAAAATGGGGCCTATGTTTCTGTGAACGACGATGGATTTTACCGTATTGAAATGCAGGCAAACCTGCCGCAATTGGTGAGCATTAAGGCCTACAATTACCGGCCTGAAACATTTCGAATTGCTCTTAAGCCCGGCGAAACCAAACGCAAAGATGTTCAATTGAGCCTGCTGAGTTTGAAGGAATACCGGCTTGAAGAACGGCGCAAGGAAGACTTAAGCATTGTTGAAATTCAGGTTCAGAATGTTCAGGCCATGCCGGTCCCTGGCGACGCCCTTGTGGCCCTGATTCGGCAGCAAGGTATAGGTGTGGCTGCCGGCAACGAATTGTCGTCGGGCTATTCGGTTCGCGGTGGCAACTACGACGAAAACCTGACCTATGTGAACGGCATGGAGGTGTACCGTCCGTTTTTGGCCCGCAGTGGCCAACAAGAAGGTCTTAGCTTCGTGAACCCCGATATGGTGGAATCCATCGAGTTCTCGGCCGGTGGCTTTGAAGCCCGCTTTGGCGATAAAATGAGCTCGGTGCTGAA
>Ga0194129_10001963_pt1 | contig 32116 bp, 31 predicted proteins | sample TA2KigCa35mmetaG_FD_150862 | JGI IMG/M metagenome (GOLD analysis project Ga0194129, IMG submission 150862) | Freshwater microbial communities from Lake Tanganyika, Tanzania - TA2015038 Kigoma Deep Cast 35m | ecosystem: Environmental > Aquatic > Freshwater > Lake | place: Tanzania: Lake...
AATTGAGTGGGGTAAATATACGCCTGAAGATGAGTTTTACAAAAAAACACTTGGATTTTATTTGAGAAACAAAAAGGAATTCCCTACATTTGCCCTCCATTAAAAAGAGTTCACATGTTGATTATCCCCATCAAAGAAGGCGAAAACATCGACCGCGCACTAAAAAAGTTCAAACGCAAGTTTGAAAAAACAGGCGCCCTTAAGCAGCTTCGCAAACGTCAGGCCTTTACCAAACCTTCGGTAGAACGCCGCGACGAAATCACCAAAGCCGCTTACATCGAGCAAATCCGCCGTCAGGAAACCAACATTTAATCGCCCCCATGCTGCCTCCGACCACGCTGGGCGGTTTTGATGGCATAGCGGCGTTTATTTTATACCTGAAATCGGAGCGGCGTTTTTCACCGCATACTTTACGAGCATATCAAAACGACCTGGAGCAATTCCAGGTTTTTTTGTTTGGATTGGAAGGCAACCCCACCTGGCATGAAGTTGATTCAGACGACCTTCGAAGGTTCCTGATCCACCTACGGCACCGGCAATTGGCCAGAACATCCATCAACCGCTCCCTTTCAACCCTACGTTCGTTTTTTCAATTCCTGAAGCGGCAAAAACAAATTGAAAACGACCCTTCTAAAGACCTGAAAAACCTAAAAACCCCCAAGCGCCAACCCCATTTTTTAACCCCTACCCAAGCCGATTCCCTGCTTAAAGATTTTAGCCTCGACGCCGATTTCGAAGGACTCCGAGACAAGGCCATGTTGGGTTGCTTTTTATTCACCGGCATGCGCCGGGCCGAACTGATTTCCATTAAAATCAACGATCTTTCCTTAGAAGCTGCAAGCCTTCGGGTTATGGGAAAACGCCAAAAAGAACGCATCTTGCCCCTGCACCCTATGCTGATCGATTGGCTTCGATTGTACCTGGACGCACGAACCTCTTTCCTGTCCAATTTTCCCAATACCGATTCCCAAGACCATCTGTTTCTAACCGACAAGGGCAAACCCTGCTCCGGCGAATGGGTGTACCGGCAAACCAAAAAACACCTGAGCCGCATCACCCAAACCGATTACCGGGGGCCCCACCTGCTGCGGCATACCTTTGCTACTTGGCTGCTGAGTCAGGGTGCCGATATTTTGGCCGTAAAAGAAATCTTAGGCCATGCAGGTCTTGCAGCCACTCAGGTGTACACCCATGTAAGCATTGAAAGGTTAAAATCGGCCTACGCCAAGGCCCATCCCAAAGGAAACAACGGTTAAAATTTCCAAAAGCTCTTTTCTTTCCCTACCCTTTTTGGTAATTTGAGCCTGTTGGGCATCGTTTGCCTGCCGTACGCTTAACCTTAAAATCAAACCCTATGAACATCCGCATTCTTGCTCCCGGCTTAAACTTGAAAGAATCCGTTAAAGAAAGAACCAATGCGAAGCTTTCAAAATTTTCTGAACGCATTCAAGATTTGGTGGCCGTAGAAGTTACCTTCAAGCGCACACCCAACGTGGAAGCTCCAAAAAGTGCCGAGGTTCGGTTGCGAATTCCTGGCAACGATTTGTTCGCTCAAAAAAAAGCAGTTCGGTTTGAGTCTGCCCTTGACGAGTGCATCGATGCCCTAAGAAAGCAATGGGAAAAACAAAAAGGAAAATAATCACCTTGGATAATGCGCCTCGATGCTCCTGACTCCCGCGTCTAGGTTTTTAGCCAGGAATGCACGAATGGTTGGGGTTGGGGCTGTGGCCACACGTGCAGAAATATACGGGGCAATACTTTTGGCGGCTGGGTTTTTAGCCACGAATGCACGAATGGTTGGGGTTGGGGCTGTGGCCACACGTGCAAAAATATACGGGGCATTACTTTTGGCGGCTGGGTTTTTAGCCACGAATGCACGAATGGGTTTGGTTGTGTTGGTAGCCCCAAAAACATTCCATTCCTGCATTCGTGGCTACCCTTTACAACGCATTTCAAATAACCACCAATTATGAATACCACGCCAAACCCGCCCCAAAAACATTCCATTCGTGCATTCGTGGCTACCCTAAAAACGCATTTCCAATAACCACCAATTATGAATACCACGCCAATCTCGCCCCAAAAACATTCCATTCGTGCATTCGTGGCTCAGCTACCCGATGCTTAACTTACTATGGAAAATAATCACCTTGGATAATGGGCCTCGATGCTCACTTTATAAACCAAGTTATCAAAGGGGCTCAAGCCATACACTTTCCATTCCTTCGGGCGGTTTGATGTCCAATGCGTAAAAGGCAACAACAGCATGCCCTGTTCTCCTGCTTTAAACTCCTGCAAACCCTGTAAAAAAGCAGTTGGAAACCGTTCGTTGGGCGCAATTCGCAGCCCCATTTGTCCTGCCTCCGACCAATCGCCCTCCACCGGGCGGCCCTCTAAGGTCAGCAACAAATACCGCAACCGAATGGAATCTCCGTATTGAAGGTTCTTAGCCCTTTCGTTGAACGTTTCTTTAATCGCAAAGGGAGAAAAAGGTACAGACTCTAAATCAGGTCTATAAAGTTGAATATAGGCTTTAAATTCATCAACGGCATAGGCGGCAGCACGATGTTGCTTTTGCCGGTTTAGCTCGGCCAATCCCTCGGCATTCCGAACTTCCAACACCCTGAACCGCAAGCGAACCAAACTGTCGTGCAGCAGCCCCCCCAATCCAAGGTTCCGGAATTCAGGTATGCTATGAAAAGCCCTTGCCGTCCATTGAATGGCTCCCGAATCGCCCGCACTCAAATAGGGCAGCACGGCCATTAAATCGTTCGGATTGTTGGATTCCACTTTATGGACTTCCAAACTAAACCCCGACGTAGGCTCTAGAATGGAGTCGGCCGAATTGGCCAGCCAAACCGACATGCTTAGCCAAGCACTTGAATCGCCCGTTGGCCCTCCATCCAAATCGCGGTCAAAATGCAAAGCCACCTCTGGGCCGACTTTTTCAAAATCAGACCGCCAAAAACAACCGTAGGCACTCAAAACCAATCCGGCCAAAAACAATCGAAACATCATGGTTGTATCTGCATTAATTTAACCCGATACGCTACGGGTGTATATGGAGGTATTTTATCTAAATCGCCCAACAACCCAAAGGCCAAATACGAGGGAATCAACAACAGGCACTCCTCTCCTACTTCCATGCTCAACAGTCCGTCCTGCAAACCCGATTCAATGGGGTCGTAGGCCAACCTAAACACCTCGGAACTGTCGTGGGTAGAAAAACAAGGACTGCCGTCCAGCAAGGAGGCTTCATATTGAACCGCGACCCAATCCCCCGCCTTGGGCTTCATCCCTGATTTTTCTTTTGAAATCCGAACCAAATGCAAGCCCGTCCCCTTGGTTTCATACCGAAGTTTGCGGCGTTCCAGGTAATTTTTAATCAGCCATTGCTCCTCTTGTATTTGCCGCTGGTTAACCTGAACCAACTCCTCCTGAAGTTTTTCCTGCGAAATCTGGGGCACATTTGGCTGTTCTTCGGCCGTTCCCCCGCAGCTCCAGGCAATCTGCATCAAAGCAAACAGCAACAGAAACCTCATAGCGAAAAGGTAAAGATCTCACCTACCCTCTCCATAAAAAATTGAACGGTGTCCTGGCAATGGCTGTCAAAGCGTCCGCCTGCAGCATACTTGTGTCCTCCGCCATTAAAATACTTTTCTGCAAACCCGTTAACCTCTATCCCTTGTTTTGAGCGGAATGAAATGCGGGTTACCCCGGCTTCTTTTTCATGAAACAAAAAGGCCGCTCGGTTGCCTTGAATGGACAAGCCAAAATTGACCCAACCTTCTGTGGCGCCGGGCTTAAGCCCCAAGGCTTGGCTCTCTTCAAAGTTAATTTCAATCCAGGCCAAGGGCAATTCAGGGTGCTGAACCAATTTATCTTTTAAAATAAAACCCCTTAATCGAAGAGCCTCCAACGATTCTTGTTCAAACAAGCGGTCGGTTAAAGCCCTGTAATCCAGGTCAGATTTTAATAGGGCGGCCGCAATTTCAAAGGTGTTGGGACTAAGGGCGTATTGAAAGCGACCTGTGTCGGTTAACAAACCTGTCATCAGGCACTGGGCGGCATCGGCGGGGCAATCTCCCTGAATCAATCCGGCCAGCAGTTCGCAGGTAGAGCTGGCCGAGGTCCTATGAAAAAGCGCATCAAAGGTTTCGGGTTCGGGGTGGTGATCGATGCACCAAATGGGGCAAGTTAATCTGTTTATGGCCTGGCTCAGTTCTTCACCACACCGGTTTCGCCGCGAAAAATCCAGAAGCACTACCAAATCAGCCCCCTGCAAGGGACCATCGGGTCCCTGTAAATCCTCAGACCTTGGTACAACAATTGAAGCGCTGCCCGGTAAAAAGGTCAAAAAATCGGGTACCGTATCTGGGCTTATCGGTAAAGATGAAATACCATAATGACCGCACAAGGCATGCCAACCCAATAAACTGCCAATGGCGTCTCCATCGGGGCGGCTGTGGCAAATGGCCACCACTTTTTCCTTTGCTTTTAAGGAATTCCAATCTAGTTGTGGTATTTCAGGTTTCAAATCGGCTGGTTTATGTACTTTTGCACGAAATTAACAAAACAAAACGCAATGAGCGGAAACAGAACTTTCACCATGGTTAAGCCCGATGCCGTAGAAAACGGACACATGGGTAACATTATTGCCGACATTACAGCCGCCGGATTTAAAGTGGTAGCCATGCGGTATTTGAAATTAAGTGCAGAGCAAGCCGGCAAGTTTTATGCTGTGCACAGCGAGCGTCCTTTCTATGGAGAACTGGTTTCCTACATGTCTTCAGGCCCGATTGTGGCTGCGGTTTTAGAGAAAGAAAATGCGGTTTCCGACTTCCGTACGCTGATTGGCGCTACCGACCCCAGCAAAGCCGAGGCAGGAACCATTCGCGCTAAATACGCCCAAAGCATTGCTGCCAATGCCGTTCATGGAAGCGACAGCGATGAAAATGCCGGCATTGAAGCTGCTTTCTTCTTTTCAAACCTCGATATGGTTTCTTAATGGAAATTCCAGGAGAACGGCTACCGAACTACCTGGATTTTCTATTGGAGCATCTTACTCCGCACAAAGCGGCGCTTTTTTCTGAAAAAGCCGCCCAAAGAACCCGAAAGGTTACCGTAGTGCTCGAAAACCTGTTTCAGGCACACAACGCCAGCGCTATTCTTAGATCTTGCGATTGTTTTGGGGTGCAAGATGTGTACATCATTGAAAAATCGAACACCTTTAGTACCACCCATCAAATTTCCTTGGGCAGCAGCCGCTGGTTAACCCTTTACCGGTTTGACGGCGATCAAGCGGTGGCCAACTGCTACGCCGCCCTACGCAAAGCGGGATTCCGTATTTATGCAGCAACGCCCCACCAAGAAGATGTAAATATAGAAGACTTGGAATGCGACCAACCCATTGCGCTGGTTTTTGGTACTGAAATGCAAGGCCTAAGCCCAGAAGCCTTGCAAGGAGCCGATGCCTACGTTAAAATCCCAATGGTTGGTTTTACCGAAAGCCTAAACGTCAGTGTGTCGGCCGCCGTTTGCCTTCACCACCTCACTTGGAAACTAAAGCAAAAGAACAACCTGCCTTATGGTCTTTCCCCTCAAGAACAGCTTGAGCTAAAAATCAGTTGGGCCGAGAACTCCTCCCGCCGAAGCACCGAATTGCGGGAAGCCTTTCTTCGAAACCTTAAATGAGCTAGGGGTATCCCATTGACGCAGGTCCATAATACAAACCTAGGGAAGAGGCATCCCATTGAATTCATCGGGCAGCCAAATACCCAGGTTAAAAACCAATATCCAACCAATATCCGCTGTGGGAGCGAAGATTAAACACCAAATCTCCTTCCAAGAACAAATACTGCCCACGCAGTCCCAATAAGGTGCCCGACCAAGAAAAAGGCCGGTCTAACTTTAGGGATTGAGGTTTGGAAGGATAGGCCAAAACAGGGTATTCAAACCGATGCAGTTCCCAATCCTTCTCAGGAATCAAATACGTTTGAAGGGAAGGGGGAAGCGCTTGCCAAACTTTAGGCATTTGCTCCTTGAAATCGATGCGGGCATCGTCTTCTCCTTTTAGCATTTTATCGCGGGGCGTTTTGTCGCTGAAAACCGCTTTCAAGGCTACTTCCATTTTTCCAGCCAAAGCCCTGTATGGAGTGGAAGCAATAGCCAAGGCGCTGATGGCACCTTGGTCGATCCAACGCGTTGGCCTTTGATGTGTGCGGGTAACCCCTACCTTGACGTTTGAGGTGGCTGCCAGGTACACAAAATGAGGTTGAACATGCTGTTCAAATTCAAACTGGGCATCTCTGCCTTTACCCAAATGCCCTAAACACAATTCAGGACGCAAAATACACTCTGAAGCCTCGGGGCTGATTTGATGGCAGGAAAAACAAAATCCCTGTGAAAAAATACGGTCTGCCCTTCCGCAGTTCAAACATTCTGTATCTCCATGAAATTCCAAACGAATTTGCTTCCCAACCCATTGGTTCAGGTTGATTCGTGCATCACCTTGGGCAGAAACCAAAGAATACGAAACAGGAGAGGTATGTTCAACCTCCATTTTTTGAAGAAGAAACCGCGCATTTTGCATAGACCAAAGGTAGGTATTGGCCGCTGGAATCGGCAGAGTAACAACCCATTTTGCAGGGACCGAATGCCTCTAAAATTCCTTTTTCGTATCATCTACAAAGGCAAGGCATTTATTTTTCGAACGCAAGCCCTACCTTTAAGCTATGATTCGAATTCTAATTTCGTGTACCCTTTTCTTCTTCGGTATGACCTTGCATGGCCAATATACTTCTAATCCGGTAGGCCGAGTTGCCAACCACATGTTCTTTAGCAAACAATACGCACCCCTTTTTGAACCCGGTTTTAAGGTCTATAATCCCAATAAGGAAAGCATAGAATTTCTGAAAAAACACAAAAAACAGATTGGTTTTAAATGCATCTTGGGGTTCTGGTGCGACGATTCAAAAGCACATGTTCCATCTTTTTTAAAAATAATGGAACAGGTGGGTATGGACGAAGAGGGATACAGAATGTATGGTGTTGACGAAAATAAGCAAGCCGCTTTTGAAGGGTTTAATGCCATGAGAATTGAGTTTGTTCCTACCATTATTGTATTCTACGACAAACAAGAGATAGGGCGTTGGGTTGAATCGCCAAAAGAAAGCCTTGAGCAAGATTTGGTGAAGATTTTAAAAACGTATTTGAACAAATGAAAGGGATTAACCCCGACTTTCAAAGACCCGGTGGGCCCTCTCTACCCAATTCGGTGGCAGACTGGATGAATGCTATCCAAAAGCAGGGTATTTCAGGACTTTCAAGGGCCCTTAGCCTACTTGAAAATAAAAAACCTGAGCTTCGAAAAATGGCCATGCAGGTCTTGCAAGCCAGCATGCCTTTTGCTGGCAAAAGTCAGCGCATAGCCATTACGGGAATACCTGGAGCCGGAAAATCGACCTTTATTGAGGCCATTGGCTCCTATTTCGCATCAAAAAACTACCGCATTGCCATCTTGGCCATTGACCCAAGCTCAAGAAGATCCGGTGGCAGCATCTTGGGCGATAAAACGCGAATGGAAAATCTATCCAAGCTTCCCAATGTCTTCATACGCCCTTCTGCATCAGATGGAACCCTAGGCGGTGTAGCATCGCACACCCGCGAGGCCATATATTTATGCGAGGCAGCAGGGTACAACCTAATCCTAATCGAAACGGTAGGCGTAGGTCAGTCTGAAGTGGAGGTTCATTCTATGGCCGATGCCTTAGTCCTACTAACCATACCTGGGGCTGGCGATGAACTCCAAGGTATTAAACGAGGAATAATGGAAATGGCCGACTGCATTGTGGTAAATAAATCGGAGCCCCCAAACCAAGAACGGGCATTCCAAGCCGCAAGAGATCTGAAAAATGCCCTCCATGTATTTCCGCCTCATCCCTATGGTTTAGATGTACAGGTGAAAATGGCTTCGGCTCAAACAGGTATGGGAATAGTTGAATGTGCGGATTACATCCTTGAACTTATAGCCCAAGCAAAAAGCCAAGGAACCTTCGAAAAACGAAGAATCGAACAAACCCAATACTGGTTAAAAGAGGCCTTAAACCAAACCGTAATGCAAGGGATTATGAATTCCAAGCAAGCCTCGGAACATTGGAAAGAACTAAATTTAAAGGTCGAAAAAGGAGAATTGAATCCCTTTGTTGCTGCCCAACTTTTCTGGGAAGAAGTCCAAGGAAAATTTAAACAATAAAAAAGGGCCCCAAGGCCCTTTAGTTAATCAAGTAGACTAAATTATTGTTCCCACATATCGTGTTCGAACAAAAAGATTTGCTCTTTAATTTCCTCTCCTACCAACAACGCATCCAATCCGGTGGTGTAATCTGAAATGTACCTGTCGTGCACGTTATCCACTTTCAAAATTCTGGAAGAAAACATACGTTTCATAAACAAATCATCAAAGGTTATGCGCTGTGCATAGTTTTTGATATTGTACACTTCTTCACGAGCCATTACGTGGCGGGCCTGGGGGAAATAAATCCAAGCCATACCAACCATTCCCTCGAAATCGCCTGTCGAGGCATTGAACTGCTGCATCATAGGAAGCATTCCAATAATCCGGCATTCCATAACCGAACGCTGACGGTCAAAAAACCAATCTTCTTTCAAACGAACAGCTTTAACGGCATCCGGTTTAAATGGCTCATCGATAATTTTTTGAACAGGCTCATAAGGGGGATCGGGCGATGGAACCCACTGGGTATCTCTGCGGGTACCAATTTTAGCAAAATCAGAGGTAGTTAGTTGAACTTTAAAATCGTCGTTCTCAGAATTAAAAGGAGTAACGATTAAATCGGTTAAAATACCTGTACGCAGAATTTCAATGTAGTTTTTACGACCATTTGTAGGTGTCAAAGGGTAGTAAAAAACCTGATTAACCTTTTCACGAAAATCAATTTCACGCCACACCCTCCAAGCTTCAGTAACATCGGACTCCCTCATATGAGGATAGGGAACAACCCTGCGGTTATCACCATGGATTTTATCGTAAAATCCATCGCGAGGCTCCAAAGTTACGCCACCTGTACCGTCATTTTGAGCAAGGGCAGAAAGGCTAACAAAACCTAAAGTAAGAAGTAAAACCAATTTTCGCATAAGAAAAGATTATTGGATTTTAAAGACGCCATCTACTTTGCGGCGCTCTCCTGAAGGCAATTGAATAACAACCTCAGAGAAGAACACCTTATCTCCACGACGCATAGAACGAATCTTGCCTTGAAGGTCACCAGGAATTTGATTTCCGGCCACTTCACGCTTTTGAAGCAGACCACCCTGACCTGTGTACGACATTTCGAAACTGAGGATTCGTGAATAAACTTCGAAATCGAAATTCTCCATTTCAGGAATCAAAGGTGAAGCAGCAGCCAAACCACCAGGGACAAGTTCACCAGAACGCTTTCCGCCCCATTTTAAAACGGGAGTAGGAATTTGTTTGACGCGGAAATCTTGAGCACCCATAGAAATGGTGCGGCCATCTTCCATTTTTACAGAAACATTGATTTTAGCAGGGCCGGTATTCGTTCCTTTAACAATGTAATTTCCGTTTGCACCAGAAATAGTAATGGGCCCAGAAGCCGAAACCACCAATTGAGAAGGAGGATACCCAGGAACGGAAACCGTAACAGGATTATCTAAACCCTTATAAAACACGTTCATTTTGGTAGCAGCAACAGAAGCCATTGGAGGCGACACAGTGTACTTGGTTTGGAAAGGGTAAGGTATTTTTTTGCCAGTGGCCTTTTCAAATAAATTGATAACACCCGCAAAGGTACGCTCACCTGTGCCAGAAGCAGGAATTTGTACCCGACCCACCCCATCAACAATCTTGGATGTATCTAGAACAGAACCCCCAGGAACATTCCCTGTAACCGTATCCACTGAACCACCCGTAACAATTTCAGGTTTCATTGCGGTATTGTAGGCAGCTAAAAACACATCTGCCTCAAAATTAGAACCCGAAACAACGAACGTTGATTTAGGTACTACCTGAGCGCGAACAGCATCAAACTTAACGGCATCGGCAGAAATTTGATCCCAAATGAACTTCAATACCTCAGCCTCTGAACTGCGTACTATGTTTTCCCATTTGCTAATTTCAAGCAAAGCAGCCGCTAAAGGAAGGTGATAGAAATACTTCATTTCCCAAGTAGTCAAACGGTGTTTTGTAACCGTCTCGCTTTTGGGATCTGGGTCATTCAAATCAATAATCTCCACGGATTTTGTAATGGTCGGATTGTTTTTAGTCATAACCAACAATTCCTTTTTAAAGGCAGCCAGATCTTTTTTCAACTGACCTGCTTTTCCTTGGTTGCCGGGAGCCTCACCTGTTCCAAAAAAATTGGTGGGCATATCGTAATCGTCCTTCTTGTTAACCTCAAAAGGATTTTCAGCTAATTTCTTTGCTCCAGCCTCATCCACACCTTCAACATTCATCAAAAGGTCTAATTTAAGACGGTTCAACTTCTTTAGCATCTCCTGAGTAGCCTTAGCAAGTTCTGTTGCCTGAGCATCAGCACGCTTGTACTTCTCGTCTTTTGGGTTAAGCAACACTTGATTTGCCAATTCATTATAGGTCCCCTTATTCTTGGACGCCATAATTTGTTCCTGCTGCATAAGTGAAATGTTGGCCTTTACAAAAGCATCCAACACTTCTTTTGATACGTTCAAGGCTAAAAGGGCCGTTAACACGAGGTACATCATGTTAATCATCTTCTGCCTTGGACTCGTTTTACCTCCTCCCATTGTATTATTTTCTTAAAAATTGACTATTAAGGTTAGAGATATTAGGCCCGATTCATATTCATAGCTGCCAACATGTTACCATACACGGTGTTAAGGTTGCTCAAGTTGTTGCTAAGATTATGAATTTCAGATTTGTAACGCTTGGTATCTTCCAACGAAGAATCAAGGTTGGCAAGCAATTCAGAAATGTTGGAATAGACCTTAGCAGAAGACTCGATGTACTCTTTGCTGCCTTGGATTTGCAATTCATACACGCTGTTCAACACCTCCAAATTCTTGCTTACGCGCTGAAGTTGTTCGCCATACGAAGAACCATCGGCAGAAGAAAAACTAGTTAAAGCGTCAGCAGCTTTAATGTAGCTATCAGAAAGCTCACTTACCGAAGAAGCGGCACGTTTTACGTTGTTCACATAATCAGAGGTTGCTGCACCGGCATCGCCCATATCGGCCAATTTAGAGGTTGACTCACTTAGACGGCGCATACCGCTACCAAGGCTTTCAATCAACTCTGGACCAATTTTAGCCTCTTCGAGCATTTTATCAAGCTCTTGGCTAAGTCCATCTCCGCCCTTTTTAGCTTTACCATCAAGACCATCGCCTTCACCATCATGCATAGCTAATTCGGGGTAAACCAAAGTCCAATCCAATTCATGGTGGGGTGGTTCAAAGGCAGAAATTGCGAAAATAACAGCCTCTGTCGATAAACCGGCTACAATCATAACGCTCGCCCCAGGCCAGTGCATAATTTTAAACATAGCACCTAGAATTACAATGGAGGCTCCGAACCCGTATACGAAGTTCATTACTACTTTTCCCTTTTCGGATTGAAGGAACTTATTCATTTTGTTTGGTTTTGGTTTGTGGGTTAATTAAAGGTTAAAAGTTTAGGTTTAAAATTATTCAGCGTCCATTTTATCGCGACCCATGTAGGTTTGAACGCAACGGAATCCAATATAGCTTTTCGCGGTATCTTCGTATTCGTAAGCGCGGGTAGAAACCTGAAGGTAAAAACCAACATCTTTCCAGCTTCCACCACGAACAACTTTTCTTTTCAACGCAGGCGGATCGTTGTCTTGGGTATTGTACATCAAATCTGGGTTAAGGTCATGAGACCAATTGTATCCAGCTTCTTCAAAAGCAACCGAAGTCCATTCTGCAACGTTACCCGCCATGCAGTACAATCCAAAATCATTCGGGTTATACGAGTCAACAGGCACAGTATGAAAACCACCATCGTCGATGTAATTTCCGCGCATGGGTTTAAAGTTCCCTAAGAAACAACCACGGCTGTTGCGGATGTAATTTGAGCCCCAAGGGTAGGCTGCTAAATCGCGACCTCCACGAGCAGCATACTCCCATTCGGCCTCGGTAGGAAGGCGAAAATCATGAACAGGAAAATCCCCTGAAGCGACCAAAAAATTGTTCATGTATTCTGTCCTCCAATTGCAAAATGCCATGGCTTGCTTCCAATCTACACCAACAACAGGATAATTGTCGTAGGCAGGATGCCAAAAATACATTTTTGCCATGGGCTCATTGTAACTGTAAGAGAAGTCGGCGACCCAAACCAAGGTATCGGGATAAATACGAACCCTTTCTTGGTGCAAAAACTGTTTCCGATCGGCCATTGGGGTGGTAATGTCGTCCGAATTTCTACGAAACTTATATTTAGCAGCTTCTTGCAGATCAATCCACCAATAGGTATATACCAACTTATCTACATTTATTTCGCGTTTGCGGAAATAACGCTGGTCTTCCACATAATACAATTCCTCCAAAACCTGACGAAATTCTGGATCATCCCAATAAATTTTATCCTTCCAAACCAGAATGGGCGGATCAAGTACTTCTTCGTACTCGTTCTCCATAATATGGTAATCCTCATCAACCCCCTCTGCAATTAAGCGACGGGCCAAAGAATCACGAACGTAATACACGAACTGACGGTACTCGTTGTTGCTTATTTCGGTCTGGTCCATGTACATCGCCTGTATAGAAACCGTTTTTGCTGGTGCATAAAACGATCTCGGTACATCTTGGTCGCTGGAACCCATATTGTAACTTCCCATTGGCATGTAAATCATTCCAAATGGGTCGGCTTGGTACCACTTAGGTCTACCTTGCACCCCGATCAACTGTCCGTTGTCGGAATTAGCACACCCGAAAGAGAGCATACCAAAAAGAAAAATTAGCAAAGTGTATCTCATGGGAGGGAGTATTTTAGGGATAGGTCCTTTCATCCGGAAACGGAAACTCATTGAAATTTAGTATGCAAAGGTAATGGAATTATTTAAATACGGGCTTAACTGGATCTCTTGTATCGGTAAACCGCACCGAATAACCCGGAATAATATCTTTAACAGGCTTTAAATCAATGCAATAGCGGAGTGAAATTTCATGCGACCCGCTGTTGTAAGAACTTAACCTTGATGTATTGATGTCGTACGAATAACCAATTTGAAGCGAACGCAACGATGGACGAATAAAACCAAGGTCTGCTCCTATATTGATAGCAATAGCATCTTCTAAGCGGTACGTCAGGCCACCCCAAACGAACTTGCGCCAAATGGCGTTCACGTTTACATCGAAGGTTGCTGCGGCAAAATCCGTCTTAATCAATACGTTTGGATTAAAATCCCAATCGGGGTGAAAAGGCTCTTCAAAGGTATAGCCGCCCATAGCGAAAAGGTGGCGCGCCTGGGCAATGTTGATGTCGGCAAAACGCATGCCTGCCAAGTGCAAGGCTGAAACACCGGCATAAAAATTTGAACCATAATAATACACACCTACTCCAGCCTCCATAACCATATTGGTATTGTTGTTCAAGGATTGAATGCTTGGCTCAGGAATGCCCGTAGGATAAATCCAATTGGTGTTCTTGATTCCCTTGCTGGTTACGCCCAAATCCAAACCGGCACGCAAATAACCAGGACCAATCATCTGCGGAGAACGCCAGTTGGCGGCCAAGCGGAACGAATAATTCTCTTCGTAACCAATAAAATCACCCAAGGCCGTTAAGCCAACCCCAAAATTTTGGCCGGCCAAACGAATGGGAGCATCGCCCGAAAAAAGAAAACTGCTGGGGGCTCCTTCCAAGCCAACCCACTGGCTGCGAAACAAACCTGTAAAACAAAGTAAATCTTTACTACCGGCATAGGCAGGATTCATGATTAACTTGTTGTAAAAAAATTGAGTAAATTGAGGATCCTGCTGAGCTTGAGTTCTTGAAAGAAACCCAACTAAAATCATAACTGCAACCGCTAGTTTTTTCATACGCTGGTAAAATATTGTCAAATACGACAAAACGTTTGAGTTGTAAAGGTATAGAATTTTTTTTGTTAAAAATGCAAATATGCCTTGTTAACCACCGAAAAACCGTTCATTTTAAGGGTTAAAACACAATTTACTCGTTTAATTTTTTAAAACGACGAAGCCAACGCTGGGGCAATTCTTCGGTGGTTGCCTGAATGTAATCTTCTTGCCCACAGGGAACCAAGTACTCTTCGTCTTTAAAGTGCTGACTCCATTGTCCCTTTATTGGTACACCCATCCACCATGCATCTGTTAGGGTGTTTTTGTAAAAATGCAAACCCATGCCAACATCTTCTCTTTCCACAGTAAAACGAATATAGGGCGGGTGATTTACATCTAAGGTTTCGGGTTTGCGTAGGTAAACCCCTTCAATTAAATGCCATAAAACTTGGGCCGACAATTGAATTTCCAATCCATCGGGGCTTGAATTGGGGATCAATCCCGACAAACAAAAACCCCGTAATTTATGGCTTAATCCAGCGTACCTAGCCAACCTGCATACTTCATCCGATGAAAATCCGTTGGGTGAGGCCAACAGGGTGTGGGGAGCATCTGCGGCCTTTACGGCCCCCATATTTAAATTCACCAAATGGGCGTCGCGCAGCAGAGGTTCGGTCAAGCGCATGTTCTCTCGGGCTTCACCCAACCGAAGCAGGTCAAAATGAAAATCCTTAAACAAATGAAGGTACTCTGGAGAATTAAAATAGGTTTGATAGCCTAAAATGCAGTAATGAAAAAGCAGTTGGTTTTTTTCACCCAATATTCTGCCCAGTACGTTTTCGGCCAACAGTTCTTCGGCCGTCAGTGCCTGAAATGGCAGCCGCGGTGATATGTCCAAATAATTTGCGTACTGCCCTGCCAGAGTAAAAGACCTATACAAGGCAAAGCCCAGTTCGCCCCCCCCGCCAATTAAAACCGGCAAGGCTCCCAAATCAACTATGCTGCGAAACAACCGGCCCAACATCAGGCAGGTTTCTTCTACGTTGCTTCGAATCCCAAAATTCCCTAAGTCGGCAATGTGCACCTGATAATCACCCCTGTGAAGTTCATACAGTTGCTGACGTACCGAATCTGGAATCGCGGTTATGGACGCCGACAAATCGGAAGCATCGTAACCGCAACCTACCAACACGACATCAAATTTGTGTTGCCCTACATCCGGAAAATCGGATTTCCCCGTATAATAACGAACATGGCTTCCCAATTGCGTAGGAAAATACTCCATTGCCTGTATTTGCGTTGTTACAGGGCCGAAGTATTCTTCCCAACTAGTCCAGTCTGATGGAACTTGACTCATGATGGCTTATTTTTTGGCCGCACGGCCTTTTTTCTTGCCCCCGCCCTGAGCCTTATGCAATTCTAGGCATTCTTGCAAGGTTAATTCTTCGGGAGCTTTTCCTTTCGGAATCTTTACGTTGTCTTTGCCAACTGCTATGTAAGGCCCCCAGCGTCCATTTAGTATTTGAACCTCTGTATTTTCTTCAAATACCTTTATCCGTTTTTTAGAATCTGCTTCTCGTTTGGCTTGAATCAGCAAAACAGAGCCTTCCAAATCAAGCGCTAAGGGGTCTTGTTCCTTGGGTATCGATACAAATTGGTTGTTGTGGCGTACATACGGCCCAAAGCGCCCTTGACCTACCACCACGGTTTTTCCTTCAAAATCTCCTAGGGTTCTGGGCAACTTAAATAAGCTCAGGGCTTCTTCTAAGTTGATGCTTTGAATACTTTGGTCTTTTTGCAGGGACGAAAACCTGGGTTTTTCTTCGTCTTCGGCCTCCCCTATTTGAATCATTGGGCCATACCTTCCAACCAAAGCAAAAACAGGTTTTCCGCTTTGGGGATCTACACCCAATTGCCGTTTTCCTGAAGCCTTTCCTGAAATAGATTCGGTTTCTTTAACGGCCTTATGGAAGGGGCCGTAAAAATCCTCGATCATTTGATTCCACTGGCTTTGACCTTCGGCAATTTCATCAAATTGCTTTTCAATCTTTGCCGTAAAATGCACATCCAATATCCCCGAAAAATGGGTAACCAAAAAATCGTTGGTTACCATACCTATGTCGGTTGGGAACAACTTTCCTTTGTCGGCACCGGTCCGTTCGGTGGCCACCGACTTCTTTATTTCCTGGCCTTTTAGGTTTAAAACGGTGTACTTGCGCTCCTCACCTTCCCGCTCTCCCTTTTCCACATATTCCCGGCTTTGAATCACCGAAATGGTTGGTGCATAAGTCGATGGCCGACCAATGCCTAACTCTTCCATTTTTTTTACCAAAGCGGCTTCTGAGTAGCGCGGTGGGGGTTGAGTAAACCGCTCGGCAGCACTCACTTCTTTTATGGAAACAGATTCTCCGGCCTTAAGTGGCGGAAGCAATTGCTCGTCTTGCCCCTCGTTCCCTTCCTCTTCGCCCTCGTCTTCTTCCTTGCTTTCCATATATAAGCTTAAAAAGCCTTTAAAGGTTATGACTTCTCCCCTAGCCACAAAATGATGCGGTTGGATTTCATTCGCCTCCAACTTCACGGTTGTTTTCTCCAGTTTGGCATCTGCCATTTGCGAAGCCAAGGCTCGCTTTCTAATTAAATCATACAATTTCTTCTCGGCCGCATCTTCTCCGGCCAGCTCTAGATTAAAATCGGTTGGCCGTATGCATTCATGCGCCTCTTGAGCTCCTTTTGCTTTGTTTGCAAAATTGCGTTCCTTATGGTAATCGGCTCCGAAAATTTGTTCTACAGCTTGTTTGGCAGCTCCACGGGCAAAATCCGATAAATTCACCGAATCGGTTCGCATGTAGGTGATTTTTCCGCTCTCGTACAGTTTTTGAGCCAAGGACATGGTGCGCGCCACCGAAAACCCGAGTTTTCGGGCGGCTTCTTGCTGCAAAGTCGAGGTGGTAAAGGGGGCCGAAGGCGAACGTTTTAGGGGCTTAACCTCCACTCCAGCAACCTTTAAGTTGGCCTTTTTAAGCTTTTCAAGCAGGTCTTGAGCTTCCGATTCTGAGGAAAGTCGATTGGGCAATTCGGCTTTGAATGATTTCACTCTTGAATCGGTAAATTTTCCTTGAACCTTAAAAAATCGGGTAATGTCAAACTGTTCCCGTTCGCGTTCCCGATCGGCAATGAGTCGTACAGCGACCGATTGAACCCGCCCGGCCGACAATTTTGGCTTTACTTTTTTCCAAAGTACCGGGCTTAATTCATAGCCCACCAGCCGGTCAAGCACCCTTCGGGCCACTTGGGCATCTACCAACCGGTAATCAATTCCCCGTGGCGATTCAATGGCCTTTAAAATGGCCGTTTTGGTAATTTCATTGAATACAATGCGGCGGGTTTTTGACTCGTCCAGTTCCAATGTTTTCAATAAATGCCATGCAATGGCTTCCCCTTCACGGTCTTCGTCGGAAGCCAACCATACCTTTTCGGCGCCCGCAGCCAGTTTTTTAAGCTCGGCAATCCATGGCTTTTTCTTGGGATCTACCTCGTATATAGGTTCAAATCCATGTTCTAAATCAACGGCCAATCCCTTGGAGGGCAAATCTCGAATATGACCCATTGAAGACTTCACCACAAAGTCTTTACCAAGGTAATTTTCGATGGTTTTTGCCTTTGCAGGGGACTCAACAATGACCAAATTTTTTGCCATACTTCAATTTTACTTTTTGCGCGCTGTCGGCACAAAGAAAAGAAAATAAAAGTTCAAGCCCTATGAAAAATTGGGATTTAACGGAAAGCCAATCTCAGTCGAAGGTTCAAAATGCTGGAAAAAATGGGGGTTTTAGTGGTTGTATTTTTTAGGGCGGCAGCCGGGCTTTCGTAGCTAGTCCGCGGCGGCAGGTGGCGGGGGCAGCGGGTTTACGGGGGCTCCCAAGGTCGCCTCCGCACAGCGCGCCCCCGGCACCTGCCGCCTTGCGTTCTAGCTTACTCAATCCCTGCCGCTTTTCCTTTCGGCGGCAGGGATTGAACTAGGTAGCCCACAGGGTGTCGGGCCCTGGCCCGCGCGGCGCGGAGGCGACCTTGGCTGCCCACGCAAGCCCGCTGGGGCAGAGCCCGGCACACGAGGACTACCTGTGAAAGCCCGACTGCCGCACAAAAAAGAAATCTATTTTTCCATAAAACACCGGCGCCGACCCGAAATTTGGGTGGGGTTCAAGAGCGAAAAATCGGCAAGGGCTACAGAAATCCGAGTTCCAACTGGGCCTCTTCGCTCATCATGTCTTTGTCCCAAGGCGGTTCAAAGGTGAGCTTTACCCGAACCGTTTCAACCCCTTCTATTGTTTTGACCTTTTGTTCGATCACGACCGGAATTTCCTCGGCCGAAGGACAATTGGGTGAAGTTAAGGTCATTAAAATGCTAACTTCTTTGTTGTCTGGACTCAGCTCGATTTGATAAATCAAACCCAATTCATACACATCAACCGGTATCTCAGGATCGTAAACCGTTTTAATTTTTGCAATTACCTGGTCTTCCATCGTCATACTGTTAAGCGTTTTGCAGGGCAATGGCGGTACGTTGAATCGTATTTAACATGGACAAAAGTCCGTTGCTTCGCGTTGGAGACAGATGTTGACTCAATCCGATTCGGTCAATGAAATCAGGCTTAAAAGCCAGAATTTCAGCGGGCGTTCTTCCAGAATACAGGCTTAAAAGCATGGCAACCAAGCCCTTAACAATAAGCGCCTCGGAAGAAGCATAAAACACCATTTTTCCGTCTTTCATTTCATGGTCCAACCACACCCTAGATTGGCAACCGCGTATCAGCATGTTGTCGGTTTGGGCTCGGTTTTTAGGCCAATGTAGGTCCCTGCCTAAATCCATCAGGTATTCGTATTTTTCTTCCCAGGAATCAAACATGGCGAAATCTGATTCGAGCATATCGGCCTTTTCGTTCATGGAGGGATTCATCGCAGCAATCGGATTGTTTTTCGCAAAGCAAGTAAAAAGCGGGCAATTTCCTGTTCGGTATTGTAAAAAGCAAGCGAAGCCCGAACCGTACCATGAATTCCAAAGCGATCCATTAAAGGTTGGCAGCAATGATGGCCGGTGCGAACGGCTATTTTTTGATTGTCGAGCAGCACTCCCACATCCATTGGATGGTGGCCTTTTACCAGAAAAGAAACAACGGAGACGCTATCGGGAGCGGTTCCTAGCAGTTGGATTTCAGGGAAGTCGGCTTTTAGTTGGCAGCGTAAGCTGTGCGAAAGCTGCCGCTCGCGTTCTTCAATTTGCCGCATGCCAATACCCGACAGGTAATTTAGAACGGCGGCAAAAGCAACCGCGCCTAAAATATGAGGGGTTCCAGCCTCAAACCGAAAAGGCAGACCTTGAAAGGTTGTTTTCTCGAAGGTAACCCGATCTATCATGTCGCCCCCTCCTCTGTAAGGCGGAAGGTTTTCGAATAAGGCACGCTTTCCGTACAGAATTCCTAAACCTGTTGGGCCGCCCATTTTATGTGCTGAAAAGGCCAAAAAGTCGCAGTCAATGGCTTGCACATCAATGGGCATGTGAGGGGCAGCCTGAGCCGCATCAACCATAACTGGAATGCCGTAGGCGTGGGCCTTTTGAATAATGTAAGGAATTGGATTAACGGTTCCCAGGCTGTTTGAGACCCAAACCAAGCTCAACAATTTGGTTTTTGGGCCCATCAAAGAATCAAGGGACTCAAGATTCAGGCTACCGTTTTCAAGAACGGGTATCACTTTAATGAATGCGCCTTTGCGTTGGGCCATAAGCTGCCAAGGCACAATATTGGCATGGTGTTCCATGCCTGAAATCAGAATTTCGTCGCCCGGTTGAATGTGGGCTTCACCGAAAGAAAAAGCAATGGTATTGATGGAATCGGTGGTTCCGCTTGTAAAAACAACCTCGGCATCATCGGCGGCATTGATAAATCGAGCCACGGTTTTTCGTGCGGCTTCGTACTGGTCTGTTGCCTCTTGGCTCAAGGTATGAACACCTCGGTGCACATTGGCATAGGAATGCTCCACCATGTTTTCCATGGCTTGCAGCATTGCTTTTGGTTTTTGACTGCTGGCTGCGTTGTCAAAATAAACCAGGTCATTCCCCGAAATCAACGGAAAATCCAATCGAATGGAATCCCAATCAACACGGGCTTTTGAACCAAATCCATTTGTTAGGGTGGGGCTCATGCTATGGCAGGGATTGAATCAAATCTGTACGAACTTTTTGTTGCAGGGAATCATGGAATTCATGCAAACATTCTTCAATAAACGCTTCGATAAGCAAACGCCTAGCCGCAGGTTTAGAAATTCCTCTAGCCTGCAAATAGAACAGGGCTTGCTCATCTAAACTTCCTGTGGTGGCTCCATGGCTGCACTTTACATCGTCGGCATAAATTTCCAAAACAGGTCGATGGTAGGTTCGGCCGCCCACTTCCAAAACCATGGCTGCCGAATGTTGATATGCTTGGGTTTTTTGAGCATCAAGGGCCACATGAATTTTGCCGGTAAACGAAGAAACACCTGAATTTAAGGCCAACTGCCGAATGTTTTGATGGCTTTCTGCCTCTGGGCTTTGGTGCACCATATTCACATAGCTGTGCACTTGGTTGTTTGCTTGGGCAAATTGGAGTGAGGATATCCATGCCAACGATTTTGCTCCGGCCAAGTTTACCTGAATAGAATGCCGTTGAGCCGCTGCACCCTGAAGCCATTGCACCAAATTTAACTGAGCCGATTCGGCCAATTGGGCTTCAATGTGGCTCATAGCAAAAACGGAATCGCTGCCCGACAAATCCCTGTGCAGGTTGAGTTTAGCTGAAGCTTCTAGACCCACGTAGGTAAAGGAAAACCGGCTTGATTTAGCCTCTTCGGGTAGAATAAGGTCGATTTCGGCCCCTGCCTGCAACAAAATCAACAATGCGTCGGTGGTTTGGCCGTTGGTTTGAATGGCGGGTGCAAGGGAGATGGGTGCATTGGCAGAAAATGCCTTGGGAACCCAAAGGACCATAGCTTGAGACCCAATGGCCTGCTTAAACCGATGGGCCATTCCATCTAAATTGGCTGTTTGAATGGCATTAAGGGCTTGTTCTATGCCAGGAATAGCCTGACTTAGGGCCTGCGAAACAGTTAAATAGCGTATTTCGGTTGGAAGCCCGTCTGGGCAGGGGCGTTGATTTAGGGACAGGGGTTGTTCCGGCTTAGGATACAAATGTTCCATTAAAGCTTCAACGGGCACGTATTTCCATTCCTCTTGCTTTCGGTTAGGAAGGCCAGCCCCAAGTCCAGTCCAATGCCGGGTTATGCCAGCTGGTCCAACAAAATCCAATACAGGGTTGCTGTTTTCCATTAGGCTTGGTCGGTTTCAAGAATCCAGTCGTAGCCCTTGGCTTCCAATTCAAGGGCCAAATCTTTGCTTCCTGTTTTGATGATTTTACCGTTGGCAAGTACATGTACAACGTCGGGAACAATGTAATCAAGCAACCGCTGGTAGTGGGTAATTACCAGAAAGGAATTTTGGGAATTGCGCAGGGCGTTCACTCCCTGGGCTACAATACGAAGGGCGTCAATATCGAGTCCTGAATCCGTTTCATCTAGCACCGCAAGTTTGGGATCAAGCATAGCCATTTGAAACACCTCGTTGCGTTTTTTTTCACCCCCCGAAAAACCTTGATTCACACTTCGGTTAGCCAATTTAGCATCGAGCTCAACCAAGGCTTGTTTTTCCCGAACCAATTTTAAGAAAGCCGATGCTTCGATGGGCTCTTGGCCTTTTTGGGCACGTATTTCGTTGATGGCCGATTTCATAAAATTCATCATGGAAACGCCAGGAATTTCAACAGGATATTGAAAGGCCAGAAAAACCCCTGCGGCTGCCCTTTCGTGGGGTTGCAAATCCAACAATGAAATGCCTTGGAACAAAACATCGCCCTCCGTGATTTCGTAGGCTTCGTTTCCGGCAATAATAGAAGCCAGGGTACTTTTTCCCGAGCCGTTTGGGCCCATAATGGCATGGACTTCTCCGGCTTTAACACTTAAATTGAGGCCTTTCAAAATGGGTTTCCCATCAATTGAGGCATGTAAATTTCTAATTTCCAACATATACATAAATCATTAACCAACAGAACCTTCCAGAGATATTTCAAGCAATTTACGGGCTTCCACAGCGAACTCCATAGGCAGTTGGTCCAGCACTTCCCTACAATATCCATTTACAATAAGAGCCACGGCCTTTTCGGTGGGTATACCCCTTTGATTTAGGTAAAAAATTTGATCTTCAGCAATTTTTGAGGTTGTAGCCTCGTGTTCCACTTTTCCGGTAGCATTATCAACCTCAATGCTTGGGAAGGTATGGGCACCACAGGTGCTGCCCAACAGCAAGGAATCGCATTGGCTAAAATTTCGAGCGCCGGTTGCTGAGGGAGCCATTTTCACCAAGCCACGGTAGCTGTTGTTTGAGTTTCCTGCGCTGATTCCCTTAGAGATGATGGTAGAGCTGGTATTTTTACCTAGGTGCACCATTTTTGTACCGGTATCGGCTTGTTGTGCATTGGCAGTAACGGCAACCGAAAAAAATTCTCCTTTAGAGCCATCGCCTTTCAGTAAGACCGAGGGGTACTTCCAAGTAATGGAAGAGCCTGTTTCAACCTGGGTCCAAGATATCAAGCTGTTGTCGCCCAAGCAATTGCCGCGTTTGGTCACAAAATTGTAAATCCCCCCCTTGCCGTTTTTATCGCCAGGATACCAGTTTTGAACGGTGCTGTATTTGATGTGTGCTCTGTTCAAAGCGACCAATTCAACCACAGCCGCATGCAGTTGATTTTCGTCCCGCATGGGTGCCGTACAGCCTTCAAGGTAGCTAACATAACTGTCGTCGTCGGCAATAATCAGGGTTCTTTCGAACTGCCCGGTATTCATAGCGTTGATGCGGAAGTAGGTGCTTAACTCCATAGGACAGCGAACGCCGGCGGGGATGTAAACAAAACTACCGTCGGAGAAAACAGCAGAATTTAAGGCGGCAAAGAAATTGTCTTTGATGGGCACAACGGATCCTAAATAGGCCTTGACCAAATCGGGATGCTCTTGAACCGCCTCAGAAAAAGAACAGAAAATGACGCCCTTTTCGGCCAGTTTTTCTTTGAAGGTAGTTTTTACAGAAACACTATCGATTACGGCATCAACCGCCACGCCCGCCAGCATTTTTTGCTCTTGTAGAGAAATTCCAAGCCGGTTGAAGGTTTTCAGCAATTCAGGGTCCACTTCATCTAAACTAGATAGTTCAGGTTTTTTTTTAGGGGCTGAATAGTAACTTAAAGATTGATAGTTAATAGGAGGGTAATGAAGCAAGCCCCAGTGGGGTTCGGCCATTTGTTGCCACTGCCGAAAAGCTTTAAGCCTCCATTCAAGCAGCCAAGAAGGTTCGTTTTTTTTGGCTGAAATAAAGCGAACGGTTTCTTCGGTAAGTCCTGGCTCTAGGGTTTCCGCATCCAAATCGACCGACCATCCGTGTTCGTATTCCCGGTTGGTGATGTCGTGCAATAGTTGATCCTGATTTTCTGGCATATTCCCTAGTTAGACGGAAAAACTTTCGCCGCAACCGCAGGTGCGCGTTGCGTTTGGATTATTAAAAACGAAACCTTTTCCATTCAAACCGTCGGAAAATTCTAGGCATGTTCCAGCTAGGTAAAGCATGCTTTTTTTCTCGACAACAATGCGAATGCCATTGTCTTCAAACATTTGGTCGTTTTCTTGCCGAGTCTGGTCAAACTTCAATTCATAACTAAGGCCTGAACAACCGCCTCCCTTAACCCCAACCCGAACAAAATGCTCGCTGGGATTTAGAGATTCTTTGGCCATGAGCTCTATTAACCTACTTTTTGCAGTTTCTGTAACCGTAACCATAATTCGTACTTAAAAGCCTAACGTTGATACAACGGAAAATGTTTAACTATTTAGAATAATTCTAAATAATTGAATTTTGCTCAAAAATACAGGAAGGAATCGGTTTACGCAAACGATATTTGCAAAGAAATGGAAAAAGGAAACGAAAATAAGACGCCATTGCACGTTTTGGGCGAGGCAGGAATCCACCAGCGGATTCGGGAGTTTAGTGCCTCAAACCGACCTGAAACCATTCTAGGTCAGGGTGATGATGCGGCGGTACTGAGGCAAGCCCAAGGAAAAGAAACGGTGGTGACCAAAGACCTATTGGTAGAAGGGGTTCATTTCGATTTGATGTACTGTCCCTTGCACCATTTGGGCTATAAGGCAGTATCAGTAAATGTAAGCGATTTGATAGGAATGGGTGCCGAACCTGCCCATATTGTATTGGGCCTGGGTCTGCCGCCAAAGTTTACTGTAGAGGCATTGGATGCATTTATGGAGGGGGTAAGGCTGGCCTGCAACAGGTATAGAATTGACCTTGTTGGAGGCGATACGGTGGCCACCTTGCATGATTTTTTCATTTCAATAACCGCCTTAGGCTATGTGAACGCGGGCGAAGGCATTTTGCAATCGGGAGCCCAAAAAAATGAACTGTTGTGCGTAAGTGGAAACCTGGGTGCAGCCTATGCTGGCTTTTTAATGTTGGACCGTGAACGGCGAATTTTCTTAGAAAATCCGGACGTTCAACCCGACCTAAGTGAGCATGCCTATGTTTTAGAACGGCAGTTGAAACCAGAGGCACGCACCGACATTTGGGATCAGCTCAACAGAGCCGGAATTCGCCCAACTTCCATGACCGATGTTTCAGACGGATTATCGAAGGGTTGCTTTATGATTGGTAGGGCATCGGGGTTGGGGGTTCGAATTGATTTGGAACGCCTACCCATTCACCCGGCTACCTTAAAGGTGGCCGAAGAACTTAAAATGGATCCTTACCATTTGGCATTGCACGGAGGCGAAGACTATGAAATTCTGTTTACCATTCCATTGGAATCGTATTCGGCCATTGAGAACATAGAAGATGTTACTGTGATTGGATTTATGGAAGAAGATCCGCAGGTTTTTCAGATGATCGATAGATCGGGGAAATCCTTCCCAATGCAAGAACAAGGCTGGAACGGATTTGGGCAGCAGGATTAAATGAAAGAATTTCAAAGTCCACACTTAAAAATCGACTTCAAGAATATAGAAAAAAACTTTCCTAAAAAAATGTTAACAACCCACTATTCATACAACATCAAATACTTAGAATAAACAATTTTTCAAATAGAATCCCTACCACAATTCTCTATTTTTGAATTGTTGCATTTTAGGCTTACATAATAAATGTTTTATTTGTTTTTAAATAAAGTTCCTACTTTAAAAAAACAGGGTTCTTTGGATTTAATTTTTGGCTACTTGTATGTTGATATTTTTTTCAAAAAAAAGCGGTCAATGTAAATTGACCGCTTGTCGGGGTGAGAGGATTCGAACCTCCGACCACACGCCCCCCAGACGTGTACTCTAACCGGGCTGAGCTACACCCCGCTTTCCCTTTAGAAGGGGTGCAAATGTAATACCCGCCTGTTACATTTGCAAATCAAGTGAGAACCAAAAACCGCGGCATTGATTTGTTTGCTCTTGGTAGATTGTATTCCTTCATCGCATTGCCATTCAACATCCTAATGCGTACCTTTGATTTTTACACCCCAATGTGTATGTCTAAAATCTCCCTTTTTTCTCTTGCGTTAACCTTGCTGGCCTACCCAATTCAATTGATGTTTGGGCAAAAAGGGTTCGTCGAAAATAAAGGTCAATGGCAAAGTCCATTTCAATACAAAACGGATATTCCCTCCGGCGCCCTTTTTTTCACAAAATCTGGCTGGAAATTTCATTGGGCAGACATGGAACCCTTGCATGCAGCTCATACAAACGGGCAGCCCGAGGAGATAATCCTTAAATCGCATGCGGTAGAGGTCAACTTTGTAAATCCTTTTGGCCCCCTTCAATGGAAAGGTCAATCGCCCGGTAAAACTTGCTACAACTATTTTCTAGGAAACGACCCTTCCCTTTGGGCATCAGGCCTTTATGCCAACCAATATTTGGTTGCTCAAGATGTTTGGGAAGGAATTGCCTGCCGTTTTTTCTCGGATGGACATTCGATGAAGTATGAGTTTATGGTTGAAGCGGGAGCATCGCCACAAGAAATAGGCTTGGAATTTAAGGGAGCTCAATCGCTGTACTTGGATAAAGGCAATTTGCTCATTGAGACAACATTGGGAACCGTTTCAGAAAAACCACCCGTTGCTTACCAAGTGATGGGCAGCGGCGATACCGCATGGATTCCATGTTCATTTATCTTGCAGGGCGAAAAATTGGGCTTTAATCTGGGCAACTACAATAAAAAATTGGAGCTTATTGTTGACCCCTATTTGGTTTTTGGCTCATTTTCGGGTTCCACCACCGACAATTGGGGGTATACAGCCACCTACGATTCAGATGGGTTCTTGTATTCTGGGGGTGTGGCCAACGGCATTGGGTACCCTACCAGCAACGGTGCATTTCAAACCGTTTGGAATGGCGGGCATGGGTTTGTTTTTCCGTCGGATGTTACCCTGTCGAAATACGATACCTTAGGGGGCTTTATGGTATGGTCTACCTATTTGGGGGGCAGCGGCAGCGAGTTGCCGCATAGTTTGGTTGTAAACAATTTTGATGAACTCTTTGTGTACGGAACAACCGGGTCTGCCGATTTCCCAATAACCCAAAATGCCTTTGATGCCTCTTTCAACGGGGGGGCAAACGGTACAACCACCTCCATGAACATTAATTACAACTCGGGTTCCGACATTTTTATTAGCCGTATTTCTGCAAATGGAACTGCACTCCAGGCATCTACCTTCGTAGGTGGGACGGGAAACGATGGACTAAACCAGGGTGCCCCCCTGCGTTTTAATTATGCCGATGAGGTTAGGGGCGAAATCATTATTGACAACCTCAACAATATCTATGTAGCCACCGTTACAGCCTCTTCCGATTTTCCTGTTACACCAAATACGGTTCAAACTACCTATGGTGGTGGGGGCCAAGATGGTATTGTGTTTAAAATGGACAATGGACTTACAACAATGATTTGGGGGTCGTATTTGGGAGGCTCGAACAACGACGCCATCTATTCATTGGATTTATACAACAACGACGATTTATTGGTTACCGGAGGAACAAATTCCTCCAATTTCCCCACTGCAAATTCACCCTTCAACACCTATTATGGCGGAATTTGCGATGGATTTGCCTCCCGCTTTTCTGCCAATGGCAACACCTTGCTGAACAGCATGTATGTGGGCTCACCTACCTACGACCAAAATTATTTTATTCAACTTGATGCCTCAGAGAACGTTTATGTTTTAGGTCAAACCAATGCGCCCGGCACCTATTACATTCAGAATGCCATTTTTAATATACCCTCGGGGGGGCAGTACATTCGAAAATACACGCCGGATTTTTCCGCCCTTATTTGGTCAACCGCCTTTGGCACCGGCGACGGGAATCCAGATATCTCTCCTTCGGCCTTTTTGGTGGATGTATGCAGTAAAATTTACCTGTCTGGTTGGGGTGGCCTGGTCAACAATGGTTTTTATACCGGCTCAACCACCTCGGGCATGCCCATAACCCCAGGCACGGCCTTTCAGCAGTTTACCACCGGGTCCGACTATTATTTGATGGTGATGGACGACAACGCCAATCAACTCATTTATGGATCCTTCTATGGAGGTTCTATCAGTGCTGAACACGTGGATGGTGGCACCAGCCGATTTGACAGAAAAGGAATGATGTACCAGAGTGTTTGCGCTGGCTGCGGAGGCAATTCGGATTTTCCCACTACCGTTGGAGCCCATTCTGTAGTGAACAGTTCTCCCAACTGCAACAATGGAGTGTTTAAATTCTCCTTTGATTTTCCGACCACCATCGCTGATTTCAATGTACCCTCATCGGTATGCCTACCCTCTGCTATGTTTTTCCAAAACAATTCGGCGGGAGGCACCAATTACCTTTGGAAATTTGGAGACGGAAGCACCTCTACCCTAACCAATCCAGCCCATACCTACGCCCAATCTGGGGTATATGAAGTAACCTTGTATGCTTATGATAATACGGGTGGCAATTGCAATGCGGTGGATTCTATTAAGAAGAAGGTAGTTATTTTAGACAACAATACCGAAACAGCAGATACGGCCCTTTTGTGTTTGGGTGAGTCCATTTATATTGGCCTAACTCCAAACGGCGACCCCACGGTGAATTATACCTGGACACCAACCGTGGGCCTTTCAGACCCCAACAGTTCCTTTCCTTTGGCCTCTCCTACCACTTCAACAACCTACAGATTAATCTTAAACAACGGCAGTTGTTCCGACACGCTGTTTGTGCCTATTGTGGTTGAAACGCTCATTTCGCTGCCCGACACCAGCATTTATATTTGCCCTGGCGAATCCATACTTCTTGGAAATGCTAGCATTTCTTCCTTTGCCGATTTTCAATGGTCTCCAAGCATAGGTTTGCAAAATGATTCCAGCCAGTTCACCTTGGCTACCCCCCCTAGCGATACCACGTATAAACTTGTGTACAGCCTTGGTTCGTGCAAAGACTCTCTTTTGTATTCCATTGAATATCGAATTAATGGCCTAGTAAATCTGCCTCCTTTGGCCTTGTGCCCTGGCGATACCATTGCCTTAAATCAAGCTGACACCACAGGCAAGGTATCTTTTACCTGGATTCCTTCCTCTGGCCTTTCAAATTCAACTGTACCGTTCCCGAATGCCTTCCCCTCCGTTAGTACTACGTATCGGTTGGTGGCCTCAGACGGCTTTTGCATTGACACCATAGTCCAACCAGTAATGGTGTTAGACCCTACCACTTTTGCCGGAACAGATAAACTCATTTGTCAGGGGGAAAGTGTTGCTTTGGGCTTTAACGACACCATTGGTTTAGGCTACCTTTGGTCTCCGCCTGCTGGTCTTTCAAATCCGAATATTCCCAACCCCATTGCCACCCCAACGGGCAGCACCACCTATGTTTTAACTACCTTTTTCCCTGGTCAGCCGGGGGTTTGTGAGCGTACCGACACGGTGGCAATTCAGGTCCATACCGATTTTCCCATTGCCGGATTTGACTGGATAGCTTCGGGTGGATGTTTGGGCATGAAGCTCGCCTTAAATGACTTGTCGCAAAATGCAGATTCGGTACTTTGGCTTGTTAATGGTCAACCCTTAACTCCTGGTCAGAATGTGGCTCAAATCCCCTACGATTCTACGGCAATATTGACCCAAATTGTATGGAACGGGCCATGCAGAGATACCTTATCCTTAAATTTTGCCGGCGGCAGCATGTCCGATTATTTAAAATTTGTCATGCCGAACCTTTTCACCCCCAATGGCGATGGCTTGAATGAATTGTTTTGCCCCGTAGGCCTTGAAAACGAATTCTGTTTTACCCTTTGGATTTACAACCGCTGGGGGACACGGATTTTCCAGAGCAATGGAAATACAACCTGTTGGGATGGGGTGGTTGACCATTCTGGGGTTCCAGCTTCCGATGGGGTGTATTATTACGTTATTCTATTGGACGACAATGTTACCCAAGAACAAGGCTTTTTGCACCTGTTTAGATAATACGGAATTGCCTAGTTAAGCATTAATCGCGGTACAGCACAAATTCTCGATCCAAAGCAATTTTCTTTGGCTCATCTCTGTCCCCTGAAATCAGGTATAATGGAGCCATTTTCGAGCCCACAGCTCGAACAATTTTTTTCTTAATGCGCGACAAAACCTCGTGTTGGTTTGAATCGGTTCTATCAACCAAGCGTTCAATGGCTTCCCTAACTCCACCTTGGTCTCCTGAACGAACGAATCGGCTGTACAGCTGTTCCAGTTCCCTTTTGTGGTCGCACAAATGGGTCAACCTTACCCCTTCAGGATGGTTCAAGAAAAACAAATACAGGGTTTTCTCTTTGGGGTTGAGTTTCAATTCGGTGTTGCCTAGGTCGGGTAAAAACAATTGTCGGCTAAAACCAAGCACCTCAATACGGCAGGGCTTGTTTAGCAGTGCGGCCCTTTCGCGGAAAAGCAAATTCACCCGAACCCGCTCAAAAACCTCTAGTATTTGAGCCAGGTATAAAGGATTGTAGGAATTGGCTTGCAGTTTTTCCATGCAAAAGTGGCAAACGTCTGCGGTGCGCATTTTCAATTGAATTTCTTCTTTATTCTGGCAGAAATCATTGGCGCAGCCTTTGGGTTTTGAATGAATACCGGTGAGCATGCTTTGGCGGTCGGTAAACATCAGATGCCTAAGTAGCCAGACCACAACCTCGTAGGCTATGGGGAATTGCTCATCGGCATCTTTAAAAAAATAGTCCCAATTGGCTGTATGGATAAAATAATCGCGGCCGCTGGGCCCTATGGAACCAAACCAGTTTTTATCGTTGCCCATGTTGCTCAACAAGAAAACATGGTCTTGGTCTGGAATAGCATGAATTTCGCGAAAACTACGGCATTGATCAAAAAAATAATCCCAAGGCATGTAGGCTTCTTTTTTGGGGAAATCTGGGCTGGGTTCAGGTTCCGGTTCTTCTATTTTGCCTTTCTGGGTGCGGAATTCTTCTGCACTGTTCCAGGTGCGTATTTCACCCTTCTGTTTTGGTAGGGCAAGCTTCTTGTTTAACGAAATGGAATGAAAAATGGTTTCGTTCGAACTGAATTGTGGGCGCACTGAAAGCGGAGTAATTTCATGCCGATAATCCAGTTTGCCAGCCGTAAACTGGATGGGGCCCTTGGATTGCTGCAGGAAGTCAACCACATTCTCAAAAACGTCGAGATCGATTTGTTCTTTGGGGAGAGAGGAGTAAAATAAATGAACTTTCATTGATTAAAGATTGCATTTACCTAATATGAAACACTTGAAAAATACGATACAAATATGTGTCAATTCTTCTGCAATTTTTCACCCTATGCGAACCCGTTTGAAGAAATCTTTCAGATCTTTAAAGGTAAGTTTTTTAGGTCAGGAAGTCCAGACTTTTTAAATTCGAATAAACCGAATTTGTTTCCCGTTGATGTAAACAAAAAAATCTACCTAAGAAAAGTCAGTTACAGGATTCTTTGCATCAAAAAGTGAATCGCTCTTTGGTGAAGTTGAGGAAAAAAAGTAGCCGCCATAAGGCGGCTACTTTTTTTCTTTTTACCACTTAGGAACGTATGTTTTATTTCCATTTGAATTGTAGTAATACTGACCACCTTTTGGCCCAGTATATCTTGTTTGGCCATATCCATAGTTGCTAGCCCCACTTGAATAATCTCTTGCTCTATAACCAGACCTACCAGTGATACTATTTGTATTACCCCATGTAGAATAGTTGTCATGGTTGGTATAATTACTTCTTGTTTTGTAGTGAGATTGGACATACGTTCCTGTGCTTGGTTTATAATAACCATTTTGATACCGAATATTGCTGTTCGTTTGTGCTATGGTAAATTTCGAAAACAAAACGAAGCTTAATAAAAACAAAACCTTTTTCATAAAATGATAGTTTGATACTTGCCTACTCTAGAACAGTTTTCGGCTACCCTGTTTGCTGACGCTATTTATTTAATTTTAAATACGGCTTTCCTTTAAGAACTCACTTTTTCTCCGACTTCAAAAACTCAATGGAATCTTTCCCGGCCTTCTTTTCTTGGGCATAGGATAAAATTGAAAAAGACAAATCCTGTTGCATTTCAAAAAATTCGCCTTTGGAATACTGCTTTGTTGAAGATTGTTTAAGGTTTAAGCCTTCGGCCAATTGATGTACATCAAAATCGGCCCCCAACATGGTGAACGACCAAGATCCACTTTGCTCAAGCTCTTTCACCTTGGCAGATACGGCAGAAGCGGTGTGCCTGCGGCTGCTGTTTTCCATTCCATCGGTTAGAATAACCACCACCACGCTGGCTTCTTTGCTTTTTAGCTCTGGAGCAAAAAAGGTTTGAATGCGGGCAATAGAATCGCCTATCGCATCATACATGGCAGTTCCTCCGGAAGGTTGATAATCGGCCAATTTTAAATTGGGCATTCCAGAAACGGCTGAAAATCCAAT
>Ga0194129_10001966_pt1 | contig 32108 bp, 27 predicted proteins | sample TA2KigCa35mmetaG_FD_150862 | JGI IMG/M metagenome (GOLD analysis project Ga0194129, IMG submission 150862) | Freshwater microbial communities from Lake Tanganyika, Tanzania - TA2015038 Kigoma Deep Cast 35m | ecosystem: Environmental > Aquatic > Freshwater > Lake | place: Tanzania: Lake...
AGGTCGTGAATATCGCCTCAAGTCGGAGTACGACGTCGAGGTCCAGCTCGCGAGCGTCGCCTGCTCGTTCGCGCGGTGGGTGACACGCGACGATGGCGCCGAGGTCGATCTCGAGGAGCTTCGCCAATCGCGGGTCGGCATGGTCGTGGTCGACGTTCGCGAGCGACCGGTGATCCTGTTCGAGGGCGACTGGCAGCTGCGTTCGGCCGCGAAGTACCTGCCGCCCCACTACGTCCTGTCCGAGACCGCGCACGGCGTCGTCACGCAGAAGTGAGCGGCCCCCGCCGAATTCCTGCGCAGACGGACTTGCCCCCTTGCGACAAGGCGAGACGCACGACTATGAGGGAGCCGATGCTCGCTCGCCGCGTTTTGCGGTCATCGATTCCCCACCCAGGTTTTGCTTCTCAAGGAGAACGAACAATGAACTTCCGTCAGCTTTTTGCCGCCCTCGCGATGATCACCTTCCCCGCCGCCGCTCTGCTGCCCACGACGCCGGCCGTCGCCGACGACGCCGACGACGCGGCCGCCGAGATCGATGACGAGGCCGCCGCCGAGGACGAAGTCGACGACCTCTCCGAGGATGGAAGCTCCTGCATCGACGCCGTGAAGGAGTGCGACGCGAAGTTCGGTCTCCTCAAGGCCGTCGGCTCGACGCGCACCGCGTGCAAGGATCTCCGCCAGTGCAAGCGCAGCTGTCGCGGCGACGCGAAGGCCGAGAAGAAGCGGGTCAAGCAAGCCTCGAAGAGCTGCAAGCAGGAGTGCAAGGCCAAGAAGGGCAAGGACCGCCGCGCCTGCAAGAAGAGCTGCCGCGATGAGAAGCGCGAGGCCGTCAAGGAGCTGCGAGCCGGGCGCAAGGGCTGCGTGACCGAGTGCCGCGGCAAGTTCCTCACCCCCGAGTGCAAGCAGGCCCGCGGTGGTCTGCTCAAGGCGACGGGCGAGTGCGTCAAGGGCCTCGTCAAGAACAAGGATTGCCAGGAGCAGGCCAAGGACGCGTTCGATTCGCTGACGAAGGCGCAGGACGAGGGTTGATCGGCACCACCGACGACCACTCCGAGACGAAAGGACTTCCCCGATGAAGCTCATCAACCGACTCACGCTGTGCGTCGCGCTCTCGGTCGGCATCGCCGGCCCGAGCATCACCCACTCGACCGTGTCGGCCGCGGCCGACGCGAACGAAGCCGAGCTCGTTCGACTGACGGCCGAGCTGAAGAAGCACCTGTCGAAGAACCAGAACAAGGGTGCCAACGATGCCTATGAGGCGATCCTCAAGCTGAAGAAGGTCACCGTCCCCGCAGACCTCCACTACATGGGTGGGCTTGCGTCGCGGGCGCTCGGCGACCTCATCGCGGCGATGGCGCGCTTCGAGAAAGCCTCGGCCGGCGGGCATGCGGCCGCCAAGGAAGAGGTCGCATCGATCCAGTCGCGATTCGGTCAGGTCGAGATCGCGAAGCAGAAGAAGGAAAACCGCACGCTGACGATCGACGAGGCGCCGTTCGACCCGATCGCGCGCGCCGCCGTCGACACCGCTGCGGCCGCGGTCGCCGACACGGGCAAGTTCGAAGGCTGGCTGCCGGTCGGTTCGTACAAGCTCGGCTCGAAGGCGTTCACGGTGACCGCGAACGCCAAGATGCTGAAGGTCAAGTGAGCCTGCGCGGGCAGGAGCGTTCACGCGACTGACCGCGCGAACCACCAAGGAAACCGGGCGTCGATGCTCACGATCGGCGCTCGGCTTTTTGGGGAGCGTCGATCTCACGATCGGCGCTCGGCTTTTTGGGGAGCGTCGATCTCACGATCGGCGCTCGGCTTTTTGGGAGCGTCGATCTCACGATCGGCGCTCGGCTTTTTGGGGAGCGTCGATCTCACGATCGGCGCTCGGCTTTTTGGGGAGCGTCGATCTCACGATCGGCGCTCGGCTTTTTGGGAGCGTCGATCTCACGATCGGCGCTCGGCTTTTTGGGGAGCGTCAGTGAGACGATCCGCGCAGCCGCTTGACCAGCGTGACGCCACCGAAGACGACACCTCCCGCGAGGACGCCGACGAGCGCGTTCGTCAAGGTCGGAGCGAGGGCCGCAACGACACCTCCGAGCCCAGCGGCGAGCGCCTTCACGCGCGCCTCGAGCCCGGGGATCCCGTGAGCGAGGATACCGCCGCCGACGAGGAACATGGCCGCCGTCCCGGCGACGGAGAGCCCCTTCATGAGCCAGGGCGCGCCGAAGAGGAGGAGGCGCCCGATCGATTTCAGCGCGCCATCGCGCCGGACGAGCGCGAGCCCCATGTCGTCGAGCTTCACGATCAACGCGACGAACCCATAGACCCCGACGGTCATCAGCGCGGCGATCGCCACGAGCACGCCGACCCGCGTGGCGAACGTGGCGCCCACCTGCTCCGAGACGACACCGAGCGCGATCACGATGATCTCCGCAGAGAGGATGAAGTCGGTGCGGATCGCGCCCTTCACCTTCTCGCGCTCGAGCAGGACGGGATCGACCGAGTCGTCGGTCAACGCTCTGGTGCGAGCCGCGCGCGCCTGCTCCTCCGAATCGCCCGCGTCGGTGCCATGCGACACCTTGGGGACGATCTTCTCGAAGCCCTCGAAACACAGGAAGGCTCCGCCGAGCATCAGCAGCGGCAAGATCGCCCAGGGCGCCACGAGACTCACCGCGAGCGCGCTCGGAACCAGGATCGCCTTGTTGACGGCCGAGCCCTTGGCGACCGCCCAGACGACCGGCAATTCGCGGTCGACCTGGACCCCGGTCACCTGTTCGGCGTTCAGCGCAAGATCGTCGCCGAGAACTCCCGCGGTTCGCTTCGCCGCGGCCTTGCTGAGAACGGCGACGTCGTCGAGCAGGCTTGCAATGTCATCGAGCAACGCGAGCAGACTTCCACCGGCCACGGCATCCTCCGAGACCGGGAACGTTCACCGGGTGGCGACGCGCGACAAGTCCTCGCTCGTCGCACAAGCGTGAACCAGCGAACACGGCGCGCCTTGCCCCGGAATCGGCAGCCCCTTCACCCGCCGCGAACCGCGTAACCCGAGTGCCTCACGGCCGCCGCCAGCGCGTCGCGCGACACCCGTGCCTCGTGGCGCACCGTGGCCAACCCGGTCGTGTGCTCGACGCGCGCTTCGAGCACGCCGTCGATCGCGGCCAGCGCCTTCGTGACACGCGCCGCACACTTGCCACACGTCATTCCATCCACCTGGAGTTGCGTCGTCGCCTCGCTCACGAAAGCCTCCTCGCGGTACGCAGTTTGGCCGTCACATTGGGGAGGTTCGACCCGCCGGCTTCGTGAGGCAAGCGAGTATAGTCACCGAAGTGAGCGCTGCGCCTCCAGCCCAGGAGCCCTCGTCGACGGTCGAATTTCGGATCGGCGGGATGTCGTGCGCGAGCTGCGTGGCCCATGTCGAGAAGGCCCTGCTCGCCGTTCCCGGCGTCGAGCGCGCCGATGTCAACCTGGTGACCGAGCGCGCGACCGTGCACGGCGCCCGCCCCCTCGATCGCGAGGCCCTGCTCGCCGCAGTGATCGACGCGGGCTACGAGATCGCGCCCTCGCAGAGCGAGGCCTCCGCAACGCCGACCCCAACGACGGCCGCAACTTCCCCCGAGGACGGCGAGGAACTGGCCGAGACTTCGAGTGCCTTTCGCCTCGCTCTCGCGCTCACGCTGCCGCTCGTCGCGCTCGGGATGGCCCATGGGCTCGTCCCCGAGGCCTTCCTCGTGGCGTCGCGCATCGGGCAGTTCGTGCTCGCATCGGCGGTGCTGTTCGGACCGGGTCGACGCTTCCTCGTCGGCGCGCGCGCCTCACTGCGACGTCGTGCCGCCGACATGAACACGCTCGTCGCGCTCGGCACGTTCTCGGCTTGGCTCTATTCCACCTTCGCCGTCGCATGGCCCGGGCTCTTCGCGTCGGGGAGGCATCACGCCACGGCTCACCTCCCCGACGTGTACTTCGAAGCCACCGGCGCGATCGTCACCTTCATCCTGCTCGGCAAGCGACTCGAAGCGCGGGCTCGAACGAGGCTGTCTGACGCCGTCCGAGGTCTCGTCGCCCTCGCGCCCACGACCGCCCGCCGCCTCCGCCCCGACTCGAGCGGAGCGCCGCATCTCGAGGAGGACGTCCCGCTCGCGGCCCTCGTCGTCGGCGACCACGTCCTCGTCCGACCAGGCGAGCGCATCGCCAGCGACGGGCGCGTCGTCGACGGAAGCTCCACCGTCGACGAGTCCATGCTGACGGGGGAGAGTCTGCCCGTCGAGAAGGGCATCGATGCGCTCGTCTTCGGCGGGACCCTAAACCAGGGCGGCTCGCTCGTCGTCGCGATCACCAGGGTCGGGGGCGACACGGCGCTTGCTCGCATCGTGGAAGCCGTGAAGGCCGCACAAGGCTCGAAGGCACCGATCGCGCGGCTCGCCGACCGCGTCGCGGGCGTGTTCGTCCCCGTCGTCGTCACGCTCGCTATCTTGACTTTAGTCATCTGGCTCGCGATTGACCCCTCGGCGCGCGGTCTGTCGGTCGCCCTCGAGCGCTTCGTCGCGGTGCTCGTCATCGCGTGCCCCTGCGCGGTCGGTCTCGCGACACCCGCCGCTGTCGCCGTCGGCACGGGTCGCGGCGCCGAGCTCGGGGTCTTGCTCCGCGGCGGAGCGGCCCTCGAGGCTGCGAGCCAAGTCGACATCGTCCTCTTCGACAAGACCGGGACCTTGACACTCGGCAAGCCCCAAGTCGTGGAGGTGACCACGCTGCCGGGCTTCGACGAGCGTGACGCGCTCGCACTGGCGGCGGCCGTTGAACGACGGAGCGAACATCCGCTCGCTCGCGCCGTCGTGGCCCGGTCGGGCGCGCTGGGATCGTCCCCCCTCCCGGTGAGCGACTTCGTGAGTCGCGCCGGGGCGGGAATCGCCGCGCGGGTGGGCGCGCGCTCCGTTCGCATCGGCACCGAGCGCTGGCTGCTCGAGGGTGGCATCGATCCCTCGAGCGGACGCGAGCACGCGCGGAGGGCCTCGGAGGCCGGATTGACCCCCGTCATGGTCGCCTGCGACGGCGCGCTCGCCGCGATCGTTGCTGTCGGTGACCGACCCGCCCCCGAGGCGAAGGCTGTCGTGCTCGAGCTCCTCGGCGCGGGGATCGACGTGGCGATGGTCTCGGGCGATCGGCAGGCGACCGCAGAGGCGGTCGCGAACGCGGTCGGCATCGCCGACGTGCACGCCGAGGTCGCACCCGAGGGCAAGGCAGCCATCGTCGCAGCGCTCCGCGGCAGAGGACGCCGAGTCGCGATGGTCGGCGATGGGGTCAACGACGCGCCGGCCCTCGCCGCTGCCGACGTCGGCATCGCAGTCCGTAGCGGGAGCGACATCGCCGTGGCGAGCGCCGACGTCGCGCTCCTCGGCGGCGGCCTCGAGCGCCTCCCGGTCGCGCTCGGCCTCGCTCGCGCGACGATGCGGACGATCCGGGGCAACCTGTTCTGGGCCTTCGTCTACAACGTCATCGGGATTCCGATCGCCGCGGGCGCGCTCCACGGCTGGCTTGGCTGGCAGCTCTCGCCGATCCTCGCCAGTGCGGCGATGTCCCTCTCGAGCGTGTCGGTGCTCCTCAACTCGCTGCGCTTGCGGGCCCACGGCCACCGGTAGGTCGGACTGCGCGATGTCCACGAGCCGCGCTATAAGAGCGCCCGTCCGATGAAGACCGAGGTCCTCCGAGTCGACCCGCAGCGTCCAGAGCCCGAGCTCGTCGCGCGGGCGGTGACCTTGCTCGAACGGGGCGACCTGGTCGTGCTCCCCACCGAAACGGTGTACGGCCTCGCTGCCCTCGGCGACGACGCCGTGGCCGCATCACGCATCTTCGAGGCGAAGGGACGGCCCGCCTACAATCCCCTGATCGTCCACGTCGCGGAGGCGCGGGACGCACGCGCGCTCGCAGCCTCTTGGCCGGCGGCGGCCGACGCCCTCGCGACGCTGTGGCCTGGGCCGCTCACGCTCGTCGTGCCGCGCGAGCCCTCTCGCATCCCGGACGTCGTCGCCGGGAACGGACCGACCGTCGCCTTTCGCGTGCCCGCGCATCCCGTCACGCTCGCCATTCTGAAGGCGCTGGGCCGTCCGCTCGCGGCACCGAGCGCCAACCGCTTCCAGGCGCTCTCGCCGACGACCGCAGCGCACGCGAGAAAGACCCTCGATGGTCGCGTCGCGCTGATCCTCGATGCCGGCCCCTGCGCCCACGGGATCGAATCGACGGTGGTCGACTGCTCGAGCGAGCCTCCGTCGCTCCTGCGTCCGGGCGCATTGCCTCTCGGCGCGCTGCGCGAGCGAGCTCCGACGCTCACGACGCGCTCGATTCACGCCATCGATGACCGCGAGCCACTCCCCTCGCCCGGCATGCTCGCGAGACACTACGCTCCCCGCACTCGCCTCGTCGTCGTCCGCCCCGATGCGGTTCACGACGCGCTCCGTGAGCTCGGCCCGCGGGCGGCCCTGGTCACCCGCATCCCGAGGCACCGCGAGGCACCTCGGGGGGCCACGCTCGTGGCGCGCCTGCCGGACGATGCCCCGGGCTACGGAGCGTCCCTCTACGCAACGCTGCACCACCTCGACGAGGCTGGCCTCGACGCGATCGTCGTCGAGGCAGTGCCCGAGGACGACGCGTGGCTCGCGGTGCGCGATCGCCTCGGCCGCGCGGGCTCCTGAGTGGACGAGCCCACCGCTCCCGGGTCGCGTGGGATCGCGTCGGGCGTGCGAAACTCGCGGCCCGAGGCTATAAGCCGCCGCATGGATTTCATCGAACGGCTCGGTTGGCGCTACGCCACGAAGAAGATGGACGCGACGCAGCGGGTGCCCGACGAGAAGGTCGACCGCATCCTGGAGGCTGCGCGCCTCGCGCCGACGTCGAGCGGACTCCAGCCCTTCGAGCTCGTCGTCGTCACGAACCCCGAGCTGAAGGCGAACCTTCGCGAGGCTGCCAGCGGTCAGTCTCAGGTCGAGGATGGCTCGCACCTCGTCGTCTTCGCGGCCTGGGACACGTACACCGAGGAACGCATCAACCGCATGTTCGATCTCGTCAACGAGGAGCGCGGGCTCCGTAACGAGGGCTGGGAGAACTATCGCAAGTTCTTGCTCTCGAGCTACCCGTCGCGGGACGCCGAGATCAACTTCCAGCACGCCGCGAAGCAGGCGTACCTCGGGCTTGGATTCGCGCTCGCCGCCGCGGCCGTCGAGGGCGTCGACAGCACCCCGATGGAGGGCTTCGATCCGGCGAAGGTCGACGCGATCCTCGGCCTGCGCGAGCGCGGCCTACGCAGCGTCGTGCTGATGCCCCTCGGTTACCGCGACGCCGAGGGCGACTGGCTCGTGAAGCTGAAGAAGGTGCGCCGACCTCGCGCGTCGTTCGTGACCGAAATCAAGTAGCGACCACGCCGCATTCCGAAGGCTGCCGTCTTCTGCGGGCCGACGCTCGGGGCGCTTCATGCTCCGGTGAGCAGGTTCTTTTTCAGGAGGACCGACGCGCAGAGGACGCCTCCGAGCAGCGCGCCCGAGACCCCGCAGGTGACGACGTCCTGGCCCGTGAGGTAGAGCCCCGGAACCTTCGTTTTGGGCTTCAACCAGCGCTGACGGAAGCGCTCGGGCCCGTGATCGATCCCGTAAATCTCGCCCCGCTCCCACGCCGCGAAATGCTTGGTCGAGAGGGGCGTCGAGAGCTCGGCGTGGACCACGTGCGGCATCACCTCGGGCAGCAGCCGCTCGAGCTCGGCCATCAGGCGCGACGAGAGCGAATTCTTCATGGCCTCGTAGTCCGCGCCACGTTTCTTCCAGCGCGTCCCGTCCCACTTCGAGAACCATCCCCACGGCGCGACGGTGACGAGCTCGATCGTCGCGTGGCCCGGATGGCGCGCCTCGAAGTCGGGATCCTTCGCGGACGGGAACGAGACGTAGACGAGCGGCAACGGCGCCGCGGGGTCCGCCTCGGCGTCGAGCAACGCGCGATCGTGGTCCTCGTGGGGGTAGAGCCAGTAATTGTGCTTCGGGAGCCCGACCTCCTCGGCGGTCTTCGAGAGCCCGACGTAGAGCGAGACGTGCGAGGCCGATGGTCGAACCGCGTGCAGCAGTTCGTCGTAGCCGTGACGCGCCGCGACGTCGGTCGGCAGCAACTTGCCGAATGTCAACCCAACGCCCGCGTTCGAGATCACGAGCGGGGCCCGCACCACGGCACCGTCGGCCATGCGCACGCCCACCGCCGCGCCGCCCTCGACGACGATCGACGCCACCTCCGCCGAGACCAGCACGGCCCCTCCAGAGGACTCGATCACCGGCGCGATGCTCTCGGCGATCCGGCCCGCACCCCCGACCGGGTAGTAGCCGCCCTGCAGGTAATGGTTCACGACCATCGCGTGGATCGCGAAGCTCGACACCCGCGGGGGTAGCCCGTAGTCGCCGTACTGCGTGGTCAGGACCGCCTGCAAGAGCGGGCTCGCGCCAAGGTCGTCGAGCACGCCCTTCGTGGTGCGGTTGCTCCAGGCCAGCATCCCGTCGCGGAGGAATCCGCCGGCGAGCGTCGCCACCAGGCCAGGCAGGGCCTTCTCGGTGAAGTAGAGTCGGCTCGCCTTCTGCACCGCGGCCACGGCCTCGAAGTACCCCTCGATGGCCCGCACCTCGCCAGGGAACCGCGCGCAGAGCGCCTCCTTCAGCGCGCGACGCCCCTTCGGAAAACGAAACTCCTCGGCCCCGACGCGCACGACGTCGTAGATGGCGCCCATGTCCGCCCAGTCGAGCGAGCCGTCGCCGATGGCGTCGAACTGACGCCGCAAGAACGAGCCTGGCTGCATCCCGCCGACGTAGTGAACGCCGACGTCCCAGTCGAAGCCGGGCCGATGAAACGCGTGCGTGAACCCGCCCGCGACGTAGTGCTGCTCGAGGACGAGCACGCGCTTGCCCTCCTTCGAGAGGTGCGCCGCAGTCGCGAGCCCGCCGATCCCCGAGCCGATGACGATCGCGTCGAAGCGGCCCTCGGGGACGCCGCGCTTGTAGGAAGCCCAGGCCTTGCGTGCGCTCATCCCGGCTCGATAGCACGCCTCGCCCGTGGCAGCGGCGGTCCACCCGAGCGAGGGGACCACGCGCCACGTCGCGAGGTCGTCGAACCGAGGACGACGCGACCCGCGAGCCGCACCGGGGTCGTCCCGTGGGTCGATCTCGCCGCGTCGCCGCGCTTGGCGTAGCCTTCCCCCCCTGCGACTTCGGCTGTCGCGCGCGACCCTCCTGGTTCTGTTCCCCTTGGCGGCGCTCGGCGCTGCGTGCACCGGCGACTCGGACACCATCTGCGATGGCATCGTGCCCAGCTGCCCTCCTACGGAAACGACCAGCAGCGCATCGACGGGAACGGGCATGATGACCGAGCTGCCCAGCTCGTGCGACTACCTCACGGCGGCCGAGGCGAGCGCGGCCCTGGGCATCGCCGTCACCGCGAAGAGCGACACCTTGTTGCCGACCGCCTGCGTCTACGAGAACGACAAGAGCGCCGAGGTCGGCTACCTCACGGTCGAGCAGAGCGCCACGGTGTCGAAGACCCTGGATGGCCTCGTCGCGTACCCGCCCCCCGGCACGACATTCGAGCTCGTCCCGGGGGTGGGCGACAAGGCCGCGTTGGCGGGGCCGCCGGAGGGGCGCGCGCTGGTCGTCGCTGGCGCGTTCGGCTTCGATTACACACGGGGCGGCGCGGGCTCACCGGCGAGCGTCGATCAACTGAAGGCCATCCTTCAGGCGCTCGTCACGCCGTGACCCGAGTCACGCCCTCGCGAACGTGACTTTCATCAACTTGCCTTCCGTCAATTGTCGCAGCGCTGCGTCCGCTTCGCGGGGAGGCGAATCGCGACCGCATCGGACACGAGCGTCGCATCCTTCACGGTGCCCGCCTCGAGCCCGCCCGCGTCGACGATCGTGATGACCTCGATCGGCGAGAGCTGTCCCTCGATTCGGGACATGCAGTCGCCCGCCGCGTCGAGACTCGGCGCGCGGGTGACGAGCGGACCGAGGTCGCTCAAGTTCACACCGACGAGCTCACCACCTTCTGCGACGGTGAAGGCGCCACCCAGGTAGGCCCCGACGAAGGCGTCGCCCTCGAGCCGTCCGACCGTCGACGTCCGCGCGCCCGGTCCCCCGGCATTCATGATCGCCCCCACGTGGAGGAGCCCGTCCTCGACGGTGACGTCGAGCCCGCTCCCGAAGGCCAGCGTCGAGCCCGCGGTGCCATCGGGGAGCATCAGCGAGACGTCCACCCTGCGGGTTCCACGGTGAGCGCCGGTCTTCGGATCGAAGCGCGAGACGAAGAGCGGCGAGAGGTTCGCGGTCGAGCGGGTATCGGCGATGTCGTTCCCGCAAGCGACGACGAGCTCGTCGCCGACCACCGCGAGCCCGGCGATCGAGTGTCGACCCGGCCCCGGTGTCACGAAGCTCTGAAAGCGGACGCCCCCCTCTCGGCTGGTGCGCACGACCTCGATCCCGGTCGCGTTCGCAGGCGCGAGCCGCAGCGGCGCGCCCGCGAAGACGAAGTCGCCGTCGAATTCGATCGCCGCCGAACCCGCGATCGTCTTGCTCCAGAGGACGCGAAACTCCGGATCGAGGCGCGCCACGCTCGCGCTCCCGCCGAGCAAGTACCCGCCCTCGGAAAGTCCGACGAGCCGCGCGCAGGAGCCGATCCCGTCGACCTCGCGGACGTCGAGGAGAGCCCCCTCGAGGTCGAAGCGCCCAACGCGGACGGCCGTGGCCGTGTGGTTCGCGACGACCAGGATCGTGTCGTCCTTGACCTAGACATCGCAGACGCCGCCGTTCGCATCGAAGCCCGAGGTCCACACGACGTCGTTCTCGGGATCGAGCCTGGCGAGCAGCACCCGAACGTTGAAGTCGAGCGTCGCGACGACGACGTCCCCCCCCGGCAGCGCACCGACCCGCGTGATGTCGGGGTAGGTCGCGTGGACCGCACCTGCGAACGTGATGAACGCACCTCGCACCGGACCTGCGGTGCTCGAGCCCCCGCTCGTGACGGTCTGGCCCGAGGAGCCCGCGTCGCCCACAGAGAGCGGACACGCCACGAGCGAGAGCGACGCGAGCAGGCTGCCGGCGACGACGGGGAGCGACCGAAGCCGCATCATGAGGTCATCCGCGCGCGCCGTTCAGCGAATGACGCAGGCCCCCTTCGCGCAGAGGCCGAGCGGGCCAACGCAGCGCAGCCCGCCGCCACACTCGACCATGCAGGACTCGTCCTTCATCGACGGGAGCTTCGCGCAGGTGCCACCGTTCTGACCGAACTCGCAGTAATTTCCCGTCTCGCACGCGAGCGGAGAGGTGCATGGCTCACCGAGGGCGACCGGCTTCGCGCAGGCGTTCTTCGCGGTGTCGCAGTGAAGCCCCGCCTTGCAGCGCGTGTCGCTGTTGTCGCACGCGGCGCCGACGTCACCGAGCGCGACGCACTGCGCCGGCATCTTCGCGTAATCGCAGACGTGGCCTGCGGCACAGGCCCCTTCGTCGCCGACGCACGCCTGCCCTGCCGGTGCGCCCGCCGCGCACTTGCTACCGACGCAGCCCGTGCCGTCGATGCAGGGCTTGCTCGACCCCGTCGCGCAGGTCTCGCCGACCTTCGGCGTCGCCACGCAAGAGCCGTCCTTGCAGGAGGCCCCCTCCGCGCAGTAGCCGATCGCGCACGTCTCACCGATTTTCGGAATCGCGACGCACTTGGGGCTCATCTGCGCATAGTCACAATCCGTGCCCGCCTCGCAGTCGCCGAACTGCGAACACGCCTCGCCGACCTTCGCCTTCGCGACGCACTTCTTCAGGCCGGGGGTCTGGGCGCAGGTTGCATCCGGGCCGCACTCGTCGAAGTTGCAGCCGTCCCCGAGCGCGTTGGCCGTCGCGCACGCTCCCGAGAAGCAGCCGAGACCGACCGCACACTGCGCCGCGGTGGAGCAGGCCTCGTCCTTTTGCCCGGGCTTCTTGCAGAACCCCTCGCGGCAGACGAATGCCTTCTCGCAGACGTCGTCGCCGAGGCAAGCCTTCCCCTCTCCCTGGAGCGCGCGGCAGATGCCACCGTCGCACACGAGCCCATCGCCGCAACGACCGACGACGCACATCGCGTCCGCCTTGGGCAGGGCGAGGCACTTTCCGCCTTCGGGTGAGCACACGCCCGCGCCGTCGCCGCACAGCAGGTTCGGGCCGAACTTGGAACAGGTCGCCCCGAGCGCGGCCTTGTCGCGGAGGAAGCCCTCGCACGCCTTGGGCCGATTGCGCGACGTCGGGAGCTCGCACGACGCGAGGGTCGCGGCCGCCGCCTCGATGCATTCGCCGGCCACGGTCGCATCGAACTCGAGATCCCCCAGGGTGATCCCCGCGATCAACTTCGCCAGGCCGAGCTCGCACTGCGCGGTGTTTCGCTCCTCGCAGCTCGGTTCTCCGGCCTTCGCGGGGCACATGCAGCCGTCGGTCGCAGCGCACGTCGCCTTCGCGTAGCTCGCGCAGAACGTGGTCGCGTCGATGGCCGTGCCGCCGCCGGTACCGCCTGCGCTCGTCGCCCCACCCTCACCCGTCGAACCACCGGCGCCCGTCGCCGTCGAGGCCGCAGCGCCGCTCGGCTCGTCGTGCGAAGAACATGCGGCGAACGAGCCCGCGAGCCCGGAGGTGACGAGAACGACGGTGAGCGCCGAGGCGAATCGAAGGTTTTTCATGAGCCCCCCGTAGCCGAGACGGTTGCCGAAGGGTAGCGGGCCGCCGCTAACTTCGAGCATGACGAGCGCTGGCCTGCCGCAAGCGAAGGGCCAAAGACGCATGAATGCCGGCGACTTCCCTGGCATCGGAGCTGTTCACCATGACAGCACATCGCCCGTCGAAGCCCTCGGTCTCGAACGCCACGCTGCTCGCCACGCTGCTCACCGCGACCACCGGGTGCGCGGTCGGCGTGACCTGCGAAGAGACGCCGGGCTGTGCATTCCTCGGGTCCGATCAAGACGCCAACGCGAGCGACCCCAACGCCACCTCTGAGCCCGCGTCGACCTCCACGGGGTCGGGGGGCTACGGGCCGCTGCCGATCGGGGCATCCTCCTCGACCGCGGGCGTCACGGCGTCGTCCTCGGTCACATCGTCCTCGGCCTCGGGCTCCACGACGGGCACCGGAGGCAACGCCCCTTCGCCGGTTCCGCCGCCGGAGTGCCAGGCGTCCATGACCCCGTGCGCGAGCGAGTGCGTCAACCTCGACGGCGACGTCCAGCACTGCGGCGCTTGCGGACAAGCCTGTGCCGACGGCCAGCAGTGCACGCTCGGAGCGTGTGCGGTCCCGGCGACGCTTCACTTCGCGGGCGACGACTCGGCGACGGTCTACCTCGACGGCGTGAAGGTCGCCGTCAACCCGAGCTGGTTCGTCGCGACGAAGGTCGATGTGCTGCTGACGGTGGGGCCCCACGTCCTCGCGATCCAGGGGAAAAACCTCGTCGATCCGCTCTACGGGTCCAATCCCGCAGCGATGATCGCGGAGCTCTCCTACGGGGGCGTGCGGCTCGCGACGGATGGCTTCTGGCCATCGGCCACCAGCTTCAACGGGGGCTGGATGATGCCCAACGGGAGCCTGCTCAACCCGCAGTTCGCGACGCCCTACGGCGACGTCGTTGCGAAGCTGTGGTGGAACCGCGACCCGGCAACGTTCGCGGCGAAGAATTTCCCGAGCGATTCGAAGGCACAGTGGATCTGGTCGTCGGGCTGGAAGACGGACGGCAGCGTGTACTTCCGCAAGGAGTTCAACGTCGACTGACCGTCGCTTCGATCCGCGAAGGGCGCCAATTCGACATCGTGTTCCCGGGGCGCTCGACGCGCCGTCTCGACCCGCGGGCTCGACCTCGAGCGCCTCGACTCGCCTCCGCGTCTGGTCGCTCCTCGTCGCTGCCGACGCACCGAGCTACGGTGACGCATGCGCCTCGATCCGCACACCTTCGGTCGCGAGCAGCCATGCTTCGGTTGTGCTCCCGACCACCCGACAGGTTTCCACCTCGAGTTCGAACGCGAGGGTGACGCGGTCCGTACGCGGTTCGTCCCGAGCCCCCATCATCAAGGGCCGCCCGGGATCCTCCACGGCGGACTCGTGACGACGCTGGCCGACGAGCTCGCGGCGTGGACCATCGTCGCGCTGAAGGGGTAGCTCGGCTTCACGGCCGCGATCGACGCGCGCTTCCACCGCCCGGTCCGGATCGGCCGCGAGGTCCTCGGAACCGGCACCATCCTGGAAGATGGTGGTCGTATCGTGAAGGTCGAGGTCTTCCTCGAACAGGACGGAGCACGCGCCTACCGCGGCCTCTTCACGTTCGCGGTGCTCGACCGCCGCGGGGCCGAACGCCTCCTCGAGGCCGAGCTTCCGGAAGCCTGGGCGCGCTTTTGTCGGTGAGCCCGTCGACCGGACGAGCCGACTCCATTCAAGGGGAGCGGCTCGTCCATCGAGGCCACATCGTCGGTCAGGCCCGCGTCACCACACGACCGAGGGACAGGCTCGAACGCAGGTCAGCTGCGCGCGACGTGCGCCACGCTACAGCAGACGTGGTCAGCCGCCCCCACCGGCGCCGCCGGATCCGCCGCTGCCGCTGCCCGCGCCACCTGCGCCTCCTCCGTTGCCGCCGAAACCGCCGCCAGTCGGCTCGGGGGTGGCCTCGCACTCCTTGACGCAACCGTCATCCTCGCACTGCATGAAGGCGACGTACTTGGCGAACGCGTCCGGGAACTTGCCTTGACAGTCGAGGAGGCACTGCTCGCCGGAGTTCTTGCAGCCCGCCATGCACTCGGTCAGCGGAACGACGTTCGGATCGGTGTAGGCCGCGGTCGCCTCGTCACAGCACTCCTTCGCCCGACACTGCTCGCAGGCGTCGTCGGTCGCGCGAACCTGGCAGTAGCTGCACACCTCGACGTCCAGGAGCTGGTCGGTGCAGACGTCGAACAACTCCTTGTCGGAGATGGTGGCCATCCCGTCCATGCCGCAAGCGAGGTTGTCCACCACGCACGCGTAGAGCGCGTCGAACTTCGGGCGGCATTCGGCCGATTCCTTCTGCGCACCCTCGCACTCCGCGAGGCAGGCAGCCTTCGTGTCATCCTTGCAGCCGAGCGCGACGACCTTGTCGCAGGCCCCGGAGCAATCGAGCGGCGTGCTGCCCGAACCGGTGCTCGTGGAAGTGGAAGCCGAAGACGTGCCCGTGTCGCCGTCGTCACCCGAACAATGCAGGGTCGCGAGGGCGGTGGTTCCAAGAACGATGAATCCGAGGATTTTTCGCACATTTCCAGCATGCCGGAGTCTCGCGGCGACGAGCCAGTTTTGACCGGTGCGAGCGACGCGACCGCGCGTGACGATCGCTCAGCGGTTCGTCGGGCTCGCGGGCGGACTCGCCAAGACCGCATGCGTCCCGGCTCGTGCGCGAGCTTCCGCGCGACGGGCGACGACCCGGAGGATGTGCCGTTGCGTGTCGCGCATGATGAAGTCCGTCCACATTCCTGCGTAGCCGTTGAAGCGGGTCGACAGGCGATGGTCGCTCGAGAGGTGCAAGACCACCCCGCCCTCGGATCGCGGCTCGATCCGGTAGGTGCCGCGGAGCACGTCGAAGTACGGCCCTCCGACGGTGACGTGCTCGTCGAGCGCCCGCGCCGGGATCGAGGCGGCGTCCGCATGGATCGAGAACGAGAGCAACCGATCCGCGTCGAACTCGGTCACCCGTTCGATGAAGAGCACCCCTCGCTCGAAGGTCGCCTCGCGCGTCGAACCCACGCCGCGACCATCCACCGTTGCCGCGACAGGGCGCGGGAAGCCGATCACGTGCGACCAGGAGAAGCCGTGCTCCTCGGGGCGAATCGCCGGGACCTCGACGATCTCCTCCCACACGCTCGCTGGGTCGGCCTCGATCGCGATGGACGTCGCGACGTGGCGAGCCTCGTCGGGGCGCGGGAGGATCCGCTCGGTCGCTCCGACCCCGACCGGCAGGGCCACGGCGATCGCGAGGACCTGACCGCGCCGCCGGTCGCCCAGGACCTTCACCGCGATCCAGCCGACGAGGCCACCGAGCGCCGAGAGCCCGATGAAGAGCGGCAGCCAGAGCATGATGCAAATCAACCCCTCGAAGGCCAGCAGGAGCGAGACCCCGAGGGCAACCAACGCCGGCACGATCGGAAACGTGAGCGCCTTGAGGAGCCGCTCCTGGCGAGACAGGTACGAGGCGAGAAAGCCGATGACGAGCGGCACCCCGAAGATGAAGCCGAGGCTCATCACGACGAAGAGCGGCTCCGCGACGTCGCGGGTCGGTGATGGCGCGCCAAGCCCGAGGCCGAAGAAGATCCGCGCCGCGAGCCCGTAGACGACCGCGACCACCGCCGCCCCGAGGTTCAGCTTGCGGGCAACCTCCTTCGCTCGGGCGGGGCCACTCCGAGGGGGCGCGTAGAACGGCTGAAACGCCGGCGGAGCGGGGGCGGGGGTGCCTGGATCGTCGGGCGGAGCGGGCTCGCCCGGCGCTGGATCGTGATGGTTCGATGTCATCTCTCGATTTCGCGCGACTCAGTTGGGCGTGCAGCCGTCATCGCCACACACGTCGATGATCTCACCGGTGCGCCAGAAGTGCGCCATCTGCTTGTTGTGGTGATCGAGGTTGCGGGGCTTGCCGTGCGGATCGCCGAGGTCATCCCCGGGCGGCAGGTTGCCCGGCGCGGGCCACGGGTTGCCGAAGCTGTAGTTGACGAGGCCCGAGCCCTGGTGTGGATACGTCACCGGCGTGACGAGCGGCACCTCCTTGCCATACCCGGGGAGCAAGGCGACGCCGACGTCGGATCGCGTCACCACCTCGTTCGTGACGAGCGCGACTTGGTAGTCACCGGTGGCGGACGCGAGCAACACCGAGTGTGCGGGAGTGTTGGGGTGCGGGTTGGCCGAAACATGACGGTAGTGGCTGACCGGATCGACCGCGTCCCACAGCCCCTGGATGAGCGAGATCAGGACCTGACGGTCGTGCGGGTCCGCGTAAATCGCTTTCAAGAAGATGAAAAACGGACCGAAGTCGGTCGAGCGCTGGAGCAGCGACGCGTAGTTGTTGCCGGGCACGCCGAGCTGCCCGCGCGTGATGTCGGGGCTCAGCGCGAGGTGCGTCGCGCCGAAGATGCCGCCTTGCGAAATCCCGTTGTAGTAGACCTCCTTCGGGTCGATCGTCACACCGCGCGAGGCGAGCTCGGGGATCGCGTCAAAGCCGCGCTTGAGCGCCCGGCCGAGGAACACGTGGTTCAGCGCGCCCTGGTGGAGCCGATCGGGGAGCGCCGGAAACTCCGACATGTCGCCGAGCATCGCGATGATGGCGTCGACGTCCTCCGAGCTCATGCCGAGCATGTTGGTCCCGACGACCACGAACTTCTCCTGGTTCGCGAACCGGCTCATCCAGCCGTCGCGCACCTGGCCGTAGCTGCCGTTCAGACCGTGCCCGTGGATGAACGCGCCGTGCGCCTCGCCCTTGGTCGCGGGAGGTACGGGCAATGCGCTGCGAGGGACCCGCATGAGGAAGCCCGCCTCGATCGAGTCGCCGCGACGCGGTAGACCATCGGGGCCCAGATCGAGCCGGTACGCCTTCGCGTTGCCGATCGTCACCGGCACGAGGTAGTGCGGCACGCTGTACGTCCCCTCGACCTCGAAGGCGATGTCCGGGCTCTCGTCGACGGTGAACTCGTTCACGGTCGTGACGGTGATGGCGGGCCGCGCGTCACCGAGCATCGCGAGCGCGTCGTCCCGCATGTGGAGGAGTGGACCATGGAGCGCCTCGCTCGACGCGGTGACCCAATCGAACGCGAGCGTGAGGTCGGCGCGAGGAATGCCGGCCGCCTCGAGCCCCGCGAAGATCGCGTCGAACCGCGCCTGACGGTTCGCGACCGAGGTGCCGCCGCTGCGTCCGTCCCGCAGCGCGATGAAGGCATCCGACGGCGGGATGGGTGCGCCGTCGACGTCCACGAGACCGCGCAGCGCGACGACGTAGCGCGTCCCCTCTTCGAGCAGCACCGCCGGCCGGACGAGGAGGGCGCGGTGCTCCGGATCGGGGTCGGTGAGGTCGGACTCGGCGAAGCATGGCAGCCGCTCGAAAGCACCATCGGCGGAGACCTTGAAGAGCGCGACCGGGGAGCTTGGCTCGAGGCTCTCCGCGATGCGCGTCTCGTCGGGAAGCTTCGAGGCGTCGAGCCGCGGGAAGTAGACGACCGCCGGCTGTCCGACGCCGAAGCCGTCGAGGCGCCGGTAAGGTGCCGGATCGATGTGAACGCCGTCGAGGTTCGCAGGGAGCGTCGCCGCGCCGTACGCGAGCGTGAAACCGGTGACCCGTGAGGCGTCCTCCTCGAGGTGGAAGCTCGACGGGAACGGCATCGCGCAGTGCTCGGGGACGAGCGGATCGCAGCCCGGTACGTCGGGAACCTCGAGCGGGGGCAGGGGCGGCTCGGAGTCGCTGCAGGCGGTGAGCCACAGGCCGAGTGCAAGGCTTCGAGAGAAGGCGGAGGAGCGGGCCGACCAGGTCATCTCGGCAGTCTTCGCGATCCGCGGCGCATCGAGCAAGTCTCGCGTGACCGAGCGACGCGCGCGAATGCCGCGACGCCAGGGTGTCCCGCGCAGATGGAAGCCGTGCTTTTGGTCAAGGCCTGATCGATCCCCCGCCTCTCCCCTTCGGCGCACGGCAGGACGCCAACGTAGGGTTTTCCCGCGTCAAAACTCCATGGTATGGCCTTTCAGCTGTCGTTTGCCGCGGCGGTGAAGCTCGATCCCACGACCGGGTCGCCGTACCTCAAGCGACCTTCGACCCAGCGATGACTGCCTGGACCCCGACGCCTGGAACCTACGTCACCTCGACGGTGCGACTCGAGCGCCCGCTGGGACGCGGCGGCATGGGAAGCGTCTGGCTCGCCGCGCACATCACGCTGCAGACCCACGTCGCGGTGAAGTTCATCTCGACCGACGTCCCGCCCTCGGCGCTGCCGGGCTTGCTCTCGCGCTTCGAGAGAGAGGCGCGCGCTGCGGCGAAGATCAGGAGTCCGCACGTCGTCGACGTCCGCGACTTCGGCACCATTCGGAACGGCGTGCCCTTCCTCGTGATGGAGCTGCTCGAGGGCGAGTCGCTCGCGCAGGCGCTCGCGGGACCACGCCGACTCCCGCTCGCGATGGTGAGCGACATCGTGACCCAGGCCGCGAAGGGGCTCGGCGCGGCGCACGCCCTCGGCATTCGGCACCGCGACATCAAGCCAGACAACCTCTTTCTCGTTCAAACGCATGACGGGCTGCTCGTCAAATTGCTGGACTTCGGCATCGCCAAGACCGACGACCTCGAGGTCCAGGATCGCGCGCTCACGGCGACGACGGCGGTCCTCGGCACGCCGGATTACATGAGCCCGGAGCAGCTGCTCGCCCCGAAGACGGCGGACCATCGGGTCGACCTCTGGGGGCTCGCGGTCGTGGCCTACGAGGCGCTGACCGGACGACTGCCCTTCCAAGGCGAGACGATCGGCGCGCTGTCCGTCGCCGTTCAGTCCGGATCCTTCCCGCTGCCGAGCGCGATCAACCACGCGCTCTCCGCGGGCGTCGACGCCTGGTTTGCGCGGAGCCTTCATCCCGACCCGGCGGCCCGCTTTCGGGACGCGAAGGAATTCGCCGAGTCTTTCCGTGCTGCCGCGTCGGGGCCAGGCGCTCCTAGTGCGTTGTCGACCGTCCCGATGGGCATCTCGCCGCTCGCCGGGGGCATCCCAGGCATGCCTTACGCAGCTTCGGCCGAGACACGGCTGGATCAGCCTGTTTCCGCCATGGCCGGGAAAGTTCCGGCGCCCTCCGCGCCGCGCTCGGTCGCCCACCCGAGTCCCTCGAGCTGGCCCGCCCCCCCGAACGCCAGCGGCCGCTTCGCGCCGGTGACCATCGCGGATGCCGACGTGTTTCTGAGCGAGGAGCAGACCGTGGTTGGCAAGCCGGCGCTCGCCCTGGCACAGGCGCCGCTTCCGAGCGGTGCGGCGCTCCCGACGCTGCAGGGCTCGAGCCACACCGTCTCCAACCTGCTCGGCCCCGCGCCCCCGCCACGCAAGCCCACGTCGCCCCAGTCCGCTCGTCAACGGAACCTCGTGATCGGCCTGGGCGTCACCGCGCTCGCCTTGATCGGCGTCATGCTCGGACTTCTCGCGGGCGAAGAGCCCACCGCATCGTCCCCGGCCCGCGCCACGGCGTCATCGACCGCCGCGGCCGCGACACCCTCGCGCCCGCCATCCCGACCCGCACCGGAAGGGATGGTCGTCGTCCCCGGCGGCCGCCACGAAATCGGTTGCTCCGCCGGGGTGCCCGAGTGTCGCGCGGACTCGCAGCCGAAACACGCCGTCGAGCTCGGCCCGTTCGCGCTCCTCGCGAAGGAGATCACGATGGAGCAGTACGACGTCTGCGTCGGCGAGGGGAAGTGCCCTCCTCCGGGCAAAGACAAGGACTGCACCTGGCAGCGCGAGGGCAAGGAGTCCTTCCCGATCAACTGCGTGGCCTGGGCGGGCGCGAACGCGTACTGCACGGCGCAAGGTTGGCGGCTGCCGACCGAAGCCGAGTGGGAGGTCGCAGCACGAGGGCCGAGGATGACCGATTTTCCATGGGGTCCGCAGCCGCTCGCGGGGTTCGAGAGCCTCGCCCTGCGCGCAGTGGGGACCCTGGCCGGCGACAAGTCCTGGGTCGGCGGGCTCGATCTGGCGAGCAACGTCCGAGAATGGACGGCGACCGAGTACGCGGCGTATCCCTCGAGCACGACCATCACGGAGAAGCGCGGAAAGGTGGTTCGCGGGGGCAGCTGGCGCACGGGGACCACCGCCGCGCTCATGACCCACGCTCGGGGCGCGGAGCCGACGGACAAGTCGGACGCCGACCTCGGCTTCCGGTGTGCCGTCTCCCTGTGAATGGCTCCCCGTCCCATCCGCACCCATTCGCTTGTCCTCCATCCATCGACCTAAGGTGCCCATCGATGTGTACCCCGAGTCATGAGTCGCAACGGAAGCTCATCGGCATCCCTGGGGCGCTCGGCCACGTCGCCCCCCCGGTGCGCCAAGGGCTCGCCGCCACCATCCTGATCGCGACGCTCGTCGGAGTCCCACTCGCTCACGCCGAGGAGACCTGCAAGGGCACGAAGGTGCTCTACAACGGACGCTGCCTCTACCCCGACGCCGCGGACGAGGCGCGTCGCAAGGATGCGGCGGCGCGCCAAGCGAAAAGCCAAGACGCCAAGGCGGCCGAGGGGCAGGCGCCTCAGGAGGGAGCCGCCGAGAGGGCTCGCAAGGAAGAGGCCTACCGTGAGCGCCTGAGGCGCGAGACCGAACGGCGGGCCGAGATCGAGCGCGAGAAGCAAAAGGCCCGCGAGCAAGAGCAAGAACGGGACCGAATCGAGCGCGAGGAGGAAGTTCGAGCCGCCCTCGAGGAGCAACGTAGGCGTGCCTCGGAAGCGTACTGGGAGCGGCAACGATTGCGCGAGGCCGAGGCAGTCGAAGCCCTGCGCGAAGCCGAGAGACAAGCGTGCGCAACCGCCGCCAGGGAAGGTACCATCAAGGGCTGGAAAACGTACCTGCATGACTGGCCCGACGGCAGGTGTGCCGAGCGAGCGCGTTCGGCGGTCGAGGCTTGCGCCGTCGCTCGCCGCGTCGACTCGGTGGAAACGTGGCGAACCTACCTCGAGGCCCAGCCAAACGGCGCGTGCCTGCCCGAGGCGAAGGCGGTCGTCGCCGACCTCGAGGCCTGCGAGCGCGCCCTCGAGCCGACCGCGGTCGCGGCGCGCCTCGCCTACCTCGACGGCTATCCCTCCGGTCGCTGCCGAGAGCGCGTCATCGAGGCGGAGCGAAAGCATCGACCGTCCCGCGCGCCGCTCGCCTTGGGCCTCTCGCTCGGGGGCGCCACGCTGCTCGCCGGCGGCATCCTCGCGGGCCTCGCGGCGAGGGAGTCCTCGGCGCTGGAGTCCGCGTGCCCAGGCAAGCTTTGCGAGGCCGAGAACGCCGAGACCCTGGTCCGCGCGGGGAGCCTGGCCGACGCGGCGACCGGCACGTTGATAGCGGGCAGCGCGCTCGTCACCGCGGGGCTCGTCACGCACCTCGTGCTTCATCGGAACGCGATCCCGGAAGAAAAGCTCGTGGCGACGACGGTGCGGCTCCTCGTCGGACCTCGCTTCGTCGGCGTCGGGGGGACGTTCTGAATGGCCACCCCCTGACGCCGGCACCTGGATCTACGAGCGCCCACCCATTCCACGTGGAAGCTTGAATTCATTGAAGATTTTGTCGTGGCCGGGGTTGGCGCCGCGACCTCGCGCCTTATCCTCCCTTCACCTCGCGAGATGGAGCCGGCGGCAAGGCCGGCGCGATGCGAGGCCCTGACCCACAGCAATCGAAACCCGAGGCGCCGGCGAGTGGCCCGCGCGGAATGGTCTGTAGACGGAGCACCGCTCGGTCGACGCCTCGAGGGACGGAAGGAAGTGCACCATGGCTCTCAACGCGTACCTCAAGCTCACCGGCAAGACCCAAGGCGAGATCAAGGGCTCGGTCACCCAGTCGGGCCGCGAGGACTCCATCATGGTCTTCGCTTACAACCACGAGGTCGTCTCCCCGCGTGACGCTGCGAGCGGGCTCCCCACCGGCAAGCGCCAGCACAAGCCCCTCACGGTGACGAAGGAGATCGACAAGTCCTCTCCCCTGCTCATGAACGTCCTGACCAACAACGAGCAGGTCACCAAGTGGGAGCTGCGGTTCTGGCAGCCGTCGCCCACCGGCCAGGAAGTCCAGCACTACACGATCGAGCTCGAGAACGCGTCGATCGCCAGCATCCGCTCCGAGATGCTGAACAACAAGGTCGCCGAGAACATGAGCAACAAGGAGCGCGAGCACGTCGCCTTCTGCTACCAGAAGATCACCTGGACCTGGATGGACGGCGGGATCACGGCCTCGGACGACTGGGAGTCGCCGGTCGCCTGACCTCCCTCCCCGCGCTCGCCCCAACACCGCGAGCCTGACCCATGCCTCGACGCGAGCTGCCGGACCTCCGGTGGCTCGCGGCGTTTTGTGGCCCGCGGAGCTCCGCTCCAACCTCACGACCGCGAGCGTGTTCACGATGCGTGAAACAGCCGTTCACGATGAGCGAGATACGCAGAGCCGCGAACCCGACACTCACCTCACGGTCGAGGTTCGCGCCTTCTCGAGCATCATCAATCGCCCATCGGGCTCGATGTCGACCTGAATCGAGCCGGTGCACGGCAGGTCCAACACGAGCGGCTTGCTCAACCAGAACGGTCCGGAAGCGACGCCGAGGCGCACGTTGCGCCAGCCACACGGTGCCTTTGCCTTACGGTGGGTTCGACCGACGAGCTGCCCGTTGACGAACACGTTGGCGTCGAGCGACGACCTCACGGTGAGCAACGACTCGGCCCCGGTGACGGGGGCGCTCGCCTCGGGCATCTCGACGACCACGACGAACGAGTTCGCATCGCGGGTCCCCGTGACCGAGGGGGCCGGAGGCGCCGCGCTCGCAGCCGGTGCCGCGCTTCCACTCGCAGCGGGATCTGCGCTCGAGGCCGGAGGCGTTGGTTCGATGAGGGTGTCGGCGCTCGCCGTGGCTGCCGGCTCGGCGCGCTCCCTCTCGTCCACGCTGGGCGTCGGAGCGGAGGCTATGGTCGTGGGCGCGACCGACGCGGATGCGGCGCTTGGATGCGGTGATTCCGCCCTCGCGACCGTCGCCACCGAGTGCAACCCCACGTTCGCGCGCGCGCGCCGGCTCGAGCGCCCACGATCGCGCAAATAGAGCGCGCCAGCGATGACCCAGACGACGACGAGGACCACCGAGAGGAGGGCCACCGTCGAGCGCGACCGGCCTTGCCTCGAAGGTTGCGGCTGCCCCGCGTCGAGGACCGCGACCGCCGGAGCCCTGGCGTGGGCGCGTGCCGGCAGCTCGCTGGCCAAGTCCGGCTGGATCGCCGAGCGGATGGCCGCTTCGTCGTCACGAGCGACGAGCCTTGGCACCGAAGGCGGGGGCTCGAGTGACGGCTCGCCCTCCGCCGACGAACTCGGAGGATGGCTCGACTCGAGGCTCGACCGCTCCCGAGGCGCGGGCGGCGGCGGTAGCGGCGGCACCGATGGACGCGCGGAGGGCGTCGCCTCGAGGAGGTCGGCGAGCGACGGTCGCTTGCCGCGGGGTTGCGGGTCAGGCTCGCCGTCGTCGATCACCGTCATGAAGCCCACCGCTGGCCGCGGTGCCAGCGAGGGCGCGCGAGCACGCATGGGCTCGGGGACGGCAGGCGTGACGGGCCTCTCGGGGAGCGTGGTCTCGATGAGATCGCTCGGATCGAGGATCAAGGTTCCATCGAGTGCATGCTCATCGAGGCCCATCAGCGACTCCACGCCGGCGCGGTTCGTGATCCGGTCGTCGACGGCGCGATCCGTCAGTCGATCGTCGGAAGGCGGCGCGGAGCTCGATGCCGCGACCGGTCGTGTGGTCCCCGGAACCGGCGAGGAGGAAGGCAGGACGAACGGTGTGGAGATGAGCTCTTGTGGCGGCGTCGGCAGCGGGGCCTCCGAGTGCTCGAAGCCGCGGACGAAGAGGGCCGTCCGCTCGAGGTCGGTCGACGGCGGGCTTCCGAAGTCCTCGTCGCGGCGAGGTGTGGTCGTCACACCGAGTCGGGAGAGCCAATCGCGGAGCCCCTGCCTCCCGACTTCACGACGGTCGAGGGCGACGAGCGCCCGCGCGAGCTCGGCGCAAGTCGCGCGCTCAGCCGCAGACGGCAACACCGCGCGATCCAGCGTCATCGCCAGCGTCGGCGGCAGGTCGGGACGCAGCATCGCCATCGAGGCCGTGACGAGCGCGGGGTCGGGACCGAGGAAGCCGCTGAGCAACACGCGTACGAGCCAGGACACGCCGTACGCGTCCGCGGCCGGAGTCGGGGCCTCGCCCCGTCGAACCTCGGGTGCCTTCCAGTCCGACGAGGCCGGGCCGACGACCTCGCCGCTTCCAAGCTCGGCGCCACCCAAGAACGGACACGACCCCTGCACGAGCACGGCCCCGTCGCCGGTGAGAAACACGTTCTCCTCGGAAATTCCGCCATGAATCGACACGATGGGGCGCCCCTCCGCGTCGTCGCCTGCGTGGCAAGCCGCGAGCGTCGTTGCAACGGCGTGGCACAGGTACCCCGTGGTCTCGTCCGTCAATCGCCCGCCCGTGGCTCGGAGCCGGTCGAGCAGCGCTGCGAGCGTGAGCCCGGTCGGGCGCTCGAAGACGACCGCCAGCCGTCCGTTCTCCTCGAGCACGTCGACGAGCCGCGGCAAACCCGGGAGCCGCTGCGTGAGTTGTTCGTGGCGCAAGAGCGTGGCGAGCGAGGTGCCGCGCGGAGACTCGACGAGATGCAGGACGAAGCTCGCCCCGAAACAGCGAGCGTGAAACACGCCCCCGGCGCCGGCGCGACCACGCGAGGCGGCGATGCGCTCCGTCACCTCGTAGTTGGCGACGCGAAATGGCGGCCTCGGCTCCTGCACGACGCGCGATGTTAGCGTGTCGAGCGAGTCACCGAGCAACCTCCGTGGCGCCCCCACGCCGACGTGCGAGCGGGGCCACGAGCCGAGCCGTGGTACGTCCTCGCCCGCTCCGCAACGCGCCCACCCCCACTCAACCGCCGATGCCTCGCAAGATCTCCTCCGGAACCGTGCTTCATCGCGAGCGTGGCGGCGTGACCGAGGTCTTGCTCGTCCACCCGAGCGGCCGCGTCCACGCGACGACGCCATGGGGGATTCCGAAGGGCTACCCCGAAGAGGGTGAGACCCTCGAGGACGCGGCCCGACGCGAGACCTGGGAGGAGACGGGCCTCATCCCGGGGGCATTGGCGCCGCTGGGCTTCGTCAATTACCGCCGGACCTCGAAGCGCGTCCACGCGTTCGCCGGCCCGGCGCCGCTCGAGGAGCCCCGGTGCGCCAGCTGGGAAATCGACGGCGCACGCTTCATGCCGCTCGGGGAGGCGCGCGCTCGCATTCATCCGGATCAGCTGCCCTTGCTCGACCGCCTCGAGGCGCTGCTGGCCCCACCCCCAGCGTCGACACTGTGAACCTGAGAGAGCGGTTGGCTTGGCGGCGCCCAAGCATCCAGCCACGGCCATGACTTGACGCAAATCGTGACGCGGAGTACCCGCAGCGTATCGTGTTGACCATCCTCAATTCCCATTCGACGCTTCCGGCGCCCCTCGCCACCGCCGAGGCCCAAGACGGCGTCACGCCGGTCGACCCGCGCCCGCACGCACGCGCTCGGTGGCCACGGCTGGCCGTCGTGCTTGCCGCCGTCTCGTCGCTCACCATGAACGCATGCGCGAAGCCCCCTGCGCCCGTCGCGCCCAAGCCCGTCGTCGAGCCGCAGCCGGAGGCTCCTGCGCCGCAGGCCGAGCCCGAGAAGGCCAAGCCGAGCCACCCCGAAGGCGAGTATCCGCAGGGGAGCCCCGGGCTCCAAGGCTCAGGGAAGGTCGACTACACGAACGCGACGCTCGCGCGCATGGGCTTCGAGATCGTCTCGGTGGAGACCAGCGGTGGGATGCATCACCGGATCAAGCTTCGCGTGGCCGATGGCAACAACCGCTTCGTCTCGGGACTCGCTCCCCGCACGGGCTGCAGCGACGAGAAGTGCCCGCAATGGCGGGTGTTCGCGAACGAATCCCATTGCGACGTCTCGCGGTTCAAGGTCACCGAGGTCCAGTCGGGGCAGTCGGGTCCCGTGGCCGTCGTCGCGGTCGATGACTTCAGCGGGTCCATCGCGGGATTCCAGGGGAGCGTCGTCGAGGGCATCCGCCGGTTCGTGTCGAAGCGCCGGCGCGGTGACGCGATCGGCATCGTGAATTTCGATCACCGGATCGCGGTCGAGTACCCGCTCTCGACGGTGGGCCCGGACGACACGACGCTCCTCGAAACCGCCTTCGATCGTTACGGCGGCGCGACGTCGCTCTACGACGGCATGCTCGCAGGACTCGAGGAGGTCTCGAAGTCTCCGCTCGCGAACAAGAACCTCGTCGTCTTCACCGATGGTCAGGACAACTCCTCCATCGCCACGACCGCGAGCGCTGTCGCGGTGGAAGCTCGCAAGCGGAACGTGCGGCTCTTCGTGATCGGCGTCGCCGCGGCGAACCTGACGGAGCTCGAGGCCGTCGCGATGAGCACCGGCGGCTACGCCTATCCGGGCGGCGACGTGAAGCGCATCGAGGCAATGTTCGAGGACTCGATCCAGGTCGTCCAGCAGCACTACCTCGTCGAGTACGACTGCGCCAACGACCACGTCGCGGAGGTCGAGCTCAAGCTCGATGACAACGGCACGAGCCGAGTGCTCGCCGACAGCCGCCCGATCCCTTCGCCGCTGGCAGACCTCCCGGACGACCTCCCGGGGACCAAGGGCAAGGCCGTCCTGATCTTCTTCGAGTTCGACAGCTGGAAGCTCGACGACCTCTCGCCCCCGATGGAGAGCCGCTACGCCGCGCTCGCACGGTTGGCGCGCTTGAACCCCACCTGGAAGCTGCAACTCCACGGCCACACCGACGACGAAGGCCGCGCGCTCTACAACTCATGGCTCTCGGGTCGTCGCGCGATCATCGTGAGGAACCACCTCATCCGCAGCCACGGGATGAACGAGGCGCAGTTCGAGATCTGGCCTCACGGCGAACACAGCCCGCTCTCGAAGACGAACGCCGCCGAGAACCGGCGCGTCGAGTTCTCCTGGCGGCGGTGACGCCCGAACCCACGGCATCGCGGGGCAGGAACGACTGCGTCAAACCGTACGGGCCCGCCCGCGCGCCGCGAAACCGCCACGCATCAGGGCTTGAACCAAATCGCGGTGTCGTCGATGCCGCTCGTCGTCCACACTATCCGCCAATCGGCAACGCGCTGGAGGAACTCGCCCCAGGCCTCGGTCAGCGGTCCGTCGTGGGAGTGTCGCGCATCGGGCGTGGCGGTCTCGTCGTTGGGGAGATACCAGTCGCAATTGTCGAGGATGAGCAGTCCTCCGGGCCTCCAGTAGTCGACCGCCCGCAGCGCGCATCGATCGCGAAACTTCCCGTCGACGATGGCGAAGTCGAAGCTCCCCTTCGCGTGGGCATCGATCGCGCTGACGTAGGGGCGGTCTCCGTCGGCGAAGCGGACCGACTCGGGCACATGGCGATCCTGGAGATCGACGTTCTCCAACCGATCCGCACGAAGCATTTCGAGGACCTTCTCGAACCAACCCGGGTTGTGTTCGATGCTGTGAACCTTGCGGCAGCGCCTCGCGAACCAGACCGTGGAACGCCCGCTACCCCACTCGAACCCGACGTCCTTCGGCTTGAGTAGCGTCGACAGCGCACGCACGGCATCGCCGGTGAACCACGGCCAGTCGGGGTGCCGTCGTTGCTCGAGTTGAACGAGCCCTCGGTGGGGGAGATACCGCGGGGAGAGATGTCGAACTGTCGCTGCATCGCTGACCTCGATCGAGCGGGAAGAAATCGACCTCGGAAATCGGTCACCGACAAGCCTCCGACGCGCGCTGGCGCGCCCCTCCCGCCGCTGTCGCGAGGACTGCCAGCGACGCCGGCCCGAGCAACGCCTCCCCGGCGGGACAAGCGAGACCACCTGTGCCAGGCTAATGCCCAGGAACGCTTCGGGTTCCCTCCATGCCTTCTTCCCCATTCGTCGTGAGACTCTGACATGCCCACGAACTCGACCACCTGGCTCGACCGCTTGACGCCCGCTGTGCGGGAACGCCTCGCCGCGTGTGGAAACCCCGTGGCGTTCGAGTCCGGCCATGCCCTCATCGTCCGCGACGGAATCGAGTCGCATCTCTACCTCGTCGAGGCTGGACGGCTGCGGGTTCACGTCCCCGGCGGCTTCTCGACCGAGCTCGGGGCGGGCGAGCTCGTGGGTGAAATGGCGTTTCTCGACAGCGCACCACGTCGCTTCGACGTCACTGTGCTCGAGGCGGCGCGTCTGCGGCACATCGAGCGCAGGGACCTGCTCGCAGCCTTCGTCGATGCTCCGCTGCTGCTCACCGAGCTTCTGCAAGCGATCGCGGACGTCAGCGAGAGTCGCCGCGCCGCGCTGGCGGCGACCCTCGAGACCCCGGCGGACTTTGTCGCCCGACTCGCCTCCGAGGCCCTCCGCCACCGAGCCGTCCAACACCCTTACCTCCAGGCGCTCGCCGAGGGGACGCTCCCCGATACGCGCTGGGCGCTCGCGGACTTTGCGCGTCACTACTACGCGTACTCTTCGCACTTTCCACGCTACTTGACGACGGTCATTTCTCGGCTCGAGCGTCCGGAGCATCGTCGCGCGCTGCTCGAGAACCTCACCGAGGAGTCCGGCGTCTACGAGCAGGAGGAGCTCGCGACGCTCGCCGAGCTCGGCGTCGAGCGCGATTGGATCGAAGGGCTGCCTCACCCCGTTCTGTTTCGGCGTTTCTCCGAAGCGATCGGCGTCTCGCACGACACCCCGAACGAGAGCGACCAGGTGGTCGCCTGGCGCGACCTTTTCCTCCAGGTGCTCGGCAACTCGGCCGCTGAAGGGCTCGGGGCGCTGGGCCTCGGAACGGAGAACATCGTGCGCACGATCTATGGCCCCTTCGTGAAGGCGATTGCGCGACTCGACGATCTGGCGCTGCGCGACACCGTTTTTTTCCCCCTCCACACCGCCGTCGACGACCACCATCAAGCCACCCTCCAGTCGCTTTCGGTGGACCACGCCGACACACCTGAAGGCCGACTCGCGCTGCGCCGCGGCATGCTGAAGGCGCTCCAACTCCGCTCCGCGTTCTGGGACTGGATGCTCGCCCGCGCCATGAACCCCGCCGACTCCGCCCAGGTCATCTGACGCGCCGCACAGGGCATCGAGCACCACGACCACGAGGAGACGATGAACACCGACCGGCCAGAAGAGTTTGAAGCGCTCGTCTTGCGTGCGGCATCACGTGAGCCCCTCGGCCAGGACCCCGAGTCCGGCCCGTGGGTCCGCGAGGCGCTCGCGCCCGGGGCTGCGATGTACAAGAACGTGAACGACCGACTCGGGATCGACTTCGCCGTCGACCGGCTCGCCTTCCCCGACCTCCAGGTGATGGATCCGCGGGTCGTACGGATCGCCCCCGGGAAGCGAAACGAGTTCCACAAGCACGCTCACGAGTCTCTGTTCGTGGTGCTCGAGGGCGAAGGCGAGGTGCGCATCGGCGAGCGGACCCTTCCCGTGAAACAAGGAGACGTGGCGTTCGTACCGCGCTGGATCTTTCACCAGTCGTGCAACACCTCGACCGAGCGGGAGCTGGTGATCCTCGCCATCACGGACTTTGGGTTCACCTCCGCCCTGCTCGGGGACTACGACCGCCGCACCCGACAGGCTCAGGGTGGCGACGACACCCGCGACGGGTGAGGCGCTCGGAGCGCCCGCGTCGAACCGAGGGCTGCCCGCGCCGCTGGCCCGAGCACTTCACCGGCCCGAGCGCTCCACCGGCCCGAGCGCTCCACCGGCCCGAGCGCTCCACCGGCCCGAGCGCTCCACCGGCCCGAGCGAGATCGGCCTGCGCGAAATGGCTTCGGCCATTTCATCGTCGACCGTGGTCAATTCTTCAGATCGTGAGCGTCTCGCGGTGCTCGCCCCAGATCGCGCGCAGGACGTCGCTCAGCTCGCCGACGGTCGCGCCGACCTTCACCGCGTCGATCAGCACTGGCAAGACGTTCTCGTCACCGCGAGCCGCGGCGTCGACCCGCGCGAGCGCGGCCGCGTGGGCGGAGGCATTTCGCGAGGCGCGGAACGCCCGAACACGCTCGACCTGCGCGCGCTCGAGCGCCGGGTCGATCTTCATCACGGGCGTGGGGGGCGTGTCCGAGATGAACTCGTTTTGGCCGACGACGATGCGCCGCTTCTCCTCGACGTCGAGCTGATACTGATACGCCGCGTTCTGGATCTCGCGCTGCACGTACCCTTGCTCGATCGCGGACACCATCCCGCCGAGCTGGTCGATGCGCGCGATGTACTCGCTCGCTGCCTGCTCGATGCGCGTCGTGAGCGCCTCGACGGCATAGCTGCCGCCGAGCGGATCGACGAAGTCCGCGATGCCCGACTCGTGGCCGATCACCTGCTGCGTCCGGAGCGCGAGCGTCGCGGCCGCCTCGGTCGGTAGGCCCAGCGCCTCGTCGTAGCTATTCGTGTGGAGCGACTGGCAACCGCCGATCACGGCAGCGGCGGCCTGCAGGGCGACGCGCACCACGTTGACGAGCGGCTGCTGCGCCTGAAGCGTGACGCCGGCCGTCTGGCAGTGAAACCGGAGGGCCATCGCGCGCTCGTTCTTCGCGCCGAAACGCTCGCTCATGATGCGGGACCACATCCGCCTCGCAGCGCGGAACTTCGCGATCTCCTCGATGAAATTGTTGTGGCCATTGAAAAAGAACGAGAGTTGCTTGCCGAAGCCATCGACGTCGAGGCCCGCCTCGATCGCGGTCTCGACGTAGGCGATGCCGTCCGCGAGCGTGAACGCGACCTCCTGCACCGCCGTGCAGCCTGCCTCGCGCATGTGGTAGCCGCTGATCGAGATCGTGTTCCACGAAGGCAGCTCGCGCTCAGCGAAGGCGAACACGTCACGGATCAGCCTGAGCGAAGGACGCGGCGGGAAAATGTAAGTTCCACGCGCGATGTACTCTTTCAAGATGTCGTTCTGAATGGTGCCGCGCAGCGCCGACCTCGGTACACCCCGCTCCTCGGCGACCGCGACGTAGAGCGCGAGCAGCATCGGCGCCGTCGCGTTGATCGTCATCGACGTCGAGACCTTGTCGAGGGGCAGCTCCGCGAGCAGCGTCCGCATGTCCTCGATGGAGTCGATGGCGACACCGACCCGCCCGACCTCGCCTGCAGCGCGCGCATGGTCGCTGTCGAAGCCCATCTGCGTCGGGAGGTCGAACGCCACCGAGAGCCCTGTCTGCCCCTTCTCGAGCAGGTACCGGTAGCGGCGATTCGACTCCTCGGCGGTCCCGAAGCCCGCGTATTGGCGCATCGTCCAGAGCCGCCCGCGGTACATGTTCGGCTGCACGCCGCGCGTGAAGGGCGGCATGCCCGGATGGCCGAGATCACGCGATGCATCGAACCCGAGCGTGCTGAGCG
>Ga0194129_10001983_pt1 | contig 31894 bp, 20 predicted proteins | sample TA2KigCa35mmetaG_FD_150862 | JGI IMG/M metagenome (GOLD analysis project Ga0194129, IMG submission 150862) | Freshwater microbial communities from Lake Tanganyika, Tanzania - TA2015038 Kigoma Deep Cast 35m | ecosystem: Environmental > Aquatic > Freshwater > Lake | place: Tanzania: Lake...
AGGGCGAGGGCGAGGGCGAGGGCGAGGGCGAGGGCGAGGGCGAGGGCGACCCGCGGGACGCCGTCGTCGTCAACGAGGTGGGCTGCGCCGACGGCGACTTCGTCGAGCTCATGAACACCGGTGGCATGGCGGTCGTCGTCGATGGCCTCGTCGTTGCTGACGAGCAGGGCGAGCACGGCACGGCCACGAGGCTGTCGGGGTCGATCGCGGCCGGCGGGCGGCTCGTGCTGACGCCGGCGTTCGGCGTCGGCTGCGATGACGACGTCATGCTGCTCGTCGAGCGCGACGGCCGCGCGGTGGTGCGCGACGTCGTCACGCTGGGCGCGCCGCCGGCCGGGGCGACGTGGGGTCGACTGCCCGATGCCACCGGGGCGTTTGCGCCGACGCAGCCCTCGCCCGGCGCGACCAACCACCCCTTCCGCGACCCGGCGGCGCTCCTCTTCGATCCCCTCGGCGCGCCGCTGCGCATCGACCTGACCCTGTCCGCCGACGCCGTCGCCTCGCTGCGCGACCCGGCGCGCGAATTCGACTACGTCGCCGCGACGCTGCAGGTCACCGGGCCCGGCTTCGTCGATCCGCCGCTCGTCGTCGGCGCCCGCAAGAAGGGCAAGGTCGGCAGCCGCCGCCCGTTCGACGGCGGCAAGATGGGCTGGAAGCTCGACGTCGACCGCGTCGTCCCCGGCCAGCGCTACCGCACGCTCGCCAAGCTCAACCTGAACAACCTCGTGCAGGATCCCTCGACGGTGAACGAGGCGATGGCCTACCGCGTCTACGCCGAAGCCGGCCTGCCGGCCCCCCGCCACGGCTACGCCACCGTCGTCGTCCACACGCCCGAGGGCACGCAGGTCTTTGGCACCTATCTGGTGCTCGAGTCGTTCGACGATGATGTCTTCCTCGACGCGAATTTTCCCCAGGGCACCGCCGCGCTGTTCGAGGGCGGGCTGCTGACCCCCGCCTGCTGCGACTTCGCCGACCTGTTCCCGTTCGAGCTGCCCCTCTTCGAGCGCGACCGCGGCGACCCCGCCGTGGCCGGCCCCGCCCTCGCCGACCTCGCCGATCGCGCCGCCAATTCTTCCGACGCCGACGTGTTCGACGCCGTCGGCGCCGTGCTCGACTGGGATCAGGCGCTCACGCTGATGGCCACCGAGAGCACCATCGGCCACTGGGACGGCTACCAGTCGTCACCCAACAACTACTACCTGCACCACGGCGACGACGGCCTGTGGCGCATGTTCTCCGGCGGCGCCGACCAGACCTTCGAGCCCGACCCTGGCTTCCGCCTCGACCGCGTCTTCTTCGGCAACGGCCTGCTTTTCCAGCGCTGCCGCGCCCACCCCACGTGCCGCGTCCTCTACCGCGACAAGCTCACCGAGGCGGTGGCGCGCGTCGACGCGCTGCTGCGCGGCGACTTCCCTGCCTACGCCCGCGCCCTCGCCGCCCACGCCGTCGCCACGTTTTCGCCCGAGCGGCTGCCGGCGCCGCTGGCCGACGTGCCCGCCCGCACCGAGGAGGCCCTCGCGTACCTCCGGCAGCGCGCGTTGACCCTGCGCGCCGACCTCGCCTGCGACGACCAGCCGCCCGACACGCCGTGCACCGTCGTCGACGAAGACGGCGCCGTCGCGTGGCAGGGCGCCTGCCGCTTCGACTTCGCCGGCGGCCGCTCGCAGCCGTGCGCCGACGGCAGCGCGGCGTGCAACCTCACCTGCCTGCCCTGACGACGCGCCCTCGTCGCCCGGCTCCGTCCCCCGATCCTGGAGCGTGGCGCGCCGTGGGACCCGCTGTCCTCGCATCGCGCCGCGGCCCACATTCCCGGCCTCGGGAGTGGTGCGCCGCCGACGGACACGACGGACGCCGTCTACGCCGCGCGGGCCGGCGTGGTCGGCGTGGTCGGTGACACCGTCGTCGTCGTCGTCGTGACCAGCCGCGGCCGCGGGCGACCGAGGCGCTTCATCGTCGCGACGTGGGAGCCCAGCGCCGCCCTGAACGTCGGGTACTCAAGGTAGGGCGCGCCGTGCCGGCGGGCGACGTCGGCCACGATCGGGGCCAGCGCCGGATAGTGAATGTGGCTGATCTTGTAGAAAAGATGGTGCTCGATCTGGTGGTTCAGGCCGCCCGAAAAGAAGTTCCAGAACCGGCGGCGCGGCGCGAAATTCGCCGTCGTCGCCAGCGGGTGCGCCGTCCACGACCGCGACAGCCGGCCGTCACCGTCGGGCGCCGGAAACAGCGTCCCCTCGACGACATGGGCCAGCTGGAGCACCACCGCCAGCGTGAACCCCGCCGCCGCGATGACGGTGCCGTAGCCCAGGAACACCTGCCACGGCGCGTAACCCGACCTCAAAAGCGGCACGCCCAGGAGCAGCGCGAGGTGCGCCAGCTTCCACGCCAGGCCCCCGACGACGTCCGCCACGCCGTGCCGCTCGCCCGTGCGCGGGTCCGCCGACCGCACCCGCACGAAGTCCTTCTTGAACACCCAGACGACGAAGGTCAGCAGATACAACGGAAACGCATCGATGTGCTGGTATCGATGAATCGTGGACGGCGTCTTTTCGGGGTTGAACACCATGAAGGGCCCGGGCTCGAGGTCGTGGTCGACGCCGGGCACGTTGGTGTACGTGTGGTGCACGAAGTTGTGCGCCTCGGCCCACGTCGTCGCGCTGGCGCCGAGCCGGTCGAAGGTGCGGGCGAGCAGGCGGTTGACCCACTGCTTCTCCAACCACGCGCCGTGGATGGCGTCGTGGCCGACGTTGAAGCCGACGGCGGCCATGACCACGCCGAGCAGCGCCGCGAGCGGCCAGGTGACCAGCGCCGGCAGCGCGCCGCCGGCGGTGACGGCGTAGAGCAGGGCCGCAGCCAGCAGCCAGAAGACTGTCTTGGCCATCATCGCCGCGTTCGCGGTCTTCTTCGTACCGCCGTCGGCGAAGTACGCCTCGGCGCGCGCGCAGCTCGTCTCGCAGGGCGCGGTCGCTGCCGTCGAAGCGGACGCGGGACAGGGGGTTCGCGGTCGCGGGCATCGCGGCCTCCTCGTGAAGAGACCTGTGTGCACGCGCTGCATCACCGGCTCTCCACGGCCACGCCGTCGTCTGGTCAGCGAATGGTCACCGTCGCGCCACGGCGGTGACTCTCGTGACCGCCGACACCGCCGATTTCTTCGCGCCGCCCGCGCCGGGCGTCACGCGACGGCGCGGGCAAGGCGGACGAGCACATCGACGACGTCGCCTTCGATCTTGACGGTGGCGCGGTCGTCGCTGCGGGTGGGCCCCCTGTTCACGATGACGACCGGGATGCCGCGGGCGCAGGCGGCGTCGACGAAGCGGCGGCCCGAGTAGACCTCGAGCGACGTGCCGGCCACGAGCAGCGCGTCGGCGTCGTCCCCCAGCGCGCGCGCGGCGGCGACGACGTCGGCGGCGACGTTCTCGCCGAAGTAGACGACGCGGGGCTTCAGCGCGCCGCCGCAGCGTGCGCAGGCGACGACGACGAAGTCGTCGACCAGACCGTCATGCAGGTCGACGTCGCCGTCGGGGGCGGCCTGCGCGGCGGCGGCGGCGGCGGCGACGACGAGGAAGCCGGGGTTCGCCGCGATCAGGCGCGCCTGCACGTCGTCGCGATCGACGACGTGGCCGCAGGCCAGGCAGCCGACGTCGCGCAGGGCGCCGTGCAGCTCGACGACTCGGCGGCTGCCGGCCTTTGTGTGCAGGCGGTCGACGTTCTGTGTGATCACGCCGGTCAGGCGCCCGCGCGTCTCGAGCGCGGCGAGGGCGCGGTGGGCGTCGTTGTCGACGGCGTCGCGGATGCGCGGCCAGCCGAGGGTGGCGCGGGCCCAGTAGCGGCGGCGGGCGCGCTCGTCGCCGACGAACTGGGCGAAGCGCACCGGGTTGCGCGCCTTCTGCCGGGTCAGCGGGCCGCGGTAGTCGGGGATGCCCGACGCCGTCGACATGCCGGCGCCGGTCAAGGCCACCACGCGCCGCCCCGCAAGCGCCGCCACCGCCGGCCACAGGGCTTCGTCGTCGACGACGAAGCGCGCGCTGCCGGCCGGCTCGACGACGACGGGCTCGACGACGGGCTCGACGACGACGGGTTCGGCGGGCGGCATAGGAGGACTTTGTAGCAAGGGGGGGGAGCGATGGCTTTGCTTCGGCGCGCCGACGTCGCTACAGCCGCGACATGTTTGGATTCGGCAAGAAGACCCCCGACCTCGAAACGCTGCTCGCCGACAAGCACCCGCAGGTGCTGGCCGAGCTGAACCGGCTGTCGTGCCCGCACATCGGCGACCAGATCGTGGATCTGGGCATCGTCGACGCGCTGCGCACCGACCGCGCCGGCAAGGACACGCGCGTCGTCGTCGAGCTGGTGCTGCCGACGCCGGCGCTCAAGGACCGCGAGCAGCTCGAGGCCGACGTCGTGGCTACGGTGCAGGGCGTGCTCGGCGCCGACGTCCCCGTCGTCGTCGAGAGCACCAGCGACGTGAAGCCGGCGGTGCAGGCTGACGGGCAGAAGGGCGCGCTGCCGGGGATCGCCAACGTGATCCTCGTGGCGTCGGGCAAGGGCGGCGTCGGCAAGAGCACGGTGGCCAGCAACCTCGCCGTCGCGCTCGCGCAGCTGGGCTGCAAGGTCGGCCTGCTCGACGCCGACATCTATGGTCCCTCGGCGCCGACGATGTTCGGCATCGCCGACGGCACGCGGCCGGGCACCATCCCGTCGTCCGACCCGCAGCGGCCGCAGATCGCCCCCCTCGACCGCTACGGCGTCAAGCTGATGTCCATCGGCTTCCTGGTCGACACGTCGACGCCGATGGTGTGGCGCGGGCCGATGATCGCCAGCGCGGCGATGCAGCTGTTCAAGGACGTCGGCTGGGGCGAGCTCGACTACCTCGTCGTCGACATGCCGCCGGGCACCGGCGACGTGCAGCTGACCATCTCGCAGCAGGTGATCGTCGCCGGCGCCGTCATCGTGTCGACGCCGCAGGACGTGGCCCTGGCCGACGTCATCCGCGCCAAGGCGATGTTCGACAAGGTGTCGATCCCCTGCCTCGGCGTCGTCGAGAACATGAGCTACTTCCTGTGCGACGGCTGCAACAAGCGGCACGAGATCTTCTTCCACGGCGGCGCCCGCCAGGCGTCCGAGCGGATGCGCGTGCCGTTCCTCGGCGAGGTGCCCCTCGAGGCCGGCGTCGTCGGCGGCGGCGACACCGGCGAGCCCGTCGTGAAGAAGTTCCCGCAGTCGGCATCGGCCCGCGCGTTCCTGAACCTCGCCCGCGAGGTGGCGACGTCGCTGGCGAAGACCGCCCACGACAACCCCGAGGCGCTGGCCCCGCCGTCGATCAGCATCAGCGGCGGCTCGCTGAAGGGCGCCGGCGGCGCCGGGGGCAAGAAGCCGAAGAAGGGCCTGCCCGTCGTCAGCTGAGAGGCGGACGGACAGTCGGCAGCGACCTTGTTGCCCAGTCGTCGTCGCTCGCTCCCGCACGTCGAGGGCGCTCGACTCGCTTGGTGACCGGCGCCGCGCCTCGCCTGGCGTCCCGTCCGCCGCGCCTCAGGGCGTCGTCGAGGGTCGACGCCGGCGACGCAGCGCGTCGGCCGCGACCAGCAAGCCGACGCCGACGGCGGTCGCCGCCGCCACCGGCACGCCGCGCGCCCCCGGCGGCCGCCACGCGAAGACGACGTCGTGGTCCCCGGGAGGCAACACCACGCCGAGGGTCAGCGAGTTCACGGCGACGACGTCGGCGTCGCTGCCGTCGACAGTGCCCCGCCACCCTTGCAGGAACCGCCACGGCACCGACAGCACCGTCGCGCACGGCGACGACGGGTGGGCCTCGATGCGGTCGACGTTGGCGCGGACCGACAGCGGCACCGGCGTCGCGGCCGCGGCGGCGCAGGCGTCGTCGTCGTCGTCGTCATCGCCGTCGTCGTCGTCGTCGTCGACCAGCTCCGGCGGCCGCGGGGGCAGCGGGGCCGCCGTCGTCAGCGCGCCATCCCGCAGGCGCCGCCGGTCGTCGACGAGGGCGGCGCCAGCGGCCAGCGCGCTCACGAGCGCGCCGGCGTCGGTCGACCCGCGGCACGGCGAGGGGCACCGCGCCGTCGGGCGTCGTCGTGGGTGGGTCGTTGGTGAGGGCGCGGTCGAACGGCACGCCGGGGCGGGCGCGCGGCCACAGCAGGCCCAGGCGCGGCCCCGACGCGACGACGCTGCGCAGGCCGTAGCCGGTGTCGCCCAGGGGGTTCGTGTCGTCGCGCAGGCCGAAGCGGGCGTCGACGGCGCCGTCGGTGGGCAGGGGCACGATCAGGTGCCTGATGCCGAGCCACTGCAGCGACCGGTGGTTCGGCAGGTCTTCGAGGGGCAGGTACTTCAGGATCGGGGAGCCCGACGAGTCGGGCGGCCGCACCATCGGCAGGCCCAGCGCGCGCGTGTCGAAGCGCGGCTCGGGTCGGGCCCGGTCGGTGCGCCGGTCGACCCCGATGCGCACGTCGTGCGTCGCCGCCGCAGACCGCAGCGCCGCGAACTCGGGCGGCGCCTCCCACGGCTCGGCCAAAAGCGGCGCCGGCGTCTGCGCCAGGAGCTCGACGACGCCGAGCCCGCCGACGACGCCGGCGACGCGCGCGCCGCGGGCGACGGCGAGCTGGTGCAGCCCCAGCGCGACCAGCGGCAGACCGCAGACGAGCGCCGGCCGCCACAGCCGCTCGGGAAACCGCCACGACGACAACGGCGGCACGTGCTGCCACGCCCACGCCGACCACGTCGACCAGCGGCCGAGGCTCAGCGCCACGAGCACGACGGCGACGACGGCAAGGACCCACAGCGCGCGCCGCTGCCGCAGCGCCGCGCGCAGGCCCACGGCGAACAGGCCGAGCGCGACGACGACCACGGTCAGGCGCGGGTACCAGAACTCGGTGGGGTTCATCCCGCCGGCGTTCACGCGCTCGATCTCGTCGGCGCTCAGGCGGAAGGCGCCGCACACGACCAGAAGCAGCCGCGCCGGCGGCGTCGAGTAGGCGAGCTGCTCCTAGGGCGACAGCAGGAACGGCGCCGCCCGTTTCGACAGCGGAAAGAACGCCCGCGCCTCGAGCAGCAACGGCGTCAGCAGCCCCAGCGCGCCGACGCCGGCCGTGACCACGCCCGCTGCCAGGCGCGCGCCGGCGGCGGGCGGTGCGGCCAGGCGACGACGACGGCGACGAGGGCGGCCAGCGGCACCATCAGCGGGTCGCCGGCGACGAAGATCGTGGCCAGCAGGATCCCGACGAGCGACGCGTGCCCCGCCGTCGGTGCGCGGCACCACGCGTGCGCGGCCCCCACGAGCCACCCCGTGCCGGCGACGCTGGCCAGATCCATCGTGCCGACGGCGTGGAACGACCACATCGGCCCCGACACCACGAACAACCACGCCGGACACAACGACGCCGGCCAGCCGAGCCCGAGCCGGCGCAGCGCCCACAGCCAGCCCACCGCGAACACGCAGCCCTGCACGAGCCAGGCGACGCCCACGGCGAGCTCACCGGGCAGCGGCGCGAACAGCCACGTCGTCGGGAACGCCACCCCCGCCGCCGGCAGCGCCCACACCGGCGCGCCGAGGTGCCCGAGCGGGTGGAGGCCCGCCGCGCCGCCGGGCGTCTGCCACCAATGGCGCCGCTGGGCGAGCTCGATGGTCGTCACGTCGGGCTCAGCCAGCACGGCGTCGCCCGTCAGGAGCCCCGGCAGCTGGATCGACATCGACACGAGCACCACGACGCAGCAGGCGACCACGGCGAGCGCGCCCCGCGGCCACGACGGGGTGACGACCGCCGTGGGCGAGCTCGCGGGCGACGTCGGCGCCGACGTGCTCATCGTCGACTTCGCTCCCGGCCACGCCCACAGGGGCGGGGCGCGGGCGGTTCGCCCCTCGTCGTCGCACGGCTCTGGCGCATCGCTCGCGGCACTCGCAGGGTGCTCAAGACCGCTCGGCGTTCTTCAGCGCCCCGCGAGGTCCTTTTCGCCCTCGTCGACGACGAGCGCGAGCTGGATCGAGCAGGGTGCTGAGAGCAGCAGCGACGAGCATTTTTCAGCACCCTGCGAGCACGCCGGGGTCGCGACCGTCGTCTGCCGTCGAGGACGCGGGCGACGGCGGCGCGCTGGCTCCCACGACGCGAAGCATGCTCTCCTTTGCATGAGTCATCCCGCGCCGTCGCCCACCCGGTCGTCAGAGGTCGTCGATGCCCAACCCGCGCCTGCTCCTCGTCGCCGCTCTCTTCGCCTTCGGGCCGGCCTGCGGGGGCCGGCTGCCCGGAGATCGCGAGGGACCGGACGGCGAAGGCGAAGGAGAGGGCGAAGGAGAGGGCGAAGGAGAGGGCGAAGGAGAGGGCGAAGGAGAGGGCGAAGGAGAGGGCGAGGGCGAAGACCCCCTCGCGTCGTTGACGCTGCCGTCGACGCCGTACGCGTACGACGAGCCGCTGCCGGCGCACTTCCAGTCGGACTTCGTGCGTGGTCTGGACAACACGCCGGTGGACAACGCGATCACCGACGACGGCGCGACGCTGGGGCGCGTGCTGTTCTACGCGACGGCGCTGTCGCGCAACGACACCGTCAGCTGCGCCACGTGCCACCAGGCGGCGGCGGGCTTCAGCGACCCCGACCGCTTCTCGACCGGCTTCGCCGGTGGCGCAGGCCACCGCAACGCGATGTCGCTGGCGGACGCGCGCTTCGTGAACAACGGCGCGTTCTTCTGGGACGAGCGCGCCGCCACTCTCGAGGCGCAGGTGCTGCAACCGATCCAGGACCCCGTCGAGATGGGCCTGACCCTCGCGCAGGCCGAGGACGCCATCGCCGCGCAGCCGTGGGCGGCGACGCTGTTCTCCCGCGCGTTCGGCTCCCCCGACGTCACCGCCGACCGCATCAGCCGCGCGCTGGCCCAGTTTATCCGCGCGGTGGCCGCGGTCCGCTCGCGCTACGACGAGGGCATCGCCACCACCGTGTCGGCGACGTTCCCCCAGGGCAACGTGAACCCGCCCTTCGCGACGTTCTCCGCCGTCGAGAACCGCGGCAAGGACCTGTTCCTGCGGCCCCCCGGCGCCCCCGGCGGCGGGGCCGGCTGCGCCGCCTGCCACCTCGACGCCGGGCCGCCGCCGCCGCCCCCCGGGCCCGGCGCGCCGCCGCCGGTGCGCGCCAACCAGGCCGTCTTCCTGATCCTCGCCGCCGTCCACAACGGCCTCGACGCCACCGCCGGCCGCCTCGGCGACGACATCGACGACGGCCGCGGCGACGTCACCGGGCGGCCCGCCGACTTCGGCCGCTTCAAGTCGCCCTCGCTGCGCAACGTCGCGCTGACCGCGCCCTACATGCACGACGGCCGCCTCGCCACCCTCGACGACGTCATCGACCACTACGACCAGCGGGTGCAGCCCCACCCGAACCTCGATGGGCGGCTGCGCGGCCCGCCGCCGCCCGGCTCGCCGCCCGGCACCATCACCCCCCGCCGCTTGAACCTCTCCGCCGCCGACAAGGCCGCGCTCAAGGCCTTCCTGCTCACGCTCACCGACCGCGCCGTCGTCGATGACGTCCGCTTCGCGGATCCGTTCCGCTGACGCCGGCGACGGGCCAGCGGGCGCCGTGGCGCGAAACGCGCCCCGCGCGGTCGGCGGTGCTATGAACACACGCATGGCCCAGCTGATCGACACGCCCGACCGCGCTCTCCGCCTCGCCCGCACCATCGCCAGCGATATCTCGCTGTACAACGAAGAGAAGATCGTGCGCGGGCTCACCGAGGACAAGCTGTTCACCGAGCTGCGCGACGAGATCGAAGAGGGCCGCGAGCTGTACCGCACCCGCGTCGCCCCCGACCTGTACGAGCGCACCAACTACTTCGACCGCGCCGTCGTCGACATCATCTTGAAGTCCAAGGGCCACGTGAAGTCGAAGATCTGGTGAGCCGCCCCGGCGACCCCGTCGACGTCCCCCGACGCGACGACGACCCGCCCGGCGACGACCCGCTCGACGACGAGTCCTTCGAGGACGACGACGGCGCCGCGTCCACCGGGCCGGTCGCGTCCGCCAGCCACCACCGCCTCGCCGTGCCGTTTGACGCCCGGAGCGACCGCGTCGACGCCGTCGTCGCCCGCCTGCTGCCTTCCTTGTCGCGCTCGCGCGTCGCCGCGCTCGTCGCGCAGGGCCGCGTCACCCTCGACGGGCGCGTGCCCCGGGCCTCGGCGAGGCTGCGCGGCGGCGAGGTCGTCGTCGTCGACGTCCCCGCGGCGGCGCCCGCGGCGCTCGTGCCCGAGGACCTGCCGCTGTCGCTGGTGTTCTCCGACGACGACCTGTGCGTCATCGACAAGCCCGCTGGGCTCGTCGTGCACCCGGCGCCGGGGCACGAGCGCGGCACGCTGGCCCACGCGCTGCTCCATCGGTTTCCCGGGCTGTCGGTGGGCGGGCAGCGGCGGCCGGGCATCGTGCACCGCCTCGACAAGGAAACCTCAGGCCTGATCGTGGTGGCGAAGCACGACGAGGCCCTGCGCGCGCTGGCCCGGCAGTTCCACGACCGCGCCGTCGACAAGCGCTACGTCGCCGTCTGCCTCGGCGTCCCCGGCGACGTCGGCCGCCCCTTCGACGTCGTCACCGGCCACGCCCGCGCCCACGGCGATCGCCGGCGCTTCACGTCGCGGCTGCCCGTGCCCCACGACGACAGCGGCCGCGGGGGCCTGCGGCGGGCCGCGTCGCGCTTCTGCGTGCGCGCCGCCGCCGGCGGCGTCGCCGTCGTCGACGTCACGCTCTTGACCGGCCGCACCCACCAGATCCGTGTGCACCTGGCCGACCGCGGCCACCCGCTGCTGCAGGACACGCTGTACGGCGGCGGCCACGCCGAGCGCCGCCTGAAGCCCGGCCCGGTCAAGGACGCCACCCAGCGGCTGCAACGACAGGCCCTGCACGCCGCGACGCTGGCGTTCTCCCACCCGCGCACCGGCGCGCGGCTCACGTTCCACAGCCCGCTGCCCGCCGACCTCGCCGCCGTCGTCGCCGCCATCGACCCCGCTGCCGTGCCCGCCGCGCCGGCGACGTGACGGCGCCGCCGCGATCCGGCACAAGATCCCGTTGTGCCCCCGCCCCGCCGCTGGCTCGAACGCCTGCTCGACGAGCTGACCGCGTCGTCGCCGACGATCCCGCCGGCGCCCACGTCGTCGTTCTTGTCGTCGACGTCGACGCGGGCGCGGCGCCAGGCGTACGCCTCGCTCGGCCGCCGCGGGCTGGTCTTCGGCACGCCGCTGCTCGCGGCGGGGCAGCGCCCGTCGCGCGACGCCCTCGAGCTCGAGCCGCTGCTGCGCCTGCTGGCCGTCGCCCACGACGTGGTGGGTGACGCGGCGGCTCCCCTGCCGGCGCGGGCGATGACGACGCGCACGGCGCTGCTGGCGGCGGCCGCCGTCGTCTGGGGCTCGCCCGACGGCGACGACGCGCGGCTGCTTGCCCACGGTGGCGACGCTGGCGTGCTCGCGCTGTCGACGACGGCGCGGGCCGAGCGGGCGCTGGCGTCACTCGAGCGCGAGCTCGCACGGCGCCGCTACCTCGGCGGCAACCCCCTCGTCGGGCTGACGCTGCACCGCGCCTTCGTCGCCGCCGACGCGCGCGCGCTCGTGCTGACCGCCGTCGACGTGCTCGACGGCGCCGTCGTTGGCCCGCCGCTCGTGCAGCGCGTGCAGGAGCAGCTGGCCCGCGAGCGGCTGGCGGTCACCGCCGCCATCGCCGGCCTGTCCGAGTGGCGCGAGGTCCTCGACGTCGACGTCGTCCGCCAGGCATCGGCGTGGCAGGTCGAGCACCTCGGCCTGCCGAAGGACCAGACGGCGCGCCTGCTCGAGGTGGTGAAGCGCCCGCCCGACCTCGCGCGCCTGTTGCCGTGGGTGCCCCCCGAAGCGCGCGCGCGGGTGTTCCTGCAGGTGGCGCTGGCCGCCGTCGTCGACGGCCGCGTCGCCGCCGACGAGCTCTCGCACCTGCGGGCGTTGGGCGACACGCTCGGCGTGGCGCGCACGACCCAGGCGCGCATCCGGCGGCGCGTCGCCGACTTCGTGCAGCGCCACGCCACGGCGTTCGACCCGCTCGCCGACGCCGCCGGCTTCGCCGCCGGGAACCCGCCGTGGGCGGTGCGGGTGGCGCGGGTGGTGTTCGACAACGCCGAGACGCTGTGGACCGAGGTGCGCGAGACCGGCGACCTCGGCGTGCTGCTGGCGCGACGGGCGAGCGGCCAGTCGCTCAGCGACGACGAGCAGCGGCGCATGCGCGAGCAGCTGGTGGACCTGGTGAAGGCCGTACCGGCCCTCGCCGTGTTCGCGCTGCCCGGCGGATTCGTCCTGCTGCCCCTGCTGCTCAAGGTGCTGCCGTTCGACCTGCGCACGTCGGCGTTCCGCAGCCGCGACGACTTCCACGCCTTCGCCCGCGGCGACGACGACTCGCTGACCCCCGACGACCGCGTCGCCCGCGCGCAGCGGCTGCTTTCGCCGTCGCCGCGCTGGCGCCCGTGATCGCCGCGGCGCCCCCCGGCTCGCTATCGTCGTCGTCGATGCCGCGGACTGCCCCGTGAAGGAGCGCCCCATGAACGAACGCGCCCCGGCCCCCGGCGCCGGTCTGGTGCTGCGCCGCGCCGACGGCGCCGTCTTCGTCGGCGTGCGCACCAGCAAGGCCCGCTCGTGGCCGGGCACGCTGGCCTTCCCTGGCGGCGCCGTCGACGTCGACGACCACGCGCTGCCGCTGGCCCGGGGCGCCGCCGACGCGCCCGAGCACGCCGCCCGCGCCGCCGCCCTGCGCGAGGCCCTCGAGGAGGCCGGCCTCGTCGTCGTCTGCACCCACGACGGCGCCCGGGCCGCCGCCGACGCGATCGACGCCCTGCACGCCGCCCTCGCCGCCGGCCGCCCGCTGGGCGCGGCGCTCGCGGCCACCGGGCTGGTGCTCGACGACCGCGCCCTCGTGCCGCTGTCGACGTGGACGACGATGGAGGGCAGCTTCGCCGTGCGGCGCTACCTGCTGTCGGTGGACCACGACGACGCGCTCGCGTGGCGCGCGCCCCTCGTCGGCGAGCTGGCCGCGTGCGGCTTTCGCGCCCCCGCCGCGATCGCCGCCGACTGGCAGGCCGGCCGGGCGTTCCTGCTGCCCCCGATCCGCGATCTCGTGCTGCGCCTCGCCGACGTCGAAAGCAGCACGATCGTCGACGATGTCGGCCTCGCCCGGCTGCGCGGGCCGGTCGCCGAGGCCGACCGCTGCCGCCGCGATCTGTCGCCCGGCGTCGTCCTGCTCGACGCCCGCACGCCGACGCTGTGGCCGGCGACCCACACGAACACCCCGGTGCTCGGCGGCGGCGACGTGCTGCTCGTCGACCCCGCCACGCCCTATGACGACGAGCGCGCCCGCTTCGACGCGCTGCTGCGCACGATCCTCGACGGCCGCCGCGTCGCCGGCATCTTCTTGACCCACCACCACCACGATCACACCGGCGACGCCGCCCGCCTGCGGCAGGTCTGGGGCTGCCCGGTGTACGCCCACGCGCTCACCGCGGCGCAGGTCGACGTCGCCGTCGACGCCGTCATCGACGACGGTCACGTCTTGGCCCTGCCGGCGGGCCCCGGCGGCCCGGCGCGCCGCTTCGTCGCCGTGCACACGCCCGGGCACGCCCGCGGCCACCTGTGCCTGTGGGAGCCCGACCTCGCCCTGCTCGTCGCTGGCGACATGGTGGCCGGTACCGGGTCGATCCTCATCGACCCGCCCGAGGGGCACATGAACACCTACCTGTGCTCGCTGCAGCGCCTGCTCGCGCTCGCGCCCCGCGCCCTGATCCCGAGCCACGGCCCGCTGCTCGTCGACGGCGTCGCCCGCCTGCAGCAGCAGCTCGACCACCGCCGCGCCCGGCACGAGGCCGTGGCCCACGCCATCGCCGCCGGCCACGCCACCGTCGATGACGTCCTCGCCGCCGTCTACGGCGTCGACACGCCGCCGGCCATGTGGGCCTTCGCGGCGCGCTCGGTGGTGGCCATCGCGCAGGCCCTGGTCGAAGACGGCCGCGTCGTCGAGGACGACGGCCGCTATGTTTCGCGCTCTTGAGAACGCGCGCGGCGACGTGCGATACCCTCCTGCAACCACGTCGGAGCCCCCCCATGTTCGCCGCGCTCGCCCTCGTCGCCTCGCTGTCCACCCCGTCGACGCTGCCCCCGCCGACCGCCGCCACACAGCCCCGCTCGTCGTGGGCGGCGCGGGCTGCCGTCGTCGACGGGCGCGACCCGCGCGCGCCGGTGCGGCTGGCGCAGAACACGCCGACGCCCGACCCCAACGCCGCCGACCACGTGCAGACCCCCCTCGAGCAGTACTTCAGCTACCAGCTGAGCCCGGCGGCGCTGCCGGCGGTCAAGGAAGGGCAGTTCCTGTCGCTTCTGCTCGGCTACCTGTGCGCGCCGGCGTGCGGCAGCCTGTGGGGCCCGCTCGTGGCCGTGAAGGGCGCCGAGATGAACGGCGACCTCGCCGCGACGTGGCTCATCTCGATGCTCGGCTGGAGCGCCGTCGCCGCCGTCACCGTCGTCGGCATGCCGCTGCTGCTGGCGGTGCCCTATCTGGCGACGACGGCGACGCTGAACGCCATCGACGTGCAGATGAAGAGGAAGGCGGGCCCGCGCGTCCCCGGTTCGCCCGGTCAAAAAAACTCCCCACCCAGCGAGACGCCGCCGCCGTCGCTGGCCTACTGACGGGCGGCGGCCGCTCTCGTCGGACAGGCGGGTCGCGCGGTTGAGGCCGCGGGCGACACGATGCTAAGCACTCGGTCGGTTCTATTTCGGGGTCCGCACGAAAGGATCCCAGTTCCGCAAAGGTTTCAGGAGGCCACGGTGCCCGGCAACATCATCGGCATCGATCTGGGGACGACGAACTCGTGCGCGGCTATCGTCGAGGACGACGGCAACGTGAAGGTCATCCCTTACCGCGGCGGCGAGACGACGATCCCGTCGATCTTCGCGATCGACGACAAAGGCAACGAGCTCGTCGGCTACGAGGCCAAGCGCCAGTGGCTGCTCAACCCCAAGCGCACAGTCTACGGCGCCAAGCGCCTCGTCGGCCGCGACTTCCAGTCGGGCTTCGTCAAGAAGATGGGCGAGTACTTCGCCTACGACATGAAGGCCGGCAACGAAGGCAACGTGATGATCGGCCTCGGGAACCAGGAGTTCAACCTGCAGCAGGTGAGCTCCAAGATCCTGAACACGTGCCGCACCGTCGCCAGCGACTATCTGCGCCGGCCTATCGGCAAGGCCGTCGTCACGGTGCCCGCGTACTTCAACGACAAGCAGCGGCAGGCGGTCAAGGAGGCCGGTGATCTGATCGGCCTCGAGGTCGTGCGCGTCATCAACGAGCCCACCGCGGCGGCGATGGCCTATGGCATCAAGCGCAATCTGAACCAGACCGTCGCCATCTACGACCTCGGCGGCGGCACCTTCGACGTCAGCGTCATCGACATCCGCGGACGGACGTTCGAGGTGAAGGCCACCGGCGGCGACATCTTCCTCGGCGGCATCGATTGGGACAACGCGCTCATCAAGTACGTCATCGACGACTTCCAGGCGAAGCACGGGCTCGACCTGTCGACGGATCCGATCGCGATGCAGCGCATCAAGGACCTGGCCGAGCGCACGAAGATCGACCTGTCGGCGCGCACCGAGGCGCCGTTCTCCATCCCGTTCGTGACGATGACCCCCGAGGGCACGCCCCTCGACATCAACACGGTCATCACGCGCAAGCTGTACGAGGAGATCACCGAGCCGATGGTGAAGCGCACCATCGAGATCGCCGACATGGTGATCAAGGACGCCGGCATCACTGTCGCCCAGCTCGACGAGATCCTGCTCGTCGGTGGCCAGACCCGCTGGCCCGCCGTGCAGCGCGCGGTGCTCGAGTTCTTCGGCAAGCCGCCGAGCAAGAGCGTGCACCCCGACGAGGCCGTCGCCATCGGCGCCGCCCTGTACGCCCACAGCCTCGAGACCGACGCCGTCGACCAGAAGGTGCAGCTGCTCGACGTCATCCCGATGGCGATCGGCATCGAGCGCGCCGACGGACGGATGCAGGAGATCTTCAAGCGCAACGCGCCGGTGCCGAACCAGAAGTCGTTGACCTTCACGACCAGCGAGGACGACCAGGTCGAGCTGATCATGCGCATCTATCAGGGCGACAACCAAGACAAGGCACAGAGCAACGAGCTGCTCGGCGAGTTCACGTTCTCGGGCATCCGTCAGGGGCCGCGCGGCAGCGTCAAGGTCGAGGTCGTCTTCGACTGCAACGTCGAAGGCATCCTGACGATGTCAGCCCACGACAAGAACACCAGCAAGCAGATGAAGACCACCGTCAAGGTGCTCGCCGCCAAGTAAGGCCCTCATCCGCGGCTTCGCCGCTGCCCTCTCCCAATTCTGGCCGAGGGCGCTTTGTCGTTCGGCGCGGCGTCATGAAGCGGCGCCCTGAAGCGGTGATCTGAAGCGGCGCCGCTGCGCTCGAACAGCGCGTCTCCTTCCCCCGCAGTCACTCAGGGCGAAGGGCTCAGCGCGGCGGGGTGGCCACGACGCCGCCGCCCTGGCCGTCCACGCCGGCGCCGGCCTTCCCTTCCACCAGCGCGAGCCCGCGGGCGCGCAGCTCGAGGAACAGCGCCTTCATGAAGTCGCTCTCGGCGTCGTCGTGGGTGGCGAAGTCCGAGACCCAGATGCGCATGACGTAGCGGTGGTACAGCGGCGTGGTGGCGACGAACCACGCCTTGGACGCCGGCTCGGCGAGCAGCGACGCCGTCTTCGCCACCGCCGCCTGCAGCGCGGCCTCGACCTCGGCGGGGGGCGCGTGCAGGGCGACGGGCACCTCGACGTTGCGGCCGGTGAGCTTCTCGGGCCGGTCGAAGTTCTGGACCTTGGCCTTGCTGAGCACTGAATTCGGGAACACCAGCACGTCGCGGGTGAACGTGCGCAGGTGGGTGGCGCGCCAGCCCATGTGCTCGATGCGGCCCTCGATACCGTCGATGTAGATCCAGTCGCCCTCGCGAAACGGTTGCTCGAGGCTGAGCGCGAGCCCGGCGAACAGGTTGCCCAGGGTGTCCTGCAGCGCGAGGCCGAGCACGACGGTGATCACCGTCGACGTCGCCAGCAGCGGCACGACGTTTACGCCGGTGACGGCGGTGACGATCGACAGCGCGGCGACGCTGTAGATGACCACGAGGATCAGGTGGCGGACGACATTGGGGACCAGCACCTTCTTCCGCTCGCCGAGCCAGTAGTGGATGACGGCCATCTCGAGCGCCTCGATGACGATGTAGGCGATGAGCAGCAGCTCGACGATGGTGACGGCCTTGGAGCTGGTCTCGCTCTCGCCGCCGCGCAGCGTGAACAGCACGTGTATGGCGGCGAGGAACACCAGCGCCTGCGCCGGCCAGCGCATCTGCTTCAGCAGCAGGTCGTCGAGCTTGGTCTCGGTGCGCACTACCAGCCGTTGCAGCCCAAGGAACAGCTGGCGGTTCAAGAACTCGAGGACGATGACGACGGCGACGGCCACCGCCACCGCCCCGGTCCACGACAGGGGTAGCGCCAGGTGTTCGGCGAGGAAGGCCTGCAGCGGTTCGTTCATACGGGGCGTCTACTGCGTCGCGGGTCACGGGGGCAGGGCGCGCCGTAGTGGCGGCGGCAGGCTCCCGTACCCTACAACGACCCTGATGCCCTGGGAGTCCGTGATGAAGCACGTGATCGTGAGCCTCGCGTTGCTGGCGACGCCGCTGCCTTCGATGTCGGCGCGGGCGGGGACGCCCGCCGAGGCCGCCCAGAGCGTCGCCGCCGCCGACGAGCTGTTCGTCAAGGGCGAGTACGACGCGGCGCTGACGGCGTACCGCGCCGCCTACAAGCTGCAGGCCGAACCCGAGCTGTTCCTCAAGATGGGGCGCTGCTTCCAGCAGAGGGGCCAGAATGATCTCGCGATCTCGTCGTACGAGCGGTACCTGACCGACGCGCCCAACGGTGCGCGTCGCGCTGCGGCGGAGCAGCTCATCTCCGACCTGAAGGGTGCGGCTCCCGACGAGTTCGCCCTCGAGCTCGGGGGCGGCGAGGAGTCGCCGCCGGCGGGCGAGCTGTTCCCCGAGGAGGCCGCGCCGGCAGGCGAGCCCTTTCCCGAAGAGAGCACCCCGCCCGCCGACGAGGCGAAGCCGGCCCCGCCGTCCCCCGCGCCGCCGGCGACCACGGCGATGCCGCCCCCCGAGCTGCACGACGACCCAGCGCCGCCGCCGGTGACCGTCGATCCCACGGTGCTGATGACCGTCGGCGCCGTCGCCCTCGTCGTCGTCACCGGCGGGGCCCTCGCCGCCGCCCTCGCGCTTCAGCCGCCGGCCCCGCCGCCGCAGGGCGACCTAGGCACCTTCGACCTGAGGTAACGCCTGATGACCCGGCATCCCGCATCCTCGCGCGTCGTGCGCCGCGCCCGCTCCGCGGCGGCGCTCGTCCTCGTCACGCTCGTTGCGGCCTGCGGCGGTGACGCCAACCTGCAGATCGAGGTCGAGCTCGACCCCGGCTGGCTGGTCGACCAGCTGAAGATCGCGTTCGACGTGGACGGCGACGATGCACGCACGGTGCTGGCGCCGCGCTTCCCCGAGCTCATCACCGAGGCCCGCACCACCGTCGGCTTCAACCTGCCGGCCCCCTACATCGACCGCGCGCTCCAGGTCGTCGTTCAGGGCTACCAGGGCGGCGCCGACGACGGCGTCGCCGTCGCCCGCGGCGACGGCAGCGTGCAGACCGTCGCCCGCCAGCTGGCGACCCTGACGGTGAGACTCTCCGAGGTCGAGCGGCCGGTCCTGTGCGGCAACGGCGCCCTCGATGACGACGAGCGCTGTGACGACGCCAACGCTCTCGACGATGACGGCTGCTCGGCAGCCTGCGCCATTGAGCGCGGCTTCGACTGCCCGAGCGGGCCGGGCGCCTGCGTGCCCGCCTGCGGCGACAGCATCGTCGTCGGCGTCGAGACCTGCGACGACGGCAACACACGCAACGGCGACGGCTGCTCGCTCTCCTGCGTCGTCGAGGCCGGCTTCGACTGCGGCGAGGAAGGCACGGGCCCGTGCGTCGCGCGCTGCGGCGACGGCGTCGTCGTCGGCGTCGAGACCTGCGACGACGAGAACGCCGTCGACGGCGACGGCTGCGCGGCCGCCTGCCGGCTCGAGCCGGGCTACTCCTGCGGGCCTGCCGGCACCGGGCCCTGCACGACGACCTGCGGCGATCGCATCGTGGCTGGCGCCGAGGCGTGCGACGACGGCGCCGCCGTCGGCGGCGACGGCTGCTCGGCGGCGTGTGTCGTCGAGGAGGGCTACCGCTGCGCGGGCGCGCCCAGCGTCTGCGCGCCGCTGTGCGGCGACGGCGCGCTCTTCGGTGGCGAGGCGTGCGACGACGGCGACGCGGACGACGGCGACGGCTGTGGCGCCGGCTGCACGATCGAACCCGGCTTCACCTGCGCAGGCGCGCCCAGCGCATGCACCAGCCCGTGCGGCGACGGCGCGCTCGCCGGTGGCGAGGCGTGCGACGACGGTGACCGCGACGGCGGTGACGGCTGTTCGGGGGCGTGCGCCGTCGAGGCGGGCTTTGCCTGCGTGGGCGCGCCCAGCGCCTGCCGCAGCGCGTGCGGCGACGGCATCAAGGCGTCCAACGAGGCGTGCGACGACGGCGACAACCGCAGCGGCGACGGCTGCTCCGCGGGCTGCCTGGTCGAAAACGGCTTCGTCTGCACAGGCAGCGCGCCCAGCGTCTGCGCCGCCCGCTGCGGCGACGGCCTGAAGACGAGCGTCGAGGCGTGCGACGACGGCGACAACCGCAGCGGCGACGGCTGCGCCGCCGCCTGCGCCGTCGAGGCGGGCTTCTCGTGCACCGGCTCGCCCAGCGTGTGCACGACGTCTTGCGGCGACGGCATCCGCGTCGGTGACGAGGCCTGCGACGACGGCGACACCGCCAACAGCGACGGCTGCTCAGCCCGCTGCACCGTCGAGGCCGGCTACGCCTGCGGCGGCTCGCCCAGCGTCTGCGCGACCGCGTGCGGCGACGGCGTCAAGGCTCGCGCCGAGGGCTGCGATGATGGCGACCTCGACGGCGGCGACGGCTGCTCGGCGACGTGTGCCGTCGAGCTGGGGTACTCCTGCTCCCGGTCCCCGAGCCTGTGCACGGCGGGCTGCGGCGACGGCTTGATCGCCGGCGCCGAGAACTGCGACGACGGCAACAACGCCGCCGGCGACGGCTGCACTGCCAGCTGTGTCATCGAGCTGGGCTTCGCCTGCGCGGGCACGCCCAGCGCCTGCGCGGCGATCTGCGGCGACGGCCTGACCGCCAGCAGCGAGCAGTGCGACGACGGCAACGTCGACAGTGGCGACGGCTGCGACGCCGACTGCGCCGAGGAGACCGGCTGGCGGTGCACCGTCGACGACGACGGCATCACCACCTGCGCCAGCACCTGCGGCGACGGCATCCGCGTCGGCGCCGAGGCGTGCGACGACGACAACGTCGTCGAGGGCGACGGCTGTTCGGCGCGCTGCCTCGAGGAGCCCGGCTACACCTGTCAGGGCTCACCGAGCAGCTGCGCGACCGCTTGCGGCGACGGCGTACTGGCCGGCGCTGAGGGCTGCGACGACGACAACGTCGTCGAGGGCGACGGCTGTTCGGCGCGCTGCCTCGAGGAGCCCGGCTACACCTGTCAGGACTCACCGAGCGCGTGCGTGACGGAGTGCGGCGACGGCGTGCAGGCCGGCGCCGAGGCGTGCGACGACGACAATCGGGCTGCTGGCGACGGCTGCTCGGCGAGCTGCGTGCGCGAGCCCGGCTTCGCGTGCGCGGGCACGGCGCCCACGGAGTGCGCCGCGATCTGCGGCGACGGCCTGAAGACGGCGGTCGAGGAGTGTGACGATGCTAACGCCGCCGACCTCGACGCCACAGGCGCCCCCGACGGCTGCTCGTCGTTGTGCCGGGTGCAGCCGGGCTACACCTGCGTTGGCGGCGGCGGCACCGGCGCGACGCCGAGCGTCTGCGCGGCGGTGTGCGGCGACGGGCTGCGCCTCGGCGACGAGGCGTGCGACGACGGCGACGAGCAGGGCGGCGACGGCTGCTCGGCGGTGTGCGCCATCGAGTCCGGCTTCGAGTGCGCGGGGGCGGCGCCGAGCGTCTGCGCGGCGCTGTGCGGCGACGGCCTGAAGACGGCGGTCGAGGCCTGCGACGACGGCGACGGCAACCCGGGCGACGGCGTGCTGGCACCGCAGGGGGGTGACGGCTGCTCGGCGGTGTGCGCCATCGAGCCCGGCTACGCCTGCACCGGCTCGCCGAGCGCGTGCGTGACCCGCTGCGGCGACGGCCTCACCGCGGGCAGCGAGGCCTGCGACGACGGCGCGCAGGCCGCGGGCGACGGCTGCTCGGCGACCTGCACCGTCGAGGTCGGCTTCGCCTGCAGCGGCACGCCGAGCCGCTGCGTGACGCCGTGTGGCGACACCATCGTCGCTGGCACCGAGCAGTGCGACGACGGCAACGCCGCCGACACCGACGGCTGCTCGTCGTTGTGCCGAATCGAGACCGGCTTCACCTGCAGCGGCGCCCCGAGCGCCTGCGTGGCGACGTGTGGTGACGGCCGCGTGGTGCGCGGTGAGACCTGCGACGACGGGGACCGTGACGGCGGCGACGGCTGCTCGGCGGCGTGCGCCACCGAGCCCGGCTACGCCTGCACGGGCGCCACCAGCGCGTGCAGTCCGGTGTGCGGCGACGGCGCCGTGGTCGGCGGCGAGACCTGCGACGACCGTAACGTCGCCGCCGGCGACGGCTGCTCGGCGTCCTGCGCCGAAGAGATCGGCTACGACTGCACCGGCGCGCCGAGCGCTTGCGTGACGACGTGCGGCGATGGCATCCGCGCCGGCGCCGAGGCCTGCGACGACGGCGACGCGCAGGGCGGCGACGGCTGCTCGGCGGCGTGCGCGGTGGAGACCGGCTTCGCCTGCACGGGCGCGCCGAGCGTCTGCGCCGCGACGTGCGGCGACGGGGTCAAGGCGAGCGTCGAAGACTGCGACGACGGCAACGTCGACAACACCGACGCCTGCCTGACCGGCTGCCTGCTGCCCGCGTGCGGCGACGGCCTCGTGCGCGCCGGCGAGGCCTGCGACGACGGCAACACGAATCCCGATCAACAAGGTGAGGTCGCCGATGGCTGCTCGTCCACATGCACCATCGATGCGGGGTTCGGCTGCGGCGGCGAGCCGAGCGTGTGCGCGCTGACGACGAAGTTCTGGACGATAGGCGGCACGAGCCCGAATTTCGCGACCCTGGCGGCGGCACTGACGGCGGGCTGCAACGGGGCGGGCGCCAACTGCACCGTCCTCGACGGCGACGTCTTGTTCGTGCGAGCCGGCGTCTACAACTCGAGCAACCAGACGCTGACGGTGAGCCGGGCGCTCACGCTCGTCGGCGAGGTGACGACGGCAGCCCCGCGCGGACCGACGCTGACCAATGCCCAGCGCGCGACGCTCGTCGTCAACGCGCCGGGCAAGACGGTGCGCGTCCAGGGGCTCACGATCCGCAACACGACCACCAACGCCATGACGCCGTCGAACAACCGCAACGCCGTCGAGGTAGGCGCGGTCAACACCGTGACCAACACGCGCGCCGAATTCACGTCGTGCACCTTTGGTGATCCGTCGGCGTCGACGCCGACGGGGCGCTTTGGCATCGAGCAGTTCGCCAACACGCAGCTCGTCGTGCGGCGTAGCCTGTTCGTGAACAACGCCAACGGCGGCCTCGCGCTCGCGTCGAGCCACGAGCTCGAGAACTCGGTCCTGCGGGCCAACGGCGTCCGCGGCGTGCTCGTCAACAACTCGGCGGGCTTCTTCAACAATCCGGCGGTGACGGCGGTGTTCCGCTTCAACACCGTCACTGGCAACCCCACTGGTCTTGCTTGCCCGTCGTCGCCGGCGCTCTACACGGTGGCGGCCTCGGTGCTCGCCGGAAACAGCACCGATCGCAGCGGCACCGGGTGCTCGTTCCCGTCCGGTGATCGCACGATCATCGGCGTGAACCCCACGAATCCCCAGCTGCTGACCGACGGGCATCTGTCGGCTGGCTCGCCGGCCCGCAACCTCGTGCCAGCGGGCGATTGCCTGCCCGAGGATTTCGACGGCGACCTGCGCCCCATCGGCGCCGGCTGCGATGTCGGCGCTGACGAGCGGCCCTGAACGGCGGCCCTGAACGGCGGCCCTGAACGACGGCCCTGAACGACGGCCCTGAACGACGGCCCTGAACGGCGGCCCTGAACGGCGCCTCACCCGCAGCGTCGCCGCCGCCCTCTTCCATCTCGAGGAGAGGACTCTTGCGCCGCTGGCGCCGGTCCGGCTGACGGCGATGAAGACGCTGATCGTCCGGCGCTTGAGCCGTCGACCGGTGCTGGTGCGCCGCGTGGCGCCGGGGGTTCTCACGGGGGGCGGCGCGACGCATCCCCTGAGTCCCGCCGAAGACGAAAGCTCATCACGCGATCAGGCCAGCAGTCCTCAATCGACGACCGAGACCACGGCGGCAGCGGGACGCAGCCCGGGCAGCGACGACGACCGAAGACGACGACCGAGGCAGACGACCGGAGAAGACGACCGAGGAAGACGACCGAAGAAGACGGCCGGAGAGCGAAAACACAGAAGAGCGACGGTCAGCCGACGATGACGCTGGCCTGCCGGATGACCCGCTGCCCGACGACAAGCCCCGCCGCGCGCACGGCACACGCGGTGCTGCCACCGGTCGCCAGGCGATCCACGATCTGCATGCGGTTGGGGTCGACCGGCGACGGCGTCAGCACGAGGATGATCTCGACGTACAGGTGCTCGGCCAGCGGCCCGAAGACGCCGTCGTGCAGCGCGCGCAGCAGGCCGGCGACGTCGGCCGGCCCGGGGTTCAGCTCGGTGCCGCCGACGACGGCGTCGGCGTACCAGCCGCAGACCTCGTCGAGCCAGTCCTTCAACAGCGCGTCGGCCCACTCGCCGGGGCTGCGCATCTTGAGCACGTCGCCGGTGGTGGTGCAGTGCGACGCCGGCTGCCCGAACAGGACGGAGTTCAGCGGCTCGACGAACACCTCGAGCCGCGGCAACACCTGCGCCAGGGGCGCGGCCGCCGTGATCGCCGCCGCCCTCTTCGCGCACTGCGCCAGCGCCTGGGCCAGCGGGTGCTGGTCGCTGTCGAGCATCGCGGTGACGTCGTCGTCGGGGGCACCGCCGGCCGGCGCAGGCGCGGGATCACGCCCGGAGAAGGGCAGCGGCGGCTCCCCCTTCGGCAGGCGGAAGGGGACGGGGTCGCCCTCGCGCGGGTGCAGGAACGCCGGCAGCGATGGCAGCTCGTCCTCGGTGGGCACCATCTCGGTGATGCGCATGCCGAGCTGGTCGCCCATCGACACCGCGGTGCCGTGCCCGACGATCCGGCCATTCAGTACGATGTCGAGGGGCGGCTCGCTGGACAGCTTGGTCAGCTCGATCATTGAGCCCTGCTCGAGGTTCAGCACTTCCTTCAGCGTGAGCAGCGCTCGTCCGAACTGGACCTGCACCTCGATGGGCATCGACCGCAGGATGACCAGCCGCTTGAGAGGAGAAGGGGTCGAGGAGTCGTCGTCGGTGCTCATGGCTCGGTCATGGTAGACGCCGCGCGCCAGCGTGGCACGTTGTTGGCCGACCGCGCCGGCGCCGCCCGGTCTGCCGCTGGTCGTCCGCTGGTCGGCCGCTGGTTGGCCAGCGGGCTTCAGGCGGCGAGGGCGGCGGCCTCGGCCTGCTGCACGGCGCGCTTGCGCAGCACGAAGATGGTGACGAGGGCGGCGCTGGCGACGCACAGCGAGATGAACTGGCTCGTCGACAGCACTCCGGGGATCACATAGCCGCGCTCGCCGTCGCCGCGGAACATCTCGAGGGTGGTGCGCCAGATCGGGTAGAGGATCCCGTAGGTCAGGAGCACCTGCCCGTGGAACCACTTGCGCGAGCGCACGATGAGCAGGACGAGGAAGATCGACACCTCGCCCACCGAGTCGATGAGCTGGATCGGGATGAGCGGCGCGGTCTGCCCGACGGCGCGCATGGCGGCGACGACGTCGTCGGGGGCCGACTGCAGCAGCGACTGGTACGCGAGAGCGCCCTTGGGGAACTGGATGGCCAGCGGGATCGTCTGGTGGAAGTGGCCGTCGGCGTCGAGGCTGAACGCGCCGTCGCCCCAGCAGCAGCCGGCGGCGACGCAGCCGAGGCGGCCGAAGCCGGCGGCCAGCGGCACGCCGACGACCATCATGTCGGCGAGCTTCAGCATCTCGGCGCCGCGGATCTGGCGCGAGCGCGCGTACCAAAGGTAGGCGACGAAGCCGCCGAGCGCCGCCCCGTAGAACACGAGGCCGCCCTTCCAGACGACGAGCACGGCGGGGATGCTGACGCCAGCGACGGTGTCCCACGGGCGATCGACGAAGTACTGCTTCCAGTTGACGGCGATGAACACGATGCGCGCGCCGATCATGCCGCCGAGCAGCGCCCAGAACGCGAAGTCGAGCACGTCGTCGGCGTACTGGCCCTGCCGCATCGCCTCGCGCCAGGCGACGTACATCGCGCACAGGAAGCCGACGACGATGAGCACGCCGTAGGTGTGCAGGGGCCAGTCGACGCCGGGGATCTTGAAGAGCACGGGATGCACGGAGGGGCTCCGGGGCTGTGCGCGGGCGGGAGCGCCCGAGACTCACTGCGGAACTAGCGACCCGCTTGCGCGCCGTCGACCGGGAATGACAAAACACGACACGAACGCGGTTTGTTCCGTCGAGAGGGCGGTGAGGCCGCGACCATCCCGGAGCCGCGTGAAGCCCCACGACGCCGACGCCCGATCGCCCGCCGACGCCCCCGCCGCGTCGTCGTCGCTGTCGCCGGGCTCCGTCGCCGCCGACGGGATGGAGCCGCCCACGCTCGCACCCGAGGCGCGCTACGCCCTTATCCCTGACGAGGACGACGGCCTCGCCGAGCTGACCCTCGAGCGCCCGACGGCGCGCCTGAACGCCTCCGAGGGCGCCGGCCTCGACATGACCATCACCGCCCGCCGGGCGGCGCCCGCGCCCGCGACGCCGGCACCGTTGGCGCTGCCCACACCGTGGCCGGCTTCGCCACCGCCGGCCTCCGCCGCGGCGCTGGTCGCGGCGCCGTCGGCCGCGGCGCCGGCCTTCGCCGCCGCGCCGGCGGCGGCGGGGGGCGGCCCGACCACCGGCTCGACCGCCGGCCCGCCGAGCTCCCGGGTGCCGTCGTCGCTGCCCTTCGCCTCGCTGCTGCCCGTCCCCCCAGCGTCGCCAGCGCCTTCGTCTTCGCCGGCGACGCCGCCCTTCGCGTTCCCGCTGAACCCGCCGCCGGCGGCGGCGCCCGCAGACTACGATCTCGGTCCGCCGACGCCGTCGACGCTGGTCCCGTGGGCCGGGGACGAGGGCGACAGCGCCGATGCCGCGGCCGTGGCGCGCATCGAGCAGGTCGAGGAGCTCGAAGGCGATGACGCCTTCGAGAACGTGAAGACCACCGAGGTGTCGACGCTGCGCGCCGAGGGGCGTGTCGGCCGCACGCCGTCGTCACCGTCGTCCTCGCCGCTCGGAGCGCCGTCATTCGAGGCGTCGCCGGGCGGCGTCCCGGGCCAGACGGTGTCGCTCGACGACGACGCCACGCGCCCGGTCTCGTCGCTGTATGTCGCGTCGCTGTCGATGGCGGCGGTCCCGCCCGAGCCCGTCGCCTACGACGCCGAGCCGTTCGCCGGCACCGTGCTCGACGAGACCACTGCCGACCTCGAGATCGCGCGCCCCTACGTCGACCCGCCGTTCAGCAGCGACGACAACAGCCGGCTGCCCACCGACGAGGGCGCCACCGTCGAGGGCGCGCCCGTCGACGAGCCGCGCACCGACATGGGGCCCGTGCCGCCGGCGGCGGGTGCGACGCTGGTGGCGGACGACCACACCGTCGTCCAGCTTGAGGACTCGCTGGGCGAGCAGGGCGGCATGGTCTTCTACCGGGCGCGCCTGCTGCGGGAGGGCGCCGACCTCGGCCAGCCGTTCACGGCGGTGTGGGCGCCGCAGGCGCCGCCAGAGCCGCTGTGGTCGCACCTGCCCGACGCGCGGGTGGTGCGGCCCCGCTGCCGCGTGACGCTGGAGCGCGCCGCGGTGCGGGTGTTCGAGCGGCCGCGGGGCAACACGGTCGTCGACTACCTCGCTGACGACGACAAGCTGCTCGGCGCGATGCAGGTGATCGAGCTGGGCCTTGAGCTGGCCGAGCTGCTCGAGAGCATGCACGGCGCGGGCCTCTATCTGTACGACCTCGACCCGAGCCAGATCGTGGTCGAGCGGGGCGGCCGCGTGCGCCTGTACGCCGTCGGCGGCGTCTACTCCGCGGGCCAGCTGCCGCGCGGCCCGCTCGGGCCGTTCTGCGCGCCCGAGGTGCGGCGGCGCATGAGCTACTGCATCGGGGCCGCCGCCGACGTCTACGCCGTCGCCTTGCTGCTCTACGCGCTGCTCGCCAAGCGCGCGCCCCTGGAGGTCGACACCGACCCGGCGTTGCTGGTGTCGCCGCGGGTGTTCCGGCCCGAGTGCCCGCTCGGGATCTGGCCGCTGCTGCGCATCTGCCTCGACGCGCACTCGCTGCGGCGGGTGGGGCACGCGCGCGGGCTGCGGGAGGTGCTCCAGCGCATCAGGGCCCGGCTGCTCGCTGAGCTGAAGGCGAGCGAGGACCAGACGCCGGTGCTCCTCGAGAGCTGGGCCGAGCTGCACACGGGCATCACCAAGGCGCGCCGCGGCAGCAACCAGCAGGACCGCGCGCTGGCGGTCACCGAGGCGACGGCGCGCACGGGCCTGTACGTGATCTCCGACGGCGTCTCGCGCTCGCGCTACGGTGACGGCGCGTTCGCCGCCGAGCAGGTCGAGACGGTGGCGCTGCAGCGCTGGACGGGCCTCGAGAAGGCGGGCCCGCAGGCGTTGGCGTTGGAGCACGCGCAGCGCGCCGACATCCTGAAGCAGATTGCGCGCTCGGCGGGCAAGAAGATCGCGACCGAGATCAACGCGCGCTACGCGCCCATCCCGAACGAGCCGAACCAGGTGATGAGCGCGACGCTGATGGCGGCCTTCATCGTCGACGGCGACGCCACCATCGGCAACCTCGGCGACAGCCGCGCCTACCTGGTGCGCGACGGCGTCATCGAGCAGATCTCCATCGACCACGACCGCATCACCGACGCGCTGCGCCTGGGTCTGACGTTCCGCGAGGCGACGCAGGTGCAGATGGGCACGGCGCTGACGCGGGTCGTCGGCCGAGTCGTCGTCGACAACGACGGTACCTGCCGCGCCGATCCGTTCGAGCCCGAGCTGTTCCGCCTGCGCCTGCTGCCCGGCGACCGGCTGGTGCTGTGCTCCGATGGCGTCGCCGACTTTGTCGCTGGCGCCGGCGTCGCGCAGGCCGAGCAGGACGACAAGATCAGGCAGGCGGTGCTCGAGCACGAAGACCCGGCGCGGGCGGCGTTCGAGCTCGTCGTCCTCGCCAACCGCGTCGGCGGCTACGACAACATCTCGTGCGTCGTCATCGCCGTGCACCCGGCCTGAGCCTATGCAAGACGCCAAGAACGCCTTCCGCGCGGGGATCGTCGTCGTCGCCGGCGTGGCCATCGCCCTGTTCTTCTTTGCCTCGTCGAAGAAGACGACGCTGGATGCACGCAACAGCGCCGCGTACTTCGCCTACCTGACCGACGCGTCGGGGGTGAACGCCAAGTCGTTGATCACCGTGGCCGGCCTGCAGGTCGGCGAGATCGCGAAGATCGAGCTGGTGCCGGTGACGATGGGTGAGCTCGTCGTCGACTACGACGCCCGCGTGCGCGCGCAGTTCGACAAACAGGGCGCCGCCGGCACCGTCTTGCCCCACGATGGGTTCGACCAGTCGCTGCGGCGCCTGTTCGAGCGCGCCGGCGCGACGACCGTCGACGACGCCCTGAAGCTGAAGGGCGAGGTCGTGCGGGTGGCGAAGGTGTCGATGCGGGTCACCGCCGACCTGAAGCTGCCCGTCGACACGTGGGTGCGCAAGGAGAGCCTCGGCGTGCTCGGCGCCAAGGCGCTGTTCCTCGAGTTGGGGCGCTCGTCGACGTTGATCGAAGCCGGCGGGCGCCTCGTCTTCGTGCGCAGCATGACCGGCACCGACGCGCTGTTGTCGCAGGCCGAGGGCATCGTCGCCGACGTGCGCTCGATCACCGGCAAGCTCGACCGCGACATCGGCGGCATCACCGCCGACATCAAGGGCATCACCGGCGAGCTGAATCGCTTCGTGGCCGGCGACGGCAAGACGCCGCCGCTCGACCAGCTGTACCAGATGGCGATGACCGACCTGCGGCGGCTGACGCAGACCATCGACGGCGTCTTGAAGGACGCGCAGAAGCTGGTGCGGAACAACAGCGGCGAGTTCGACGAGATCGCGGCCAACGTCGCCCGCATCACCGGCCACATCGCTGACCTGACGTCGGCGGGGCCTGCGGGAAAGACCGTAGTGCTGAAGGACGAGCGCGGCCAGCCGATCCTCGACAAAGCCGGCCAGCCGGTGCAGGTCGCCGACGAGGGCGACCTTCGGGCGACGATGAAGAGCGTGCGCCGCATTGCCGACGATCTGACCAGCGTCACCGGCCAGCTGAAGACGATGCTCGGCGACAGCGGCGACGACATGAAGGACGGCGTCGTGCAGCTCAAGGGCACGATCACCGAGCTGAACCGCACGCTGACGTCGCTGTCCGAGGTCGCCGGCCGTGTCGAGCGCGGCGAGGGCACCGTCGGTCGACTGCTCACCGACGAGCACATGGCCAACAAAGTCGAGGGAGCGGTGAACGGCGCCGCTGACTTCGTCAGCAGCCTGACCAGCCTCGAGACCCACGTCGACGTCGGCAGCTGGTACAATTTCAATCGCGAGCGCACGACGACGACGCTGTCGCTGAAGCTGCAGCCGAAGCCCGACAAGTTCTACCTGATCGAGATCGTCGATGACGGCGGTAACCTCGAGCGGCTGGTCGAGTCGTCCACCGCCGGCGGCGTCACGCGCAGCTCGATCCGTGAAGAGGACAACCAGGTCCGCATCACCGCGATGTTCGCTAAGCGCTTCTTCGACTTCCTCGTGCTGCGCGCCGGCCTCATCGAGACCACCGGCGGCGTCGGCGCCAACCTGTTCCTGCTCGACAACCGCCTCGAGCTGCGCAGCGACCTGTTCGGCACCCGCGGGCCGCGCGACAGCCTCGTCACCGATCCCCTCGGCAACCTGTACCTGCCGCGCTGGCGCACCGTCGTGAAAGGGCAGCCGCTGCCCCACCTGTACGTCTCCGCCGGCGTCGACGACGTCCTGAACGCCTGGAACTTCGACGCCGGCGCGCTTCGCTCGTACTCGAGCGTCGACGGCTATGGGCTCGATTGGTTTCTCGGCATTGGCCTGACCTTCAAGGATGACGACCTGCGGTCGATCCTGCCGTTCATCCCTGGCGGCTAGCAGGGTGCTGAAAAACGCTTTGCGTTCTTCAGCGCGATGACGAGTGCGAGTTTGATCGAGCAGGCTGCTGAAAAAGCCGGCAGCGCCGGCGAACCCAGGACGACGACGCCCGGCGGGGGCCGGGCGTCGTCAGCGTCACGCGAGGACCGTCACTCGGCGGCCATCGCGAACGGCAGCGGCGACGCCGTGGGCATCGCGGTGACCGGGGCGAGGCGCGCCGGGATGGCAGCCTCGGGGTTCACCTCGACGAGGGTGTCGATGACGGCAGCGGCGAGGGCGTCGTTGTCGACGACGTGCTGGTGGCGGGCGACGTTCTTCTGCAGCTGCGGCGCGCGGGCGGCAAACGCAAGGATGGCCTCGGTGGTCATCTTCTTGACGCCCTGGCCGATGCCCATCTCTTCGAGGCCGATGGCGTTGGCCTCCTGCTCGTACTGCTTGCGGATCGGCTCGGAGAGCACGGGCTTGCCGAGGGCGATGGCCTCGACCATCGTGCTGTGGCCGCCGTTCACGATCACGAACGGCGCCGCCGCCATGTCGTCGAGGAAGCCGGCCTCCGAGAACGCCCGGTACTCGACGCGGCCGGCGCCGGTCTCTTCGACGCCCACCCTGCCCATGCCGTAGACGACGAACCGCAGGCCGCCCTGGTGGCCGGCGGCCGCGAGAGTGCCGGGCAGGTCCTTGTTGGTCGACGACGTCTGGTAGACGAGGATGGGGCCGTCGGTGCGGGTCTTGTGCTTGCGGGCCAGCACCTCGGGGCGCGTGGCGCACGGCACGTAGCAGACCTTGGTGGCGTCGACACCGGCCTTCAGGCCCGGCTGGTAGAACGACGTGATCAGCACCTTGTCGACGACGGGTTGGTTCCAGAACACCGCGGCGAGCACGTTCCGCTTCTCGGCGCGCTCCTCGTCGTCGCGCGGCTCGGGCATCGCGCCGTGCGAGATGACGTGCATGTTGTCGCAGGCGATCACCGGCGTGCGCGACCACCAGCCCATCCACGCGCTCATGAACTCGAAGTCCGAGAGGACGGCGACGGGCTTCTCCTTGCGCAGGCGCCAGAACATCCGCCACGCCTCGACCAGCGCGCTGGGCAGCCGCTTGATGTTGTGCAGCATCGACGCCGGGTAGTCGAGGACGTTGTTCTTGTAGATGAGCGGGATGAAGAAGTGCTCGTTCACCGGGCCCGTGCGCTTGCGCAGGTAGTCGGCGACGCGGCCGCCGCAGAAGACCTCGACGTCATAGCCGTGCGTGCGCAGCGACTCGATGAGCGGCGCCGCCCGCGTCGCGTGGCCCATGCCTTCCGAGGCCAGCGCGAAGAACACCTTCGGGCGGTCGGTCTGGGGGCGGGTGAGGACGTACTTGCCGGGGAGGTAGGAAACCATGGGCCGTCCGGAAGCAGGTTCCGGGCCCGCTCGCGATCGTCGACGACCG
>Ga0194129_10001985_pt1 | contig 31859 bp, 20 predicted proteins | sample TA2KigCa35mmetaG_FD_150862 | JGI IMG/M metagenome (GOLD analysis project Ga0194129, IMG submission 150862) | Freshwater microbial communities from Lake Tanganyika, Tanzania - TA2015038 Kigoma Deep Cast 35m | ecosystem: Environmental > Aquatic > Freshwater > Lake | place: Tanzania: Lake...
AGATGGTCTCGATGCTGGCGGTGGTGACGGTACTAAGGACGAAGGGCAGGTTGTGGGTGCGGGCGGTGCGGGCGAGGATTTCGCAGGATTTCGGCCACATCAGGCTTTGCAGGCCGACCGGGGCAATGCCGAACGGATAGGAGTATTCGCGGCCGAAGAGGGTGGTTTTGAGGGAGGCCCCCCGGTAGTCGCGCAGGTAGGTGGGGCGGAGCTCCACGGCCCGGATGTCGCTGGTGTTTTTCTGCAGGTTCACCTCGGCCATGCAACCCCCGGCCAGGTAGTCGTAGGCGAAGCCGGGCATGCGCTGCTTGGCGCGTTTGGCCAGAAGTTCGATGGAGGGGTAGGAGGGGTTCACGAAAAAGTATCTTACTATTTTTATGATCACTATCAATCATAAGTCCAAATCGGCACCTGAATCTAAAATCAAAAACTCGGCACGGAAACTATTGGAAGGAAGGATTTTCGCTGACCCAACTCCCGCAATAAATCTTATGAATGTAGGGGAACATAAGAATATTTTTGAAAGCTGGAATTAGGGGATATCCGCCAAGCGGGCTTTATAGAACGACTACTATCGCTTAAGAATGAATGGATCACTATTGCTAGTTATTAACTAATATATTAATATTTCGGTATGATAAATTATGAAATAGTGGAAATTTTTCACCTGCTTTTCCTGAGGCATTTCGCCCCAACCGTGAGCCCGGGGACGATTTGTTTGAAGGGAGGGGTGAACCTGCGGCTTTACCACAGCAGCCCACGGTTGTCCGAGGACATGGACTTTGATGCGAGAGTGGTGGGGACAAATATCCTCGGGAAAAACGTCCAGAAAGTGCTGGCCGGAAGACCGCTGCAGACCGAGTTGGCCTCCATGGGAATCCGTCTCGTGGGAAGCAGGGCTGCCAAGCAGACGTCGACCGTCCAGCGCTGGAAGTGTCAGCTCGTGGTTCAGGATCTTTCCGTGGCGACGCGCCTGGAGTTCTCCCGCCGGGGGGAGGCGGAATTCGAGGGGTGCGCGGTGGAACCACCGTCCGCCTCACTTTTGGCCAACCGCAAGGTGGTGCCGTTTGTATTCAATCACTTCACCGCGGCGGCCGCCTATCTTCAGAAGGTCCAAGCTCTCGCCGGCCGGACCCAGGTGCAGGCCCGGGATGTTTTTGACCTGCACCATCTTTCCGGGTTTGCCGGGGCCGTCCGCGGTTTGGCGGGCGGCCTGGCGGCCCAGGCCAGCGGTCAGCTTGGATTGATCCCTTTCGCGAGGTTTGCCGAACAGGTGATCCCGTTTTTGCCGCCCGACCTGGCCGCCTACCACGGCACTCCCGCGGCCTGGCAGGCCATGGTCGGACGGGTTCGGGCGGATCTGGCGGGGGCGGTAAAAAGAGGTGGAGCATGAATGCGTTGGCCTTTTACCGGAAACTTGCGGATCGCCCGAGCCTGACCACCCGCGAGGCGGCGCAAATCACGGGACTGGAAATTCCGGCGGCTTCGATGGCCTTGCGCCGATTGGCGGCCGAGGGTCTGGCGACTCCCTTGAAGAGAGGTCATTGGTTTTTGGGTCGAACGCCGCCTCCGCCGGGAGTTCTGGCCATGGTGGCAGCTGATCCCTACCTGGCCTACCTCTCCGGCTGGTCGGCGTTGCGGGTGCATGGCCGCATCCAACAAATCCCCCGCCGACATTTTGCCGTGACGCTGGGCCGGCCGTCCGAGTGCTGTCTCGCCGGGACCCAGGTCTTCCTCCATCGCATGGCCCCGGTTCTTTTTGGCGGCTACGAATCGGAGAGCGGGACGGGGGGCTTGGTGGCTTCCGCGGAAAAAGCGATTTTTGACCTCGCTTACCTGGCCGCGACGCAGCGGAGCCGGGTGAGCGCGAATTTGCCGGAGACCAACTTGCGCGGTCTCCGCTGGTCGGAGGTCAAATCGTGGGTCGCCCGCATCCCGGGCGCATCCATCCGGACGGCCGTTCGGCGGCACCTTTCCAGAATTCGCCGAGAACAGGGACCGGCGTGATTTGAGGAACTGGGCTGAGCGGATTTTTTAAGGCAACGGATCCGAGCCTGGTCCTCTAGCGGTACAGCGGCCCGTAGGTGGAGCAGGCACGGAAGTCGGCCGATTCCAGATCTGCGGTGCCGAAAGCGTTCCATGAGGCCGGCCGGAAGATTTTTTCCGCATCGAGGTTGTGCATGTGAACAGGGATTCGCAGAAGGGAGGCCAGGGCGATGAGGTCGGCCCCCACGTGGCCGTAGGTCAGGACACAATGGTTGGCACCCCACGCGTTCATCACGGAGTAGACGTCGCGGAAGGCCCTGTTTCCGCCTGTGCGTGGGACGAACCAGGTGGTCGGCCAGGTCGGATTGGTCCGTTCTTCGAGGATCTGGTTCACCTTGGCGGGAAGATCCACGGTTTGACCCTCGGCGAGCTGCAGAACCGGTCCAAGGCCGCGGACGAGGTTGAGGCGGTGAATGGTGCAGGGCATGCCCCCGGGGGTGAGGAAGCGGGTGGACCAGCCGCCGCCGGGGAAGTATTCGGTGATGGAGGGATGCCAGGTCGTCGCCTCCAGGCAGGCTTTCTCTTCGGTGTCACTGATTTCCCAGAACGGCTTCATGGCCGGCTGACCGCCAATTTTTTGACGGCCCGCTCCGTCCAGCGCGGCAGGGCCGGAGTTGATCAAGTGGAGAAAACCGCCCGAGGTCGTTCCGGTCAATTTGGCACCGGTGACGCGCTTGACGGCTTCCGGGCTCCAGTAGGTCCGGACATCGGCGAAGATCTGGGCCGTGTGGGTGAGGAGATTTCCAAAAAGCATGCCAACCCCGTTAAGGGCGTCGTTTTCCGTGGCCAACAGATAAGGGGCGCGACGACCGTTCCAGTCAAAGGAGCTGTTGAGGATGGCCTCCATGTAGTCGCCATTGGGGAAATGATCCGTCCACTGGCGCTGGCCCTGAAACCCGGCGGCGATGGCGTGGTGACCGAGCGCCTCCTCCCCAAAACCGGCCTTGGCGAGGGCAGGGTTGCCGACCATGAGATCGCGGGCGATCAGGGCAATTTCGACCGACCTCTCCCATTCTTTCTCCAGTTGGGCGCGGGGGCGGATGGTTCGGGGCGAATTCCAGTCCTTGCCTTCCCGGCAGTGTTTTTTCGTCCAGGCGAGGGCCTTTTCCTTTTCGGCGGCGTCGAAGATGCCGCGCTCCATCCGGCGGGCAAACTCGGTCATGTCCACGCTCTCGACGCGCATGCCGAGATAGGATTCGAAGAAATCCGGATCGACGATGGAACCGGCGATCCCCATGGAGGTTCCTCCCATGGCGAGGTAGGCCTGGCCCCGCATGGTGGCCACGGCGAGCCCGGCCCGGGCAAAGCGCAGGAGTTTTTCCGAAACATCGGCAGGAATTTTAAGGTCGCCGGCCTCCTGGACGTCCCGCCCGTAGATGCCGAAGGCGGGCAGTCCTTTTTGGGCGTGGGCAGCAAGGACCGCGGCGAGGTAGACGGCGCCGGGCCGTTCCGTGCCGTTGAAGCCCCAGACCGCCTTCGGGCGGAGGGGATCCATGTCCATGGTTTCCGATCCGTAACACCAGCAGGGGGTGACGGTGAGGGTCAGGCCGACATTCTTTTGGGAGAAAAGGATGTCGGTGGCGGCGGCCTCGCTGGCTCCCCCGATGCAACGTTCCGGCAGGACACATTCGAGCTTGGAACCGTCCCGATGGCGCAGGGAGGCGGTGAGGAGTTTGGCGGCGGCTTGGGCGAGGGCGAGGGTCTGGCTTTCGAGGGATTCCCGGACACCGCCCCGTCGGCCGTCGATGACCGGCCGGATCCCGAGGGCGGTTTTATGATTGGAACCGATCATATGTCCATCGTAGGATTGAAGCCGTGCTTCGTCATCCCCTTTTTCGGACTCCGGACGGGCGGAACCACGCCGCGGTCTTTTTCCTGATCAGCTCCCTCTTTTTCCTGTGGGCCCTGTGCAACGGGATGATCGACGTGATGGACAAGCATTTCCAGGATTTCCTTGGCCTGACCAAAAAACAGTCCGCCTGGGTGCAGTTCGCCCACTATCTGGGCTACTTTCTCATGGCCCTGCCGGCGGGATGGTTGGCGAGAAGGCTGGGCTACAAGGGGGGCATTGTCCTGGGGCTGCTGGGAGTGGCGGCCGGATGTCTCTGGTTCATTCCCGCGACGCAGATCTCCACCTTTTGGGCCTTTCTCCTGGGCATTTGCATCATCTCCATGGGTCTCACCTTTCTCGAAACCGTCGCCAATCCCTACACCACCGTGCTGGGAGATCCGAAATACTCCGCGGTACGCATCAATATCGCCCAAAGCTTTAATGGGGTGGGCTGGATCCTGGGTCCGATCATCGGGGGGATGTTCTTCTACTCGGAACACGGGGCGGAAACCGCGCACCAGCAGCTGTGGATTCCCTATGCCGGCATCGCCGCGGGGGTTCTGTTGTTGGCCGGCGTCTTTCTTTTTACCCGGCTTCCGGAAATCCAGCCCCCGGATGAATACCACCTGACGGATGTTTCGCCCGGCAGTTCCAAGTCCATCTGGTCCCATCCGCACTTCGTCTTTGCGGTGGTGGCGCAGTTTTTTTATGTGGCGGCGCAGGCCGGCATCTTCGCCTTTTTCATCAACTACGTGGTGGCGGAGATCCCGCCGGTGGGCGAGGCGTGGAAAAACAGCTTTTGGCTGGGAGGTTCCGCCGGGGTGGCGGAGCGGGGAGGGGATTGGTACGTCAGCGAGCAGGGAGCCACCAAGCTGCTCGCTTATTTCGGCTTCAGTCTCTTTCTGCTGGGTCGGGCGACCGGCTCGTGGATTTTGACCCGCTTCCCCGCCCATCAGGTGGTCGGCCTCTATGCCCTGGCCAATGTCCTGATGATGGGCGGCATTGCCCTGAAATTGGGCTGGCTCTCGCTGGCGGCCCTCTTCCTGAGCTTCTTCTTCATGTCGGTGATGTTCCCCACCATTTTTGCCCTGGGGATCCACGGGCTGGGGGAAAAGAGCAAGATCGCCAGCTCGTACATCGTCATGGCCATTCTTGGCGGGGCCCTGGTGCCCAAGCTGATGGGCTGGGTAGGAGATGTTCGAGATATGTCGACGGCATTTCTTGTTCCGATGGCTTGCTTTGCAGTGGTGGCAGCGTACGGGTTCGCCTGGCCGAGGTTTAGTGGAAGTCGGGGCCTATTAGCGTAAGATTTATAAAACGAACCTTTGGTTGGTCAGGCCTAGTCGGAATTGAGTTATCCTCTGAGTCCTAAACTAAGGAATATGCGGCAGCTAAAATCCGTACATGGCCCTCAGACGGATAAAGCGTCGACTGGACGAATCCATTGAGGTCCGGTCCCTAATGGTTACCTGCTCTCTCGTTGCGTCTAAGGGAGTGACGGATGTTTCCAAAGTGTGGGCAGGTCCTGAGTACCAGGTCACCAGATCACTGGAGACTTCCACAACCAAGTCGAAATCAAATCGATTCTTCAAGCGTGGATAGGTGATGCTTAAAAAGCCGCCTGAATCCAAAACCACCGGGTAAGGGTTAGAGGTGCCAGTAATGGAAATCATGGGATCCACCCCGGAGGCGTAGGAGAGGAAGTTTGCGTAGCCGTCGCTATTTGCATCAGCCGCAGGGCCGCCTACCTGAGGATCGGCGATTTGTTGGGCCGTGAGCCAGTGGTTCTGAAACGCCGGCCAACTTGAGGTGCCGGCAGGCAAAGAGATGAGGGCGACGTTCTGAAAAGTAGCGGTGTTCAGGGTGTCATTCTTGTGGGATGTGACCGCGAGGCCGACCCGAACCGCAGAATCCATCGGGAGCGTGACGGTATGTTGATCTGACCACGTTGCCCCATCCTCCGACAGCCATCCAATGAAGGTGTTGCCGCTGCGCAAGATGCGCAGCCACCGGGGCGCGTTGCTCAAGCTAAGTTGGTGGTCGGAGGTGTCGCCGCCACCGGAAATTCGCCACTGCATTCGAGTCCCTCCATCCCCGGGAGTGACCAGGAGAGAGACGTTCTTGGAGTCTGCGGCATTGGACTCACGGATCATCAATCCAGCTTTGGCCCAGTAGTCTGTGTTGGACATGCCCGTGAGGCGGGCAGTGATGGCGAAATCGCCGCTCAGGCCCTGGGAGACGAAATGGCATCCATCCGCCGTCCCCCAGATGTCCGAACCAGACCCTTGCAAGGTGAAGGTGGCGCCAAGAAAAGCGGTGTTACCGGCAAGCCCCACATTCCCGATGTCTTGTTGATTCCAGCCGGCGGGAAGTCCAGAGAACACAAATCCAACTTCGGCGGAGGGCTGGCTCACATACGTCCCCGCATGGGAAATCACACGATAGGTGTTGGTGGCTCCGTTTACGGGGGAGGGGTCAATGAAAGAAGTGCCGGCAATATCGGTGGCAATAGTTTGGAACGAACCGCCTGAAGACGTGCGGCGTTCCACGGAATAATGGGTCGCTCCAAACATCGCTCTCCAGCTGATGGTGCCATCATTCAGGATGACGCCCAAGGGGACGGCGGGAGCGCCTTGGGTAGCCGAAAGAGTGGTCACCCTAAAATATTCCCAGCCGGCGAGGATACTTTTGCTGCAAAGAACTGGGTCATTGGCGTTTTGGGTCAGGAAAAGGGAATTGGGGCCCTGTATGGCGACCGATCGGTTGAGTCGATTGAGGGCAAACTGCCCGTTACTTCCCAGCGTGGTGGCATCGGCATAGAGCTTGTTGTCGGAGGCCGAGTAGCGGACGTACTTGCCGTTGCTGGCCCGAAGAGCCGTGCGCCCTGCGCCTGCATCGACCAAGGTAAATTGTGCATTGGCAGTCTCCGAGGTCGCCTCACAAGTCAAGGTGTATGGACTGGCGCTTTGCCATGAGAGATATCCCCCGTTGTTCGCCTTAAGGGAGACAGTCGCCACGGAGACCGGAACCGAAGCCGTGGCTGGAATGGTGTTGCTGGTCTTGGTGAAACGAACCGAGTTGATGTTGCACTCACTCGAACCGGTATTTGCGATTCGGATCGACTGAACCCCGGTGGTGGAAAAACCCCCACTCACGGTGATGGTGGCCCAATTTTCCCAGCCACCACTCGGCACCGAGGCGGCGGCCAACGTTTGGGTGCCATCGCCATTTTGAATCTGAAGGGTGGAGGTCTGTCCGGAGCCATTGGCGACGCGCAGGGCGATGTCATAAGTGCCGGTGGCAGTCACATTGATGGTGTATTTCATCCACTCCGTCGGCTTGAAAAACCCGACATTATAGCCGTTGGATTGAGAATCGGAGCAGGTTTCGATGTCCACGCCGCCGTTTCGATAGGTCCAACGCTCATTCCACGCCGTGTATTCGCCAGTGGTAAAATTCACATTTTCCCAGCCGGTATCCGAGTAAGCGTGACCATTCATACCTTGGTCGTAGTTGGCAGCGTAGACCACCGTGCCGGGGATTGTCGGAATGGTGCCATAAGGTGCGGTGTTGCGATTGCCGGGTTGAGTAAAAATTGCACGAAGAACCTCGGTCTGGGTTTGGGTATTGGCCAAGCGAACACTCTCAGCCAACTGAGTCAGCGTGGTACGGGCGGTGTTTGCGTTCAAATTTGGATTGGTACCGCCTAAGTAGTTGAGGAGGTCCTGATAGCCAGATGGGAAGGTAGCCTTGGACGGACAGTTGATGCTTCCGAACTTTTTCATCGGCCACCAAGACATCCCGATGCCTTGGCCGCGCAGCAGTTCAACCATTTTGGTAAAGTTGTCATTGCTGTTTTCCCCATGCTCCCCGCACCAAATCGGCCGGTTTTGCGAGGTCCGCATATCGAGGGCAAACTGAATGTCAGAGGCAAAATCCGCGGAGGATTGGTATTTGTGAAATACATAAACCATCTGCGGGTCCCATGCGGGAGTGAGGCCAGTGTAGTCGTTGCTGTAAACATTTCCTTCGATGAACAGGATATGATTGTCCCCATTTTCCCGAATCGTCTGGGTCAAATTGACGTAGAGCTCACGCAGGAGGGTTCCCCCTGGGAGATTCCAGTTGGGTTCGTTGATCAGGTCGTATCCCGCGATCCAAGCCTCATGCTTATAGCGCTCGGAAATCCGATCCCAGAGACGGACGGTCTTGCTTCGATTGGCTGCACTCTCCCAGAGCGATGGTTGGGTTGGGTCGTAGTCGCTGATTCCACTGTTGCTGCTTTGTCCTCCGGGGGCTGCGTGGAGGTCGAGGATGACGTAGACCCCGGCTGCTGTGCACCATGAGATGATGTTGTCCAACAGGGTGAAGCCTTGATTGTTCCAGACATCGGGGGTCTCAAGATTGACGAAGTATTCGTAGTGCAAGGGGAGCCGCACCGCATTGAAGCCCCACGCCTTGATCTGGTTGATATCGTCTTGGGTGACGTGGTTGGTCAGCCACGCATCGTAGAACGTCTTCACGCTGTTGGAACCCACCAGAGCCGTGAGCTTTTGTTTCCATGTGCGCTGGTCCGGGGCCTGACTTTCCGATTCCATGAGATAGCCCTCCATCACCATCCAGTTCCCCATGTTGACGGCATTTAAAATCACCTCCTCTCCATTTGTGCTATTGACGATTTTTGTTCCGCTGACTTGGAGAAGCTGAGCGGAGGCGTCGGAGCGTAACAAAGAAGCCAGAAAGAGGCCCGCGACCAGAAGGATGGCAAAGCTGATTCGGGGTGGGCCGGGCTTGGAATAACAGACTATATCCATAGTGAATTTTAGATGCGTCTGGTCAAAGGGCTAGTAGCCCTTTCGAGGGGGGTAATCGACAGGGGGGGCGGTAGCCCGCTCCGGAGAATTCAGAAAATAAAGGTCGAAATGGATCGGGGCAGGGCCTTGATATCAGCCGCTTTGCCTTTCATCCAGAAGGTATAATCGAGAGGCTTGTCGGATGTGTTCATGACCACCGCCACGAGGGATCCGTCCGGATTGAGAAAGGCACTGGCCAGCAGGTCCTGGCGATTGACCGAGGTAATGACTCGTTTGGCGCCTGGCAGAACGAACTTCGAAAAGTGGCCCAGATAGTAGTAGGAGTTGGTGTATTGGATTTCCCCGGTTTTGGTGTTGGCGTGGATCGGGGCAAAGCAGAAGTTCCCCACATGATTCGGGCCGCCCGTTTCATCGAGTAAAATGTTCCAATCGGTCCAACCGACCGCACCGGCGTTGAGGTCTCCCATGAGCGAGCGTCCATAGCGTTCCCCCAAAGACCAGTCAGAAATGCGTTTTGGGTCAAATCCCTCCACGCAACCCTCGGTAAACAGAAGGTTGATGTTGGGAAAAGCTTCCTGCACGCGGCTGAGGTTCTCAAACATCATCGGGCTTCCCGTCCATGTTTCGTACCAGTGAAATCCCAATCCCCAGACGTAGGCGGCGGCCTCCGGATCGCTGAGAAGGACGCTGGCTCGCTGATAGATCAGGTCGCGGTTATGATCCCAAGCGATAATCTTTTTTTCCCCTAGGCCGCTCTTTTTTAAGGTAGGACCGAGGTGATTTTTGATGAAATCTCTTTCCTCCTCGGCGGTGTAGAGGCAGGACTCCCATCGCTGCACGGCCATGGGCTCGTTTTGGACTGAGAGGCCCCAAATCGGGATCCCCGCTTTTTCATACTCCTCGATCGTGCGAACAAAGTAGCGGCTCCAGGCCTCATAAAACTCCGGCAAGAGCTTGCCTCCTTGGAGCATCTTTTGGGTGTCTTTCATCCAGGCGGGGGGACTCCAAGGGCTGAGATAGACGGGCAGGGGTCTGCCGGCGGTTTCGAGCGCAAGGCGGATCAGGGGAATCCGGAACTTGAGATCCGGGGCGATGGTAAAGCTGGCGAGAGCGGCATCCCCGTCCTGGACATAGGTGTAGCTCCCCGAGGAAAAGTCGCAGCTATGGATCGTGGTTCGGATCAGGGAGTAGGCAATTCCGTCCTTCGGGGAGAAATAAGCCCGCAGAATCTCCTTCTGTTTTTCCGGGGGGAGTTTGGCGAAGGTTTCCGCAGCTGCATCGGTGATCGCTCCTCCGAAGCCGAGAATGGTTTGGAAGGTCCTGTCGGGATCCAGGAAAACACATGCCTGGTTTTCCCGTGGTTGGGCATAGGTGACCCAAGTAGGGGAGTTGGTCTCCTGAATACGCAGGTCGGTATTCGCGGCGGTGACATAGGTTTTGGGCTGGGAAGAGGCGGCCCCAGCCAAGAGCGGAGCCATCCCGCAAGCCCAACCAATAGCGAGCAATTTGAAAGAATTTATCGATAGCTGCATCGGACCTTTTTATGCAACCAACCAGGTAAGTCTACCTCGCGAAGCCGAGCTACCCGAAAGAGGTAGAAACCAAAAAACGAATCTCGGCAGCGGGAGGCATTCCCCTGTTTTGAAAAACCATTCTTGTCCTTCCGAAAGGTGTGATCCATGAAAAAGAGGATGAATCGAAGGCGGATGCTGCAAACTTTGTTGGGTTCCTCGCTACTTTCTTCCCTGGGCTGGGGAGAGCTGCACGCCGGGGACGGTGGCGCGGACAACCGGGCGGGCGTGGCTCAAAAGAAGAAAAAAGGGTTTCCCGCGGACTTTCTCTGGGGAGCCGCGACCTCCGCGTACCAGGTGGAGGGGGCCTACCGGAAAGGGGGACGGGGAGCTTCCGTCTGGGATCATTTTTGTGAGGTCCCCGGGCGGATTCAGGAGGGGCACACGGGAAAAGTGGCGTGCGATCACTATCATCGTTTTGCGGAAGACATTCAGCTGATGAAAAAGTTGGGTCTGAAATCGTACCGCTTTTCCATCTCCTGGACCCGCATTCTCCCCTCGGGGACGGGGATGGTGGAGCCGAGGGGGCTGGATTTTTATTCCCGGCTGGTGGATGCCCTTCTGGAGGCAGGCATCCGGCCCTTCTGCACCTTGTTTCATTGGGATTATCCTGCGGTGCTTTTTGGAAAAGACGGTTGGCGGAATCCGGAAAGCCCGCGCTGGTTTGCGGATTACTGCACGGTGGTGGGAAAGGCTTTGGGGGATCGGATCGAAGATTGGTTGACGCTGAACGAGCCGCAGGTGTTCGTGGCGTTGGGGCACGGGGCGGGATTTCATGCGCCGGGCGAGAAGTACTCGTTGGCGGATCAGTTGAAAATTGTCCGGCATGTCCAGCTGGCCCATGGGTTAGGGGTGCAAGCCCTCCGTGCGATCGGAGGAAAACGATTTCGGATCGGTTGGGCTCCCGTGGGTACCGTGCAATATCCTGCGACTTCGAATCCAGCGGATATTGAGATAGCCCAGAAATCCACCTATGGGTGCGGGGCCGGGAATCTGTTTAACAATACCCTTTGGAATGACCCGGTGATTTTCGGGGAAGTTCCTGCGGCTGCCCGGGAGGCCTTTGGAAAGGATTTGCCTGCCTACTCCGAAGCCGATCTGAAGACCATGTGTCAGCCCTTGGATTACTTCGGGCTGAATCTCTATCAGGGCACGCCCGTGGTCCGGGGGCCGGGAGGCAAGGAAAAGGCGGTTCCTTTTCCTCCCGGAAGTCCCCGCACCACCTTTCAATGGCCGGTGACCCCCGAAAGCCTCTACTGGGTGGTTCGTTTTCTTTATGAAAGGTATCGCCTGCCCGTGGTCATCACGGAAAACGGCATGAGCATTTCCGACTGGATTGCGGAAGACGGGAAGGTCCATGACCCGCAACGGATCGACTTCCTCAGTCGCTACCTCAAACAGTTAAAGCGGGCCATCCTGGATGGATATCCCGTCCTTGGCTATTATCACTGGACCCTGTTGGACAATTTTGAGTGGGCGGAGGGCTATCGTCAAAGGTTCGGTCTTATTTATGTGGATTTCGAGACACAGGTGCGTACGCCCAAAGACTCGTACTACTGGTATCAAGAGCAGATCCGCACGAACGGCGAGCTTTTGTAGTCAGCCCAAAGCTTCTCACGCCGCGAAAGGAAACGCGGGGATTACTCGGGCAAGCGGATCATCCCGCGACGAAGGCCGACGGTGACGGCCTCCGTGCGATCCCGGACCCCCAGCTTCGCCGTAATGCTCTTGAGGTGTGCTTTGACGGTGTGTTCCGTGAGGCCCATTTTATCCGCCAACTCCTTATTGCTGTCCCCTCCCACCAGGCGTTGCAGAACATCCAATTCGCGCTCGGTCAGCTTGGCCTTGGCGGAGTGGGCTTCCATTTTTTTGGCAATCGCGTTGGGAATCCAGCGTTTCCCGCCCGCGACCGCCCGCAGGGCGGCGGCAAGGTCGTCTCCCGGGCTGTTTTTCAGGATGTATCCCATCGCGCCCGCCTCGAGGGCGGCGTGAATCTCCTCGTCGCCTTGGTGCGTGGTTAAAATAATCACCGCGCCCTGGGGATCGATTTGGCGGATAGCACGGGTCGCCTGCACGCCATCCTGAATGGGCATTCGTAAATCCATCAGGACCACGTCCGGGAGAAGTCGGCCATAGGCATCGACGGCTTTCTCGCCGTTCTCCGCTTCCCCCACGACTTTCAACCCCGGGTCGGTGCTGAGGAGAGCCCGAATCCCCGCCCGGACGACGGTGTGGTCATCGGCAATTAGCACCGTAAGGGGGCGTGAGGCTTCGGAGACGGCCGGATGTTTTTTGGGAGGGACAGGGGTCTTCATGAGGAGGGGATGGGAATCGTGACGACGACTCTCGTACCACGCGGGACCACTTTTTCAATCTGCAAAACCCCGCCGATTCGTGTGGCGCGTTCCTGCATGCCGCGGATTCCAAAACCGTGGTCCGGATGGGTCTCCGTCGCTGCCTTCTCCAGGCCGACCCCGTCATCCGCCACGCTCAGAACAATTTCTTTGTGCGAAAAAAGAATTCGTAATTCCAGTCGGGAAGCCGAGGCATGCTTCATGGCGTTGGTGCCGGCTTCCTGGGCAATGCGCAGAAGATTCTGTTGGAGAGAGGTCTCGAGGGGAGGGAGATCCCCCTGCACCTCGGCATGAAAATCCAAGCCGGCGGCATCCGCGGTCTGTTGGAGATTCCGGGTAATCGCCTCGGCCAGATTAAAACTCTGCAGCGCCTCGGGGGTGAGATTCCAGATGGAGCGCCGCAATTCGGCGTGGGTTTGCGTGATGCCCTCCTTGGCGACCTCCAAATGCTGCATGGCGCGTTCCACTCCCCGAGGAATCAGGGTTAAAGCGGTTTTTAACTGCAGGGAGAGGGCGACCAGGGACTGCTCGAGGGTGTCATGAAGATCCGCCGCCAAGCGAGACCGCTCGGCCAAAACGGCGTTTCGCTCCCGGATATCGCCTTGCAGGCGCAGATTCTTGGTCAGGAGACGGCGCCCCCAAAGGGAGACGCCCAAAAGAATCAGCAGGGCGATCGCCAAGGCCACGGCCAGCCGCAGGGCGGTAAAAGGGCTGGCGGGATGAATCCGGGTGACTTGTTCCAAGGAGGGAACCAACAGAAAAAATCCCTGAAAGGCGCCCTCATAATCCGTCTGGGTGTAGCAGATACCCTCAACGGCAATTTGACTTCCGATCTCCAATTCTTGCGCGCGGCTCTCTGGGTAGGGCTGCTTGATTTCCGCCGTGACCACACCCTCCGGGGTTTTCACGGCCAGGGTGAAGGTGCTGGAGGCAGGATCCAGGGCGCTGGGCTTTTCCAAAAGGTTGACGAGTTGGCCTTCGATTCGCGTCCAGTCCCCGTGGAGGAAGCCATCCCGTAATTGTTGCAGCGATTGAATGCTTTTGGGCTCCACCCGACCTTGGCGGCCTGTTGGAAAAACAATCGCATCCACCAGCACGGGCAGTCCCCGCTGCAGAATCGGAAATCCAACCGCCTCAATCTCGTCCCCCATGTGGGGCGCGGAGACCTCGGCCAGGCGCACTTCAAGGCCGCCGGTCGGGTCACTGACATACAAGGTGTCGTTTGAAACAAGGGTGACCACGCCTTTGACGAAAAAACGTTTCCCCGGAGAGTTGTCGATCGAATACCGGGAAAGGGAAGTGATCGGGGTGGGGGAGCCCGTCCGTGGGTCGGGGGTGGCTGGCTTCAAAAGGCGAAGATCTTCCGGGGAGGAGAGCCAAAGTTGCACGGAAACAAGCCTTCGCAGGTTGTAGTTCAATCGTTTGGGCGTGGGGACACCCGTGGCTGCCATCTTGGCCCCAACCAGTTGCGATAGCTCGGGTTCAAAGTTTCGCGGCAGCATCAAATCGACGCGGCTCGTGCCCTCCACCAGGGAACAGATCCATTGGTTTCCCTCTTTTCTCGCGGTATGCACCCAACCCTCCACACGTACCCGCTGGCCATCCTCGGATCCGGTGATGAGTTGTTCAATCGAAACACTTTTGGCGGGGGGCAAGCGGGAGGATCCCAGGGCCTGCCACCGCGGCTGAGTCACAATGGGAGCGAAGGCGCCCGGCGCGGTGACGCCCGTGACCCGGAGGACATCTCCGGGGAGGGGGCTTGGCTGGATCCGGGAGTCTACAAACACTCCTCCAGATGCGTCTTGGACAAAAAACTGTCCGTTCCAGGAAGAGTCAGCGGCCGTGACCACGCCCTGAATTTGCACCGGCTCATGCTGCTGGGCTTGTTCCTCCGTGAGGGAGAGGATTTGCTGTGCCTGGGTGAAGGGCCCGGGCGGAGCGGCTGAAAGGACGGACGTAAAAAAAGCGCAGGTTAAAAAGATCAGACGAAAAGAAAGCTCTCTCTTTTTAGGGAAAGAAAAAAAACACTCGAAGAATGAATGCGGGAGCAACAACAACCGGGACTATGAGGGGGAAAAAAAGTCAGGCAAGAGCATTGCCGTAGAGGACAAGTTTTGACGCCGACTTGCGTTGGCAGATTCAGCCCCAGGGAGTGGATTTGGGGATTCCCACGTCCTGCGTTTTTTGCAAAGGTGCGCGCATTCTAGCGGATCTTATTTTGAAAATCTGGATGGGGATGGCCTTGGCGGCTTCGTGGGGCCTCGCTTCGGGGGCGCCTCTGCCTCCCCTCCGGGTGGCCGGAACCCAGATCGTCAACGAGGAGGGGGAGCCGATTCGATTGCGTGGGGTGAATTTCGGCGGTTGGTTGGTGGAGGAGATCTGGATGATTCCGGTGGAGGGAACCCCTCCACCGGGCTCCCCGTGGCCCAAGGTGGTTGACCACGCCAGCTTATGGGAGACGATCCGTCAGCGTTTCGGAGAAAAAGGGGTTCTCCAGATCCGGCAGGCTTGGCGGGATCACTGGATTACCCGGGAGGATTTTATCCGCGTGAAGGCACTGGGCCTGAATTGCGTTCGCCTGCCTTTCTTGCACGACTCCTTGGAAGCGCCCGACGGACTTTTCCCGCGCATCGATCAGGCCGTGGCTTGGGCGAGGGAAGCCGGGGTCTATCTGATTCTGGATCTGCATGGGACCCCCGGTCGTCAGAGCGGGCAACACCACACGGGAAAAGCGCAGGAGGATCAGCTTTTCAAAGACCCGGTGAAAGTCAGACAGGCGGAGGATGTCTGGCAAAAAGTCGCCTCGCGTTACCAGGGGACTCCCGAGATTGCGGCTTTTGATCTGATGAACGAGCCCACGGGGGCCCCGAATGATTCGACCTTGTATCTTGTTTATGACCGGCTCCTGCGGGCGGTGAGGGAGGTGGCTCCAGCGAAACCGGTGATGGTTGCGGATGGGTACAAGGGGATTGCCGGGATGCCCTATCCGGAAGTTGCGGGGTGGCAGCAGGTGATCTTTTCCCAACACCACTACAATTTCGGGGCCAAGGAGGCCCGCGATCATTGGAAACCCTTGGAAAATCTGATCACGAAAATCGGCTACGCCCAGGCACGGAGAAAGGTGCCTTTTTTGATCGGTGAAATGAATATCGAACCTCACTCCAGTCCGGAGATGATGACGAGGATTGTAGATGCCCTGGACGAGGCGCGGATCTCGTGGACGGTGTGGTGCTATAAGGTGGCGATGAGGGGCCAAGGGGGCATGTGGGGACTGTATCGGGGAAGGGGAAACCTCCCCGTGGTGGACCCATTCACCGATCCGTTGCCTGAAATCCTGGAAAAGATCCGGAAGTACAAAACAGAAAACTTTGAAGAATCAGCTATGCCGTCCGCCTTGCGACAAACGCGATGGTCTCGGACATCGAGAGAATCCTCCCTTTAGTTGGGCGCATCTTTTGAGGCCCGTTTTTTTCAAAACATTAAAAACGAAACAAATCGCGGGAAAAGTGAGTAGTAGTATATTCGTAAAACATTGATCAATAGTAAGTTAAAAAATTTTCATTCCGATATTGTTTATTACCCTTTTGAGCAATAGCGAATCACGTTTGCCAAAAGTAAGCTTTGATTATGAAAATAAATTTAAGCAAAGTTAGCAGTCGTTTTCTCACTGCGCTGGTTGCCTCCCTGGGCATCTCCGCTGCCCACGCTGCCGATTGGACCGGCACCACCAGCACGGACTGGAACACGGGGTCCAACTGGTCTGGTAACGCCGTCCCGACCGGAGAAAATGCCATTGTTAACAACACGTCGGGCAATACCGCTACCATCAACGGAAATCTGTCGGTCACCCCCAATGACATCATCGTACGGAGCGGAAGTCGGATTGATCATCTTGCCGGAACTGCTGGCACGGGTGGGGGCAGCTGGATGTGGGTGGAGAACGGAGTTTACAATCTTGCTAACACGGCTTCAGCAGGAGGTATCAGCGGTTTTGGCCAAGGCACGGGCTCCCTGAGCGCGACGGGCAATCTCTTGGTCGGGGCTTGGGGCGATAACCGGAATGGAACGATCAATGTGAACACCACCGGAACTTTTGCTGTTTCTGGCGAGTTGTTTTTTGGGGATTCCACGGGAAGCCAAGGAGCTCTGAATCTCGAAAGCGGCACCATGACCGTGAACAACAAAATCTTTATCGGGAACAATCGCGGCACTGGCACGGTGACCATGTCGGGTGGTAGTTTGACCAAGACTGGCGGGGATCAGACCTTTGTCGGTCGCGACAACGGTACCGGAACCCTCACCCAAAGCGGCGGGACCATCTCGCTGAATCATGATTTCTACGTGGGGCAGGGCGGTGGAGGTAACGGCACCCTCAATCTTAGCGGCAACGCGGTGTTCAATACTGGGCGTGATTTTGTCATCGGCCGCGAGGGCGGCACGGGTTCGCTCAACGTGACGGGGGGCACGATCACCAAGACCGGGGATGAGAAGATGATTGTCGGTCACAACAACGGCACGGGTACCGTGGTCCAGAGTGGTGGCACGATCAACGTGAACCAAAACGAGCTGTATATCGGCAACGAGAATGCGGGTGCTTCCGGCACCTACACCCTCAGCGGCTCAGGTGCACTCAACGTGGCGAACGAATTAGTGGTAGGGCGTGAGAGCGGCACGGGAACGCTGAATGTCAACGGCGGCACGATCACCACCTCGGGAAACGGCAACATGTATATCGGTCGCCGCAACGGCACCGGCACCTTGAATCAAACCGATGGAACGATCGTGGTGAACAAAGAGTTCGGCGTGGGAACGCGGGACGATAATAAGATCGGAACTGGCACCTACAATTTGAGCGGAGGCTCCTTATCTGCAGCCAACAACATCTTCATTGGCAAGGAACTGGGGTCCTCGGGCACTTTGAACATGACGGGTGGAATCTTGGGGACGAGCGATAAGCTGCAAATCGGTCACAATCAGTCCACGGGCGTGGTATCGCAAAGCGGAGGCACGGTGAACGTGCAAAACGAGGTCTATGTCGGCAATGAGAACAGCGCTTCGTCGGTGGGAACCTATACCCTTAGCGGGACCGGCGTGCTCAACGTGGGCAATGAGGTCTTTGTGGGTCGGGACAACGGAGCCGGCACTTTCAACCTCGACGGCGGAACCGTCAATGCGACCAAGATTTCGGGTGGAACCGGCAGCGCGACGGTAAACTTCAATGGGGGTGTCATCAAAGCCAAACGGGACGAGAGCAACCTGATCGAGAATCTCGACGTGGCGAACGTGCAGAGCGGCGGAGCCAAGATCAATAGCAATGGATTTAACGTGGCCACCAGCCAAGCCCTGACGGGTACAGGTGGTTTGGAGAAGTTGGGGGCGGGCAGCTTAACCCTTTCGGCCAATCATACCTATGCCGGAACGACCACCGTCAGCCAAGGCACCCTAGCGGTCAACGGATCTTTAACGGGGGGCGTTCATGTGGCCAGTGGCTCGTTGCTCAAGGGATCGGGAACCATCGGGGGTGCCAGCACCGTGAATGGCACGCTGGCCGCAGGAAATTCTCCCGGGCAAATTACCTTCTCCTCCGACCTGACATTGGGTTCTGGCAGCAATCTTGTCTGGGAACTCTTTGGTAACACCAGTTCGGACGTTAGTCAGTTCGATCGAATCGCTGTCGGTGGCAACCTTCTGGCATCCAGTGGGAGTGGCATTACTCTGGATTTTGGAACCACAGCAGGTGGCTCGACGGTTGATTGGTCCGATGCCTTCTGGGCTTCATCTCAAACCTGGACATTCCTGACCGTCGCGGGAACGACCACGGGCTTTTCCGATCTCAGCCTGGTGAACAGCTCGTTCTTGGACGCGGCTGGAAATTCGCTGGCGACCTCACGTGCGGGAGCATCCTTTTCTCTCGCCCAGTCTGGGAATAATGTCCTGGTGAGCTACGCTGCCGTTCCCGAGCCCTCCTCGGCGGCGCTGACCGTGCTTGGCTTGGTTTCGACTGTGGCCCTAGCCAGGAGACGCCGCTGAAGTAGCTTAAGAAACAGGTAAGATCGTGAGCCGAGGTTAAAAAATGAAGTCCTGCTGGATCGCTGGGTGGGTTCTCTGCCTGAGTCTGGCTACATCATACTCGGCTGATAATCTCTGGACTGGTGCCACGAGCACCGATTGGAATGACCCGGCCAACTGGGCTGCAGGTGGTGTGCCGGATACAGCATTTGGCGACAACGCTGTTGTTTCGTTGGACTCTCCCAATATGGCGACGATTACTGCGGACATCGCCTTCACGCCCAACGACATCAATGTGACCGCAGGTGCCCGGATCGACCACCAGGCAGGTGTGGCTGGCACCGCTAACGGTTCTTGGATGGCTGTCGGCATGGACACCAATGCCAGCCGCTACAATTTGGCAGACACCTCAGCCGTTGGGACAGGCGTCAGTGGCTATGGACAAGGAACGGGCACCCTCAACGTCACCGGAAATCTCAACTTGGCCGCATGGGGCGGCAACCGGAACGGGACCATCAATATCAACACCACGGGCGCCTTGAATGTCACAGGCGCACTCCGGATCGGCAATGACGGCGGTTCGATCGGCGTTATAAATTTGGAGTCGGGTTCGGTGCTCGTTTCAAACAGTGATTCCACTTGGGGCGGAAACGAGAACAACTTTGGCAGTGGTGGCGGTGTGGCCACTATCAATATTTCCGGGGGTTCTCTCACCGCATCGAAATTCCTGCGACTCGGTAACGACCGCGGCATTGGGACGGTCAACATCACGGGCGGCTCCCTCACCGTCGGAGGAGCCGACGATATTTTCATTGGACGCGACAAGGGCACCGGCGTGTTCCATCAGTCCGGCGGGGTGGTTGACTTCAACCACAACACCTTTATTGCGAACGGCAACAACCAAAGTGATCCTACCAGCGGTACTTATAACCTCCACGGAGGCACGCTGAATGTCAGGCGCGAGTTCGTGATTGGGCGTGAGGGCGCCAGTGCGACGGGAACTTTAAATATGACAGGTGGCACGATCACCAAGACCGGGGATGAGAAGATGATTGTCGGTCACAACAACGGAAAAGGATTTGTCGTACACAGCGGCGGAACGATCACGGCGAACAACGAACTCTACATCGGCAATGAAAACGCCGGCGCATCGGGCACCTACACTCTGAGCGGCACAGGAGCGCTCACCATATCCAATGAGGTGGTTGTGGGCCGTGAGAGCGGCACGGGCGTGTTAAATGTCAACGGTGGAACCTTCAACACCACGGGCAATGGCAACATGTATATCGGACGTCGCAATGGCACGGGCACCCTCAATCAGACAGATGGCACCATCAGCGTGAACCGTGAATTCGGCGTGGGCACGCGCGATGACAACAAGATCGGCACCGGCACTTGTAACTTGAGCGGGGGCATCCTCTCGGTCTCCAACAACATCTTCATTGGCAAGGAACTCGGATCATCCGGAACGGTGAACATGACCGGTGGCACCATGACCACGAGCGACACACTGCAGATCGGCCACAACCAATCCACGGGCGTGGTATCGCAAAGCGGAGGAACTGTGAACGTGCAAAACGAGGTCTATGTCGGCAATGAGAACAGCGCATCGTCGGTGGGCACCTATACCCTCAGTGGGACCGGCGTGCTCAACGTCGGCAATGAAGTTGTCATCGGGCGCGACAACGGCACAGGCACCTTGAACCTCAATGGCGGCACCGTGAACGCCAACAAAATCTCTGGCGGAACCGGCAGCGCGACAGTGAACTTCAACGGGGGTGTCATCAAAGCCAAACGGGACGAAAGCAACCTGATCGAGAATCTCGACGTTGCGAACGTTCAGAGCGGCGGGCTCAAGATTGATAGCAATGGTTTCAATGTAAGCACCAGCCAAGCCCTGACGGGCACGGGTGGGGTTGAGAAATCGGGGGCAGGTCAACTCACCTTAAGTGGCTCCAATACTTACTTGGGTACCACGACGGTTGCCGCAGGGATAATGCGGATCGAGAAAACCGGGCTGAATGCCACTGTCGATGCATCCGCAAATACCGTGGTAGCCGAGTTCACCGCGCCGCCTGCTCCGGGGAACTATGCGATCCTCCCCGGGCTTCTGGCCGGGTCCCAAACTTTCAGCGCCACCGGCTTGGGCTCAAACCGGCAGGCGACGTTCTCTAACGCGACCGGCATCGTGACCGTGACGGAAGTGGTTTCTGGGTCCAGCTTCTCCACCGCGTATCCAGGGAAGAACGCCACGGATTTCGCACCAAACGGTTTAACCTACTTGGTGAACTACGCATTTGGAGGAGATGAAAATACGCCGGCCACACTTCCTTTGCAGGATTTTGGTGAGCCCACCCAATTGCGACTAAGTGTGGTGGTCCGTACGGGTGACAACACCGTGACCTTGGGGGGGGAGTCCTCCACAGATTTAATCGGTGGCTGGAGTGCCGCCGGGATTACGATAACTGATGCCCCCAGCACGGACCTTCCGGCGAATCTGTCGCGTAAAGTAATCAGCGTCGATCGGGGCACGGATCCGAAAAAGTTCTTGCGGGCTACGGTGACGCAATAGTCGCCAAGGGTTTGACTGAACCGTGCATGCAGTTGTTCCAAAGAATTGTGACTTACCCTGTCGCTGGTTTAAATAGTCCCATGAAAAGCCTGCCTCCATCGATCTCTGTTTTCATCCTGCTTTTTGCCGGTTGCGTTGCGGCTTCTGCTCAAGTGCTGTTCAACTCCTCGTTTGACGAGGCAGGCGCCACTGAGGAGGAACCGGTGGCATGGGTGCGATGGGGCGAGGGGTTTCGGCGTGTGACAGACTGGAAGCCGATCCACTCGGGGACCGGTCAGTTGGGCTATGACCATACCGCTGGGATTCAAGGGGGAAATTGCGGGATCTGGCAGGACGTGGTCGGGGCCATTGCCGGCAAGAAGTACAAAATTTCCCTGGTGGTGATGGCGGATCAGGTGGGGGGAGCCAATCTTCCCCCCACCTCCTTGGAGCTGAGGTTGGAGTATGCGGACCACGAGCAGCAGACGTTGCTTGAAAGTAAAATGATTCCCCCAATCACGCTGCCTGCCGACGGGAAGTGGCACGAGATATCGATCGAGGGGACAACCCCGCGGGATAGTTTGAGGTTTTTGATGGTGATGACACCCCTGGAGGGGGCGAACCGCGGGGGCCGGTTTAAATTTGATGATGTGAAGGTAGAGGTCGTCCCCTAGAAATCCCCTCTTTCGGGTAGTAGAGAACCCGTGGGAAACAGGGGATACTTTTCTGTAGTGGACCACCTTTTTATTCATCCGAGCCAGAGCCTTCCAGCAAGGAGACCCGTGGTAGCTTGGAAGCGCTTTAATCAGCGGGTCTTGGGGTTCACCCTCACGGAGCTACTGGTGGTGATTTCGATTCTTGGGCTTCTGGCGGCGCTGGGCATCCCGGCGATTTCTGGGGCCAGAGCCAGTGCGGATAAGGCAAAGTGCATCGGGAATTTAAAGCAGTTGGTGACCTTTACCCTATCCATGGCCACGGACAACAACGGTAAAATTCCCAATTGGGATAATAACAACAATCCCCCTTGGCACTGGGATGAGATCCGACAGTTTATGGGGAGTCCGACCAATGTTTCCTTGAAAGGGACTACCTTTCAGTGCCCAGCCACCTGTCGCAATCCTGATTTGATTAAAGAGTTGGATATTTCGAATGGGCAGTTTCCGGTGGGACGGGGTCACTACCGGTTCAACAACTACTATGCGGCGGGCAAGTGGCCTCAATTTAAGCTGAGTGAGTCGGTAGTTTTTTGGGACTTCGTTTACTCGTACACGCCCAATGCCGATTGGTCTCACTATCGGGGGAGTCCTAATACAATCATGAATCTGGCCTACGCCGATGGGCACGTAGCAACCGCGAGTTCGAAAGTATTACGTTCCGGTGATCGTGCGAAGGGAATTGTGCCACTGTATCCTCTGGGGGGGGATGATTATGGGGCCAAACTTTATAGGTTGGGTTGGGAATTGGAGAAGTAGTCTCTTGAAGACCATTTGGATGTGCACAGCAGCATTCTATGCGGCCTTTCCCTGCTCTTGGGTTCAGGCAACTCCTGAGTTGGTCAACGCTTCCTTTGAGGAAGGGGGCACTCCTCCGGATACGGCGACGGGTTGGACCCGGTGGGGAGAGTGGATCAATCGCGAGACGGATTGGAAGCCTGTGCGAACAGGAAAGGCGGTCTTAGGGTATCACCATTGGCAAATTCCCTCAGAAGCGGACTCGGGTGTTTGGCAGGAGGTGAAAGATGTGAAAGCGGGGCAAAAGGTAAAATTTTCCATTTTTCTCATGGTGGATCCTGTGTCAGGCAATCAGGCCAGAGCGGAGTACGTCGAGTTGCGCTTGGAGTATAGCAAGAATGGATGGCAGGAGGTTTTGGCTCAGAAACGGGTGCCCCTCAAGGATTTTCCCGCGGACGAAGCCTGGCATCCCGTTGAGGTGGAAGGCGAGGCGTGTGCGGACGGAATTCGGGTGGTGGTTGCGATCACGCCCAGCCTGGATGAAGCTCCGAGGGCGGGAGCCGTCAAATTCGATGACGCCAAGATCGAGGTCCGTTAGGGGCTACACCGCCCATGATCCGTGGGATGCGGATGATGCATGAAACCGAGCGGTTTCGATCAGCCGACCTTTCCGTCGGCCCCCCGGGGCTAGGTAGATAGTTAGGCGGAGAGGTTGTTCAGAGAACCATCTGCTCAAGGGTACGTCCCTTGGTCTCGCGAACAAACTTCCAGGCGCAAAAGGCGGAGATCACGGCGAAAACCGCGTAGAGGCTGTAAGCTGCCCCCAAACCAAATCCCGAGAGGAGAATGGGGAAGGTCATGGTGATCAAAAAATTCGTGATCCACTGCGAAAGTCCGGCCAGCGAAAGGGCGGCCCCACGAATCTGATTGGGGAACATCTCACCCAGGAGCACCCACATTACCGGTCCCCAAGTGACGCCAAAGCAAACGATGTAGATATTCGCACTGACCAAGGCGGCGCGCCCGGCCATGTCTCCAAGGAGAAGATTTCCGTCGGGACCGACCTCGGCCGTCCCGAAGACCACCGCAAGGATGCCGAGGAAGAGCGCCATGCCGATGGAGCCGAGAATCAGCAAGGGTTTGCGCCCCACCTTGTCGACCAGCAGGATCGCCGCCACCGTCGCGCTGACGTTGATGATGCCTCCAATCACATTGATGAGCAACGCGTGTGCCTCTGAGAAGCCAGCTGCTCTCCAGAGCACCTCCCCATAGTAAAAAACGACATTGATGCCCACCAGCTGCTGGAGGGCGGCGATGGCGATGCCAACCCAGACAATGGGATGCAGGCGTTGGGTCGCATGGTCAAAAAGATCCCCCAAGCTTGGGCGGTGATTCGCTTCCAGGGTAACACGAATTTCCTGCACTTTGGCCGCGGCGTCGGTCGGATGGGAGAGGCTGGCCAGAACGGCCTCGGCTTGCGCCGTGCGGCCCGCCGCGACCAGATACCGCGGAGACTCAGGAATGAGAAACAAACCCGCAAAAAATAGGACCACCGGAACCAGTTCCATCCAAAACATCCACTGCCATGCCCGGAAGCCGAAAAAAAGGATCTCGAAAGCCCCTCCCGCCGCCGCGGCGATCAGATAATTCGAAAGGAAGGCGAAAAACAGGCCTAGGACGATGGCCATTTGTTGGAGAGTAGCCAGACGTCCGCGGTACTGGGCCGGGGCGATCTCGCTGATGTAGGCGGGACAGATTACGCTGGCACCGCCGACCGCGAAGCCGCCGATGAGCCGATAAATCACAAACTCCATGGAGCTGGTGGCGATGCCGGACCCCCAAGCGCTGATTCCGAAGAGAATCGCCGCGGCAAAAAGTGCAGCGCGTCGGCCGAAGCGGTCGGCCATACGTCCGGCGAGGAAGGCGCCTGCCGCGCACCCGAGGAGCATGGAGGCCACGTTAAAACCGCTGCCGATATCGTCCGCGTTGAAGGCCTTTTGGAGTGCTCCCACCGTTCCGTTGATGACCCCACTATCATAGCCAAAGAGGAAGCCCCCCAGGGCGGCGACAGCGGAAAGCAGGGTAACGCGAAGCAGATGGAGAGAAGGGCGGGTTGTCATCGGAACGGTGCCTGCTTTGGTTTGTTTGTGAAGTTTCGTGTTACAGAAATTTAGGAGCTAATTGAATGGAGAAGATCAACTTTAACTTGAGAGGCGTTCTAGGAGATTTCCAAGGGTGGATTTGGTAAAATAGGGTGTCCATCCCTCTTTCGAGGGAAAGAGAGAGAGAAGGGGCCATATTTCAATTTATCGATATTGAAAAAATTCCATGCAGGCCGGCTAAATATATGATTGAATTCAATCATATAAATATTTAAGCTTCGGTCATGCGCGTACCCCAATCCGTGGTGGATTCCCGTCGCAAGCTTCTCGCGGAGCTGCTGGATCGTGGGCGCTATCTGCCGCTGGAGCAGATCTGCCGCCGGCTTGCCATCAGCCCGGCCACGGCTCGTCGGGACCTGAGCGAGCTGGAAAAAACGGGCCGGATCCAGCGCACCACCGGGGGCGCGCTGGCCCGCTTCACCAGCCGGTTCCCCAGCTTCAGTGAACGTCTCGCCCTGCAGGGGCCGGCCAAGCAGGGGTTGGCCCGGCAGGTTCTGCCCTATCTTCTTTCCGGTTTCACTGTCTACATCGACGGGGGAACCACGCCCTATGCGCTGGCCCGGATGCTGCCGGAAGCGGAGATTCCCGGCCTCCGCGTGGTGACCAACAGCCTTCCGGTGGTGGAGTTCCTCGCGGCCACCCCGGTTTCCGTCCACATCTTGGGCGGGGACATGGTGCCGCGGCAGTCCCTCCTCATCGGATCGCATGCCGTTCGGGCCATGCAGGCCTGGAAGTTCGACGTGGCCGTACTCGGCGCCGAGGGCATCACCCGGCAGGGAGTCTGGAACAGCGCCCCGGAGGTGGTCGCCCTGCAGCGCGCCGCCATTGCCCAGACCCGGCAATCCTTCCTGCTTCTGTCCGCGGACAAGATCGGGCGCAGCACATCCAGCCTGTTGGGGCCGCTCGGCAAAAATCTTCGCTTGGTGACGGACGCCACGCCCCGGCAGCTCGCCACCCAGAAAATCCCCACCGCCTTTGTGCAGGGGGCCCGCCCGTGAAAGCCAAACCCGCAGGCCGGGCAGCGAAGCTAAGGGAACTGGTTTCCCTCTCCCGGAGGATCGGAACCGATCCCGCGGGCTTTGCCATTTTAGGCGAGGGGAACACCTCCACCCGCTCGGGGGCCGACACCTTCTGGGTCAAGGCGAGCGGAACTTCCCTGGCTACCGCCGCGGCCGACACTTTCACCGAATGCCGCCGGGCGGTGCTGGCCTCACTCTGGAAGAAGGAGAACTCCTCCGACGCCGAGGTGGATGAGTTGCTTCTTTCCTCCCGGATCTGCTCTGGGGACAAAAAACCCTCCACCGAGGCTCTCTTTCACGGATATCTGCTTTCCCTGCCGGAGGTGGAGTGGGTCGCCCACACCCACCCGGTGGCCATTAACGGCATCCTCTGCTCCCCCCGCGCCGAGGATTTTGCGAAGAAAAGAACCTTTCCCGATGAGATTGTTTGTTGCGGCGACGAGTCGGTCCTCGTTTCCTACACCGATCCCGGAGTTCCGCTGGCCAAAGCCATCCGACGGGAGGTGGAGGCCTACCGCACCCGGTTACAAACCCTTCCACGGGTCATCCTGCTTCAGAACCACGGGCTGATCGCCATCGGGCCGACCGCCGGAGCCGTGGAGGCCACCACCCGGATGGCCGAAAAGGCCGCCCGGATTTTTCTTGGGGCCGCCTCTCTCGGCGGACCGGTCTTTCTTCCTCCTGAACAAGTTCGTCGAATCAGTGGACGGCCGGATGAGCATTACCGGCAGAAACAGTTGAACCTGAAATGAGCCAGGTTTCCCATCACGCCGCCATCGACCTAGGCGCGGAAAGCGGCCGGGTGATCCTCGGCAAGCTGGAGGGAGGGAAGATCTCCATCGAGGAGATTCACCGCTTTCCCAACCGCATGCGGGAAAAAGACGGGGGGTTGCGCTGGGATCTGCGCCGCCTGGAACAGGAGATCCTCGCCGGACTGAAAAAAATCGGGGACCGGAAGATTCCGCTGGATTCGGTGAGCACCGACTCCTGGGGTGTGGATTACGTATTCCTTCCTGAAGACGGCTCTCCCGCGAAGGATCCGTTCTGCTACCGCGACAGCCGGAATGAGCGGGCTTACCCCAAGGTGGTGGAGCGTTTGGGGCGGGAGCGGATCTTCGAGCGCACAGGACTCCAGTTCATGTCGTTCAATACCCTGTTCCAGGCCGCGGCGGATGGCTTTGAAAGTCGTTCGGAACTGCCCAAGGCCAAAGTCATTCTGCCGATGGCCGATTATTTCAACTTTTTCCTCGGGGGGAAGCCGGCGGCGGAGGTTTCGCTGGCCAGTACGACCCAGTTCTACGATCCGCGAAAACGGGAGTGGGCCCGTGATTTGTTGGAACAGGTTGGATTTCCGGTGCGGCTGCTTCCGCAGATCGTCGCTTCCGGCACCCCGTTGGGAAAAATTTCGCCCGCCACCATCCAAGCCACCGGGTTGCCCGCCACCTGCGAGGTGGTGGCTTCCTGTTCTCACGACACCGGGGCTGCGGTGGTCGCCAGCCCCGCCGAGGGGAAGGGGTGGGCTTATCTCAGTTCGGGCACCTGGTCGCTGCTGGGCGCGGAGACCAAGGAACCCGTGATGACGCCGGACTGCCTCCGGCTGCAGATGACCAATGAGGTTGGCTTTGACCACACCATCCGGCTGTTGAAAAACATTGCCGGGCTTTGGCTGGTGCAGGAGTGCCGGCGCGACTTTGCCAAACAGGGGCGGGAGGTGGACTATGCCACCCTGACGAAGTTGGCGGGGGAGGCGAAGCCTTTGGTGACCCTGCTGGATCCCTTTCTTTCTTCCTGGAATGCGCCTGGGGAAATGACCGGCCGGATCACCGCTTATGCTCGCACCACCCACCAGACGGCTCCCGCCTCGGACGGCGCCTTTGTCCGCGCCTGCTTGGAGAGTCTGGCGATGGCCTACCGGGAGGTGCTGGAGTCCCTCGCGGTTCTGACCGGGCAAACGGTGCGCACGTTGCATATTCTCGGCGGCGGGGGACAGAACCGGCTTTTGAACCAGATGGCGGCCGATGCCACCGGCTGCACCGTGGTGGCCGGACCGGTGGAGGCGACCGCGGTGGGGAATCTGCTGGTGCAGGCCAGCGCCCTTGGCCGCCTTAAGGGCCTGGACGGCATCCGGGCCGTGGTGCGCGACTCGTTCCCGCTCGAAACCTTTCAACCCAAGGATCGCGGACCCTGGCAGGAGGCGTGGAAGCGCTTCCAGGGTCTGCGGTCAACCCAAGGAAAACCGACATGAAAACCCAGCCTGAAAACCGATGGAAAGATTCCGTCGCCAACTCCCTCGATCCGGTCGCCCGGCTCGTCTACCGCTCCAACCTCATCGGCCAGGATCCGACCCTGACCAACACCGGCGGGGGCAACACCTCCTCCAAGATCACCGAGAAGGATCCCCTTACCGGCAAGGACACCGAAGTTCTCTGGGTGAAGGGCTCTGGCGGGGACCTCCGCACCGCCAAAAAGGACGGCTTCTCCTCCCTCACCATGGACAAGCTCAAGGGTCTCCAGGTCAAATACCAAGCCTCCAATCCCAAGGGGCCGAAAACTCCGGTGGAGGATTCGATGGTCGGCGCCTACTCCCACTGCACCTTCAATCTGAACCCGCGTCCTTCTTCCATCGACACTCCGCTGCACGGTTTTGTTCCGTATCGGCATGTGGATCACACCCATCCGAACGCGGCCATTTCGGTGGCCGCCTGTGCCAAAGGGAAGAAAGTCTGTGAGGAGATTTACGGTGACGAGGTGATCTGGACCGACTGGCAACGCCCCGGCTTCGACCTCGGCCTGAAACTGGAAAAACTCTGCGCCGATCATCCCAAGGCCAAGGGCGCCATCCTGGGCCAGCACGGCCTGATCAACTGGCATGAGGACGACAAAAAGTGCTATGAGCTGACGCTGGACCTGGTGGGGCGGGCGGCGGCGGCCATTGCGAGGAAGGACAAGGGCGACAAAACGTTCGGCGGGGTGAAGTTCACCACGCCGGGTGATAAGGAGAGACGTGCGCTTTGGGTGGGGATTCTGCCCTGGTTGCGCGGGCGGGTTTCCAACTGCCAGCGGATGATCGGGACGGTGCAGGAGGACGCCACGATCCTGCGTTTCGTGAACAGTCAGGACGCCGCCCGGTTGGCGGAGCTGGGCACCTCCTGCCCGGACCACTTCCTGCGGACCAAGATCAAGCCTCTCTACATTCCCTGGGATCCAGCCAAAGGGGACCTTGCGCTCCTGAAGCAGATGTTGGAGCACGGTCTTTCCAGCTACCGGAAAGATTATGAGACGTATTACATGAAGCACCGGAACGCGGATTCCCCGGCGATGCGGGATCCGAATCCGACCGTGGTGTTGATTCCCGGGTTGGGCATGGTCGCCTGGGGCAAGTCGAAGAGTGAGTCCCGGGTCACGGCCGAGTTTTACAACTGTGCCGTGGAGGTGATGCGTGGGGCTGAGGCCCTTGGCGGCTACATCAGTCTGCCGTCGCAGGAGGCGTTCGATATCGAATACTGGTCGCTGGAGGAGGCCAAGCTGCGCCGGATGCCGCCGGAGCAGGAGCTCGCCCGGCAGGTGATTGCCGTGGTGGGAGCCGGGAGCGGCATCGGCAAAGAGACCGCCCAGAGGCTGGCCCAGGAGGGCGCGGCCATAGTTTCCGTCGACATGAATGAGAAAGCGGCCAGGGAAACGGCTGATGCGCTGGTGCAAAAGCTGGGTGAGGGGATCGGGGTAGCGGGAACCGGGATCTCCGGCTGTGGTCCGGCGATCGGACTCAGCGCCAACATCACCGACCGGGCCAGCGTTCGTGCGATGCTGGAAGAGGTCACCTACGCCTACGGAGGGTTGGACGGAGTGGTGGTGACGGCGGGGATCTTCGTCACGCCTGACCTGAACGGCCGGATTCCCGACGACAAGTGGGCGCAAACCTACGCGATCAACGTGACGGGATCGTACATCGTTGCGGATGAGGCCTACCGGATCTGGAAGGAACAAAGTTTGTCGGCCTCCTTGGTTCTAACCACCAGCTTGAACGCGGTGGTGGCCAAGAGGGGTAGTCTGGCCTACGACACCAGCAAGGCGGCGGCCAACCATCTGGTGCGGGAGTTGGCGATCGAGTTGTCTCCGATCGTGCGGGTCAACGCGGTGGCCCCGGCCACGGTCGTGCAGGGGAGCGCGATGTTTCCCCGGGACCGCGTCATGTCCTCGCTGTCGAAGTACAAGATTCCCTTCTCGGAAAAAGAGCACGAGGAGGACCTGCGCAACAAGCTGGCGGAGTTTTACGCCCAGCGCACCTTGACCAAGGTGCCCATCACCCCGGCCGACCAGGCCGAGGCAGCCTTCCTGCTCCTCAGCCCGCGCCGTCTGCCCAAAACGACCGGCCAGGTGATCCATGTGGACGGAGGATTGGCCGACGGGTTTTTGCGCTGATGGGCGGGAATTATCCAGGTAGGGACGTGTCGCCGACACGTCCAGGGGGCTCAAAGATTGATTTTTGAATGATGACCGGGGTCAGAATTTTAAAGGTAGGGCGGCGTGTCCCTACGCCGCCTCGTTGAACATTTATGGAAAGATCCCCGAATGAGGCGGGCTCGGAGAGCCCGCCCTACCAAACCAAAGGGTTGGGCTTAAAGTTTGAATGCGGCCCACCGGGACGTCGGGCCCTGCCTAGCGGGGAGTTTAAAGTTTAGGATGGGCGGGTCGGGCGTTGGGGCCTCCGTCGCCAAGGCTTTGGAGGCCGAGGGACAATCGCCCCTACCAAGCTTAGGGCTCGAATGTTCAACATGGCGGCCGTAAAGGCCGCCCTACATGGGCTTGAAATTACAGTTTTGAGATTTGGATTCGGACGCAGGGGCCTGCGTCCCTACAGAACGTTCAGGATTCTGTAGGGCCCCAGGCCCTGGGGCCAGATTGAGATTTTTCGGGCCGTTGGGACAACGGCCCCTACCGGGCCGAAAACATAGAGTTGTTCGGCGATCCATCGGGCGATTGGGGCCTCCGTCGCCAAGGCTTTGGAGGCCGAGGGACAATCGCCCCTACCAAGTTGGATATGTGAAACTTACCTGGCCGAATAGCTAGTTTGAATCAATCTGATGCAGCGATAAGATAAATCATGTCTTTGGAAACCCCGCTTCCGGAAGCGCCTCCCGATAAACCGGCGAAGAAAGCGGCATCGGCGGCCAAAACCGGAACCTACCGGTTTCTTGGAAAAAACCGGAGCATTCTGGCGATCTGCCTGATTTTGGCGGCTTCGATTCACGTTCTGGGGCTACTAGGGTTTGGGACCTACACGCTGTTTAAGGGTTCCGTTCCGCGGATGCCTTTCACCAGCGAGGGTGGGGTGCCGGTGGAGGATGTGGGGTTGGAGGCTCCACCTCAGGAAGAGGCTCCCGAAATGATGGATGAGCCGACGATGGACTCCGAAGCGGCGGCCATGCCCACGGAGACTTCCTCAGATGACGAAATCCTGGCCACCGCCGGGCTGACTTCCGCCCTGCCGATCGCCTCCGCTCCCCCGGTGATCGCTCCGCCATCCGCGGCCGCGGCCGCCACGGGAGCCGAGAAGATGATGTCCAAGCCGATGGCACGGCCGGGAGCCAAGGCCTCGGCCGTCAACTTCTTCGGGGTCAAAGGGGAGGGGACCAACGTCTACTTCGTGGTGGATGTCTCTGACAGCATGGTGGAGTCCGACAAGGGGGGAATCGAGGGATACAAAAATCTCAAGGAGAAGCTGGGGCAGATGATCCAAAGCCTGGCGCCGGAGACCAACTTCAACATCGTCTTTTACGGGGATGCGGTGGATCTCTTCATGCCCACCTCGGTGTCGGCCACGCCGGAAAACAAACAGGCGGCCATGAAATTTTTGCCCCGTTACATGGCGAGCAACAGCCAGCGGGGCAACCTAACCCGAAATTACCGGCCCAAGATCAGCACCCTGCCCTCCAACGGGGGCACCAGTCGTATGGATCTGGGCTTGATCGCGGCCTTTGAGGGTCGGGCGGACACCATCTTTGTGCTGACGGATGGCAAGCCGGTGGTTCGCCGCGCCATGGATGAAAAGGA
>Ga0194129_10001987_pt1 | contig 31850 bp, 31 predicted proteins | sample TA2KigCa35mmetaG_FD_150862 | JGI IMG/M metagenome (GOLD analysis project Ga0194129, IMG submission 150862) | Freshwater microbial communities from Lake Tanganyika, Tanzania - TA2015038 Kigoma Deep Cast 35m | ecosystem: Environmental > Aquatic > Freshwater > Lake | place: Tanzania: Lake...
CAAATGAAGCAGAACTTGCTGTTTTTACTGCTCTTCAAACTAAAGTGACAGACTTTCTAAAATTTATAACTGAAGAAACTGAACCCAAATGGAATACGGCTGTAGCAACTGCTCGTACTGCTGGTGGAGAATCGGTTCAAGTAAATTTGCGCCGTAGAACTGAACAATATAGACCACGTGTTGTTCTACGTCAACAATTTCCAGTTCCACAAAATAAATATCAACGTGATAGTAGATATTTACAAACTGGGTCAGCTCGTCAAACTTCTCCAGCTCATAGGGGACGTAATTATAAAAATCATAATGGACGAGGTGGGCAAGTTTATAAACCAGTACATGCTCATCAATAAAAGTTTTATTTAATTTATCTATATAATTTATAAATAAATTCAACCATTACAAAAAACTGTATATTTTTTTATATTTTCTTTTATATGGGTGGCATACCCATTAATACTTGAGGATTTTCTGAAATGAAATTAGATGCTAAATAAACAACTACTAAAACGACACAACAGCACATAGCACATGAAATTAAAACACCGGTATTACCAAAAATACCACTGATCATATTACCAATACTTTCAAATAAACCAGCTTGATGTGCTTCTGATACTACTTTTGATTCAGAAGTCATAGTAGATTTAGCAAAACTTTTATCTGTTATTTGTACTCCCAATGATGATAAAGCATTATTTATAATAGTATTACCAATATTATCTTCTTGAATACATTCTGATACTACACTTGCGGCTTGATCTTGATTAATAGCAATGACTGCTTTCCCCCCAACATTAACTTCTTGTAAAGAAAGTTGTTGATTATTATTAGTTTGAGCAATACAATTAGAAACATTTTTACTGGAAAAATTATTTTGGACAGCATTTTTAACTACATTTTCAATATCTTTATGATTTTGCGTTACACTTTTATAATTACTTAGTGCTTTTACATTAGTATTTGTTTGAACATTTCCAATAGCACCATAACTAGAACTAGCTGAATTTTTAGCATTTTGGTCTAATTTAGATAATGCTTCAGTAGAAACGTCATTTGAAAGGGCATTTGTCATTTGTGCAACTATTTGTGATCCCGCTGTATTGCGAACATTATTTGCTTGAACACATGAAAAAGTTAAAGCAGCTGCTTGCTTTTGTCCAGCTGTAAAATCAAAATCACCTTTTGTAGTAAAACCCTTTATCATAATGGCTTGATTATTATTAATATCTGCGGAACAAGATTTAGCATTTGCTATTAAAGTATTAGAAATTTGACTATTAATTTGTTCTGAAAAACTTTTTACATCATCTTGATTTATAAATAATTGATTATTTTCCTGTACAATGTTGGCTTTAGAAGTGGTATTACCCATATTATATATAATACAAATATATATTATATATTTTTAATAAAATTTATTCTAATTCTTTCTTTCCAGTTGCTACTATTTTAATATTTGGAGTAAAAAATAATACAAATGGATTACTTTCATTTTCGTATAAGCATAATCTATAAAAATCTTGGCCATCTAATTTACACTTCATATTATTACATATACCAAGATATTTATATTTAAATACAGGATTACCATTTTTATCATGTAGTGGATAATTTTCAGTAAACATTTCATATATAGGTATTCTAATTAAATATTGTTCTTCTGATGATTGCTTATTGGGAATACGTATTATTTCTACTGATGAAGTTACTGTTGTATCACTTGTACCACCATCTAAACAAACCATATTTAATTGACTAAATTGACCCGCATTACTAACAGCGTGACGACTAAAAGCATTGTCTGGTCCAATAACGCGACCAATTAATTTATAAAGTTGGTTTTCTGTTTTGTAATCTGGATTTTCTAATTTTAATAAAGAAAAATCAGTATTATAATATTCTATTTCATTGAGACAATTTTCTGGTATTTTTGAACACTCTCTTTCTATTATTCGTTCTAATTCTTTTTTATTATCTGTATTTTCAAAAGCTTCAATTGCACGATGTGGGACACCTCGTTCCATTTTATTTTTTATTTTATAATGAGATTTTCCATTTATTTTAGTAGAATCTAAATATTGTTCATTATCTTTTTCTTTATATTTTTTATTTTCATGATTAAATTCTTTATTTTTATATTTTTCTCTTACTTCTCTTTCGCATGTTATTCTATATTTATAGTGACATATTTTTTTATTATCTTCTTTTTCTTGTTTAAGATTTTTAATATTATTATTATAAGTAACATTATCCATAAGAACTAAAACATTCGACAAGCATTCTTTTTCTCCAGTAATTCCGCAAGCAGATTTTGGAATAGAACATAATATATATTTTTTGCCATTGAAACTTGTAGAAAAATTTAATATTTTGTCATTGCCTAGATATTTATTAATAGTATTTAGATCTCCATTAGTAAAATTCTCATTATTAAAATATACTTTTTGGATGATTATCAAAAATATTATAGTAATTGTAATTGCTATAAACATAGATTTAATATTTAATTGCATTATTTATATAATAGTTTAATATTATAAAAATTTTAATAATTATTTTATCTTCTAAAAATTATAAATAAAATAGAAAGCAAACATAAACAACAAATTATACCAACTGAAACTAATATAGGTGTTTTATTGTCATCAAAGAATTTTTTAAATTTATCAAATGAATCTTCTTGTTGTGATTCAGGTTGTGAAGGAGTAGTAGGGCTAGTTGATGTGCCAGGAGAAGTTGATGTGCCAGGAGAAGTTGATGTGACAGGAGAAGTTGATGTGACAGGAGAAGTTGAAGCAATAGGAGAAACATTGCCATCGCCTGCTCCACTTGCACCACTAGATAATGCTTCTGATTGCATACTTAATGGAGTTCCTGTTGAACTTGTTTCACGTTGACGTTTAGCAAGTGCTTGTCCACAATTTTGTTGTACTGTAGAATTAATATTGGCGGCACCGCCCGCTTGGATACCAGATGCATTTAATATAGAAGTACATACTGTCATATCACATTGTTTACCGCGAGAACTCGGATCTACATATACACCAGTATCACCTTCTGCACAACCATTCATATAGCATATACGAGGAGCAGATGCATATGCCGGATTTGGTGGAGCGTAACAAGAACATTCTTTGGCATATAGTTTCCAATTTCCTTGGTCAAACGTTCCACCATTTAAATCAGTAAATAATTTAGCTACATTTGCACAATATACACTCATAAAATTATCACAATAAGGCTGATACTTTTTCATTTCAGAATTACATAATTCTTGTGGAACATATACTGTTTTTTCGATATAATTAAAATTATCTTCCATATTTTTATTTAAATCACTACTAGTTGAATACCCATCAGGAACAGGCAATCTTACAGTAACACCAGTAGAACCATCACCTTTGTTAGGCCCTGCTCTACCCATACAACATGCCCTTTTTATAGTGGTATCTGCTAAATATTTATTAATTTGATTAGTAATATCATCCATATTAGAAGAATATATATTAACTTGATTTGCTAATGATTCTAGTTGATTAGGATCTGTTATTACATTAGTGATTTCAGAATAAACTAATGGGTCCATTATTATATAATATAACTATATAAAAATATTATCTAATTTCAAAACTACCATCTAGTTTTTCTTGGTTCTTTAAAGATTCAGTAAACGTATATTTTCTATTTTCATTAGATATTTGAGGATTTTCTTCAGCCCATCTAGCCCATTGAGCAATCATTGTCGGCCATAATCCAATTTCAAAAGTAGTTCCTACATCAGTAAGACCAATTAAATGTATCACTCCATTATTTATAAATTTTCGTTTAATTCTTAATCTTTCATCAGCTTCTAAATATCTAGAAATTTCTTCTAGATTTTTAGTAAATGGGTTAATAATATGAAAAGCAATGATATCATTCATTTTATATTTCAAAGTAAATCTTTTGCCAAAATACATTACACGATTAAACATTGTATCTTTTAATTCTTCTGCAGTAAATATTCTGGGTTGATATTCTCCGATAAAATGGTGATAATTTAATATATCACGTATAATATTTTTTAAATTGTTATAAGAATTTTGATGTAATAATATTAGTTTTTGCCAATCTATGTCTGGATGTTTAAAAGCTTCACATTGCGCATCTCCCATATTATCAAATTCCAATATATAATAATTTCGCAAATGTTCATCTGTCCAATTGCCAGCCATTAACTCATAACTAGTATGATATGGTATAGTCGGAGTAATCAATACTTGATATCTAAAATTATATTCTCTAATTCGGTTCATTATATTATTGCTATATAAAAAAATGAAAATTTTATTTTCAACACAGTATATATAAATATTAAAATTTGAAGACTAGCACCAAATAGATATATTAAATATAATATGCGCGATGAACTAGTTTATACTTTAGAAAAACATACGACAGTATTATATGAATTACCTCGACAATATTATTTTTGTGGTATTTCTATATATACTAATGAATTAACTAAATATGAAATGAAATATAAAGTAGAAGACCAAATAAATGAAATTAAATTATCACGACTTACAATATGGTATAATAGAGTAACTGAATTATTAAATAAATGCAATATAAAATTACATAAGATTAATTTTATATTCAGAGATAATTTTGTTGAAATTCCGGAAGATTCTAAAATTTTTATTTCATATTATCCAAATCGCGAAACTGATAAATTTGAAGAAAAAATAGGAAAGCTAAAATATAAAGATTATAATCAATTATGTGAATTTATTAGATCTGTATTTAATTTTTATCGTATTTGTGAAATATATACTATTAAAAATAATTATAAACTTGCTTCAGAAAAAAATATCGATAAAATAATAAATAATAAAATACTAAAAAATCTTAATTTGCGAATTAAAATAGCAGATGAAAGTAATAATTATTATAATGTATATACCAACAAAGGTATTGTAAAAAATATTGATATAGAATATCCAAAAAATAATTCTATATTATCATTTATTAAAAATATTTTTATAAATTTTGATGATCTCGTTCATAGGTAATATTAGTTAAATCTAAATCACCATTATTGAGAGTATTTATATTTTTTAATTTCTTTTGGGTTTTATTAGCAATCTTTTCTTCTATTGTATTGGCAACATAAATAATTCTTTGTAAAGATTTGCTCTTTCCACCTGCTCTATGGATTCTACCCAATGCTTGTTGTAAATCAATAGAAGACCAAGTGGGACTAATTAAAGAAACTCGCGGATGACCACCATATTGATCATGTAGAGAAATACCGACACCACCAGCTTTTATATTACATATTATTATTTTTGCTTTATTTTCCATAAAATTATTTATATTGGTTTCTCTTTCTTGTTGTGTTTGTTCGCCATATATTACACAATTAGTATGTAGTTCTTTAGAAAGTGTTTTAAGAGTTTTAGTAAAATTGACAAAAATTACTATTGAGTACTTATTTTCTAAAAAATCATTTGCTAATTGTATAAACAAAGGTATTTTGAGTAATTCTATTTTTTGATGCGATCGCAATAGTTTTACTAGAATATTGCCTTTATCTTTTTTGGTTGTATCTTTTAAATTTTCGAGTTCTTCTTGAATTTTAGAATATTCATTTTCTATCTCAAGTTCACGCTTCTTGCCCATATTATATGGAGTGGCCGTTATTTGTGTTTCCGGAAATAATTTACCCAGTGCATCAATTCGCATACGCGAACCTCGATCTGGAAATAACATATTGTGTATTCTCCATAGTGGTTTCGAATCGCGCATAATCCAATTATACATTATGTACTGATATCTGTAATAATTAATTTTATTTTTTTTAACTTGTTCTGGTTCTATAAAATTTAAAATATAAAAAAATAACTTAAAATTATCGGGATTGTCACATAAAGTCGCACTTAATATTAACATATATGTTTCTAGATTTTTGGCGCTATATAGTAATTTTCCATTTTGTGTATTTAAGTCAGAACACCGATGAACTTCGTCAAAAATAAAAATTATTTTCGCTTTATTTTCTTCTGTAAAATGCCATTCAAAATCAATATCGTTTTCTTTCTTATTATTTTTTTTATTATTTTCTGATTCAATTACATTTATAAAAGGACATTTTACGCGTTCACCGTTTTTATAATATTTACCATTTTTTATAGTTTCATAATTTACTATAATATATGATTTCAATTTAAAAAATTCACATACTTTTTTCCATGAACTGATAACACTTTTAGGACATATTATGAATGGCTCGAGATTTAAGTATTTACATAAAGCAATTGCACAGTAAGTTTTACCAGTTCCTGTATCACTCGCATCTATTGCAGTTTTATTTTTTTGTATTACTGTTATTAAGCTCCTAGTATGATTTCGCTGATATACTAATAATTTATCTTCTATATATTTTGATAATATGACCGACATATATTAAAAATTAGATAAAATAAAATTATCTAAAAATATTCGTAAAATATAAGTAATCAATAGTTATTAGTTAATTTAAAAGCATTGTATTTATATAATAATAAAATAACTAGTATATCAAAATATGTTGCACCATTAATTAATTTCAATAAATTATTTTTATAACCAATAATTATAATTAATTTAATGAAAAAATTAAATATAAATAAAGAGTTAGAATTTATAAATGGTATTGACTATTTAAAAAAAAAATATGGAGAAAAATATATTATGAATTGGTATTGGAAACCTCAATTTTATAAAAATGGTTTACCAATTATCAATAAAATGGGGGGGGAGATTCTTTTTTTAAAGATATTAAAAAAATCCACAAATTATTGGAAAATCCTAGAGAACATAGTAAAAAAGAAAAAGATGAATACAATAAAGAAATAGATAATATAATACAAAAATTAAAATTTAAATTTAATAAAAATATAACTGAAGAAGAGTTAGAAATACAAAGAGCATCAATTTATAGATATTATGTGGTTGGAGCATTAAATAATATAAGTTTATCTGTTTCACCAAAGAAAAAAAAAGAATGGAAAATAAATTTTGAATTATTTGGTGCATTTTATAATACAAATAGTAATTATTGTGGATTGTATAGTGATATTGAAAAAAGTTGTTGTGATTTTTATACTTTTAAATTAAAAAAAAATATGAATATTTTAATAAATCCACCATATACTGAAAAATGGATACAAATTTCTTGTAAAATCATAAATAATATAATGATTAAGAAAAAACAAACAAAAATATATTTAGTTGTTCCTATATGGAATAATTCAGATAGAGAAAAATTAGGACTGAAATTATACAGAGATTTACCTGAAATTGATGAATTAAAAAATTCACCATATCTGAAAACACATAAAATAGAAAATTTACAATTTTATAATGGTATACAAAAAAAAGATATTTTTCTTAAAGATAAAGTTCACATCTTTATTTTTGAAAATTAAATTTTTAACTCATTACACCTTTAATAAAAAGGGGTTAGATACTTTTATATTTAAAACTACTATATGAAAAGCCTTATAATTTTGCTTTGAGAGCTTGGGAATTTAAGTAGGAGTTAATGGGAAATATGTAAACCATATTATAACTAATATTATAAACTAACAAAACTTCAAATAGTTTTAGCTGTCCCATTTTTCAGTGAAAAAGGTGTAATAATAAAATAATTAGTATACCAAAATATGTTGCACCATTAATTAATTTTTCACAAATCAATTAAAGGTTTATGTTATAGTGACAATTATAATCAATTGGTTGTTAATTCTTAATCTTTATATAAACATAAATATTTATATAACTAATACCTATATTATTATTTTAACATGTCGGTTTTTCTTTAATCTAGCTAGAAAAAGAAAAAATTATTGAGTCGATATATAAATTATGTATAATGTTTGCATCTATATTATAATTTCTTAATTTAAGATTTTTTTTCTTTAATATATATATTTTCAATTATTTTATCTAGTTTTTTTTCCTTAATATATATATTTTCAATTATTTTATCTAGTTTTTTTTCTATTTCATTATATTTTTTATACAAAACACTTAAACTCGGTTCAAATTTTACTAAAAATTTATATTTTTCGTCTTCTGTTAATTTATTTATATTTATAATTTTTATTGAAATATATTGACAAACAACATCATAATAAACATCTCTGTATTTTCCAAAAAATTTTAATAGTAAATAAGCCATTTCATTAGATTTATTACAATTGAATAAAGAAATTAAACGGCCATGATCTATATTTAGTTTTTCAATTATTAAAAATATATTATTTGTGTCGACACATATAAAATTATTATTTATGCCATGAGATGCCAATATATTGAAGTATCTAACCATATATTTCAAAATATGTGTTATCATTAGTTCTTTTTTATGTATCAACATATAATTAAAAATTGTCGTATATTTATGTAGTTCGGTAATACAAGAAATATTTAATAATATTTGTTGATATTTTTCGATATTTTTTTCAATGTCATTGGTTTCACTTAAAACTTTTATAAAAATTTTATTTATAAATATGTGATGCATGTCATGTTCTGAAAAAATATATATGCGAGGAATTGGAATTATATCATATTCAATTATTTTTTTATTTTTTAACAATTCGGGAATATCGTCAAAACTTTGAAACTGATCGATAGAAATTCCAAAAGATATTTGTTCTATTTCGCGTTTAATTAGTTGGTGAACTTCTTCACAATCTATTTTTTCATTTAACCAATTCCATCTTTGATTATTGTCTGTAAATTGGGGAATTATTAAATGTTCTTTTTCTATAATTTCATTCGATGATATTTTTTGATACTTATTTTTACAATTTTTTAAATTAAAAATTTTCGACAACATTATTAAACTATTATTTTCTAAATTTTAAATTGTTGTTTTTTTTGAATAAGTTTATAAAAAATAAATAATATTAAATAATTAGATAATTGCTAGAATCAGTATCAATATTTGTATATATTAAACTAGTATTTAATTTATCTGCATTGTTTACATTTATATCATGACCGTAATTTCTTAATTTAAGATTTTTTTCATTATTAATTGGATTGCCCGAACTATTTTTAAAGTGAAAATCGTGCGAATTTTTTTGAATATGTTCAGATGGACGATATTGAAAAATTGCAGGACGTTTCTTTTCAAGATTTTCTTTTATTCTATCACTATATAGTTTTTTTGCGGTAATTGTGGCACCAATGCAATCTACGATGAAGTCATTAAATATTCCACCATTAAATATATTTTTTTTATTTTTATCTAAATAAAAGTTTCTACATTGAATAGCTTGTGATATTAAGCTCATACATATATCTTTATGTTTTGAATCATCATTTGTGCGATAATAAGTATATGAAATTAATAAATTTAATAGTAATAAATTAAAAGAAGCAAGATTAATTTTTCCTTCTAAAGGTTTTGATTTATTTTTTTCAAAATGGATTGCTTTTACTTCATTATAGGGAAGACATTTATGATTATTTCCATATATTATACATATTAATTTTTTTTTGTAATAAATTCGTGTACTAAAATCAGTAAATTGAAAAAATGGATAATGTTCTATATAACTAAGTTTATCTTGATAAAAATTTGTCAATAAATTAATTAATTCTAGAGTATCTTTTTGATAATTTCCAGAATATAATTCAAAATAATTAATATCAGTTTGTTTAAATTGTTTATTACCTGATTCTTGTAAAAAGTAATTAAAAGCATATATACCTGATATTATGATAGATTTATTATTAGTAGCAAATTGTAATATTTTATAACAAATATTTATAAACTCTTCTCGATTTTCATTAAAATTAATATCAAGATTTTTTTCTAATTTTGCAAAAGGATAATATTTTTGCAATAAATAAAATCTTTTGAATCTTTTATCAAGTTTTTGTTCCCATGACGTTAATGGATCAGTAAAAACACGAAATAAGTCTATAAATAAAAAATTAGGATGTGTATAAACTGCTCCATCTATTTCTATAAATGGAATTTTATTATATATATTTCGTGGAACATATGATATATCGCATGTTTCTACTTCATCTACAAAAATTTTATAAGTTTCTTCATGTTGAGCTTCACGACCTACAACATCTTTGTAACCCATTTCATAGAACATATTACAAATTTCAAATAAATCAGTTAGTGGATCTGGTGAATAGAAATCAATATCAGGAACATCCAACTTTCCCAAAAATTCGTCTTTTTTATTTTTTAATCCTATTATTTTATTTTGTGCATAGCTTCCATAGATTTTTCTCTTTTTTTTTTTTACAAAATCTATTAATTTATTGACAATTTCCATTTTTAAATCTCCCCGTGGTTCAATTAAGTCCCATGTCATTTCTTTTACTTTTTCTTGTATTTCTCCTATATGTTGATTAAATAATTCTAAATCTCTTTCACGAATTATATTCATTATATTTAATACATGTCAAAAAAGATAAAATTTTAAATTATTTGATTATATAAAAATAATTATTCTAAAAGTATTTATATATGGTAATATTATTATGTATGAATTATTAAACAATATATTATCAAAAGATATAACTCAAACTATATTATTATTTGTAATGACTATGTTTGGAGGAAATACTATTAGACCCATTCCAGAAATATTAGACTATCATTTTCAAAATACTTTTTTATTTAAATATGTAGTCTTAATATTTGTAGGATTTCGAACATTACACCCATTAAATAATAAAAAAATGATACTTATAATAACACTTCCTTTAGTTTTATTATGTATAATAAATATATTACGAAAAATTAAACTTACTGAAGACCAAAAAAAGAAAATAAGAAGAAATTAATATTTTAGTTTTTTTTTATATCAATAATCTTTGCTTTTTCTAATGTTTTTATATTTTTTTTCTTTTTTTTATTGGTAATTTTTTTAGCTGCCCATTCCTTTGCTAATTTGTTTTTACGTGCTTTTTCTTTTATATCTTTTGCCAAATTTAATGTAGAATCAAAACCTATTCCAGTCCATGTTTTTGTTATAATATTATATTTTGCACAATATTTAGAATTTATAACTGTAGTTAAAAAACCACCAATTTTTGTAAAAGAACCAACAATATATATATTATTAGAATTGTCTTGTGTCATTCCCGTAACAGTACCATTTGGAAAACATAAATCGTCTAATAAAGAAACAGAACCAGAATTTATATCATATTTTACTAAGTTTTTAAGTTCCACATTGTTATTTGCAATAAAATTTCCTGCAATATATAAATATTGTTCATTATTTATTATTTTATTTATTATTTTATTTATTATTTTATTTATAGTAGCCCTCATATTATATTGTATAGTTTTATATAATTTTATATAAAAATGAATTATATATCAACTACACAATTTTTGGCATTTTAAAAGAGGTTCGCCAGACTGGCTTTCATATCAGACATTGAATATATACTTTTTAAATATATATTACGGGACCCATTATAATCACGATTTATTTTATAATTACAACCTTTACATGTTTTTTCTCTATTATTATATTCGGATGATAATATGCCATATAATGTAAATAAATATTTAAGAGAAAGAAGTATAACAAAAAAAGAAAAAATAAAAATTTGTTATTGTCGTGTATCAAGTAATAAACAGAAAGAAGATTTGGAAAGACAAAAAAATTATATGAAAGATAAATTTCCAACATATCAAATAATAGAAGATATAGGATCTGGATTAAATTATAATAGAAAAGGATTGCAAGAAATATTAGAGAAAGCGATAAATGGAGAAATAGAAGAATTGGTAATAGCATATAAAGATAGATTAACACGATTTGGATATGAAATAATAGAATGGATAATAAAAAAATATTCAAATGGAAAAATAACAATAATAAATAAAAATGAAGAAGATACACCAATAGAAGAATTAACAAAAGACATAGTGTCAATAATGAATGTATATGTAGCAAAAGTAAATGGATTAAGAAAATATAAATCTAAAATAAAAGAGACAATAAAAGGAAAATAAGTTAATTCATAATTATATATTTTTATATAAAATTATAATTTAGGTATACCGACCAATTAAAAATCAGATTAGCCATATTATATTATTACAACTATAAAAAAATATTTTAATTATATACAATAATATATAATAATATAAATTAGTTTATTTTTTATTTTTAATAATTTTTTCCAATTGCTTTATTGAAAAAAATACGCAAAATTATTAAAAATATAAATTAGCTTAATTTTTATTTTTAAAAGTTTTTCTAATTGCTTTATTGAAAAAAGCACGCAAAATTATTACTAATAATCATGATTTTTGGTCATCCAACCACCTCCACCATTAGATACATATTCGTTAAATATATGATCAGATTTAATATAATTAGTTTTACTTAATGAAACCTGATTAAATTGTACTTTAGGGGCACTATACAAAAGTGGATTTTGTATTGATTCTTTAGCATTAGTAGTATTAGTAGTATTAGTAGTATTACTAGAATTAGTAGTATTAGTAGTATTAGTAGTATTACTAGCATTAGCAGTATTAGTAGTATTAGTAGTATTACTAGCATTAGCAGTATTAGTAATTGTTGGCGGAATACCAGATGTATATACTGGAAGTGGTTGTATTTTAGGTATACTAAACGACAGTGGATTTTGAATGAGTTCTTTAGTATTAGTAGTATTAATAGTATTAGTAGTATTAGTCATTGTTGGTGGAATGCCACATGTAATTGGATTTTGTGGAGTTTTCGTAATTATTGATGAAATACCATATGTATATACTTGAAATGGTAGTGCTTTACAAATACCATTTAAAATACTGTATAAAAATTCTTTGAATTGAGACGTATTATTAACATTAGTTGATACTTCTTTTTTAGGAGAAAAATTAGAAGCGGACATTTTATTATTAATTGTATTAGTATTTGATTAGTTAAATTTTATTAAATTTATATAAATTATATAAATTTCAATTTTTTATACTATTATATACTGATTTTAATGACAAAAATACTCAAGATTTATCCATTACAGAAATATATAAATTATTATTATGTTATAGCGACAATTATAACTGATTAGTTTTCAATTCTTATTATATAAGCATAAATGTTTTTATAACAAAAGACCTATATTAAAGGAGCAAATCATAATAGAATTTATAACTATTCATTAAGTGTTTTTATAAAAAAATGGCATTTTAAATCTTCAAGAGTATAAATATGCAAAAGTATAAAAAAATTGAATAAAATAGTTAATAATATAGTATTATCAAAAAACTTAATAATTCATTTAATAATATGGATATTCAATTATATTCTCGTCAATTATATACTTTTGGTAAGGAAGCAATGGAAAAGATTACTAAATCAATAGTTACTATTATAGGGTTAGATGGGTTAGGTACAGAAGTAGCAAAATGTCTAGTTTTAGGAGGAATTCATAAATTATATATTTGTGATGAAAGTGTTATTACTATGAAAGATTTAGCCAGTTGTTATTACTATTCAAAAGAAGACATACTCAAAATTAAATCAGCTGTCATTCTTAATAAACTAAAAGAATTAAATCCATATGTAGAAATCCAGCGAATAAATAATATTGCTACACATGCTGTTGATTCTGAAATATTTGTATTTTGTAATTATAATTTTTATGACTTGCTAACAGTAAGCAATATAATCCATAGTAATAATAAAAAAATTATTACTTGTTCAACAGAAGGATTATTTGGTCAAATATTTTGTGATTTTAATACTGGCTTTCTAGTGACTGATTTGGATGGCGAAGAATTAAAAACTGGAAAAATTATTAATTTAACAAGAGAACTAGATAGTGTTATGTTAGAAAGTGCAAATGAACATAATTTGTGTCGTTATGATACTATCAAGATTAAATATAAATTACATGAGTTTACTACTAAGATTAATAAAATAATTAATTCTAAAAAATTTACTGTTACATGTAATGATTTTTATGATTTAATAGAAAATCATTCTGATATATATTTTGAACAAATCAAAGATAATATTATTATTAATTTTAAATCTCTTATTGAATCATTAGAAGATTTTGACAAAGTGAATTCATTTGATGCATTTAATCCAGACTATGCTAAATTATGTCATCGTATGTTTTTGTATAAAAATTACAATAAAAAATATACTTTTACTGAACAAGAACAAATAAAACTAGAAAAGTATTTAAAAACTGGATTAGGTAATTTTTGTCCAATGCAATCTATTATTGGGGCTATTACAGCACAAGAAACCATGAAAGCAATTACAGGTAAATATACACCAATACAACAATGGCTTTATTTTGATGAACTTGATTTAATAGATTTAGAAGATCTCAAAGATCTAGAACATATTGATACTACATCGCGATATATTGGACAAGAAATTATATTTGGACCAACATTACAAAAAAAACTTAATGATTCTAAAATATTTATAGTAGGTTCTGGTGCAATTGGATGCGAACATTTAAAAAACTTTGGTATGATGGGAGTTGGTGATATTACTATTACTGATATGGATACTATTGAAAAGTCTAACTTGAATAGACAATTTTTATTTAGAAACACAGATATTAATAATTATAAATCTATGACAGCATCTCGTGAAATTATAAAAATGAATCCTGAAATTAAAGTAACTGCATATAAATTAAAAGTAGGACCAGAAACAGAAGCTATATTTAATGATAAATTTTTTAAAGAATTAACATGTATTGCAAATGCTTTAGACAATATTAGTGCTCGTATTTTTGTAGATTCTCTATGTGTTAAATATCAGAAGCCATTGCTTGAATCTGGTACTTTGGGAACAAAAGGAAATATACAGACGATTATACCTCATTTAACAGAAACATATGGTAGTCAGACTGATCCAGTTGAAAAAACTATTCCATTTTGTACTCTTAAAAACTTTCCATATCAAATTGAACATACTATACAATACGCACGAGACTATTTTGAAGGAATTTTTGTAAATTTACCCAATAAAGTAAATCAATATATGGACAAAAAACTAGAATTTTTAAATAGTTTTACTTTGATTGAATTAGACGATTTTTATCATGAGTATTCTAATTTAATTACTAATATGCCGAAAGAATTCAAAGATTGTATTAATTATGCCCATACACTTTGGTATAAATTATTTAATTTCCAAATTAGAGATTTGATTAAGAAATTTCCAGAAGATGAATTAGACGACATAACTTTAGGGAATAAATTTTGGTCTGGAACAAAGAGTTTCCCACAATATCGCAACATTGATTTGGAAAATAATGAAGATTATAATTTTATAAAATCGTTTGCCATATTATTTGCCAATATGTTTAATATAGCTATTCCTGAAACCATTATCATTGAACCGTTTACTATTATTCCATCATATAATACACAAACTATTAATATTGGCAAATCAGAAGATGAACAGAAGAAACTTAATGAAGAAAGACTATTATCTCTGAATCGTGAAAAAATTATAGAAGAATTTGTTAAATTGCCAATTCTAACTAACAAAATGATTGTTAATGAATTTGAAAAAGATAATGATGATAATCATCATATTAATTTTATACACAGTTTTTCTAATTTGAGAGCAGAAAATTATAAGATTAAAACTATTGAAAAGTTAGAAACTAAAAGAATAGCCGGAAAGATTATTCCAGCTATTGCAACTACTACGTCTTTAGTATCTGGATTAGTAGCAATAGAATTTATTAAAATTCTTAAAAATAAAACTGATATTAGCAATTATAAAAATTATTTTTTAAATTTAGCACTTTCTCTGTTTACTTATAGTGAACCAGGTAGTGTAACTGTAAATTATATAGGAGATAAATTTAAATTTACTGTATGGGATTCTTTTAATTTTAAAGATATATATTTAAAAGAATTATTAGAATTCTTTCAAATTAATTATAAAATAGAAATTACAATGGTTGTATGTGGACAAAAGATGTTATATTCTCCTTTTATGGATAAAACTAAAGCAAAAGAAAGAAAGAATACTAAAATAAGTGATATTTATACTCAATTATTTGAAACTCTTAATACTAACATCATTGAATTAAATATTTCAGGTGAATTAATAGAATCACCAGATGAAGAACTAGAATTACCAATTTGCAAGATTTGTTTATAAACTATTATATTTATTTTTTATATGCATATTAGTTATCCATTCGTCATTATGTATCCATTTACGGCAATTATTTTCTAGATGATCTGGACCAAATACTGTTCCCTTTGTACAATATCCAGTATTTGAACCGGTCATACAAAATCCGCAATTAAAACAATCCATACATTGACCAAACGATTTCTTACTGCAATTGATACCCCATTTTCCATGATTTCTATTAAAATTTTCTTTTGTATTATTATAATAGCAATATATTAATGCACACAATAAAACTAATAATATAATTCTTATCATTATATTATTATAATTTAAAATTATTTTTCATTAAAATTTAGGTATTAGTTTACCATCTACTGTATAACCCATCATTTCGCCTCTCATAAAGTTTCTGGTTTCAGGATATAAATAATCATTGCAGCCTTCTAATAATCCAAGAGCAGACGGGGTATTGATAAATACGCTATTACGATCTTCTATAGAAAAACCTTCTATAGTAGAAGTAGGTTTGCCAGAAAATGGAATGTTTGAATTCGCAGCAACTGGACATTTTGGCACAGACTGTGTGTCATTTGAAACAAACCGTCCATGAGTTATTGTGCCACCAATATGACGAACTGGTGCAGGCATACTTTTTGGAACTACATCCGTTGGAGTATTTTTGACTGCGACTATTTCGTGTTCTTGCCTATTTTCTTGTAATTTTTGAACTACTTCTTGGTTGATTATTTTTTTAACTTTTTTGCCAAAAATAAATTTTTCATGAAGAACTATATTATTTTGAAGAATCATAAGAGCAGCAATAGCGAATATTGTCAAGAGAGCTAGAATATAACACAAATCTTTATTCATTAATATATTATAAATTTATAAAAAAATAGTTATTTTAATTTTTTTAATTCAAGATATTTATTGCGACATTTTAGATATTCTTTATAGTATTTATATTTTGGATTTTTACTATATTGGAAAAACCCACCAGATTGATTTTGTGATTGTTGACTTTTTAATTTGTTTAATAAAATATCTTTTACTTTTGGAAATTTTGCGAATATAGTCATTATAAAACTATGCGGTTCTCTTTTATCTGAGTCCAAAGTAGAATAATCCGTGCAAAATTTTTGTTGATCTGTTATAATGGCATCAGTAATGCAATATCTAATAGTAGGATACGATTTTATACCATGTGCTTGTATTATAGGGACGTCTTCTTTTTTTGTTTCATCATAATGGTTCATAATAACAGATAACTCGTTATTGCTACATTCTTTGGTATTCTCAATTAAATCTTTCAGCATATTCCAATAAGGAGTAAATTCTTTACAATAATTGCACCATTTTGCACCATAAAAGTTTATTGTAATAACTGTCATTATATATAATTATATTGGAATATTTTTATTTATTATATAAATATATTATATAATGGACAATAGTAAAATAAATTCACAATACAATCACTATATATATAAAAGAAAAAATTTAAAAATACTTATTATTGACGATGACTATGATGTTTCATTAATGCTTGAAGAATATTTAAAATATAGAGGTCATCAGGTAGATATAGTAAATGAAGGAAGTCGCGGAATAACAAAAAATTTATTAAATACATATGATATTATTTTTATTGATTATCATTTAGATAATGATTTAGCACCATCAATAAATAAAAATAATATAAAAAAAAATAATATATTAACAGGAGCACAAGTAAGTGAATTTATAAATTCTGACAATAATAAATCTATTATATTTGGATATACAGGCGATAACACTAAAATGGCTATTAACAAATTTAAAAATTCTGGTGCAGATGGAATAATATTTAAACCAATTGAACCTGAAATATTTGATAAATTAATGTTTAATATAGAGTCATCAAGAGACTTTGATAAGAATTTATTTAACAAAGCTTTTAAATCATTAAAAACAAATATAATAATATTTTAGCATAAATAACTGTTCAATATAGATAAAATATTTTGTTCATCATATGGTTTTATAATTATTTTATCAAAATATTTATATTTATCAGAATCAACATTATTTTGATTTTCGGATTTTGCCATAATATTTCCAGTAGTTGCTATTATTGGAATATCATATTTTTCTTTTATTGTTCTTGCAATCGTACATCCGTCTATATTATTCATATTAATATCCGTAAAAATTAAATTATAATTACAACTATCACATATTTGTATTGCTGATAATCCATCTTGAACTATATCTATTTTTAGTTTTAGATTATATTCTTTTATAAATATTTCCAATAGCATTTTAAACATTATTAAATTAGAATAATCATCATCTATTATTAATATATTTCCTTCAATACCATTAATATGTTCTTTATTTTTTATAGTATTAATACTAGTTCCTAATTTTATTGGATGAAAAAATATAAATGTTGATCCTTTTGTATATTCTGATTTAAAAGTAATATTTCCTTCTAATAATAAAGCAATTTTTTGACTTAAAAATAAACCAAATCCATTACTTTTTACATCAAATTTATAAGAATTAGTAGTTTTTCCATTTTCTTTAAAAATATTACAATATTGGTCTTTATGTATACCTAATCCAAAATCTATTATTTCAAAATTGACTCCATGATTACGTTTATCATATAATATATTTATATTTATTTTGCTATTATTATGTGAGTATTTTATCGCATTAGATAATAAATTAGCCAATATTTGGTTAATTCGAGTTAAATCTGTAAAAATAGTTTTTGGACAATTATTATACGATATATCTAAAATAATATTTTTTTCTTGTAATAATATAGTAAAAGTATTTATTAAATTATCTATTATATCTACAATAATATAATTATCAATAATTAATTCAATATCACCATATTCTATTTTTGATAAATCCAATACATCATTAATTATTCGTTTCATTTCATTAGAAGATTTGTTAATAGTAGAAATATATAGATTCGTTTTTGAATCATCAGTTGTTATATTTTTAGATAATAAATAAGTAGCCATTGATAATGACTGTAATGGATTACGTAATTCATGAGATAGAAAAGCTATAAAATTATTTTGATTTTTTGATTCAAAAATAAACTTTTGGGTATTATTATTTATAAAAAATATATGTTTAATTAAATCATTTTCAATTATAGAATTTATAGTAAGTTCATAATTTTGTATTTTATCATTTAGTTCTAATTCTAGATTTATTATTTTATTTTTAAAAAGTTTATTTTCATGTAATGAACTTTCTAAAAAATCAAATTGTGGGATAATTATATTTATTTTTTTATTTATAAAACTATTAGTATAAATATCATTAGTGATAGTTTTTATAAAATTAATTCCAAGAATATTATGATAATTAATAGTGCATGATTTTGATATTATAATTATCCCTTTATTTATACTATTTAAAATTTCATTAGTTAATAGATTAGAAAAAATACAACTGGTATCTTCTATTTTTTCCATTGATTTATTTATAATTATATTATATACTATAAATAAGTATAAATAAACTTTAGTAATTTGCTCTTCAAATTAAAATAATTTTTATAACGTACTAAATTTACATTAGAAACCAATATATCAATAATATCCTTTTTTAATTATTATTATATTTTTATAAGATTTTTGCAATTTATATAATATTTTATCTGTTACTAGATAAGCTTTTATCTGTCACTAGATAAGCTTTTATATAAATAAATTAATATTATAACATATATCTTTAGCCATTATAGCGTATAATAATAAATTGTATAATAATTTTATATAGTGAAATCAAATTTTACACCTTTGAAGATTTAAAATGCCTATTATACTAAACAATAAAATATTCAAAGTTTATCCATTACAGGAATATGTAAATTATGATTATGTTATAGCGACAACTATAACTGATTAGTTTTTCAATCCTTATTATTATATAAGCATAAATGTTTTTATAACAGAATACTTATATTAAGGGAGTAAATCATAATAGAACTTATAACTATTCATTACTAATAATTATACAAAAATTATTCTTTAAGTGATTTTATAAAAAACGGCATTTTAAATCTTCAAGGGTGTAAATTGTGTTTGGATGTATATATTAATTTTTCATTAATTTATTTGTAATTATATTATATACTATAAATGAACATAATTAAACTTTTAATTTTATTTCTAATATTAGGTACAATTTATATTGTTTATTTAATATTAACATGTCCAGAACAATATGAAAATTTTGCAAATAATGGTCTTAATCAAATAGAAAATAATAAGAATCCATATAAAAATACTTCCAAAGGGTTACGATTAGAAACTAAATTTAATCGTCCTTATGCTGAAGACACCCCTTATAATAAATATTTTGACGATTTAAGAAAATATAAACCATTGTCTATTACATATGAAGATCCATTATATAGCGATGTGCAAACTCATGAAAATGAAATTGAACCTGGTGGAAGATCGGGCGTAGATAAATGTATAGAAACATGCAATGGACATTGTGTCGAATGGGGACAAACAGGAATTGCTCATTGTTTTCCCAATTTACAAAAACAAATTTATAAAACAACTTATCATGAAATTTTAAGAGATAAATCACACAAATATGAAAATGTAGATGAAAAACCACATAAATTAGTATATGCAAATCTTAGATAAAGAAATATTAATAAAAATTATATATAATGATTATTCATCTCAAAACAGTTGAAGAACTTAATACACTAATAACCCAGTCAAAAGCCCTTGTATTAGATTTTTATGCTGATTGGTGTAAACCGTGTGTAAATCTTGGAAAATATATTGATTCTATAATGGATAGAGAAGATTTCAAAGATATAGTGTTTGCCAAATTAAATGTAGACGATACTGAATTTGAAAATACATGTCAAGAATATAAAATATCTGGACTACCGCATCTTTTATTTTATAAAAATTCCAATATTTTAGGAAAAGTAACTGGCTTCAATGAGGGGCAAATTCTTGATAATTTAATGAAAATAGCTAAATAATTTGTTTATTATTATTTAGATAAAATATAGATAGAATAAAAAAAGATGAAATTTATACATTTTGAAGTTAGTTTCAAGACAAAAAGAGAATTATAACGAATAAATTAATTCTTAAGCAAATAATTATGCCAAAATCCTCTAATAAATCTGTTCAATACTATGTATGTGTATATGGCGGTGCTATGAAGCAAGGTTATGTTCATTTTACTCAAACAACTAAAAACCCTGAAGATTTCTTTGATGATTTCCGTAAGTACTATGGTTCAAGTGTAAATGGTCGATTTGTAAAAGTTACAGATGATGAAGACTATATGGAAAAGATTCAAAATAAATTAGAAGAACATTGTCGTGATACTAAGTTTAAGGCTCTTTACGAAGTTTCTATTGATACTGCTTCTAAAACTCTTAAAGAATTAACAGGTGCTAAAAAAACTTCATTATTAAACATTAATGAAGAAGATGGCAAACAGTCAGAAGATGACAAGAAAGTCAAATCAAAGAACAAGAAATCTAAATCTGAAGATGAACCTAAAGAATCCAATAAAAAGAAGTCTAATAAAAAAGATTCTGATGATGAAGTTTCCGATAAAGGGGAAAGTGATCATGAAGATCATGAAGAAGATGATCACGAAGGAGATGATTATGAAAAAGAAGAAGATGACGAAAATGAAGAAGATGAATCTAAAAAGAAATCTAAAAGCAAAAAGAAATCTAAAGCTGCAGATACTGATTCTGATGATGAAGAAGAAAAACCCAATAAAAAAGTATCTAAAGATAAGAAAGATAAGAAAGAAACTAAAGACAAGAAAAAGTCTAAAGTTTATGATTCAGATGATGACGAAGATAAATCTTCTAAAAAAGAAAAGAAAAATTCAAAAGCTAAATCTTCTAATAAGTAATTATTTTTAATTTATTTTTTTTATGTTTAATTTATGAAAATATTAAATCATATGTTACTAAACCAGCAACGTAACCAGCTGATAATCTTACATATTGTTTATCTAAATCGCCGACATTACTTAATTTATTGAGTAGACCAGAAATTACAAATACAGAAGTAAATTTAGCAAAGTCAGATATTGCCATTACATGAGGAAGAGTCATATTATCACTAATTAATTTAGTAGTTAGATGATTACTAATGATAGAGTTATATATTAAGAACCCAACTAATAAATTTAATGTTGTTAAACCAAATTCACGTGTATATAAATTTTCACGATCACCTAAATATTTAGACACATAAAGTACAGTAGCAAATTTAATTAGATCATCAAGAGTTACTCTTAATGTTGGTTGTAAAGTAGCAGTAACATAAAGTTTAGATAGAATCGTATGATATACTGCAAAACCTATCAATGTAATAAAAATAACTTTGGTATTTCTACAATCATTTGAAAATAAATTTTCACCTGCAACAAGATAAGACATAATGAGAGCTAAACCAAATTGCATACTGTCAGCCTTAATATTAGTAACTGTGGAATGATCAAGTAAAATTGATGACATAATATATATTTACAAATATATAATAAAATTATTTAATTATTTTTTTTATTATATTTTATATATTAGTTTATTATAAAAATATGGGTGTAAAGTCTTCACGATTAGGTTTTGGTCAAGTAGCAATTGGTAGTAAAAAATGTTATGCTGATTATAAATACAAAGCAGGAGGTGATCCTATAGTTTCTTATATTCACAAAAAACCAGATGTTCCTGACACTGATGAATTGGATATTTATTTATATGATTATAACAGTGGATTAAGTGGTACTAATGGCGATTTTAAAGGTGGATATGTATATTCTGAAACAGAAGAAGAAAGGCAGATTTATTTACCTCCTAAAATTAGTGTAATTTGGATTGGACCGCGAACAAGAGTAAAACTATATACTAGTGACAATTTTACAGGAAAAAGTGCTGTTATTGAAAATAATTCATATGATGATATTCATATGGCAGATTGTAATGATTTAAAAAAAGTGGATTTATTAAATAATATAAATTCAATGTATGTATCTTTAATAGGTGATATAGAAAAAGCAAAAGAAGGATTTACAGATACATTAAATGAATGTATATCTATAGAAAAAATATTATTAATTATTATTTTGATTATAATTATTTATAAAATATAATTTTTGTATATAAATATATATAAATAATATGGATTCTACTAATTTATCAACGACTACTAATACTAATTTAATTACTACTCCACTACATGTAACACCAACTACAGTAAAAGAACAAGTTGGTTACCGTTTTTTAAAAACCAAGAAGCATCACAAAAAACAACATAAATATAACGAATATAATAAATATAATGAATATAAAGAACTAGAAAAATGTAATCCAAAAATTATTAAAGAAAAAAAGAAACATGATAATATTCCGCAAAACTTAGATAGTGTAATGGTATTGTTGAAAAATGCAGGATATGATCCTGTAAAAGTATATCAAAAACATAATGAATCAAAAGACGTAATAGATACACCCAAAAGAGAATATTTTTTATCTGAAGAATCTTGTAGTACAATGTGTAATACTTACTCAAAATATATTACTGTTACTAATATAATATTATTAATAGTGCTAGTATTTTTAATTTCTAATTTAAGAGAATAGTGCGTTTTTTTTATTTAATTAATAACTATAAATATAGTGTGTAAACTATAATAAGTTTACATATTTGGGTCATAATTTAGAAATAAATATGGCTTGCACTCGTGTAGCTCAATTGGATAGAGCAACAGCCTTCTAAGCTGGAGGTTCCAGGTTCGAGTCCTGGCTCGGGTATTATTTTTACAATATTATTATAAAAAAATATAATAATATATATAATGACAACTCTACAAGAGCTATTTGTAAAAGGCTTTGAATTAGGTCAAGATATACAAAAAAGAGAACACGCTAATGAAGAAGTTAATGGACGTGCAGAATGGGGAGCTTTCGAAAAAACGATTGGTGAATTAAAAGATGAAATTTTAACTGATGATGATGCTAATGAATTAGAATATAATAGTAGTCTTGATGATATATATGATAAAATGGATAAAATTATAGATAAGTTTGGTATGGATAAATCAGAATTTTGCCCAAAATCAAATCATTTTTTTATGCAATTAAAAAATCTAGTAAAAGCTAAATCAAATTTTAAGATACAAGTCAATCGAGTAATGCAACTAGGACTTAATGCTGGCCAATTAAATATTTTTATTGAAAGGGGTACGTTATGCGATGATCGTCGTAAATTAATAGAAGAAATAATTAATAAAAATAATATGTTTAATCTTGATACATATGTTAGTAAAAAAAATCAAGAAATTATTAATAAAAAATATTTGGCAAGTATTATAACTATGGAAGGCGGTAGTGCAAATAATTATCATAAAAAATATCTAAAATATAAAGCAAAATATCTTAAATTAAAAACATATTTATAATATCTTTTAATTAAATAATATTATAATTAAGCAAAGTGTAATTCTGATACAAGAGAAGCAGATATGATAGGTCTAGATGCTACTACAACTTCATTTTCATCTAGTAATTCCACAATTAAATGAGTAGCACGTTCTTGACAACAGTCATTTCTATTGTAATATACTACTTTGGTAACATAAGTAGGTTCTTCAAGATCAATCATCCAGAATTCAGGATTAGAACCAGGTGTTGGATTGTTACCTTGGCAAGAAATATCATTATAAATATCCGGATAATTTCTTGCAGCTAGATTACCATCTGTACTACTATTTGGATTCGGAGTACGAATAGACTCATATAAGACTTCTTTACCAACTGCTATATTTTTGCCAGTATCATCAAAAACAGCTAATTGTGATACTTGAATACATGTATCAGGTTTAGCAGGATTTACTCTAACGCGGACATAGCTTGCTAAAACACCTTCATGATGTACTTGAGCATCATGATGTTTTTTATGATGTTTCTTATGGTGTTTCTTATGGTGTTTATTGTGATGTTTTTTGCTATGTTTCAGTTTTGCCGAAAATTTTTCACGCTGATAAATAACAGATACGACCAACAGTAGAACAAATACCAGTAAAACAGTTTTCCAGTTTTGTTTAGCTGAACTAATCAAAGTTTGAAAATTCATTATATATTTTTATATTAGAAAAAAAGTTGAAATTAATATTATTTGAAAAAATTTATTTATAACAATTATTAAAAAAAATATGAGTAACATTAAATATAGCTGAGTTTAACGGTGATATTGCAAAAATGTTAACATATGATGATATTGTTATAAACTATTAAAAAAAGAAATTGATAAACTGAAATAATAAAATGCTGAATTATTAAAAATAAAAACAAACATTCTATAGCTAAAATCAGAAAATAAATTAAAAACCTTCATGTTGAAAGAAATAATTCAAAGAGTAACAAAAAAAAATATAAACAAATTGTTTTAGCCTTCATAACTAGACTCGAAATCTTTAAAAAACTTTATTAATATTGGTTAAGGTGTAATATAATTCTATATAAAACTATATATAATCATAAAAAAATAAATATTACACCTTTTTCACTGAAAGATGGGACACTTAAAAAATAATAAAAAAGAAATAAAACATATATTATAATGTAATACATAATGGTTATTATTATTCCAGTGTGTTCCTACTGAAAAACTTAAGTCTTAAAGACAAAAATATAAGGTATTTTCATATAGTAGTTAAAAATAATAAATAAAACTTATCAACCTACTTATTTTATAAGTACGTCAAGTGATAAATAGCCTCTCAGATGTGCAATTATATTTTTTTCATTTTAAGTTGGATGGGTCCAAATTTTCAATGAAAAGGTGTAATAAAAAGTTTATTAAGCTAATTAAAATACATTAAAAATTATAAAACCAATCATAATTTGTAATAAATTACTATTTAATATAGTTGATGTAATACTGCAATAAATTGATATCAAAAAAGATAATCCAATTAGCAAAAAATATCCCCACATTATCCGATTTAGAAAAACTAGAAGCTAATCATCCTATTGTAAACAATAATCTACCCCACATTATCCTATTTAGAAAAACTAGAAGCTAATCATCCCATTGTGAACAATAATCTACCCCACATTATCCGATTTAGAAAAACTAGAAGCTAATCATCCCATTGCAAATAACGACACTTGCTGTTTTTAGAATTATTCTGGGGTTATTTAATTTAATAAATAATATATGCGTATGGTTATATAATTTTGCGTAAATAATGATACTTGTTGCTATTGATATTATTTTTTGTTCATGACATTAAACTTGGCGTATATATATTATAGTTATATAATTTAGTGTTAATAAAATTGTTTAAAGCTGAAGAAGCTGAAGAAAGCTGAAGAAATTTGAAGAAAGTTGAAGAAAAGTAAAATAATATTAACTAACGTATGATGTCGCACCTTCGTGGAGCATTGATTCGAAATTAGTTAAAATTATTATATTAAAAACTTTTATTCATATTTGTATTTTATTTATTAAATTCCTTGAGTTTTTTTGTTAATTTATTCGTAATTTTATAATTAAATAATTTAATATAATTTTAAAATAATATATTATTTTCTTCATAATATATTGGATAGAGTATACATATTACTATTATTTTCTAATATTATATTACTATCATTTTGTAATATATAAATTCCATTATTAAATTTTCTAAAGTGTTGTTGATATATATCTATATTAGTAGCTAACATATGGCTAATGTTTGGTTAAAAATATATATTATTATACAAAAAGCAAATTTTAGATAGTAAAAAAATTGAAAATTACATTAGCTGATTAAATTATTATCAATCACCAAAATCTCACAAATGGACACTTCTAGCTACGCATATTTTGTTGCTGATTTATATAAGAATGTTGAAATTACAAATAGAACATTCTATAATGAAAATGACTATTTCTCTTATTGGGGACATATTGATCTTGAAATATCTCACTTAGAAGATAAACTCAATATAGAAATTATTTTAAGATATGCATATGATTATTATGAAGCAAATGAAAATGTTAAATTAGATAGTTATCAAAAAGAAATTACACAATTAAAAATTCAAATTGCCGACTTAAGTTTAAAACTTGACAAAATGTCAAAAAAGAATAAAGAATATTATTCTAAAAAAGAACAATTAGAAAATCTTAAAAAATTATATGAAGAAATTAAAGAAGCTAATATAATAGAACAAAATAGACATAAATTAGATATTATTAAGAAAATTTATAAAATTCTTGTTGATTATAAAAGCAAAAAGACTCAAGCTATTACTCTTTATAAAGAAATAAAAAAACTAGTTATCGGAAAACGTATTGAAATTACTAAAACTAATAAACAGCAATTTGCCGATATAGATGCCCTTATACGCAAATATCGTGAAAATAAATTTTTGTCAATTGACCAAAAGAATGCTGTCAAAACAGAATTACTTAAACGAGAACAAGGAATACTTAATAAAACTAGTTTTCCACAATTAACTGTTAATATGAAAGTTAATACATCAAGTAATTTAAAATCATATGTTTCAATGGCAAAAACTACAAAAGAACCATTTTTAAGACCAGAAATAGTTAATGATAAAAAATTAACTATGCATGTAATTTCTATTAATAATGAACCAAAATTGATAAAGAAAGTATATGATAATGATAATTTTTTCGTTGATTATCATTATGTATATCCAGATGGTAGAACAGAAAAATATTATGTATTTGATTCTGTTGCTTTTAATAATTATAGGAAGAAATCATATGAACATCGAAAAAGTAATTTTTATCGAATACTTGCTAAGAATCATAACCTAGCAATTGATAATACATGGTATGAAGATGATTCAGAATTTGAATATGATGAATTATCAAATTATGATTTTAAAGATTATGAATCATCAAATTATGATTCTAAAGATTATGAATCATCAAATTATGAATCAGAAGATTATGAATCTAGTTAAAAAAGTATCAAAAATAATATTGTAAACACCTAAAAATTATAAAAATTAATTGACATTTTAAATTTATAAAAGTGGAATACTTTTTTTATATTTAGATTAATTATTATAAATACTAGTAAAACTATTTTTATTTATAAAATAATTTCAAATGTCGTTGAACCCTTATGAATGTAATTTTTTTAATAAAAAGAGTATAATATATTAAATTTTTATATTATATAAATTTTGTTTTTGCACATTGAAGATATAAAATGCAAATTTCTACTTAATGATAAAAATATAATTATATTGCAGCAATAACTACAATTAATTGATTTTTTTACACCCTTGAAGATTTAAAATGCCTATTATACTAAACAATAAAATATTCAAAGTTTATCCATTACAGGAATATGTAAATTATGATTATATTATAGCGACAACTATAACTGATTAGTTTTTTAATTCTTATTATTATATAAGCATAAATGTTTTTATAACAGAATACCTATATTAAGGGAGTAAATTATAATAGAACTTATAACTATTCATTACTAATAATTATATAAAAAATATTCTTTGAGTGATTTTATAAAAAACGGCATTTTAAATCGTCAAGGGTTTAAATCTTCAAGGGGAGTGTGAATAAAAAATTGAATTATAATTGGTTATATATAAAAATATTAATATTATAAAAATTAGTATTATGTCCTATACTAAGATTCTTGATTTTTGGTTTCCTAATACTGAATATCAATCGTTTTGGTTTGATAAATCTGTTGATAAATATATATGTGACAATTATTTAGAAATATTAAATAATATTGAAAATCCAGATAGCGAGCTTTATCAAGAATGGAACAAAAAATTATTAGGCAAACTTGCTATTATTATAGTTCTTGACCAATTTACACGTAATATATACCGTGATAGTGAATATAAATATAAAAATGACAAATCAGCGCTCAATCTTGCACTTGATATGATTAATAAAAAATTAGATATTATACTACCTCTTAATTATAGAGTATTTATATTAATGCCATTGCGTCATACTAAAAGCAGTGATATGCTTGACATAGTTGTTAGAAAAATAAAACAGTATCAAGAAGAATTTAAAAATAATAAAATCTTAGATAAGTTTGCTCTTGCTACTTATCAAAGTTATACTCCGCTTTGTGATCGAATCATAGAAAGAACTGATAAGAAAAAAATAAAACTAGATAATTATTATAATATTCTTGATTGTATATGTGAAAATTATAATTTACAATTAAATAGTAATCTTGATATGATTTTGAATATAATAGAATCTAAAGAAATTTATAAAATAATGAAAGACTATTTTATAAATATTAGCAAAGGGAAAAAGATTAATATTGGAGTTTCTCTGTCAGGTGGTGTTGATTCAATGGTAATTTTAATAATGGCTAAAATTTTAGAACATACAAATATTATAAACAAAGTATATGCTTTACATCTAGAATATGCTAATCGAGATGAAGCAAAACAAGAAACTAAATTTTTAGAATATTATTGTAACACTTATAATATTCCATTATATGTAAGAAGTATTGATTATATGAATCGTTCATCTGTAGATAGAAATTTTTATGAACAAGAAACAAAAAAAATAAGATTTTTAAGCTATAAGTATCTCATAGATAAATATAATATTAAAGGTTTTTGTTTAGGTCATCATTATGGTGATCTTGGTGAAAATGTTTTAATGAATATTTTTACTGGAAAAGATTTATTGGACCTATTTGTGATGGAAAGCGATTCTGTTATAGAGCAAGTGCGCTTATTTAGACCACTACTTAATAGACCAAAATCTGATATATATTATATTGCCAATATATGTGAGATCCCATATTTTAAAGATTCGACTCCTGATTGGTCATGCCGAGGTGTGCTAAGAAGAAAAATAATGCCATGTTTAATAGATCAATGGGGAGAAGGAGTCGTTTCTTGTTTGGCTGACATAGGCGAAAAAGCGCGAGAATGGAACAATGTAATAGAATCTTTTGTATTGAAACCAATTTTAGAAAATATTAGATATTATAAATATGGTTGCAAAATAAATCTTAATGCAGAATATCAAAAACTACCCAAAGTAGTATGGGTTAAAATTTTGACCAAAATATTTCATAGTATGGGTAATTCGATGATTACCAAGAAGAATCTTGATAATTTTTATAAAAATATTCACAATTTGACAAATCCAGATTATAAGACTAGCTTTTCTAATAATTCTATTGGACTATACCATGATGAGCATTATTATATTTTTACTTGCAACTTTCAAAATATTAAATTTAATCAAAAAATTACTTATGAAGTTAATCAAGAAATTCGCAATAAAATAAAATATGATGATTTACTCGATGGTTATTATAAATATACTGAAAAATATTCTGACAATCATTTGCCTGTGATAATTCATAAGTTTGATAAAAATAAAGATTCAACTAGAAAATTATTCACTAGCATTTGCCTATTAAAAGATTATATCCCTAAAATAAGTAGTGGTGTTTGGCAAGGAGAAATTAGCAAAATTGCACTTATTGAAATAGCGTTTTAATTTTTTTATAAAATATATATATATGAATTTATTATTAGTCGATGATAGAATTCCCGAAGTAACCAAATTTACAGACGCATGTAACAGCAATACTAAATATATTATATATAATTCTTTTAATGATACTTTTGATAGTGTAAAAATAAAAATTGCCAATTTAGAAGTAATTGATTTCTTTAATTTAGGATTTGTATTTGTCGACGAACATAGTCCACTTAAATTATTTGTTCAAAGAAATTCTTTTATTAGTTTTTCTAATGGTGAAATAGAAGAAAATGAAACTACTAAATTTATTAATTATTTAGTAAGCAATTACAATATAAGTACAATAGATTTTTTAGCATGTAATTTATTAAGTTATCCAATATGGAAGCAATATTTTGAGTTTATAATGGCTGATAATATAGGAGTAAAAGTGAGAGCATCAAATGACCGTACCGGTGACCTAAATAGTGGAGGCGATTGGGTTCTTGAAAGTACCAATGAAGATGTTCGTGAATTATATTTTAATAATGATATTATAAACTGGGGTTATTTATTAGATTTAGGTGATTATAGTTGTATAATAAGTGACGATACAAGTAATGATTTGTGGGTATGTGGAAATAATTATTATGGTCAGTTAGGGCTTGGTACTTCTGGACATGGTAGTAATATAAATACATTTACAAATGAATTAAGTGGAGTACCATTTAATAATAAAAAAGTAATTGGTGTTTCATATGGAAGTAATCATACAATTGTAATAACAGACGATACAAGTAATAATCTGTGGGTTTGTGGTTATGATGGATTGGGCCAACTGGGCCTTGATAATAATAGCAATATAAATATATTTACAAATGAATTAAGTGGAATACTATTTAAGAATAAAAAAGTAATTGGTGTTTCATGTGGTGGTGATTATACAATTGCAATAACAGACGATACAAGTAATAATCTGTGGGTTTGTGGTTACAATTTTAATGGGCAATTGGGACTTGGTACTTTTGGATATGGTAGTGATATAAATACATTTACAAACGAATTAAGTGGAGAACCATTTAATAATAAAAAAGTAATTGGTGCTTCATGTGGAATTCTACATACAATTGCAATAACAGACGATACAAGTAATAATATGTGG
>Ga0194129_10001991_pt1 | contig 31815 bp, 30 predicted proteins | sample TA2KigCa35mmetaG_FD_150862 | JGI IMG/M metagenome (GOLD analysis project Ga0194129, IMG submission 150862) | Freshwater microbial communities from Lake Tanganyika, Tanzania - TA2015038 Kigoma Deep Cast 35m | ecosystem: Environmental > Aquatic > Freshwater > Lake | place: Tanzania: Lake...
CGACGAGATCCGGGCGATCGTCGGCGACCATCCCGTCTACGTCTCGGTCGACATCGACTTCCTTGACCCGGCGTCGGCACCCGGTACCGGCACGCCGGTGGTGGGGGGCCCGACGGCCCGCCAGGCCCGCCAGCTCCTGTACGGGCTGGCCGGGCTGCGGGTGGTGGGGGCCGACCACGTGGAGGTGGCGCCCCTCCTCGACGCGCCGGGCGACCCGACCGCGATCACCGCGGCCACGCTCGCACTGGACCTCGCGCACCTCCTCGCGCTCGCGCCCCGGCCCTGAGCCCGCAGCGCCCCGTTCAGAGCTCGCCGCGGGCGAGGAGGTCGACCGGGTCCTGCATGCGGACCATGCCGAGGTAGCCGCCGCCCCGTCCGATCGAGTCGTGGATCGCGTAGCCGAGGAGCTCCTGTGCGAGCCGGGGCAGCGTCGCTGCGTAGGCGGGTGGCGCCGACAGGTAGTTGTTCTCCTCGGTGCGCAGCCAGCCGAGGGTGTACGACAGGTGGGCGGCGCGTCGCGGGATATCGGTGACGTTCGCCCCACCTCCGTGGATCGTGCCGCCCGAGTAGATCACCGCGGCGCCGGCCGGCATCTCGGCGAACGCGATCTGCTCGGGGGCGACCGGGGTGGCGAGCTGCTCGCTGCCCGGTCGGGCGCGGTCGGGCCACCGGTGACTGCCCGGGACCACCCGGGTGGCGCCGTTGTCGCGCGTGAAGTCGACGAAGGCGATGACCGATGCGAGCTGCAGCTCGGGGTGCGGCCAGGGGACGTCGCTCCAGACCAGCTCGTCGCGGTGCAGCCACTGCTCCTCGGCGCCGGGGCCGCGCTGGAGCCAGTGCCCCAGGTTCAGCTGGTACCTCGCGCACGAGGGCAGCAGCACCCGGTCGCACAGCGCGAGGTACAGGGGGTGGCACATCACCTCGGTCGCGAAGGTGCGCGACAGGCCCGGGACCCCGGCGACCTGGCGGACGTTCGGACCGTGGAACGCGGTCATCGTCGGGTTGAAGCACGCGTCGCCGGGATCGGCGGCCGCGACCGCCGCCTCGACCTCGTCGGTCACCCGGGCCACGACCTCGGGCGCGAGCAGCCCCTCGACGATCACGACCCCAGCGGCTCCGAGCGCCGCGGTGACCGCGTCGGGATCGGCGAGCGCGGTGCCGACGGTGAACCGGGGGATGCCGTCCACGCCGCCAGGCTAGGCCGAGGCGACCAGCTCGCCGCGCCGGTAGGTGCGCAGCACTCGGGCGCCGGTGTCGGCCCGGTCGAGCACGACGAGGTCGGCGACCTTGCCGGGGCAAAGCGACCCCCGCTCGTCCTCCTGGCCGCCCGCCACCGCCGCCCCGATGGTGTAGGCGGCGAGCCAGTCGGTGAACGGCACCGACTGCTCGGGCTCGAAGTCCTTGCCCGAGTGGGTGCGCCGGAGCACCCCGAGGTCGGCGCCCCACACCGGTGCGCTGGGGGCGCACGGGTCGTCGCTCGACCCGGCCAGGCGGACCCCGGCCTCGGCGAGGCCGGCGAAGGCGAGCCAGTGGTGGTCGTCGAAGCGCAGGCGGTGCGCGTTCTCGCCGACGTGGTCGACGAACCCGGGCTGGACCACGGCGACCGCGCCGAGGTCGGCGAGGGCCTGCCACTGGTCGGGTGCGGTGACGCCCGCGTGCTCGACCCGGAACCGGTGGTCGGTCCCGGGGTGCCGCCGGGCGATGACGGTGGCGGTGTCGATCATCGCCTGCACCCCGCGGTTGCCCATGGCGTGGATGGCGACGCGGAAGCCGTGGTCCGCGGCCCGGACCGCGTGCTCCTCGAGGTCGCCGAAGAGGTAGCCGACCTGGAAGCGCTGTCCGCCGACGCTCGCGTCGAGCGCGACGGCCACGCCGCCGTCGGCGAACAGCTTCATGGCCCCGATGCGGAAGCGCTCGTCGCCCTCGCCGGTGGGCGGACCCGAGAGGCGGGCGGTGTGCTCGTTTAGGAGCAGCGCCGCGGGGTGGGGCATGGCCACCACGTCCACCGGGAGCGTGCCCGCCCGGGCCATGGCCGCGTACAGCGCCTCGGCCTCGGGGGAGCAGGCGGCGTCGTGGACGCTGGTGATGCCCTCGGCGAGCAGGGCCCGGGCCCGGTCGGCGACGTGGACGGCCCAGCGGTCCGGATCGGTGAACCCGGCCAGCGACCGGGCGTGGGCGACGCTCCACGCCTGCTCGACCAGCACCCCGGTCGGCTCGCCGTGTGCGTCCCGGGCGATCTCGCCCGCGAGGGGATCGGGGGTGTCGCGCCCGACCCCGAGCGCGTCGAGCCCGGCCGAGCTCACCACGCACTGGTGGAGCGTGTAGTCGGCGACGATCACCGGGCGGTCGAGCCCGGCCGCGTCGAGATCGTGGCGGGTGGTTCCCTGGTGGGGTCCCATGAGGTCGAGGCCCTGGGCCCGGACCCACTCGGCGTCGGGCCACGCCGCGGCCTGGGCCCGGAGCGCGGCGACGAGCTCGTCGCGACCGCGGCAGGCCCGCACGTCCACCCAGTGCGGGTGCAGGGCAGACACCGAGAGGTGGTTGTGCGCGTCGATGAAGCCGGGGACCACGACGCCGGTGCCGAGATCCACGACCTCGGCACCGATCGCGTCGGGTCGGTCGAGCAGGGTGGGGTCGCCGACGGCCACGATCCGCCCGGCGTCGACGAGCACGACCTCGGCCGTGGGCATGCCGATCTCCATGGTGAGGATCCGGCCGGTGAACGCGCGCACGGTCAACCGTTCCCCGGGCGGGTTGCGCCCACGGCCCGCTCGGCGACCAGGTCGTGGAGCGCCAGCAGCGACGGGAACCCGACCCCGAGGGTCTGCGCGGCCCAGCGCCACGCGTCGTCCCCGAGTCCCGAGCGCCGGGCGAACCGCCACGCGTGGACGGCCTCGCCGACGTGCAGGGTGAGCGCCGCGGCGAACAGCAGTCCGAGCCGGCGCGACCGGCGGCGCCGGGCCAGAACCGCGTTGGCGACCAGGCCGCCGAAGTTCGTCGCCCACCAGAGCCCGGGCACCGGGACGAACGTCGGCGGGGCCGGCGGGGTGCTCACGCGGGGACGAACATCGGCGCGGGCACGGACCCGTCGACCCCGGCGAAGGCGATGGGGCGGAAGGTGACCGTGACCGGGAGGTCGAAGGCCAAGGCGTCGGGGTCGCAGTCGACCATCCGGGTGGGGAGGCGGACCCCCGGGTCCTCGTCGAGCGCGACCAGCGCAGGCACGAACGGCACCAGGTCGGCGAACTGGGGGAGGAACGGGTGGGTCACGACCACCCACGAGAACAGCGTGCCCCGGCCGCTGACCGGGACCCACGAGTACGGCTCGGCCGCGCAGGCCGGGCACTCGGGCTTCGGGTACCAGCGGAAGCGTCCGCACCCGTCGCAGCGGGGGATCACCAGCTCGTCCCGGGCGGCCCCGGCCCAGAACTCGGCGGTCGCGGGCCAGGTGACGTCGGGGAGCGGGAACTGGGCCCGGGTGATCTTGCCCTCGATGCGGTGGTCCTGCTCGTCGGCCATCGTCAGCCCCTCCTCAGGACCAGGGTGGAGCATTGCGGGCCCGTGTAGCCGCCGTAGACGCCGATCTCGCAGTCGGCGACCTGGGCGGTGCCCTCGCCCCGCAGCTGGCGCACGACCTCGACGACGTGGGAGATCCCGAGCACGTAGGCGTGCGAGAGCATCCCGCCGTGGGTGTTGTGGGCGAGCGTTCCCGTGTCGTAGTGCAGCGTGTCGCCGGCGACGAACTCGCCCCCGGCCCCCTTCTCGCAGAAGCCGCTGTCCTCGATCTGCATCAGCGTCACGATCGTGAACGGGTCGTAGCAGGTGAACAGGTCCACGTCGGCGGGCGTGACGCCGGCCATGCGGAACGCGGCGGGGGCCGAGAAGACCGCCGGGGTGGAGGTGAAGGCGGGCTGCTGGGCCCAGTGGGTCCCCGTGGACGCGTGACCGAGGCCGACTCCGGCGACGATCGCCGGGCGCTTGGGGGCGTCGGCGGCCCGCTCGGGGGTGGTCATGATGTACGCGCCGCCGCCGTCGGAGATGAGGCAGCAGTCCTCCTTGCGGAACGGGTCGACGAACTTCGGCGAAGCCAGGTAGCGCTCGAGGGTCAGCGGCTTCTCGTGCATCACCGCCGCCGGGTTGAGGTTCGCGTGGCGCCGGCAGGCGACTGCGATGGCGCCGAGCTGCTCCTCGGTGGTGCCGAACTCGTGCATGTGGCGGCGGGCGATCGTGGCGAAGTAGACGGGCTGGGGGAACCAGCCGAACGGGATCTCGAGGTTCTGCTTGAACAGGTCCTGGGCGTGGGTCTCGCCGGGACCACCGGTCATCTCGCCCCGCTGGGTCGCCCACGCCACCCCGAAGGTGTTCAGCACGTACCGGGCCCGCCCGGTGCGCAGCGCCTCGGCCGCGTAGTACGGCGCCGTCGCGGCCCCGGTCATCCCGCCGCCGCGCCGCGACTCCCAGATGTCGTGGTCGGTGCCGAAGTGCTCGTGGAAGGCGGCGACGTCGAACTGCTCGGGCATCCCGACGTACATGAGCCCGTCGACGTCGCGTGGCTCGAGGCCGGCGTCATCGAGCGCGCGCTCGACCGCCTGACCGACGATCTGCTGGGTGGTGCGCCCGGACGCCTTCGACATGTCGGAGTCGCCCACGCCGCAGATGGCGACCTGTCCGGTGATGTCGTCGAAGTCGGAGGCGTAGCCCCACGACCCGGGTTCGGTGGTCATGTCCGTCACGCGCCCTTCGGGGTCTCGCCGATGATGCCGGTGTTGCGCAGGTGCGCGAGCTCGTCAGGCCCGAGCCCGAGGAGGCCGCCGAGCACCTCGTCGTTGTGCTGTCCGAGGGTAGGGGCCGGTCGGCGCAGCCACGGCTCGGTGATCCCGGCAAAGCGCCAGGGCGCATTGGGGATCGCGACGGTGCCGCACACGGGATGGTCCTCGGTCTCGAAGAAGCCCCGGTGGTCGAGCTGGGGGTTGAAGCGGATGTCACGCCCGTCGCAGACGTAGCCGGCGGGGACGCCGGCGCCGCAGAGCTCCTCGGAGGTCCGACGGGCGTCCCGCGTCGCCGTCCACTCGCCCAGGCGCGCGTCGATGAGGTCGTGCGCGGCGCGGCGGCCGTCGGCGGTGGCCAGGGCCGGGTCGGCGGCCCAGGCCGGGTCGCCGAGGGCACGGCGGAGCGCGTCCCACTGGGCGTCGGTCGCGACCGCGACGGCGAGCCACTCCTCGTCGCCGGCACACCGGTACACGCCCTGGGGTGCGCTCACCGGGCCCCGGTTGCCGGCGCGGGTCAGGAGCGTGCCCGACGCCTGGTATTCGACCAGGGCTTCGGCGGCGGCGTTGAGCGCGGCCTCGATCATCGTGGCCTCGACCAGGCGGCCCTCCCCGGTGCGGTCACGCTCGCGCAGGGCGAGGATGGTGGCGAGCACTGCGTGGGCGCCGGCGAGCGGGTCACAGGCCCCGCGGTGCAGCACCGGCGGTCCGTCGGCCCACCCGGTGACCCAGGCCATGCCGGTGATCGACTCCATCGTCTGGGCGAACCCGGTGCGGTCGCGCCACGGTCCGTCGAGGCCGTAGGCGGGCATGCGGGTCAGCACGATCCCGGGGTTGACCGCCCGGAGGGCGTCGAAGGTGAGGTCGAAGTTCTCCATCACCCGGGGGGTGAAGTTCTCGATCAACGCGTCGGCGTGCTCCGTGAGGCGCAGGAGGAGGGCGCGGCCCTCGGGTCGGGTGAGGTCGAGGGTGATGCCCCGCTTGGTGTTGTTGGCCCCGTGGAAGATGAAGCCCCACTCGTACCACTGCTCGGCCGGGGGGACGCGAACCGCGGAGTAGCGCATCAGGTCGGGCCGGGTGACGGACTCGACCTTGATGACGTCGGCGCCGAGGAGGGCGAGGAGGTGGCCGCCCGCCGGGCCTGCCCACCACGCGGTGAGGTCGAGGACGCGGACGCCGTCGAGCGGGAGGCGGCGTGCACCGGTGGGCGCCGCCGCGGGGCGGACGGGCCAGTCGACCGTGCCGGCGTGCTCGCCGAGCGCGGGGGTCGCGGTGAACGGTCGGGGGGTCACCCCGGAGATCCGATAGGGCGGCCGGGGCTGGACGAAGCGTCCCGAGGGCGCGGGAACGAACGCGTCGCGTTCCGCGAAGTGGTCGAAGCCCGTGACCGTCGCGCCGTTGCCGACCGGCCCCGTGGGGATGCGCAGCTCCTCGGCCTCGGCCAGGACCTGCGCGCTCGTGCGCCGGGTCGTGTACTCGTGGGCCATCGCGAGGAACTCGTCGCGCCGGGCCCACCGGGTGGCGTGCCGGAACCAGTCGGGCTCTTCGAGCTGGTCGGGCCGCCCGATGCAGAGCAGGAAGTCGCTGAGCTGCTGCACGCTGTTGGTGGTGAAGCACACGTAGCCGTCGGCGGTGGGTTCGATCGACGGGACCTCGACCGTGCGGGTCGGCCGGACCGCCGGGGGCCACCCGGTCATGTCGGCCATGACCGCCGAGTAGGTGTTCATGGTGATCGACATGACACTGAGCAGCGCGACGTCGACGTGCTCGCCGTGCCCGGTGCGCTCGGCGGCGCGCAGCGCGGCGGCGGCCGCCACCGCGGCGTAGATCCCGGTCACCCATTCGCCGATGCGGCCCCCCGCGTGGAAGGGCGGGGCGCCCGGGAGTCCCCGACTCGCGATCGATCCGCACTCGGCCTGGAGGGTGAACTCGGTCGCGGGGCGGTCGCGCCACGGCCCGTCCTGACCGAACGGGCTGATCGACACCACCACCAGGGCCGGGTTGCGGGCCATCAGGGTGGTGACCGGGAAGGTCCCGGGGGGCTCGGAGTGCACGACGAGGTCGGCGGCGGCGCACAGGTCGAGGACGGTGGGGTCGGTGGCCGAGCCCTCGAGCCCCCGCTTGGAGGTGTTGACGAACTCGAACAGGGCCCCGGTGCCAGCGGCGGCCGACGGGCCCCAGCGCCGCAGGGGGTCGCCGCCGCGGGGCTCGACCTTGACCACGTCGGCGCCGGCGTCGGCGAACAGCTTGGTGCAGTAGGGCCCGGCGATCTCGGTGGCGCAGTCGACGACCCGGACCCCTCGGAGCACGGCGGGATCATGGCACCGGGCCCGGGACCCCCGCCAAGTGTCGTGGGTGCCGGGTCCGCCTCTCGCGTGCGAAGGTGGGAGCCGTGACGACTGCCTCCCCCGACCCCGTGACCGCGGTCAGCCACGCCGACGTGGCGTTCCCGGCCGCCGACGGGACGGTGCTGCGGGGTCGGTGCTCCCTGCCCGGCGGGGCCACCCCGGCGACCCCGGTCCCCGGGGTGGTCATGGCCCACGGGTTCTCGGCGGTCAAGGAGATGGGCGTGCTCCAGATGGCCGACGCCCTGGTCGCCGCCGGGTTCGCGGTCCTCGCCTACGACCACCGCAACCTCGGCGCGAGCGACGGCGAGCCCCGCCGGGAGATCGACATCTGGGCCCAGGCCCGCGACTACCGGGCCGCGTTCGACCGGCTGGTCGCCGAGCCCGGGGTCGACCCCGACCGGGTCGCGCTGTGGGGCTCGAGCTACAGCGGCGGCGAGGTGCTCGTCGTCGGCGCGGCCGACCGCCGGGTCGCGGCGGTGGTGGCCCAGGTGCCGTTCGCCGGGCTGGCCGAGCAGTGCCCGGACGACCATGCGGCCGCCTGGACCACGTTGCACGACGCGCTGCTGGCCGGGACCCGGGGTGCGCCCGCGGCCCCGATCGGTCCGGTGCCCGTGGTGACGGCATACGACGGCGAGGCTGCGTTGCTCGGCGACCGCGAGTCGTGGGCGTGGTTCTCGGCCGCGGCGCCGGGGACACGCTGGCGCAACGAGTGCACCCTGCGCACCGACGGGGGCCCGGTCCCGTTCGATCCCGGGCTGGCCGCGGCGCACCTCGCCCCGACCCCGCTGTGCATGATCGTGGCGACCGACGACCGGGTCGCGCCCAGCGGCATCGCGCTCGCCGCCTTCGCCCGGGCGGGCGAGCCGAAGGAGCTGGTGCTCCTCGACGGCGGTCACTTCGTTCCCTACGCGGGGGAGGGGTTCGCGGTCGCCCGCGACGCCACCGTCGCCTTCCTGAGGAGGTCCCTCCGTGCCTGAGTCACGCCTCGATGCCTGGTTCCGGGGGGCCGAGCCCGATCCCGCCATCGTGCCCGCAGCGACGGTGGTGATCGTGCGTGACGGTCCCGTCGGGGTCGAGACCCTGATGCTCCGCAAGAACTCGAAGCTCGCGTACGGGGGGATGTGGGTGTTCCCGGGCGGGCGGATCGACGACGACGACCGGGTCGACGCCCCCGACGCCGAGACCGCCGCGCGCCGGGCCGCGGCGCGCGAAGCGGTGGAAGAGGCCGGGATGGCGGTCGTGGTCGACGAGCTCGCATGGATCGCCCACTGGACGCCCCCGGCGCTCGCGCCCCGTCGGTTCGCGACCTGGTTCTTCGTGGGCCCGGCGGCGGCCGACCACGTGGTGACGATCGACGGGGGGGAGATCCACGAGTCCGAGTGGATGCGACCGGCCGACGCGCTGGTGCGCCGCGACGCCGGTGAGGTCGAGCTCGCCCCACCGACCTGGATGACGTTGTCGTACCTGACCGGCTTCGATGACGTCGCCGCGCTGATGGACGACGCCCATCGCCGCACCCCGGTCGTCTACGAGACCGTCATCGCCCGGGGCGAGACCGGTGCGGTTGCGATGTGGGCGGGCGACGCCGGCTACGCGACCGAGGACCCCGCCGTCCCGGGAATCCGGCACCGCCTCGTCATGGGTCCGGTCTGGGTGCTCGAGCACACGGGATGAGCCCAGCGCCTCGAGGATCGGGGTGCGCAAGACTGCGAACTCGTGGCGCCACGCCGCCAACGTCCAAGGGAAATCTCATCGAGACGCAGACGCAGACGCCATCGCCGCTCCACGCCGGGGGGGCCAGAAGGGCTCTGCGGGCCCGGCGGCTCCGGCGGCTCCGGCAGGTCACCGTGCTCGCAGCGGTCGGTGTGGTCGCCACGGTCACCGTGGTCGGTGCCGGGCTCGCGACCGGCGGAAGTGCTCCGGAACGATCGGTGACCGTGGGCGGAACGCCGCCGCCGACGCCCGGGACGGTCACCGGCACGGTCACCGCTCCGGTCGTGGCCGGTGGTACGGCGACGGTGCCGGTCACGTGCGCGGCCTCGGCCCGCCGCTACGAGGCCACCTTCGCCGGTGCCGACCTGGGTGGGGCCACGGTCGGGGTCACGGTCAGCGTCGACCCGTTCAAGGGGCCGGGGACGTGGTCGGGCACCGGTACCGTGATGGTCGCCGGCGCGGGTGGGGTGCCGGTGACGGCGCCGTTCACCGCACCGGTCACCGTGGGCGCCGACTCCGCAGCGCAGGTCTCGATCAGCACCGCCGTGGGCGGAACGCCGGTCTCGCTCACGCTGGCCTGGTCGTGCACCTCGGTGTGGCCGTCGTACTGATGCTCACGCCCCGGGAAGCCGGCGCGCCTACGGGATCGGGGTGCCGTCGAGGTTGCGGGGGGTCACGCCGAGCTCGGTCAGCAGTGGGCCGGACAGCACGACCCGTCCGGTGAGCGTGGCCGGGTCACCCGTGCACAGGGCGACGATGGCCTCGACCATCACCTCCATCGGCTCGACCAGGGCCGGGTTGCGAGCCATGAGGTCGGCGACGAGCGCGTCGGCCCCGGGGGTCCGGACCGCGGCCACGGGCGCGACCGAGTTCACCGCGATCCCGTCCGCATAGCACTCGGCCGCGAGCCCGGTCGTGAAGCGCTCGAGCGCAGCCTTCGACGACCCGTAGGTCGCGGCCACGGCCCCGACGGTCTGGCCCTCGGGGAACGGCGGTCCCGCCGGGTGGCGTGACGTCACGCTCGACACGTTGACGATCCACCCGGCACCCTTGGCCCGCATCCCGGGGATCACGCCCTGGGCGAGGTCGATCGGGGCGTGCACGTTGAGCTCGTACATGATCCGGCGCCGCTTCAGCGAGATCTCGGGGGTCGGGAGGTAGAACGCGGCGGCGGCGTTGTTCACGAGGATGTCGACCGGGCCGAGTGCGGCCTCGACCTCGGGCACGATGCGGGCCCGGTCGGCGCCGTCGGCGAGGTCGGCGACCACCGCCACGGCGCGTCCGCCGTGGGCCTCGATCGCGGCGACGGTGTCGGCGAGCGAGCCCTCGAGGTGGGGGTGGCGGTCGGCGGTGCGGGCGGTCACCGCGACGACGGCGCCCTCGGCGGCCAATCGGAACGCCGCAGCGGCACCGATCCCACGGCTCGCCCCGGTGACGAGCGCAACCTTCCCGGTGCAGCGGTCAGCCATCGTCGGCCACCCGCCGTCGGGCGGCGAGCCACCCCTCGATCATGGTGCCGAACTCGGCCGGGTTGTAGACGTCCTCCTCGTAGGAGAACCGCCCGTCGCCGGCGTAGTGGAGCTTCGTCCAGTTGACGGCCCGGTGGACGCTCCCGTCGCCCGGGTCGCGCATCACGTTCCAGATCGCGCAGACCACCCAGCCCCGCTCCTCGTCGATCACGGCCCACTCGGACGGGAACGCCACCATGTCGCGGTTGATGGGCTGGGCCATCGTGGTCGTGATCCACTCCAGGATCGCGGCCCGACCCTCGAAGTGGCCGTAGTGGTGCTCGTGGTAGCGGGCATCCTCGGTGAAGCACTCGGCCCAGCGGGTCCAGTCGCCGGTCTCGCACGCGTGGGCCGCCGCGGCCTGGAAGTCCGCGAACGCGCGCTCGATCTCGGTCCGGGTGTAGGTGGCCACGGCCTCCCCCTCGTCGGTGCATCGTCGCCGGGACGCTAGCCCGGGCGCCTCGCGCAGGGCACGGGCGACGACCGGCGCTGCGGCCCGGCGCCGGGGACGGCGGCGGTCAGGGCTGGGCGTGGAACCCGGCGACCACCGCGGCGACGGTGTCGTCGTCGGCGACGTAGGGCATCGACAGGCCGACCCGGTCGACCGTGCCCGCGTAGCGCGCCCGGACCCGGGTCGCGATCTCGTCGGGCGCGCCCCGCACGACCAGGGCGTCGACGACTTCGTCGGGAACGACCGTCGGGAGCTCGGCCCAGCGCCCGGCCTTCGTCAGCGCGTGCAGGTCGGTCTGGAGATCGCCCCAGCCGTGGGCGTCGAGCGTGACCCGGTACGCGGGGGTGGAGCCGTAGAACGCGCACAGCGTGCGCACACCCGTCTCGGCCCGCGCCCATTCCTCGTCGGTGCTCCCGGTGCACACGATCGGGCAGGCGTGCACGGTGAAGCCGCCGGGGCGTCCGCCGGCCATCCGACCCTCGGCGACCGCCGGGGCGACGTGGTCGGTCACGTAGGTCCCGGTGTGGAACGGGTGGATCAGCAGGCCGTCGCCGACCTCGCCGGCCAGGCGGCACATCCGGGGGCCGAGGCCGGCGACCCACACCGGTGGCGGACCGTAGGGGTTGGGGCCGGGGTCGAACATCGGCGTCATCAGGGTGTGGCGGTAGTGCTCGCCCCGGTACGCGAGCGGCGTGCGGTCCTGCCAGGCGGTCTGGATCGCGCGCACGGCGCCGATCAGGTCGCGCATCTGGGCCACCGGTGCGCCCGACCACCGCATGGAGTAGCGGGCCTCCACGTGGGGCCGGATCTGGGACCCCAGGCCCAGCACGAACCGGCCGCGCGACATCAGGTGGAGGTCGTTGGCGGTGACTGCGAGGTCCATCGGGCTGCGGGCGAAGGCGACCGCGATGTTGGTCAGGAGCGTGACCCGCTCGGTGCGTCCCGCCGCGACCGCGAGGGGGAGGAAGCCGTTGTGGGCGGCCTCGGCGGAGAAGACGCCGTCGGCCCCGAACGCCTCGGCGGCCTCGGCCCGGGTCGCAGCGCCCTCGAGGGTCGGTCCGAGGTAGACGTCGACCTCCATCGCGGAGCACCATACCCACCATGTCCGACCGCACGTCCGACCGCACGTCCGACCCGCACACCGAGCCCACCGATGCCGAGCCCGACGACCTCGCCGACCTGCGGGCCCGGGTCGCCCGGCTCGAGGCCACCGAGCAGATCCGGCAGCTGGTCGCCCGCTACGCACTGGCGCTCGACGCGCGCGACGTCGAGACGATCGTCTCGCTGTTCGTGCCCGACGTGGTGACCGGTGACGGCGGGCAGGGCCGGGCCGCGCTCGCCGAGTGGTTCGACGGCATCCTGCGGCCGTACCGGATCACGTTCCACCTCATCGGGAACCACACGATCCGGTTCCACGACGACGCCCACGCCACCGGCATCGTCTACTGCCGCCCCGAGCACGAGGTCGGGGAGGACTGGATCGTGATGCCGATGCAGTACTGGGACCGCTACGAGTGCCGCGACGGCGAGTGGCTGTTCGCGAGCCGCAAGCCGGTGGTGTTCTACGCCGTCGACGTCCTCGAGCACCCGCTCCGGGTGCCGGAGCGCTTCCGGTTCCCGGGGAACCCGATGCTGGACCGGGCCGAGCTCCCCGAGCGGTGGGAGACCTGGCAGGCGTTCTGGGGCCGACCGGGGTCCGACCCCGCCTGACCGGCCGTGGCCGGGTGCCGGCGAACGGGCCGGGGCCTCAGCCGACGTGGCGGTCGTGGCCCTCCCAGTAGGGCTGGCGCAGGTCCCGCTTCAGCACCTTCATGGCCCCCGACAACGGGAGGGGGTCGGACCGGAACTCCACCGACTTCGGCACCTTGTACCCGGCGATCGCCTGGCGGGTGTGCTCGATGATCGCGGCCTCGTCGAGCGTGACGCCCTCCTGGGGTATGACGATCGCGTGCACCGCCTCGCCCCACTGCTCGCTCGGGATCCCGATGACCGCCACCTGCGCGACCCCGGGGAACGTGGCGATCGCGTTCTCGACCTCGACCGAGTACACGTTCTCGCCACCGGTGACGATCATGTCCTTGACCCGGTCGACGAGGAACAGGTAGCCCTGCTCGTCGAGGTAGCCGGCGTCGCCGGTGTGGTACCACCCGCCCCGGAACACCTCATCGGTGGCCTCGGGCTTGTTCCAGTACTCCCGCATGAACATGCCGCCCCGGGCGCACACCTCTCCGGTCTCGCCGGGCGGCAGCACCGCGCCCTGCTCGTCCTGGATGGTGACGGTGATCCCGCGCAGCGAGCGTCCGGCCGACCGCAGCAGGGCACCGCCGGCCCGATGCTCCGCGGGACCGAGGCTCGTGAGCAGGGCCGAGCTCTCGGTCATGCCGTAGCCCTGGAACAGCTCGAGGTCGGGGGAGAGGGCGAGCAGCCGCTCGAGCAGGGCCACCGGCATCGGCGATGCGCCGTAGGTCAGCGTGCGCAGCGTCGCGAGCCGCTCCGGGGCGAAGTTCGGGTGCCCGAGCACCATGCCGATCATCGTCGGCACCATCACCGTCGTCGTGACCCGGTCCCGCTCGATCACGTCGAGCACCTGCTCCGGGTTGAACAGCGGGATGAACGTGGAGACCGCGCCCGTGGTCGGGATGGCAAGGACGCCGCCCATCGACGCTGCGTGGAACATCGGGGTCTGGTGCAGGTAGACGTCGGACTCGGAGAAGTGCCACTGCATCATCGCGTGGTAGAGGTTGAGCATCTCGGCGCGCTGGTGGAGGAGCACGCCCTTGGGGAGGCCGGTGGTGCCCCCCGTGTACATGAGGACGACGGGGTCGTCCTCCTCGGGCTCATCGGGAACGATCGCCGACCCGGCGGCGACCAGGTCCTCGTAGCGGATGTCGTGGGGGGCGTCGCCATCGCCGACGAGCACGACGTGGTCGACCCCGGCGGCCTTGCGCACCTGGTCGATGGTGTTGGCGAACCACGCGTCGACGAAGACGACCTTGGCCCCCGAGTCGAAGAGGATGTACTCGAGCTCGGCGGGGGCCAGCCGCAGGTTCAGCGGGTTGATCGTGCCCGCCCCGAGGAATGCGGCGTGGTACTGCTCGAGGTACTGGTGGCCGTTCAGGGTCATCACGGCGAACCGGTCACCGCGGCGGACGCCGAGCTCGTGGCGCAGTGAGTGGGCGAGCCGGAAGACCCGATCGGCGTGCTGCCCGTGGGTCGAGCGGTACTCGCCGTCGACGATCGTCTCGTGGCCGGCGTAGCGCTCGACGCTGGGGAGGAGCTGACGGTGGAAGACAAGTTCCTTCACGGGGACCCCCTGGATGTGGGCGACACCGGCCGACGGCCTGCACCGATGGTCCGGATCCTGCCCCGTCCGGGGGTGTCCGGATCGTCCGGTGCAACCCCCGCCGCCGAGGGATGTTCCCGGTTTCGGGTTTCAGCGCTCGTCCGTCCCAACCCGCGGACCCACGGTCCCGGCGCCGGCGGCGAGCCCCTCAGCCGGGTCCGGCGGGTAGGACGAGCGTCCCCCGTCCCCGCAGGACGCCCACGAGCAGCGCGAGGCCGTCGGGCCGGGCGATCGCCGAGCGCAGGGCGGTCCGGCCCGGGACCGGGCGCCCGGCGTGCGCCAGCGCGCCCCGGGTCAGGGTGATCAGGGCCGGCCGACCATCCGGACCGGGGCCGGGGCCGGGGGCGGCGAGGGCCACCGCCGGGTCGTCGGGGCCCACGGCCGGGAACGCGGCGGGTGGCGGTGCGGCGAAGGCGGCCTTGAGGGCGGTGACCGCCAGGACCCGCCCGGGTGCCACGCCGGGCGGGGCCGTCGCACCGTCGCCCACCACGGTGAGGGTCGGGGCGGTGGCGGCCACGACGGCGTCGCGGGCGGGCGGGTCGAGCCCGAGGTCGATCGGGACGGCCACCGCACCGGCCCGCACCGCGCCGAACACGCAGCTGACGAGCTTGATGGAGTCGGGGAGGAGCAGCGCCACCCGGTCGCCCGGGCGCACGTCGAGGCCGAGCAGCGTGGCCGCGAACCCGTCGGCCACGGCGTCGAGCCAGCCGTAGGTGGCCCCCTTGGCGCCGTGGGCGACGGCCTCGTGGTCGGGCGCTCCCGCCGCCGCGGCACGCAGCGGATCGGTGGGGTCGCCGGAGCCGGTGCGTCCGGGTGGCGCCCCGGGCCCGACGCTCACCGGGATAGATTCCGGGCTCCCGCGCCCCGTCGAACGCGCGGGAAGAGGAGAGGTGGCGCAATGCCCGGTCCCGTCATCACCGACTTCGTCAGCCTCTGGGACCTCGTCGAGCAGCGGGCGTCCCTGACCCCCGACCACGTGATCGCGACCGACGAGGACCACCGGTCGCTCACCTGCGCACAGTACCGCGACGAGGTCCTGCGGGTCGCCGCCGGGCTCCACGGGCTCGGCGTGGGCCGGGACACCAACGTGTCGTGGATCCTGCCCACGTGGCTCGAGGCGTTTGTCCTCGTCGGGGCCCTGGCCCGGCTCGAGGCGGTCCAGAACCCGATGCTGCCGATCTACCGCGACCGCGAGGTCCGCTTCATCACCGCCCAGACCGGGGCGCGCCTGATCATCACGCCGTCGGAGTGGAAGGGCTTCGACTACGGCGCGATGTGCCGGGCCGCGGCCGCCGACCTCCCCGGGCTCGAGGTCCTGGTGTGCGACCGGGGCGCACCCGGATCGGTGACCGGCTCCCTCCCGGTCGGCGACCCGGCCACCCTCCCCGCGTTCGCCCCGGTGCCCGACGCAACGAGCGCGCCCGTGCGCTGGATCTTCTACTCGTCGGGGACCACCGCCGACCCGAAGGGCGCCCGCCACACCGACCCGTCGGTGCGGGCGTCGGCCGACGCCATGACCGGCGCCCTGGCCCTCACCGACGACGACGTCTTCGGGCTGGTGTTCCCGTTCACCCACATCGGCGGGCAGACCTGGACCTTCTCCGCGCTCATGTCGGGGTGCAAGCTCGTGTTCGTCGAGGCGTTCGTGCCCGCGGTCGCGATCCCGTTCCTGCGGGGCGAGGACATCACCCTCGCGGGCGCGGGCACCCCGTTCCACATGGCCTACCTCGACGCGCAGCGCCAGCTCCCGCCGGGCGAGGCGCTGTTCCCGAAGGTGCGGGCGTTCCCGGGGGGCGCGTCGGCGAAGCCACCCCAGCTGCACTACGACATCCTCGCCGAGATGGGTGGGGTGGGCATCGCGTCGGGCTACGGCCTCACCGAGTTCCCCATCGCGACGATGGCCCACGTCACCGACGACCCCGACGAGCTCGCCTACGCCGAAGGGCGGCCCGGGCCCGACGTGCGGCTCAAGATCGTCACGCTCGACGGCCGCATCGCCGGCGCCGACGAGGAGGGCGAGATCCGCACCAAGGGTCGCCAGATGTTCCGGGGCTACGTCGACGCGTCACTCGACGAGAAGGCCTGGGACGAGGACGGCTGGTTCCTCACCGGCGATCTCGGCAAGGTGAACGCCGCGGGGAACATCGTGATCACCGGACGGCTCAAGGACGTGATCATCCGCAAGGGCGAGAACATCTCCGCCAAGGAGGTGGAGGACCTCCTCTTCACGCACCCGAAGATCGCCGACGTCGCCGTGATCGGACTGCCCGACCCGGCGCTGGGCGAGCGGTGCTGCGCCGTGGTCCAGCCCGCCACCCCCGCCGACCCGCCGACCCTGGCCGAGGTGTTCGAGTTCTGCCGTGACGCCGGGCTCATGACCCAGAAGATCCCCGAGCAGCTCGAGGTGGTCGAGGCGATGCCCCGCAACCCGGCGGGCAAGGTGCTCAAGAACGACCTCCGCCAGCGCTTCGCCCCCACCTGACCCGCGGTCCCGCCGCGGCCGGGGACCGCGGCGCCGGTCGTAGCCTCGGCCCGTGCCGTCGTCGTCGCCCCTCCGTCGGTCCCGGGTCACCGCCGTCGTGGCGCTCGCAGCGGTGGCGGTGGCGGGGGCGGTGGTCGTCGGCGGTGTCGGCGTCGCCGGGACCGGCACCGGATCCGTCGCGGCCGGTACGGCCGGGGTGGCCGGGGCGGCGTCGGCGGCGGGTGGCACGCGGTTGACCTGGTCACCGTGCGGCGGGGGCTTCGAGTGCGCCACCCTGCCCGTGCCCCGCGACCACGACGTCCCCGATGGCCCCCGGCTCGACCTCGCCCTGATCCGGGCCCCGGCCCGCGGCGACCGCATCGGCTCGCTCGTGGTGAACCCCGGGGGACCGGGGGCCTCGGCCGTGGACTTCGTCCGGGGGGTCACCGCCGCGTTGCCCGGGTCGTTGCGCGACCGCTTCGACGTGGTCGGGTTCGACGCCCGGGGCACCGGGCGCAGCGCTCCGGTCGACTGCCGCTACGACATGGCCCGGTACTACGCGCTCGACGCCTCGCCCGACGACGCCGCCGAGCGTGCGGCCCTCGTCGCCGGGGCGCAGGAGCTCGTGGCCGCCTGCGTCGCGGCCAACGGCGACCGGCTCGACCACGTGGGCACCGACGACACCGTGCGCGACCTCGACCGGGTCCGGGCTGCGCTGGGCGACGAGCGCCTCACCTACCTCGGGTTCTCCTACGGCACCGTCATCGGGGCGCGCTACGCGACCGCCCACCCCGACCGGGTCCGCGCCCTCGTGCTCGACGGCGCGGTCGATCCGTCGCTGTCGGCCCGGGAGCAGCAGCTGCAGCAGGCCGTGGCGTTCGAGCGGGTGCTCGACCGGTTCCTCGCCTGGTGCGCCGGGAACGCCGACTGCGCGTTCGACCGGGCCGGGGGGACCGCGACCGCCTTCGACCGCCTGCTCGGGCGCATCGACGCCGACGGGCTCGCCGTCCCCGGGGGCCGACGCCGACTCTCGCCGAACGAGGTCGACCTCGGCATCGCCACGGCGCTCTACGAGGGCGCCGCCGGCTTCCCCCGGCTGGGCGAGGCACTCGCTGCGGCCGACCGCGCCGACGGCAGTCCGTTGGCCCGGCTCTCCGACGCGTACACGCAGCGGTCCCCCGGAGGCGGCTACGGCCTGATCCAGGAGGCCTTCCTCGCGATCTCGTGTGCCGACGGCCCGGCGATCGGCAGCCTCGCCGACCAGGCCGCGCTCGAGGCCGCCGCCCGCGCCCAGGCGCCCCGGGTCGGGGTGGCCGTGGTGAACAACTCGCTGCCGTGCGTGTTCTGGCCGGTGGCGGAGGCCCCGCCCGCGCCGGTGACCGCTCCCGACGCCCCGCCGATCGTGGTCGTCGGCACCCGGGGGGACCCGGCCACGCCCTTCGCCTGGGCCGAGGCCCTCGTCGACCGGCTCGGCGGCGACGCGGTGCTCGTGAGCGCCCCCGGATCCCAGCACACCGGCTTCCTGCAGGGCAGCCGCTGCGTCGACGACACGGTGGTGCGCTATCTCCTCACCCGGCGGGCCCCGACGGCCACACGGGTCTGCCCGCGTCGGTAGCCTGCGGCAGTGGACCTGCGCGCCTCCCCGTCCGACGAGGCCTTCCGGGCCGGGCTGCGGGCGTGGCTCGACGCCACCCTCGCGACGCTGCCGCCCGAGCCGGCCCGCGACGACTGGCCGGCCCGGGTCGCCTACGACACCGACTGGCAGAAGCGCCTCTTCGACGCCGGCTACGCCGGGATGTCGTGGCCGAGGGAGTACGGCGGTCGTGACGCGCCGCCGAGCGAGCAGCTGATCTTCCTCGAGGAGTGCTCGAACGCAAAGGCGCCCTACGTGGGGGTGAACTTCGTCGGCACCCTGCACGCAGGACCGACCCTCATCGCCGAGGGGACCGACGCCCAGAAGGCCGCGCACGTCCCCAAGATCCTGCGGGGCGACGAGGTGTGGTGCCAGTGCTTCTCCGAGCCCGACGCGGGCTCCGACCTGGCCGGGCTCACCACGCGCGCCGAGCGCGACGGTGACCACTACGTGGTCACGGGGCGCAAGATCTGGTGCTCGTTCGGGCAGATCGGGGAGTTCGGGGAGCTGCTCGCGCGCACCGACCCGACGGCGCCGAAGCACAAGGGCATCTCGTGGTTCATCCTGCCGATGGACCTGCCCGGCATCGAGGTCCGCCCGATCGAGACGATCCTCGGGTCGTCGGAGTTCTGTGAGGTGTTCCTCGACGAGGTCCGGGTCCCCGCCGACTGCCTGGTCGGCGCCGAGAACGACGGGTGGCGGGTCACCAACGTGACGCTCTCGTTCGAGCGGGGCACGGCGTTCGTCTCGGAGATGGTCGACGCCATGCGCATGGCGGTGGAGCTCGCCCCGCACGTGCACGACCCGGCCGACCGTCGCGAGCTCGGGCACGTCGTGGCCGAGTTCGACGCCCTGTGGGCGCTCACGAAGCGCAACGTCTCGCGCGCGGCGCGCACCGGAGACACCGGGCTGGGCGGGATGCTCATGAAGCTCGCCTACTCCGAGGCCCGCGACCGGCTCGGGGAGCTGTCGATGCGCGTGCTCGACCGGGGCGTCTTCGACGTGCACGAGCCCTTCGTCGAGGAGCGGCTGCGCACGCTCTCGCTCACCATCGCCGCCGGCACCTCGCAGATCCAGCGCAACATCGTGGGCGAGCGGGTGCTCGGGCTGCCGCGCGAGCGGGCGTGGCCCGCCCCCGGGACGGAGGGCTGACGCCGTGCACTTCGACCTCACCGACGACCAGGAGGCCCTGCGCGACGGCATCCGGGCCGTGTGCCAGGGCCGCTTCCCCTCGGAGCGGGTGCGCGAGGGCTTCGACCGGGAGACCTTCGACGCACTCGGCGAGACCGGGGTCTTCTCCCTGATCGCCGACGGCTTCTCGTGGGCCGACGCCAGCATCGCGTTCGAGGAGCTGGGGCGGGCCGTGGTCCCCGGTCCGCTCGTCTGGGGCGTCCTCGCGCACGGGCTGGTGGACGGCGTGCCCACGGGGCTCGACCGGCCGGCCCCGGGGGCGCCGGCGATGGTCGAGCACCTCGCCGCCGCCGGCGCCGTGCTCGTGCTCGATGCCGACGCGGTCCGGGTCGTTCCCGCCGACGCGGTCGCGGGCGTGGCGCTCGACTGGCCGCTCGATCCCCTCACCCCGGTCACCCGGGTCACCGACCTCCCGACCGGGGAGGTCCTCGCCGGGGCCGACGTCACCCGCTGGCGCCGGGCCGGTGCGGTGCTGACCGCGGCCTTCCAGGTGGGGATGGCCCACGCCTGCGTGGAGCAGGCCACCGCGTACGCGCTCGACCGCCGCCAGTTCGACCGCCCGGTCGGCTCGTTCCAGGCGATCAAGCACCTGCTCGCCGACGCGCTGGTGCGGGCCGAGGTCGCCCGGACCGCCGTGCACGCAGCCGCGGTCACGCTCGACGACCCCGAGGTGGGCGACCTCGACCGCGCGATCTCGGGGGCCAAGCTGCTCGCCGGGGAGGCGGCACTGAAGAACGCCAAGGCCTCGGTGCAGGTGCACGGCGGCATGGGCTTCACCTGGGAGGTCGACGCCCACCTCTACCTCAAGCGGGCCTGGGTCACCAACACCGCCTTCGGCGCCCCCGACGCCTGCGCCGACCGGGTGGCGGCCACGCTCCCCGGCGGCGCGTGACGGAGCGGTCCGCGCCCGACGGGACCGGGGCGCCCGACCTCGGGTGGACCCACATCGCGCTCGCGGTGCGCGACGTCGACGCCAGCGCCGCCTTCTACGCGCAATACGCGGGGCTGCGCCTGGTCCACCGACGCGACGAGCCCGACGGTGACCCCGTGGTCTGGCTGTCCGACCTCACCCGCCCGTTCGTGCTGGTGCTGCTCGAGGCCCCGGTGACCCACGTGCTCGGCGGCTGGGCGCACCTCGGCGTGGCGGTGGAGAGCCGGGCCGAGGTCGACCGTCGCGTGGCCGACGCCCGCGCCGCCGGGGTGGTCGTCGACGGACCCCACGATTCGGGTCCCCCGGTCGGGTACTGGGCGATCCTCGCCGACCCCGACGGGCACCACCTCGAGGTCGCCTTCGGTCAGGAGGTCGCAGCCACGGTGGCGGCTGCGACCCGCACGGCGACGCCGGACGGTCGGGCAGCGGGGGGCGACGCCCCGCCCGGTACGCTGCCGCCCCGATGAGCGGACTCGGCCCGAACACCACCGTCCTCACCGCCCTCGACCGCCGGCTGGCCGCCGATCCCGACGGTCCGTACCTCGACTTCGAGGGCGACGCCTACACGGCCCGGGCCATGGACGCCGCAGGCAACCGCTGTGCCCGGGTCCTCGCCGACCTCGGGGTCGGACGGGGCGACCGGGTCGCCACCCTGCTCGAGAACGTGCCCGAGCAGACCATCTCGTTCTTCGGTGCCGTGAAGCTCGGCGCGACCCAGGTGCCGGTGAACACCGCGTACAAGGGCGAGTTCCTGCGCCACCAGCTCGCCGACTCGGGCGCCGCGGTGATGATCGTGCAGGGAGACTTCGCGGGCCGGATGGCCGACCTCGACCTCACCACCCTGCCCGAGCTGCGGGCGGTGATCGTGGTCGGGACGCCCGACCGCCCGATCGCGGGCCTGCCGGCCCACGACTGGGCCGAGGTGCACGCGGCCGCGAGCGACGCCCCGGTGCCCGACCCGGGCGTGCGCCCGTCGGACCTGGCCTGCTTCATCTACACGGCGGGCACCACCGGCCCGTCGAAGGGCTGCATGCTGCCGCACCACTACGTGGCGTCGCTCGGCGAGCAGATCGCCCGGGCCTGGGAGATCCGGGCCGACGACTGCGTGTTCACGCCGCTGCCGCTGTTCCACTTCAACGCGATCTCGGTGTGCGTGGTCGGGGGCCTGGTCAACGGCCACAGCGCGGCGATCGTGCGGCGGTTCTCGGTCTCCAACTTCTGGCCCGAGGTGGTGCGGACCAACTCGACCATCGCCTCGCTGCTCGGGTCCCTGGCGATCCTCGTCGGCGACGCCGAGGAGCACCCCGCCCAGCGCGACCACCGGCTCCGGCTCTGCGTGGCCGCGCCGATGCCCCCGGCGACCGACGAGGCGTGGCGGACCCGGTTCGGCGTGCCGACCTTCAGCGCGGGCTTCGGGCTGACCGAGGCGTCACTGCTCTCGGCGCTGCCCGCCCGCGAGACCAACAAGCCGGGGGCGGCGGGCCGGCTCAACCAGGAGGACTTCGAGGTCCTGCTCGTCGACGACGACGACCAGCCCGTCCCGGTCGGGGAGGTCGGGGAGATCGTCTGCCGGCCCCGGCACCCGAACTCCATGTTCCGGGGGTACTGGCGCCGGCCCGAGGAGACCGTTGCGGTGTTCCGGAACCTGTGGTTCCACACCGGCGACCTCGGCAAGGTCGACGACGACGGCTTCTTGTACTTCGTCGACCGGAAGAAGGACTACTTGCGACGCCGCGGCGAGAACATCTCGAGCTTCGAGATGGAGCGGGTGTTCTACGGGCACGAGGCGGTCAAGGACGTCGCGGTGCACTCGGTGCCGAGCGACGTCGCCGAGGACGACCTCAAGGTGACCGTGGTGCTGAACCCCGACGCCGTGGTCACCGAGGAGCAGCTGTGCGCCTGGGTCGTGGACCGAGTGCCCTACTTCGCGGTGCCCCGGTACATCGAGTTCCGCGACGACCTGCCCCGCAACCCGGTGGGTCGGGTGCTCAAGTACCAGCTGCGCGACGAGGGCGTGACCCCCGCGACCTGGGACCGTGAGGCCAGCGGCTTCACGTTCGAGCGTCGCTGAGCCCGGTCGTCCCGGTCGCCTGGCGCGAAGCGGATCGCCCCGACCACCAGACCAGCGCGCCGGCGGCGAGGGCGCCGGCCACGCACAGGGCGCCCCCGAGGCGGTAGGCGGCGGCCTGCTCGCGGTAGGCGGCGAGCGTGCGCTCGGTGTCGGCGACGAGCGCGGCGAACACGACGGCGCTCACGAGGAACCCACCCACTGCGACCCCGAGCGTCGCGGTCGAGTTCCGCCAGGCCGAGCCGGTGCCGATGCCGTCGGGTGGGGCCCGGTCCATGAACGCCTCGGTGACCGGTCCGACCGCGGCGGCCGCGGGCACCGCGACCAGTGTGAGCACCATGACCGGCACCCAGGCCGGGCTGGTGGCCGTGACGAGGAACGCCCCCGCACCGAGGATCCCGGTCGCGACGAGGGCGATCGTCGCCACCGGCCGGGCGCCAGCCGACGATCGGGACGCACCACCCGACCGCCACCGGGACCGCGATCGAGACGACGGGCGCCGTCGGCGTCACGTCGCGCTCCGGGGTCGCCGGGTCGCGCACCAGATCTCCTCGGCGGGCCAGCGCTGCGCCCACGCCGCGGGGGCGAAGTCGTGGGTGCTGCGCGCGTCGGGCGGGGCGAGGAGCTCGACCAGGTCGTCGACCGTGAAGGCGTGCGCAGTGAGGGCCCGGATCCACTCGCCGTGGGACCAGACCACGTCGACCGTCCCGCCGTCGGCGGCCACCACCCAACGGGGCTGCCAGTGCGCGCGCAGCTTGCGGGTCTGGCGTCCGGTGGTGGCGTCCCAGGTGAGGTAGCACAGCTGGGTGCCGGTGCTGAACACGAGTCGCCCGCCGTCGCGCAGGAGGCGGGCGCACTCGGGCACCGTCCGCTCGGGGTCGCAGAACGACATCGCCCCGTGGTCGCACACCACGAGGTCGAACGACGCGTCGGCGAACGGTGTCGCCGTCGCCGTGGCGGCCACGAGGGGGAGCGGCTGCCGGGCGGCCGCGGCGGCCCGCCGGGCGTGGCCGAGCTGGGCCACCGAGAGATCGAGGCCGGTCACCCGCGCCCCCCGGGCTGCGAGGGCCAGTCCGAGCTGCGCGGCGCCGCAGCCGTACTCGAGCACGTCGAGTCCCGTGACCGGCCCGAGGGCCCCGACGGTGGCCTCGGGGATGCGCCAGATGCCCCACGCCTCGGGGGCCGCGGCCAGGGTGGCGCCGTAGGTCGCCTGGTAGTCGTCGGCGTCGGCGTCCCAGAACGCGCGATTGGCCGCCTCCGGTCCGGTCACGCGTCGGGCTCCGCCGGGCGCCGCGCGGCGAGGGCCCGGATCTCGGCCCGCCGGGTCCAGGGCGCCACGACCAGCCCGACCCCGAGTGAGGCCAGCGCGAGGGGGACGAGGGGCACGCCCCAGAAGGAGGCCACGATGACCGAGCCGACGAACACGACGGCGGCATCGACCAGCCAGTGCACGGCGAACGGACGCGGGGGGCGGGCCGGCAGCCCGCGGGCGTCGGGCGGGGGCGGGGCGGCGGTCACGCCCCGAGCCTCACACACGCCCGGGGCGGGCTCCAACCGGTCGCCGGTGGCGCGCCGCGCCGGGTCCCCGCCCGAGCGAGGGGACGTACCCACCTGGGTAGATTGCCGACGGTGGTGATGGAGCCGGTGGCGATCGACGGGCGGGCACTCGGACGCCGGGGCGTGGCCACCCGGGCCCGGCTCCTCGAGGCCACCGAGGTGCTGCTCGAGACCCACGGCATCCGGGACCTGCGGGTCGTGGACATCGCCCGCCGGGTCGGCACCTCGCCCGCGACCTTCTACCAGTACTTCCGCGACGTCGGCGACGCCGTGCTCGCCCTCTCGGCCGAGGTGGGGGAGGACCTCGCCCCGATCGAGGAGCTGCTCGACCGCTCGTGGGACGGGCCCGAGGGGCTCGCCACCGCCCGGGCCCTCGTCGGCGCCTTCATCGCGTTCTGGGACGACCACCGGGCGATCCTGCGGACCCGGAACCTCGCGGCCCAGGAGGGCGACCCGCGGTTCCGGGAGGTCCGCTCTGCCGCGCTGGCACCGCTGCGCAAGGGGCTCGCAGCCAAGGTCGCGGCCGGGCAGGCCGCAGGCCGGGTCGCCGCCGACCTCTCGCCGATCGCGGCGGCGTCGGCGCTGGCGTCGATGCTCGAGCGCATGGCGGCGTTCCACACCGACCTCGAGGCCTACGGCGCCACCGATGCCGACGTGGTCGAGACCACCGCCCGGATCGTGTTCCAGACCGTGACCGGCCGCGCCGAGTGATCGGGGCGCCCGCACCGCCGTGGGTCAGGGTGCGTCGGTCAGGGTGATCTCGAGGTCGCGGTCGAAGTAGCGCTCGAACAGATCGCGCTTGCGGCGGGCCCCCCACCGCTCGAGCTCGGCGGCACCGGTGGCCCGGAGCCGGAGGAGCACCAACGACGGACCCACCTCGACGTCGACGCCGGTCACCGTGCCGCTCCGGCCCCGGTCCAGGCCGTCGGCGAGCCGGAGGAGCGCGGTCAGGCGCTGGATCCGGCGCGGGTCGGCGAGCGGGTAGCCGTCGACGTCGGGCGTCCCCCGGCGGTGCCAGCGCACCAGCGCCGTGAGCGTCTGCACCTCGTCGGGGTCGAAGCCCCGCAGCTGCCCGTGCTCCACGAGGTACGCCCCGTGGCGGTGGTGCCCCTGCGCGGCGACGTGCTCGCCGATGTCGTGCAGCAGCGCGGCGTGCTCGAGCAGCTCGCGGTCGACCGCCCCGAGTCCGTGGAGCTCGGTGGTCTGGTCGAACAACGACACGGCCAATGCGGCGACGTGGCGGGCGTGGTGCTCGGGCCAGCTGCACCGCCCGGCCAGGGCCTCCACCGACGCACGTCGGATCGCCCGCGGGTCGTCGGACCAGTCGGCCGGGTCGTGCCGGTCCGCGGCGTCGAGCAGGATGCCCTCACGCAGGGCCCATTCGCTGATGGTCATCTCCTCGAAGCCGAAGCGCTCCATCGCGACGTCGAGGAACAGCACCCCGGCGCCGATGAGATCCACCCGTCGGGCGTCGAGACCGTCGAGGCGTAGCCGCTCGGCCGCGGTCGACCCGAGCACGGCGTCGCGGACGGGCACGAAGTCGTCGCGGGTGAAGGTGAACTGGTTCAGTGAGCGGGGCAGGGTCCGCTTCGCCCAGACCGCCGACATCCGGGCGATGTCCTGGAGCGTGCCGCTGCTCCCGACCATGAGCCGGGGCGCGAGCGGCGCGACGGCGTCGGCGACCCGCCCGAGGACGTCGCCGAGGTGGGCCCGCAACCGGCGCTCGTCGTCGCGGTCGAGGGGATCACCGGTCACGAAGGCGGCCGTGAGCGTGCCCACGCCGAGGTTCTCGCTCGCGGCGAAGCGCAGCCCGGCGGCGTCGCCCACGGTGATCTCGACACTGCCCCCGCCGAGGTCGAACCCCAGGGCCGGAGCGGGCTCGAGCAGCACCCCGGCCCGGATGGCCCGGAAGATCAGCTCGGCTTCGCGCAGGCCGCTGATGACCTCGACCGCCACCTGGGCCTCGGCCTCGATGCGGTCGACGACCTCACCCCCGTTGGCGGCCCGCCGCAGGGCCGAGGTGGCGCAGGCCACGACCTCGACCGCCCCGGCCGCCTCGGCGAGCTGACGGAAGCGGCGGACCGCGGCGACCGCGGCGTCGGCGGCGGCGGCAGGGATGTGGCCGTGGCGGGCGACGACCTCGCCGAGGCGGAGCATCTCCTTCTCGGTCACGATGGGCTCGAAGCCGCCGGGCTGGACCTCGGCGACCACCAGGTGGAAGGAGTTCGAGCCGAGGTCGAGGGCGGCGATGCGCACGCGGCGAGGCTACCGAGCGCGCAGTACGCTCCCGGGGTCCACGGCGTGTGCCGCGTCACGCGTCCAGTGTCGTCCACCGCGGAGGAGTCCCCATGACCGCTGCCCCCGAATCCCGCCTGCTCATCGACGGCGTGCTCACCGAGGCCCGCTCGGGCCGGACCTTCCCGAACGTCAACCCGGCCACCGAGGAGGTCGTGGGCGAGGTCGCCGACGGGGGCGTGGAGGACATGGACGCCGCGATCGCCGCGGCGCGTCGTGCCTTCGACGAGACCGACTGGTCCACCAACCGTGAGTTCCGCACGCGGGTGCTGCACCAGCTCGTCGACGCCCTCGACCGGCACAAGGACGACCTGCGTCCGCACATCGTGGCCGAGGTCGGCTGCCCCGTGATGCTGACCCACGCCGTGCAGCTCGACTCCTGCATCCCCGACATGCGCTGGGACGTCGACGCGATCGACCGGATCGAGTGGGAGTCCGAGCTCGGGGTCCACGAGTTCATGGGGATGCGCAGCAACCGGCTGGTCCTGCGCGAGCCGGTGGGAGTGGTCGGCGCGATCACGCCGTGGAACTTCCCGTTCATGCTCAACGTGTCGAAGCTCGCTCCGGCCCTGGCTGCCGGCAACACGCTGGTGCTCAAGCCGGCGCCCGACACGCCGTGGAGCGCCACGATGATCGGGAAGATCATCGCCGAGGAGACCGATATCCCGCCCGGTGTCGTCAACATCGTCGCCTCGGGCGACAAGGCGGCGGTGGGCGAGGTGCTCACCGGTGACCCACGGGTCGACATGATCTCGTTCACGGGCTCCACCGGGGTGGGCAAGCGGATCATGGCCCGAGGCGCCGAGACCGTGAAGAAGGTCTTCCTCGAGCTCGGCGGCAAGTCGGCCAACATCATCCTCGACGACGCCGACCTCGACGGCGTCGCCATGGGCGGGATGATGATCTGCATGCACGCCGGGCAGGGCTGCGCCATCACCACGCGCATGCTCCTGCCGGAGTCTCGGTACGACGAGGCGGTCGAGAAGCTCGCCGGGGCGTTTGCCATGGTCCCGTACGGCGACCCGACCGACATGAGCAACCTCATGGGGCCCCTGGTCAACCGGGCCCAGTACGAGCGGGTCCTCGGCATGATCGACCGGGCCAAGGCCGACGGGGCCCGCTGCCTGGTCGGGGGTGGTCCGGCCACGCAGTTCGAGCGGGGCTTCTTCGTGCAGCCCACGCTGTTCGTCGACGTCGATCCCGACTCCGGCCTGGCCCAGGACGAGGTGTTCGGCCCGGTCCTGGCCGTGATCAAGTACCGCGACGACGACGACGCGGTGCGCATCGCGAACAACTCCCGGTACGGCCTGTCGGGAGCGGTGTCGAGCGCCAGCCTCGACCGGGCGCTCGGCGTGGCCCGGCGCATCCGGACCGGGACCGTCTCGGTGAACGGCGGGGCCTGGTTCGGACCCGACTCGCCGTTCGGCGGCTACAAGGAGAGCGGCGTCGGGCGCGAGCACGGCCTCGCCGGGTTCGAGGAGTACCTCGAGACCAAGACCGTCGGCCTCCCGGCCACCTGAGCGGGGGTCGACCCGATGCCCGAGACCAACCCCCTCGCCGGGGTCTCCTACCTCCCCGCGTTCGAGAGCGTCGCCGAGGAGCGCCGACACCGCAAGGAGCGGCTCGCCGCCGCCTTCCGGCTCTTCGGTCGCTTCGGGTTCGACGAGGGGGTGGCCGGTCACATCACCGCGCGCGACCCCGAGCGGCCCGACTGCTTCTGGGTCAACCCCTTCGGGATGAACTTCGGCCACATCCGGGTGTCGGACCTCATCATGGTCGACGACACCGGCACGGTGGTCGAGGGTGACGGCATCGTCAACGGTGCCGCCTTCGCCATCCACTCCCAGGTGCACGCCGCCCGCCCCGACGTGATCGCCGCCGCCCACGCCCACTCGATCCACGGCAAGGCGTGGTCGGCGCTCGGCCGCCGGCTGGACCCGATCACCCAGGACGCCTGCGCCTTCCACGACGACCACGCGCTGTTCGACGACTACACCGGGGTGGTGCTCGACCTCTCGGAGGGCGTGCGGATCGGGCAGGCGCTCGGTGACCGCAAGGCCGTCATCCTGCGCAACCACGGCCTGCTGACCGTGGGCCACTCGGTCGACGAGGCGGCGTGGTGGTTCATCACGATGGAGCGGTCGTGCCAGGCCCAGCTCCTCGCCGAGGCCGCCGGGACCCCGGTGCTGATCGACCCGGCCAACGCGGCGCTCACCGCCACCCAGGTGGGCTCGCACATCGCCGGTTACTTCTCGTTCCAGCCGCTCTACGCCAAGATCACGCGTGAGCAGCCCGACTTCTTCGACTGAGCGCGCGGTGACCCTCGATCCCGGTGCCGTCCTCCTCACCGACCGCGTCGCCGTCGTCACCGGCGCGGCCGTGGGCATCGGCGCCGCGGTCGCGGTGGCGTTCGCCCGCTTTGGCGCCGATGTCGCGGTGTGCGATCGCGACGCCGAGAACCTCGCCGTCACCGTCGCCGCGATCGAGGCCGCCGGACGCCGGGCCTGGCCCGGGGTCCTCGACGTCCGTGACGGTGACGCGGTGCGCGAGTACGTCGCCGGGGTCGGGGCGAGCGCCGGGCGCATCGACGTGCTGGTCAACAACGCCGGGGGTGGGTTCCACGCCGCCTTCCTCGACGTCAACGACAAGGGCCAGGACGCCCTGATCCGCGAGAACTTCACCAGCGTCACCAACTTCACCCGGGCGGTGGTGCCGCACGTGCCCGCGACCGGGGGGTCGATCATCAACATCACGTCGATCGAGGCCCACCGGGCCGGTCCCAACTACGCGGTGTACAGCGCGATGAAGGCGGGCGTGTTCAGCCTGTCCAAGAGCCTGGCCCTCGAGTTCGGCGACCGGCTGATCCGGGTCAACTGCATCGCGCCCGACGTGATCCCCACGCCGGGGATCTCCGGGGCGGGTCCGCTGCCGGTGCACACGCCGCTGCCGGTCGAGGGTCACGTCGACGACGTCGCCGGTGCCGCGGTCTACCTGGCGAGCGACCTCAGCCGGTTCGTGACCGGGACCACCGTGCACGTCGACGGGGGCAACACTGCGGCGGCGGGCTGGATCCGTGCCGACGCCGGGACGTGGAGGACGTCGTGAAGTACGGGATCGCACTCGGGTCCGCCAACGCCAAGTTCTTCGCGGACATCGCGGTCGAGGCCGAGCACCTCGGGTTCGAGTCGGTGTGGCTGCCCGAGCACCTGATGTTCACCACGCGGATGAGCCGTTCGCCCCACCCGGGCGAGACGCATCCGCCGGTGCCCCCGACCACCCCGATCTTCGACGCGTTCGCCTACCTCGCCTACCTCGCCGGGCGCACCGAGCGCATCCGCTTCGGCACCCACGTCTACAACGTCGGGCTGCGCCACCCCTTCGTCACCGCGCGTGCGGTGCAGACGCTCGACATCGTCTCGGGGGGCCGGTTCGAGTTCGGCATCGGCGCGAGCTGGCTCGAGGAGGAGTGGGTGGCGGCCGAGCTCGACTTCGCGACCCGGGGCCGTCGGGTCGACGAGTGCCTCGAGGTCTGCACCCGGCTCTGGACCGAGGACGAGGTGACCCACCACGGCGAGTTCTTCTCGTTCGAGGGGGCGGTGTTCGTGCCCAAGCCGGTGCAGCAGCCGTGGCCACCGATCCTGGTCGGGGGCGAGAGCGGGGCCGCGCTCCGGCGGGCGGCCCGGCTCGGCGACGGCTGGCTCGGCATGCACCACGACTTCGAGTCCGGTGCCGCCCAGATCGCACGCCTGCGTGAGCTGCTCGCCGCCGAGGGGCGTGATCCCGCCCGGTTCCAGTTCTGCCTGGGCGGCCGGGTCACCACCCCCGACGACGCGCGGCGCTGGGAGGACCTCGGGGTGACCCGCATGGTGTTCGCGCCGTGGGAGCGGGCCCGGGAGGCGATCGACGGGATGCGCCGCTTCGCCGACGACTTCGGGCTCGGGAGCTGACCGCCCGGGATCAGCCGCCCGCGACCAGCTCCGCCTGCAGGACCCGGCGCAGCAGCTTGCCGGTCTCGGTGTGGGGGAGCTCGGCCCGGAACACCACCACGTCGGGGGTCTTCGACGAGCGGAGGTGCTCCCGGGCGAAGGCCTGCACGGTCGGGGCGTCGAGCGTCTGCCCGGCACGGGGGACGACCACGGCGGCGATGACCTGCCCCCACTCCTCGTCGGGAAGCCCGAACACCGCGACGTCGGCGACCCCGGGATGGCCCCGCAGGACCTCCTCGATCTCCGCCGGCGCGATGTTCTCGCCGCCCCGGATGATGGTGTCGTCGGCCCGGCCCTCGATGAACAGGAAGCCGTCGGGGTCGATCCGGGCGCGGTCGCGCGTGGCGAACCAGCCGGCGGCGTCGCAGGCCGAGTCCCGCCCGAGGTACTCGCCCGAGATCTGGTCGCCCCGCAGGTACAGCTCGCCGACCTCGCCCGGCGCGACCGGGTCGCCGAAGGGGTCGCGGACCTCGGCCTCGACCCCGGGCACCAGGCGCCCGGCCGAGCCCAGGCGGGCCCGGACCGCCGGGTCGGCGCTGGCGACGGCCTCGCGGTGGTCGGCGGGCCCGAGCACCGCGACGGTGGAGCTGGTCTCGGTGAGGCCGTAGGCGTTGACGAAGTCGGTCGTGGGCAGCAGCGCGAGGGCCCGTTCGATGATCCGCCCGGGCATGGGTGCGCCGCCGTAGGCGAGCGAGCGGAGCGTGGGGACCGCGGCGTCGGGCGCCCCGATCTCGTCGAGGTGCTCCACGACGCGTGCGAGCATGGTGGGCACCACCAGCGCGTGGGTGATGCCCTCGGCCCGCACGGTCCCGAGCCACGACTGCGGCGTGAACGTCGTGAGGTGCACGACGCGTCGACCGGCGTAGAGGTTCGACAGCGTGTTCGACACGCCGGCGATGTGGTACGGCGGCACGCTCACCAGGCTGGCGGCGTCGTCGTCGGCCGAGGCGAACTCCACCGTGGTCATCACGTAGGCGGTCAGGTGGCGGTGGCGCAGGACGGCGGCCTTGGGCGCCGCGGTCGTGCCCGAGGTGTAGAGGAGCAGCGCGACGGCGTCGGGGTCGAACGGCTCGGGTCCCGGGTCGCCCCCGCGGGCGGGATCGGTGGCGGCCATCCACTCCGCCGGGCTCATGCGCACCGACCCGGCGTCGCCCACGAGGTCGCGCACCTCGTCCTCGACCACCACGAGCGCCGAGGGGTGCCCGGCCAGCAGCTCGTGGAGCTGCTCGCGTCCGAGCCGGTAGTTGACCGGCACCAGCGGGATCCCGGCCCGGGCCGCGGCGAACAGCGCGACCGGGAACTCGGGGCCGTTGGTCGCGACGTAGACCAGGTGCTCGACCGCAGCGGTCCGGAGCACGGCCGCGCCGGTCTCGGCCCGGGCCCGCAGCCCGGCGTAGGTCACCCCGCCGGTACGGGGTCCGAACGCGACCCGGTCGTCGAAGCCCGACGCGGCCATGTCGAGGAGGAGGGTCAGGTGCACGGGATCATCCTTCTGCGGCGGCCTCGGGCCCGGGTCGGGGTGGCGCGGCGGGTGACGGCGACGGCGACGGCGACGGCGATGGCG
>Ga0194129_10001994_pt1 | contig 31770 bp, 34 predicted proteins | sample TA2KigCa35mmetaG_FD_150862 | JGI IMG/M metagenome (GOLD analysis project Ga0194129, IMG submission 150862) | Freshwater microbial communities from Lake Tanganyika, Tanzania - TA2015038 Kigoma Deep Cast 35m | ecosystem: Environmental > Aquatic > Freshwater > Lake | place: Tanzania: Lake...
CCAGTGTGGCCTCAGCGGCCGATACTGGCGGGCACACGGTCGCCCCACGCCCCAGCGCAGCCATGCCCCTGAGCCTCTACGGCGGAGCCCGCTCCCGCGCCTCCATGCCCCGTTGGTACATGGAGGAGAAGGGCATCCCCTACAGCTGGCAACTGCTCGACATGGAGGCCGGTGAGCACCGGCGCGAGCCGTTCACCGCCATCAACCCCTTCGGCAAGGTGCCCGCCCTGGTGGATGACGACCCCGCCCTGCCAGGGGGCCGGTTGCAGCTGTTTGAAAGCGGCGCGATCCTGCTGTACCTGGCGGAGCGCTACGGCGGTGAATGCCAGAACGCTGCGGAGCGGGGCCTGGCGCAGCAGTGGGTGCTCTTCGCCAACGCCACCCTGGCCACCGCCCTGTTTGTGCCGGCCAACCGCGAGCGGGAATTCCCGCGGCTGATGGAGGTGCTCGACGGCAAGCTGGCGGAGGGGCCGCTGCTGGGTGGCGACTGGAGCGTCGCCGATTGCGCCGTGAACGCCTACCTGGCCTATCTGCCGATCTTCTTCCCCCAGATCGACCTCAGCCCCTACCCCAACGTGCAGGCCACCATCGCCGCCACCCAGCAGCGGCCGGCCTACCAGCGGGTGATGGGCGGCCGTTGACGCAGGTCGACTGGCACGGGCACCCGCTGCAGCTGCTGCCGGAGCGGGCCCTATGGGACCCGCAGCAAAGCCTGCTGCTGCTGGCGGATCTGCACCTGGGCAAGGCGGAGAGTTTTCAGGCCAGTGGCATCCCCCTGCCCACTGATGGCGACCTGGCCAACCTCAACCGCCTGCTGGCCCTGGCGGATCGCCTGCGGCCCGCGGCGGTGGTGGTGCTGGGGGATCTGATCCACGGACCCCTGGGCCTCACGCCGGAGCTGCGGCAGAAGCTGGCGGCGTTGCCGGCGCTGCTGGGCTGCCCCCTGCAGCTGGTGGAGGGCAACCACGAGCGGGGCAGCTGGCTGGAGGGGTTGGAGGCGCAGCCCCCCCGGAAAGCCGGCCCCCTGTGGCTGAGCCACGGCCCCTCCACGCCGCCGCAGCCTGGCCTGCTCAACGTGTGCGGCCACCTGCATCCCGTGGCCCAGCTGGGGCAGGGGGCGGATCGGCTGCGGCTGCCCTGCTTCGCGCTGGATCGCGGCGCAGGCCGTCTGCTGCTGCCGGCCTTCGGCGCCCTCACCGGCGGCCACCCCTGCCCGCCGGGGCTGGAGCGCTGGGTGATCGCTGAAGGATCCGTGCTGGCGCTGCCCTGAGGGGCTGGGCGCTGCGGAAGGCCCGTAGATTTGAGCCGTCTGGCCGCAGCCCCTGGAGACCGCCACGCCGCCATCGCCAGCCAGCCTGGAATCGCCCGCGCCGCGCCAGCGCCCCCTCTGGCGGCGCAAGCGCTGGCTCACCATCGGCGTGCCCCTGGGGTTGCTGGCATTTCTGGTGGCCATCGCGCCGCCCCTGCCGGAGCAGCGGGGCCGCACCGGCGCGGATCTGCCCGTCGACGGGCTGGCCTTCCGCTACCGGCCCGACGACGAGGTATACGCCCTGGATCTGGACCCGCGCAAGGTGCGGATCGATCTGCTGGAGGGGTGGGACCGCGAACAGGAAGCGTTCCGCGACAGCGCGGCACTGGCCTACGTGTCCGGCCCGATGTACGAGCGGCACGTGAACGCCAACGGCCGCGAGATCACCATCCCCCTGGGGGATCTGAAGCTGGGATCACGGATCTGGCGCGGCCGCAACCGCACCGCCGCGCGCCAGCGGGCCTTCATCGGCATCCGCCACGACGGCCGGGTGGATTTCGGCTACGGCGAACTCACACCCCAACGGGCGGCCCTCTACGACACCTTCATCGGCGGACTGCACAGCGTTTACAACGACCTCGAGTCACCGCCCCCCGAGTACCGCGGGGCCTACAGCATTTCCATGGGGCAACAGATCCGCTACTACCTGCCCCGCATCCGCATGGTGATGGGCCTGCGGGGGGATGGACGGCTGGAGGTGCTGATGAGCCGCGACGGGCTCACCCTGGAGCAGACCAAAGCCCTGGCACGCCAACGGGGCCTGCGCACCGCCTACCTGCCGGACCACGCCTCCAAGAGCCGCTTCATCATCCCCGGCGTGAAGGGCTTCAGCCAGGCGGACGCCAACTGGATCAGCGGCGGCGCCACCTCCTTCGTGCACGTGCCCTACCTGCTGCGACTCAGTGAACGGCCGCAACCCCTGCGGGGCGATCTGCTCAGCAGCCTGGCCCCCCGGGCCGGGGTGCGGCGCTGCGGCAACCCGATCGAATGCGGCCAGACCCTCGGCGGCCAGATCGTGGATCGCGCCCTGGCGGGCTTCAACCGCCTGATGGAGCAGGGGGTGGAACCCCTGGCCCGCCTGATCTGGGCCCCCCGCGGCCAGGGCGATCCCAACCGCAGCCGCCAGCGCTCACCGCTGCGGGAGCCGCCGATCACCGCCGACCCGATGGCCCTGCGGGAACTGCAGGAACAACAGCAGAACAGCCCCAGCGACGCGCTCACCGCGCCCCTGGCGCCGGATCTACCGCCGCCGCTGCTGCTGCAGGAGGGCCAGCAACTGCCCGCCGACCCGGACGCCACCCTGGCGGAACCGGGCCCCCTGCCGGCCATCCCCGGCATGGAGGCCCCTGGGCCAGCGGACAACATGCCCCAGGGACGCAGCCCCACCGGCGGGCCACCGCCGCCGCCCCTGCTGCCGCCCCCCGGGCAGCCCTGATCCGAGGGCCCCGCAGATCAGCCCGCAGCCGCCAGGGCCCGCACCACATCACCCCGGGTGAGCACCCCCACGGGACGGCGCTCGCCATCGAGCACGAACAGCCGCTGGGTGCTGCGGTCGTGCAGCTGGCGAGCGGCCGCCGGCAGGGGGGTGTCGGCGCTGCAGCTGTGGGGGTGCTGGCTCATCACCTCCCCCACGGTGCTGCCCAGCACCTGGTGCACCTGCTTGTCCCACTGCAGGGGATTGCGCAGATAGATCACGGAATCCAGCAGCAGCACGTAGGGCCCCGCATCAAAGCCCCCCTCGCGCACCATCAGATCCTGCTCGGTGAGTTCCCCCACCAGGGCACCGGCCGCATCCACCACCGCCAGGGCACTGATGTGGTGCTCACTGAGCTGCTGCACCGCCTCCTGGAGCGGCGTGCTGGCCAGCACGCTGCGCACCGGCGCGGTCATCACATCAGCAACGCGGCGGTCGACGACCATGGCAGGCTCAGGGCTGGCGCCATTGTGACCCGCCATGTCTGCCCGCCGAAACCGTCGCCTGGCCGACGGCCTCACCGTGGGCCGCGCCGTGCTCGGTCTGCCGCTGATCCTGGCCCTGGTGGCGGGGCAGGCCACGCTGGCCTGGGGCCTGCTGCTGTTGGGCGGCCTCAGCGATGCGGCCGACGGCTGGCTGGCCCGCCGCGCCGGTGGTGGGTCCGTGTGGGGGGCACGCCTGGATCCCCTCACCGACAAGATCCTGATCAGCGCGCCGCTGATTTGGCTGGGGGCCGCCGGGCGGCTGCCCCTGTGGGCCATCTGGCTGCTGCTGGCGCGGGAGCTGCTGATCTCCGGCTGGCGCGCGGGCCAGGGCAGCGGCGGCCCCGCCTCCTGGAGCGGCAAGGCCAAAACGATCCTGCAGTTCGCAGCGCTGCTGCTGCTGCTCTGGCCCTTTCCCCTGGCGGCCGCACCGCTCCAGGGCCTGGGGTGGCTGCTGTTCTGGCCCTCGCTGGTGCTGGCCCTCAGCTCCGCCTGGGGCTACCTGAAGCAGGCTTAAACCAGGGCCGCATCGCCGCTGAAATCCGGGCTGGTGGGCATCCGCAGGGCGTAGTCGTTGGTGTAGCTGTCCTCCAGGGCCGCCTCCACGCTGTAGCGGGGGGTCCAGGCCAGTTCCCGCTGCACCCGCTGCACATCGGTGAGGAAGTGGGCGAGGCGCAGGGGGAAGGCCTTGCGGGCCTTTTTATCCAGGGAGGAGGGGTCAAAGCTGCGGATCTCCACCGCCGCGGGATCCTTGCCGCAGGCCCGTGCCGCCGCCGCCACAAGGCCCCGGAAGGTGATGCCCTGCACGCTGCTGCAGTTGTAGATGCGATTGGCGGCCGCATCCACGCCGATGCTGAGGGCCATGGCGGTGGCCAGATCGTTCACATGGCCCAGCTGGGTGATGGTGCTGCCATCGCCCGGCAGCGGCACCGGCTGGCCGTGCACGATCCGATCAAAGAACCAGCTCTCCACCGGGTTGTAGTTGCCGGCCCCCACGATGTAGGTGGGGCGGAAGCTGGTGAAGGGGATCTTCTCCGCCAGCAGCCAGGCCTCGGTGTCGAGCTTGCCGCTGTGGCGGCTCTGGGGATCGGTGGGGGAGGTTTCGCTCAGGGGCCACAGCTCGCTGTCGGCGTAGACGCCGGCGGAGCTCACATACACAAACCGATGGCTGGGGGCGCCGGTGATCTCCAGCACCGTGCGACTGTCCTCCAGGGTGCGGCCGGAGCTGTCGACGATCACGTCGAACCGGCGCCCCAGCAGGGCCGCCAGCCCCTCAGGGGTGGAGCGGTCGCCGCACAGGTGCTCCACGCTGGCGGGCACGGGGTTCTTGCCGCGGGTGAACAGGGTGAGGGCATGGCCCTCCGCCTGCAGCTGCGCCACCAGCGGTTTGCCCACGAAGCGGGTTCCCCCCATCACCAGGATCTGCACGGCGGCCTGCCACGAACTGGCGGCCATTCAAACCGGGACGGCGTCAAGCCAGCGGGCGAGGGCAGAGCCACACTGAGGCCAGCCGGGACCAGCCATGGGCCGCTTCGGAGAGCTGTTGCGATCGCTCAACAACCTCAAGCTGCTGGCGGCCATCGGCCGCAGCGGCGGGGATCTGGGCACCATTGCCGACCTGGTGGACAGCTTTCTGGACACCCCCCAGATGGCCGATTGCGTGCGGCGCTTCCGCCAATGGCCCGGCGGCGCGACCCTGATGGATCAGCGCTACCCGCCCCTGCAGCCGGACATCGCCCAGCTGAGCCAATTGCCCCAGGGCAGCCTCGGGCAGCGCTACGCGCAGTTGATCACCAGCCAGGGCTACGACCCGGAGTTTTTCCGGCCCCGCCCGGTGGACACCGAAGCCCAATGGCTCACCCAGCGGGTGGCCACCACCCATGACATCCATCACGTGGTGAGCGGCTTCGGCACCGCCCCCCAGGGCGAGGTGGGCGTGCTGGCGATCACCGCCGCCCAGATCGGCTTCCCCGCCTACGTGCTACTCACCAGCGCCAGTCAGCTGGCCAGCTTCCGCTTCCAGCTGGAGCGCTTCGAGGGCATCAGCCGCGCCATCGCCCATGGCCACGCCATCAGCCGCCAGGCCCAGTGCCTGGCCTTGGCCCGCTGGGAGGAGGGCTGGGAGAAACCCGTGGCGCAGTGGCGTCAGGAGCTGGGCATCACCGACCCCGCCGAGCACGAGCCCTACGGCCTGGCGGCCCAGCTGCCGTGAGCGCCAAGCTGCCGCAGCGCTGGACGGCGCAGGCCGCCAGCCTGGGCCGCAGCGGGGGCTTCCGCCACTTCCAGCTGTTGGGTGAGCAGGGCAAGGGGGCCGACCGCGCCGCCCGGTTGGAGGCGGTGCTGGAGCGCGGCGTGCGCCTGCTGGTGCCCCTGCGGGAGCTGCGGGACCGCAGCCTCTGGCAGCCTGGCTGGCAGTCGTTGCGCCGCCCGGCCGCCATGCAGATCATCCCCGCCATCGACCTGCTGGATGGCCACTGCGTGCGGCTCCACCAGGGGGATTACGACCAGGTGACGCGCTTCAGCGACGATCCGGTGGCCCAGGCGCTGAGCTGGCAGCAGCAGGGCGCCCAGCGTCTCCACCTGGTGGACCTGGACGGCGCCCGCTCCGGAGAGCCGATCAATGATCAGGCGGTGAAGGCGATCACCGCCGCCCTCTCCATCCCCGTGCAGCTGGGGGGTGGGGTGCGCAGCGCCGCGCGGGCCGAAGAGCTGCTGGCCTGCGGCCTCGACCGGGTGATCCTCGGCACGGTGGCCATCGAGCAACCGGAGCTGGTGCGCGAGCTGGCGGACCGCCACCCCGGCAAGGTGGTGGTGGGCATCGACGCCAAGGATGGCCTGGTGGCCACCCGCGGCTGGCTGGAAACCAGCCATGTGCGGGCCACGGACCTGGCGGCCAGCTTCGAGGGCAGCGGTGTCGCCGCGATCGTGAGCACCGACATCGCCACCGACGGCACCCTGGCGGGGCCCAACCTGGAGGCCCTGCGGGCCATGGCCGAAGCCAGCAGCATCCCGGTGATCGCCTCCGGCGGCATCGGCACCCTGGAGGACATCCTCTCGCTGCTGGCCCTGGCGCCCCTGGGGGTGGAAGGTGTGATCGTGGGCCGTGCCCTGTACGACGGCACCGTGGACCTGGCCGAAGCGATCGCCGCGGTGGGGCCGGAGCGGTTGCAAGACGCACTCACTTCGCCTAACGGCCCTATAACGGTGTAAGACACTCCGCCGCAGCGGCAATCAGCAGTGGCGACCAGCAAGGCCACCAGCAAGGCCACACCCGCAGCCAGCTCCACCCCAGGGGTGGAAAGCGCCTACGGCCGCTGCCGCGACCTGGGGATGCGCCTGTCACGCCAACGCCGCATGGTGCTGGATCTGCTCTGGCAGGAGCGCGACCACCTCAGCGCCCGCGACATCTTCGAGAAGCTGAATGCCCGCGGCCGCAACATCGGCCACACCTCGGTGTACCAAAACCTCGAAGCCCTGCAGAGCGCCGGTGTGATCGAGTGCCTCGACCGGGCCAGCGGCAGGCTCTACGGCTACCGCAGCGATCCCCACAGCCACCTCACCTGCCTGCGCACCGGCGCCATCCAGGACATCGATGTGGACTTGCCGCCGGAGTTGCTGCAGCAGATCGAGCGGCACACCGGCTTTGCCATCGAGTCGTACACCTTGCATCTCTGCGGCCGGCCCGTCTGAGGGCTGGAGAACCCCGCCGAACCCCGTTACCTTGAAGCCCACATCGCATGGGCCCGGCACCTGTGGCGGAGCAACAGCCGAAGCCAACGCTGCTGATCCTGGCGGAACCCCTGCTGCGCGAAGGGCTCCAGCGCCTGCTGGCGGACAGCTACACCCTGGTGGAGCCCGCCAGCAGGCCCGATGGGCCCCAGCCCAGCGGCGTGCAACTGCTGCTCTGGAGCGTGGGCAGCACCATGGCGGCCGCCAGCCTCGAGCGCGAACTGCAGCTGTTGCAGGAGCGCTGGCAACCGGCACCGGTGCTGCTGTTGGTGCCCGGTGAGGCCACCTACCCCGGCGACTGGCTGCTGCAGCTGCCGGTGGAAGGCCTGCTCCAACAGGCCCTGCCCGAAGAGATTCCCGCCACCGTGGACACCCTGCTGAGCGGGGGGCGGGTGCTGGAGCTGCGGCCCCTGGCCAGCCAGGCATCCCCCAGCGAAGCGGCACCCCAGGGGTTGGGACTGTGGCTACTGCGCAGCGGCCTTGAACAGATCGAACGGGAACAGCGGCGCTGCCAGGGCTGGCTGCAGCACAGCCGCGGCCTGTTCAGTCAGCTGCTGCTGCGGGGGCGCCTGCGGGAGCTGGCCATGGCCCGCCAGCTGCTGCTGTGGCTGTGGGGGCCCATCAGCCTGGCCTTCGCGGATCAGGCCGCCCCGGCGGCGGCGGCCCCCAGCGGCCTGGGCACCGGCATCACCCTTCGGGAGCGCAGCGCCCTGGGCGTCTGGATGGCCATCCGCACGCGCCTGGAGGCGGCCATCGATGCGGGCCTCGAAAACCACAGCGGTCAGTTGATGGCCCTGGAGGGGCTCAACCCCGACCACCGCCGCGATCTGCTGCTGGCCCTGATCAGCCAGCTGGATCTGCTGCTGGTGCGCCTCCGCCACGACCAGCTGCGGGGGGAGGCGCTGGAGCAGCGCTGGCAGCAGCTGCAACCGGAATTGCGCCGCGTGTCCCTGCGGGCCATGGCCGGTGAGTACGTGCAGCTGCCCCAGCAGGGGGGCCTGCTGAAGGTGGCCGAGAGCCTCACCACGGCGGCGCAGCTGGAGGGAATCGACCCGGAACTGCCCGCGGCCCTGCCGATGCTGGGGGCCCTGGTGCAAGCACAGCCGCTGCTGGTGGAGGGGCGGCTGCTGCCCCCCGATGAACCCAAGGCCCTGCTGCAGCTGGAGGCTCTGATCAGCAACTGGTTGATCCGCAATGCCGAGCTGATCAGCGCGGAGGTGTTGGCCTGCTGCAGCACCTGGCCCGAGCTGCGGCGCTACCTACTGCGGACCGACCTGCTGCCCACCCGCAACCTGGAGCGGCTGCGCAACCAGCTCAATGCCCAACAGCGGTGGAGCATCTGGTTTGAACGACCCGTGCAGCTCTACGAGAGCCAGCGCCTGCTCTATCGCCTCGACGGTGGCGCCATCACACCCCTGCGCTGCACCGAACCGCGCGACGCCGAGTTGCGTCAGCTCAGCTGGGGGCAGCAGCTGGTGACCCTGGCCCTGGAGGCCCGCGATGCCCTGGCGCCGCAGCTGCAGTCGGCGCTGCGACAGCTGGGGGATCTGGTGGTGGTGGTGCTGACCCAGGTGATCGGCCGGGCCATTGGCCTGGTGGGCCGCGGGGTGCTGCAGGGGCTGGGGCGCAGCGTCAGCCGGGGCTGAGCCCCGCCGGTGAGCGGCCACAATGGCCCCAGCCCTCACCGCCGTTTGATGCCCGGACGTCTGGCCCGCCTGCTGTTCAGCCTGCTGCTGGCGCTGACGCTCCTGCCCGCCGCCGCCTTCGCCGCCCGGGACACCAACAGCTACGACGGCAACATCTACGCCCTCTATGCCGGCAACGGCTCCCTGGTGCCGCCCCGCAGCACCCTGGCCCAGGCCCTGGAGGAACACCGACCCGTGGTGCTCGGCTTCTTCCTCGATGACAGCGCCGCCAGTAAGCAGTACGCGGTGGTGTTCAACGAACTGCAGCGCCTCTGGGGCCGCACCGCGGAGCTGATCCTGCTGCCCACCGACCCCCTGCAGAACCGCCCGGCCCAGGGGGCCGGCGACCCCGCCAGCTACTGGCACGGGCAGATCCCCCAGGTGGTGGTGTTCAACACCGCCGGCACGCCGGTGCTCGATGAAACGGGCCCCGTGAGCATCGATGCCATCAACGCCGCCCTCACGGAGGTGACCGGCCTCAAACCCCAGGGGAATGTGACGCTCAGCCTCAACCGCGAGGTGAACGAGCTCAACAGCGAGATCGTGCCCTCCCGCTGAGCCCAGCCATGTCCAGCCGCCAGGAAACCGACAGCCTGGGCGCCATCGCGGTGCCCGCCGAGCACTACTGGGGCGCCCAGACCCAGCGCTCGATCACCAACTTCCCCTTCGGCCAGCGGATGCCGCTGCCGATCGTGCACGCCTTCGGCCAGCTGAAGGCCGCCTGTGCGGAGGTGAACCGCGATCTGGGCAAGCTCGATGACCAGCTCTGCACCGCGATCGTGGCGGCGGCGGAGTCGGTGGCCGCCGGCGAGCTGGATGGGGAATTCCCGCTGAAGGTGTGGCAGACGGGGTCCGGCACCCAGACCAACATGAACGCCAATGAGGTGATCGCCAACCGGGCGATCGAAGCCCTCGGCGGGGAGCTGGGCAGCAAGCGGCCGGTGCACCCCAACGACCATGTGAACCTCAGCCAATCGAGCAACGACACCTTCCCAGCGGCGATGCACATCGCCGTGGTGCTGGAGCTGGAGCACCGGCTGCTGCCGGCGCTGGAGCTGCTGGCGGCGGCCCTGCAGGCCAAGGCCACCGCCTACGCAGGCCTGGTGAAGATCGGCCGCACCCACCTGCAGGATGCGGTGCCCCTCAGCCTGGGGCAGGAATTCGGCGGCTACGTCGCCCAGCTGCATCTCTCCACCAGCGCCATTCGCCAGAGCCTGGCGGCAATGCGGGAGCTGGCCATCGGCGGCACCGCCGTGGGCACCGGCCTCAACGCCCCCAAGGGCTTCGGGGAGGCGGTGGCAGCGCGGCTCAGTGAGCGGCTCGGCACCGCCTTCGTCAGCGCCCCCAACAAATTCCAGGCCCTGGCGGGCCATGAGGCCCTGGCGGCCTGCCACGGCGCCCTCACGGTGCTGGCGGGCAGCCTGATGAAGATCGCCAACGACATCCGCTGGCTGGGCAGCGGCCCCCGCTGCGGCCTGGGGGAACTCGTGCTGCCCGAGAACGAACCCGGCTCCTCGATCATGCCGGGCAAGGTGAACCCCACCCAGTGCGAGAGCCTGACGATGGTGGCCGCCCAGGTGATGGGCAACAACACGGCCGTGCAGATCGGGGCCAGCCAGGGCAACTTCGAGCTCAACGTGTTCAAGCCCCTGATTGCCCACAACGTGCTGGAAAGCATCGAGCTCTTAGAGGGGGCCTGCGCCAGCTTCCGGGAGCACTGCATCGAGGGGCTGCAGGCCAACACCCACCGGATCGAGCGGCTGCTGAACCAGAGCCTGATGCTGGTGACGGCCCTCACGCCGGCCATCGGCTACGACCGCGCCAGCGCCATCGCCAAACATGCCCACCGCCACGGCCTCAGCCTGCGGGAGGCGGCCCTGGTGCTGGGCGAGATCAGCGGTGAGGAGTTCGACCAGTGGGTGCGACCCGAGCAGATGGTGTGAGCGCCTGACGCGTGACAACAGCTACTGGGAGCCCTCGAGCAGACTTCTAAGGTCACGCGTCTCAACTCTGCTCTGCATCGACCGATGGGCTTCAACCTGTCAAGACTGCCTCCAAGCGCCAAACGGCTGAGACGCTTGGCGGCTCGCCAAGCCTCGTTCGGGCTGCTGCTCGTCGCCGTGATCAGCCCAGGCCTGCTCGATGCCGCCAAGGCTCACCCGGGTCACCATCAGCCCAGCAACCATCAGCAGCAGAGCGCACACGCCGCAGAGCAAAGCCACGGTCACTGAGTCGACCCTGACTCAACAGCGGAACTCCGGTAACGATGGAGACCATCGACAACGGGAAGCTCGCTCAAACTCTGAAAGCGGAAAAGGAGTTCTAGGGTTCCGGCCCAGCCATGGGTGCCTGGTCCAAGAGAGCTCCACCGGTCTCGGCCGGGGCACGGAGGGACAAAAGCCCGGGAGACCGCAACCACTCCTCACCCTGGGCTCACCATGTCTTCGCCTTCAGGCGCCTCTGGCGCCTTTGAACGCCTGCACCCGAGCGAAGGCATGCGAGCCCTCGAGAAGGAACGGGCGCTGCCCCTCACCGGCTGGCAGCAGGAAGTGGATCAGGCCCACCGTTATGGGCTCGAGGCGGCCGAGAGCATCGTTGACCGCCGCATCTCCACCTTCTCCAGAGGGGAACTGCCGCACTACGCCGGCATCAACACCTTCATGAAGGCCCCCTACATCGAAGATGTGAATCGCGTTGGCGAGTTCGATGTCGCGATCCTCGGGGTACCCCATGACAGCGGCACCACCTACCGCCCTGGCACGCGGTTTGGCCCCCAGGGGATCCGCCGCATTTCAGCTCTTTACACCCCCTACAACTACGAAATGGGTGTGGATCTGCGCGAGCAGATCACCCTCTGTGATGTTGGCGACATCTTCACCATTCCCGCCAACAACGAAAAGAGCTTTGATCAGATTTCCAAGGGGGTAGCTCACGTCTTCAGTAGTGGAGCCTTCCCCATCATTCTTGGCGGCGACCACTCCATCGGCTTCCCCACGGTCCGCGGGGTTTGCAGACATCTGGGCGACAAGAAGGTGGGCATCATCCACTTCGATCGCCATGTGGACACCCAGGAGATCGACCTGGATGAACGCATGCATACCTGCCCCTGGTTCCACGCCACCAACATGGCGAATGCACCGGCCCAAAATCTGGTGCAACTGGGGATCGGTGGCTGGCAAGTTCCGCGGGAAGGGGTCAAAGTCTGCCGCGAGCGGGGCACCAACGTGCTCACCGTCACCGACATCTGCGAGATGGGCCTAGAGGCCGCAGCCCAATACGCCATCGAGCGGGCCACCGATGGCACTGATTGCGTCTACATCTCCTTCGACATTGACTGCATCGACGCCGGATTCGTACCGGGAACAGGATGGCCCGAGCCCGGTGGCCTCCTCCCCAGGGAGGCCCTGAAGTTGCTTGAGCTCATTGTCCGCAATGTGCCGGTTTGTGGCCTTGAGCTCGTGGAGGTGTCCCCCCCCTACGACATCAGCGACATGACTTCCCTGATGGCGACCCGGGTCATCTGCGACACCATGGCGCACCTGGTTGTGAGTGGGCAGCTGCCCCGCAAGCAGAAACCAGCCTGGATCCATGACGTCTGCAACATGAACGTCGACGAGAAATGGAGATAAGCCATGCATGAAGTCGACATGACCAAATGCCTGCTGCTCTCCATGCAGCAATGGCGGCAACAACATCAGCCTCAAACCCCCGAGGTGCAACAGGTTCACTTGCAGGTGGGCGACTTCACCTGTGTAGAGCCCGATCAGCTTGTGTTCACCTGGAGGGCTGCCATTCAGGGCAGTTGGCTCGATGGCGCCGAGCTGGCCATCGAAACCGTCCCCTTGGTGGGCCGTTGCCTGCAGTGCAACAGCACCTACACCCCGCGCGTGGACCAGGCCTACCGCTCCCCCTGCTGCGACCACCCCATGGAGGAGATCGTCAGCGGCCGTGAGCTGCGCATTCGCTCCGTCGATTACACCCTGCCGCAACCGATCAGCGGCCCAGACCGATCCGCCCTCCCCACCCCCTGATGGCCATGCATCTGCCCTTGGAAGACACCCTCGGCCTGAACCTGCTGGCGGCCAACCAGCACCAGGCCGACCACAACCGCGAACACTTCGACAGCTGGGATCTCCTCTGCCTCAACGTGATGAGCAGCCCTGGAGCCGGCAAAACCTCGCTGCTGGAGCGATCCTTGGCGGCACTGGCCCCGGAATTCCGCATGGCGGTGTTGGAGGGTGACATGACCACCCAGCTGGATGCCGAGCGGCTCGAGGCCGTGGGAATCCCCGTGGTGCCAATCACCACCGGCCGTGCCTGCCACCTTGACGCCGCCATGGTGAGCGGCGGGCTAACCCTGCTCCAGCAGCGCCTCGCCCCCGCGTCCCTGGATCTGCTGTGGGTCGAAAACGTCGGGAACCTCGTCTGCCCTGCGGAATTTGAAGTGGGCGAGCACCGCAAGGTGGCGCTGCTGAGTGTCACCGAAGGGGATGACAAACCCCTCAAATACCCCGTGATGTTCCGCGAAGCCCACTGCGTACTGATCACCAAGACCGATCTCCTGCCCTACCTGCCGGTGGATGTGGACCAGATCGAACGCCATATCCGGCAGGTCAATCCGAAGGCCGAGGTGATCCGCGTGTCGGCAATCAACGGCGAAGGCCTCGACCGCTGGCACGCCTGGTTGCGGCAGCAGCGACAGATGGAGCGGGCCAGCCCCCACTCCCACGCACACCAGCCCCACGCCTTCGCCCGCACCTGATCAGCACACCACCACCCCATCGCATTCCTTCACCGCCATGACCCGCTTTCGCAAAAGCCGCCGCCGCCTCGCCGCATCCCTGCTGCTGCTGAGCCTTGGAGCCACGGCCCTGACGGCCTGCAAACCGACCAGCACCACAACCCCCGTGCGCATTGGTTACAGCGCCTGGCCCGGCTGGTTCCCCTGGAAGGTCACCGAAAGCAAGGGGTTGTTTGGCGTGCCCGTCACCCTGCAGTGGTTTGACGGCTACCTCGACTCGATCAACGCCCTCAATGCGGGGCAACTCGATTGCAACAGCCAAACATTGGGCGACACGATCAGCTCCATCGCCGCCGGTGCCGATCTTCAGGTGGTGCTCACCAACGACTACTCCACAGGCAACGACCAGATCATCGTGGCCCCGGGCATCAAGACCGTGGCCGACCTCAAGGGCAAACGGGTGGCTGCTGAAGAAGGCACCGTCGACCACTACCTGCTGCTGCTCGGCCTCAAGAAGGCTGGTCTGAGCAGTCAGGACATCACCTTCGTGCCCTTGGAAACCGGTGCAGCCGCTGCGGCCTTTGTAGCCGGAAAAGTGGACGCCGTCGGCGTCTTTGCACCCTTCACCACCCAGGCTCTGAAGCGCCCTGGCAGCAGCACCTTGTTCTCATCGAAGGATTTCCCTGGGGCGATCAGTGATCACCTCGTCTGCCGGGCCGACTTCGTCGCCAAGAATCCAGAGGCGATTGAAAAGCTCGTTAACGCGTGGTTCTCCACGCTCAACACGATCAAGGCTGAACCCGCCGCCGCGATGACCATCCTCACGGAGCGGGCTGGGGTCAGTGAGGCCGAATACAAGGACTACGACGCCGGCACCACAATCCTCTCCTTGGCGGAGAACAAACAGGTCTTCAAGGTCGGCAGCACGATGAAGTCCCTGCCCTTCGCCGCCAAGGAAATCAGCAACTTCCTTGTGGAGGCGGGTCTCGCCAAGACCCCGCCCAAGCTGAATGGCTTGCTCCAACCGCAGTTTGTGGATGCGGTGAAGTGATGCAGGGTTCCTGGCTGCGACACCCATGGCTGCTAGGAACGCTCGGCTTGGCCGTCACGGTGCTCCTCTGGGGCGCCCTGACCAGCACCGCCACGGTGGATCCACTGTTTCTACCCAGTCCAGGGGCTGTGGTTCAGGCCGGGGTCCTGCAGACCCAGCAGGGCATGTTGTGGAGAGATCTCACCGCCAGTGTGGGGAGGGTGTTCGCTGGATTTGGGCTCTCCGCCGCCATGGCCCTGCCCCTCGGCATGGCCATGGGCACCAGCGTTGTGATCTGCCGGCTGCTGGAGCCCCTAATGGGCCTGATCCGCTACATGCCGGCACCTGCGTTTATTCCCCTGCTGATCATCTATTTCGGCCTGGGGGAACTACCCAAGGTGTTATTGATCTTCATCGGAACGCTCTTTTTCAACACCTTAATGATCATGGATGCTGTGAAGTTTGTACCTTCAGAGCTAATCGAAACCACACGCACCTTGGGGGGCAACCAATCGCAGCTGCTCACCCGCGTTATTGCACCTTGCATTGCGCCTCAGGTGTTGGATGCCTATCGCATCAACATGGCCGCAGCCTGGAACCTGGTAATCGTCGCTGAACTGGTAGCCGCCAATGAAGGCCTTGGCAAGCGAATTTCCTTGGCCCAGCGCTTCCTGCGAACCGATGAAATCTTCCTCGGACTGATTGTGATTGGGTTGATCGGTCTGTTGATCGACCTGGGCTTTCGGCAGTTGATGCGTCGCAGCTGTGCCTGGGCCAATTGACAGCCACCCATGAAGCTTCGTGTTGACAACGTCTCCAAGTGGTTTGGTCCCCCTGGCCAAGCCAAGCTGGTACTGGATCAGCTGAGCTTCAGCGTGAATGACGGCGTCTTCGTAGCGCTGGTGGGCCGCTCGGGATCCGGGAAATCAACCCTACTGCGGCTGATCGCAGGGCTGGAGCAGCCCAGCAGCGGCCAGGTGCTGCTCGATGGGCAGCCGGTTCAGGAGCCGGGACCCGATCGGGGCATGGTGTTTCAGAAATACAGCCTGTATCCGTGGCTGAGTGCCGCTGAGAACGTGGCGTTTGGGATGCGTTTGCAGGGCCGCAACAAGGCGGAGATCCGGGAGCGAACCGCCTACTTTCTGGATGTGGTGGGCCTTGATCGGGCCGGCGGCCTGATGCCACGGCAACTCTCCGGTGGCATGCAGCAACGGGTGGCAATTGCCCGTGCCCTGGCGGCAGAACCGAAGGTGCTGCTGTTGGATGAACCCTTTGGGGCGCTGGATATCCAGATCCGCGAATCGATGCAGTTGTTTCTGTATCAGCTGTGGGAACGCACGGGTCTCAGCGCAGTGCTGATCACCCACGATCTGGAGGAGGCGCTGTTGCTCGCCCAAACGGTTCACATCCTGGCCCCCTCCCCAGGTCGAATCATGCGGAGCGTGAAGATGCAGCTGGACCGATCTGACTTCCAGGGCCTGCGCTTGTCCCGCGATTTCCTGGATCTGCGTGAGGACCTCGCCAATGGCCTACGCCACCTGGATTCCGATGCCGGTCTCCAATGAGCAGGATTGAAAGGCGAAGCGTCAGCCGGGAGTGGTGAACTCCTCGGGCTGGATACCCAGGTACACCGCTTCCTTGAACAGGGCCTGCTTGGCAACGGCATCGGCCTCGCGATGGGCCGCCGCGTAGCGCTCCCGCAGCGATTCCACCAGGGACTCTCGGCGCCGGTCGTTCTCCCGCATCGTCGACCAGGTTCACCCTCGAAATCTAAAAGCCCGCGGCGGAATGGTCGCAATCCTTACCAAAGGTGTGCGCGCCCGCTGGTGGGATACGACACGATGATTTTCAACGCGAACTGGATCCGGTGGTGAACGGCGCCGAAGCCCAAACCCTTGGCAGCGGCGCCCCAGCCCAACACCCCAAAGCGTCGGGCCTGATCGCACGCGAGCGCCTGGCCCAGCTCAACCGCCTCAGCAATGGCCCCGCCAGCCGCCGGCTGGTCTCGCAGCTGCTCACCATCGCCAGCGGCGGTGTGGTGTGGGGGCAACCAACCCTGCCCATGCCCCTGCGACTGCTGGGGCTGGTGGTGTGCGGCCTGGGGTTAGCCACCTGCTTCGCCGGGCTGCATGAATGCAGCCACCGCACCGCCTTCCGCAGCCGGGCGGCCAACGATGTCGCCGGCTGGCTGTTCGGCCTGCTGAGCTTCTACAACGCCACCGCCTACCGCCGCTACCACCAGTGGCACCACCGCTACACCCACCAACCGGGGTTGGATCCGGAACTCGACGATCCGGTGCCCACCACCCCCTGGGGCTACCTGCTGGAGCTCAGCGGCTGGCACTGGTGGACCGGCAAGCTCAGCGGCTATGCACGGCTGCTCTGGGGTGACCTCTCCCAGGCGCCCTACCTGAACGCCGAGCTGATCCCCAAAGTGCGCCGCTCGGTGTGGCTGCAGTGCGGCATCTATGCCCTGCTGGCGGGCTGGTCGCTGGGAGCAGGCCACGGCTTCCTCATCACCTACTGGCTGCTGCCACTGGCGGTGGGACAGCCCTTCCTGCGCTTTGTGCTGTTGGCGGAGCACAGCGGCTGCAGCTTCAGCGCCGACGGCACCACCAACACCCGCACCACCCTCACCACCGCACCGGTGCGTTGGCTGATGTGGAACATGCCCTTCCACGCCGAGCACCACCTCTACGCCTCCATTCCGTTCCATGCCCTGCCGGCGGCCCACGCTGACGTGGCCCCCCACCTGCAGCACCTCGACCACGGCTACCTGCGGGTGCACCGACAGCTGCTGCACAACCTGCCCGCCCTGGCGGCATGAGCGGCGTGCAGCGGCACCAGCTCGGGCCTTGGCCGCTGACCTGCGGACAGAGCATCCCCGATGCCCAGGTGAGCTGGCTGCAGATCGGCGAGCTCAATGCCGAGCGCAGCAACCTGATCCTGGTGCCGACGTCCTATGGGGCTCGGCCGGAAGACCTCGCCTGGCTGGCGGGCCCGGTGCTGGACCCAGAGCGTTGGTGCATCGTGATCGCCGGCCAGTTCGGCAATGGCGCCTCTAGCAGCCCCAGCCACGGGGACTTGGGGCTGGCGGAGCAGGGCTGGGTGGTGAGCCATCGCGACAACGTGGCCGCCCAATGGCAGCTGCTGCAGGAGGTGTATGGGGTTGAACGGCTCCCCTTGGTGTACGGCTGGTCGATGGGAGCGCAGCAGGCCTACCAGTGGGCGGTGGATCACCCCGAGCGGGTGGAGCGGATCTGCTGCGTGTGCGGCACCGCCCGCACCAGCCCCCACAACCGCCTGTTCCTGCTGAGCCTGCGGCAGGCCCTCACCGCCGATCCCCATTGGACCGGCATGGATTTCAGTGCCCCCCCGGTGCAGGGGCTACGTACCTACGCGCTGATCTACGCCAGCTGGGCCGCCAGCCAACCCTTCTTCCGAACCCTGCAGGAACCGGTGGAAACTCACGTGGAACAGCAGTGGCTGCCCCACTACAGGCGCCATGACCCACGCGACCTGATCGCCATGCTGGACACCTGGCTCGACCACGACGTCTCAGGCGGGGGCGATCTGGCGCAAACCCTGGGCCGGATTCGGGCCCGCACGGCGGTGGTGGCCGGCAGCCACGACCTCTACTTCACCCCCGACGACCTGGCGGCGGACGCCGATGCGATTCCAGGGGCCAGCTGGCATCTGATCCGGTCGGAGCTGGGGCATCGCGCCGGCAACCCCCACAGCCACCCGGCGGAGCAGCGCCAACTGCAGCAGATCGTGGCTGACCTGCTGGCCCAGGGCAGCCCGCTCTGAGCCGCGTTCCACCCCACCCCACACAGCCTTCCGGCATGACACACCCCTCCACCGCTGTGGCCCAACGTCTGCAGGAGCTCGATCTGCAGTTCCTGCTGATCTCCTTCACCGATCTGTTCGGGATCCAAAGGGCCAAGCTCGTGCCGGCCGCCGCCGCCCAGGCCATGGCCACCGACGGTGCAGGCTTCGCCGGATTCGCCGCCTGGCTGGATCTCTCACCCGCCGATGGGGATGTGATGGCGATCCCGGATCCCGCCAGCCTCACACGCCTGCCCTGGCAGCCCGGGGTTGGCTGGATGGCCGCCGAGCTGGTGCTCAATGGCACCGCCATGGAGCAGTGTCCGCGGGGACTGCTGCGCCGGCAAATGCAGAGGGCAGAGGCCCTCGGCTATCGCCTCTGCAGCGGCGTGGAGGCTGAATTCTTCCTGCTCAGCCCCGACGGCAGCAGCGTGGCTGACCCCGCCGACCACCAGGAGAAACCCTGCTACGACCAGCTGGCTTTGATGCGGCGCTACGGGCTGATCGGCCCCCTGTTGGGCGCCATGGAGCAATTGGGATGGGGGCCGTACCAAGCCGACCATGAGGACGCCAATGGCCAGTTCGAACTGAACTGGACCTTCGCTGATGCCCTGACCACCGCCGACCGCCATGCCTTCTTCAAGGTGATGGTGAAAGCGATGGCAGAACAGCAGGGGCTGCGGGCCACCTTCATGGCCAAGCCCTTTGCCGAGCTCACCGGCAACGGCTGCCACACCCATCTCTCCCTCTGGGGAGCCGATGGCGGTGCCCAAGCCGGACGCAACCTCTTCCATGACCCCGAGGGTTCCCTGGGGCTCTCGGCCCTCGCCTACCAGTTCCTGGGGGGCTTGCTGGAGCACGCCCCGGCCCTCTGCGCCATCACCAACCCCACCGCCAACAGCTACCGCCGCCTGGCGGCACCGCCCACCACCTCAGGTGCCACCTGGAGCCCCGGCGGCATCAGCTACACCGGCAACAACCGCACCCACATGGTGCGCATCCCAGACGACCAACGGCTGGAGCTGCGCCTGCCCGACGGCAGCACGCACCCCTACCTGCTCCAGGCCGCCATCCTGGCGGCGGGGCTCGATGGCATCCAACGGCAACTGGACCCCGGCCCCCGCCAGGACAACGACAACTACGCCAACCCCCTGGCGGCGGATCAATGCCATCGTCTGCCCACCAACCTGGGTGAGGCGCTGGAGGCCTTTGCCGCCGACACAACCCTGCGCCAGGACCTGGGGGAGGGCTTCTGTCGAGCCTATGAAACCCTGCGCCGCCGCCAGTGGGAGCGCCAGGGCAACGGCGATGGCGAACGGCTCAGCACCCTGGATTGCTAGGGCGGTTGGGGCCTACAGCAGGTTGGCCGCCAGCTCCGCCAGCTCACTGCGCTCGCCGCGGATCAGGGTCACATGGCCCGCCAGGCTCTGCCCCTTGAAGCGCTCCACCAGCCAGGTGAGGCCATTGCTTTCGGCATCCACGTAGGGGTTGTCGATCTGATACGGATCGCCGGTGAACACGATCTTGGTGCCCTCACCCACGCGGGTCACGATCGTCTTCACCTCGTGGGGGGTGAGGTTCTGGGCCTCGTCCACCACCATGTACTGGCGGGGAATCGAACGGCCACGGATGTAGCTGATGGCCTCCACCTCCAGCAGGCCCATGCCCTTGAGGTCGGTCCAGTTGCTGCGGGGCGGCCGATTGCCACCGCCACGGTTGCCGCCAGCGCGGGGGGCTTCCTCGTCGCTGTTGCCCCCGAGCAGGAAATCGAGGTTGTCGATGATCGGCTGCATCCAGGGGCCCATCTTTTCCTCGAGGCTGCCGGGCAGGAAACCGATCTCCTTGCCCAGGGAAATCACCGGCCGCGTCACCAGCAGGCGCTCGTAGAGATGTTCATCGGCCACCTGGTGCAGCCCCGCCGCCAGGGCCAGCAGGGTTTTGCCGGTGCCCGCCTTGCCCACCAGCGTGAGCAGCTGCACCGCCGGATCCAGCAACAGATCGAGGGCGAAGGTCTGCTCCCGGTTGCGGGCCCCCACCTTGCCCAGGCGCACCTTGCCGGCGCGCTGCAGCGGCACCAGGCTCTGGCGGCGGCCATCGAAACGGGCCAGCAGCGTGTGGCTGGGCTGGGCCTGATCCACCAGGGTCACCCCCTCGTTGGCCTGCAGGGTCACCCCCTGGGCCGCCGGCAGCTCCGCCAGGGCCAGCCCCCCCTCGGCCATGAGCGTCTCCATCGCCGTAGCGCTGGCACTCAGCTCGCACACCCCGGGGTAGAGGTCGGCGATGTCGACCTTGTCGGTGGTGTAGTCCTGTGCCGTCAGCCCCACCGCATCGGCCTTGATGCGCAGGTTGGTGTCCTTGGTGACCAGCACCACCGGCGGCTGGTCGGCGATCAGGCCGGAGCGCAGCTGCTCCAGGGCCACCGCCAGGATGTTGTTGTCGCCGTTGCCCCCCTTCAGCTCCGGCGGCAGCTGCGCCAGGGTTTCACTGCGGCAGAACACCACCTGCAGCGTGCCGCCATTGCCATCGATGGCCACGCCATCCGCCAGGTTGCCCTTCTCCCGCAGGCCATCCAGCAGCCGCGAAATCTGACGGGCATTGCGGCCCTTCTCCGAAGGATCGCGCTTGAAGCGGTCGATCTCCTCCACCACTTCGATGGGAATCACCACCGCGTTGTCTTCGAAACGGGTGAGGGCCTGGGGGTCATGCAGGAGCACATTCGTGTCGAGAACGAAGGTCTTGCGCATGGAGGGCCTCCCGTAGCGATGCCGAAACGCTAGGAGGCTTCTCCGGCTGCAAGCCCTACGCTCCCGCAGAACTCAACGCTCCGGCCTTGCATCCCCTGATCGCCGTTCTGCTCATCGCCGCCCTGGTGTTTGCCCTGGCGTTGCTGTGGCTGGAGGCGCGCCACCGGCTGCGGCCCGCCTCGCCGCTGCAGCTCAGCAGCGACGGCTGGAAGGTGAAGCAGAAATCGGATCAGATGGTGGTGGTGAAGGGCCGCATCCGCATCCACAACCCCCATCCGCGCATGGAGGTGTTCGTGCCGGAGCTGCGGCTGGAGCCCACCCTGCTGGGCCGCGGCGACCTGGGCGGCCTCACGGTGACCACCGCCATCACCCCCCAGCACCCCGATGAGCAGGCCCGGCCCGATGGCTACTGGTTTGCCTACATCGTGAAGGGGCGCAAGAGCACCGCAGCCGAACTGAGCGTGCGGATCAGCGCCCCCGCCGGCACCGACCTGCGCACCCTGCTGGACACCCTCTGGCTGCAGATCCGCTGGGTGCACTACGGCCCCTTCGGCCGCCTGGAGCGGCGCGATGCCGTGCTGGTGCCCCTGCGCCGGCCGGCCCCCGCCCAGCCCCAGAGCGACCGCTGGCGCCAGGGGGACCGCTGCCAGGTGCTGCCGATCCGCACCCACCTGCTGGGCAGCCTCGACGATCCGGCGGAGGTGCTGCGCCACTACGCCGGGGCCGTCCTCCAACCGGGCGACGTGCTCACCATCGGCGAAACGCCGCTGGCGGTGATGCAGGGCCGCTACAACCACCCCGCCAACCTGGAGCCCTCCAGCCTGGCGCGGCTGCTGTGCCGGGTGTTCCACCCCACCAGCTCCCTGGCCACCGCCTGCGGCCTGCAGACCCTGATCGACAACGTCGGCCCGGCGCGGGTGCTGTGCGCCTGGCTGGTGGGCACGGCCCTCAAGCTGGTGGGTTCGAAGGGCTGGTTCTATCGGCTGGCCGGAGAGCAGGCACGCCTGATCGACGACGTCACCGGCACCACCCCCCCCTATGACCAGACGATCGTGCTGGGCCCCAGCCACAGCCAGCAGGTGTGCCGCCAGCTGGCGGCGGAGCTGGGGGTGGCCGTGGCGGTGGTGGATGTGAACGACCTGGGCCGCGTCAAGGTGCTGGCCTCCAGCCCCGGTTGCGATGAGGCCCTGCTGATGCGGGCCCTGCGCCCCAACCCCGCCGGCAATGCCAATGAGCGCACCCCGCTGGTGCTGGTTCGCCCGTAGGGCCGTTCGCCCATAGCATGGGTGGAGGCCAGCTCTGGGCAGCCCGTGCCTCCCGTGCCATCCACGCCGACCACACCCAGCCTTCCGGCCGGCGGGCAGCTCTGCGTGCAGCCCCTGAAGGCCTGGCACCTGCCGCTGCTGCAGGACGGCGACTACGACGATCTGCTGCCTTTGTTGCAGCGGGCCCTGCTGCTGCAGGGGCCCGAACGGCTGCTGCACAGCCTTGCGCCACGGCCCTCCCTGGCCCCAGATGTGTTGGTGGCCCACCGCGACCCCCAGCAGCCCCTCGGGGTGGTGGTGAGCGAACGCTTCAACCGCAGCGGCAGCTGCTGGCAGCTGCAGCATCTGCGCAGCGGCGGCGCCTGCCTGCAGGCCGGTGAGGCGGGCCGCATGGCGATTGAGGCGGCCCTGGTGCGCGCCGCCATCCAGCGCAGCCGCGCCGCCGCCAGCTGGATCGCCACCAGCGCCAGCGCCGACACCGTGCGCCTGGCGGCCCTGCGCCAGCTGGGCTTTCAGCCCCTGCGCAGGGAAACCCTCTGGCGCTGGGATCCCCCCAGCGACGCCCCCCGGCTCGACCCCGCCAGCCTGCCCAGCGACCTGCAGCTCAGCCGCCTCAGCCGCCGCAACGCCGGCGACCTCTGGCAGCTGGAGCAGTCGGTGCTGCCCGCCCAGCTGCGCCAGCTGCTCGACCGCAGCGTCGACGACCTGCTCGACCAGAGCGACCAACCCAGCCTGATGCTGATCGACGTCAACCGTCGTCAGGCGGTGGCCGGCGCCCGGCGTTTGCGCCAGGGGCAACGGCCCGTGGTGGAGATCGAGCTGAGCCTGCACCCCGGCTGGTCGCACCTGCTGGGGGGGCCGCTGCAGCTGTTGCTGGAGCACTGCGGCGCCGGCGCCGAGCAGGTGCTGGTGCGGGCCGACAGCCTCGATGCGCAGCGGGCCGCCTGGCTGCAGCAGCTCGGCACGGCCCCCGAGGGGGAGGAGGTGCTGATGGCCCGCAGCGTCTGGCGCCGCCACGCCCCCCAGCAGACCCAGGCCATGGCCCAGCGGCTGGAGGCGGTGCTGGGGCAACTGCAGCCGCGGCAACGGCCCATCCCCACCCCCCTGGGGCGCTGAGTGGCGGCCCGACCGCCTGCCCCCCGGTCGGTGCTGGCCCTGGATGTGGGGCGACGGCGGATCGGACTGGCGGGCTGTGACCCCCTGGGCCTCACGGTGACCCCGCTCACCGCCCTGCGGCGCGGGCGCTACACCGCCGACCTGGAGCAGCTGCGGGCCCTGGCCCAGCAACGGCGGGTGCAGGCGCTGGTGGTGGGGCTGCCCCTGGATCAGGCCATGCAACCCACGGAGCAGGGGGACCACTGCCGCCGCTACGGCGAACGGTTGGCCCGCAGCCTGGGGCTGCCCCTGGCCCTGGTGAACGAACACAGCAGCAGTTGGGCCGCCGGCCAGGCCCATGGGCTCCACGGCGACCGCAGCGGCGCCCTCGACAGTGCCGCCGCGGCTCTGCTGCTGCAGCAGTGGCTCCAGGAGGGCCCGGAGCCCCTGCCGGTCGCCGCGGCGACCCCCGCCCTTGGCCAGGGGTCAGACGCCCAGGCATCCTGAAGGCATCCGCTTCCGCCCCATGAGCACCGACACCCCCAGCAGCAACGGCTCCGGGGATGTGCCCACCGTGTTGGTGCGCGATGCCTCAGGGCGGCAACTGCTGTGCTTCCTGGAGCAGCTCATTCCCCTCGACGGCCACGACTACGCCCTGCTCACGCCGGTCGATACCCCCGTCTGCCTGGTGAAGATCGCCGCCGATGAGGACGGCGACGATGAGGTGATCGAGGAGCTCGATGGCGCCGGCGCCATCCTCTCGGTGGCGGATGTGGTGCTGCAGGAGCACGACCTCACCCTGGTGCGCTCCGCCGTGACCCTCACCGTGAGCGGTGAACTGGAGGAACCCGACCCCGAGGAACTGGAGGAGGAGCTCGACGAGGAGGACGACGAGGACAGCGACCTCTACGAAATGCTGATCCAGTTCCGCCACAACGAGCAGGAATACGGCCTGTTCATCCCCCTGGATCCCTTCTTCGTGGTGGCCCGCATGGCCAACGGCGAGGGGGTGCTGGTGGAGGGTGAGGAGTTCGAGCGGGTGCAGCCCCGCATCGAAGCCGAGCTGGATGAGCGTGAACTGGGCGACGACTGAGGACACCCCAGCCGTGAGCCGCGCCTCCCTCACCGACCTGCTGCAGCCCGACTGGGTGGCCCAGGGCACCCTGGCGGAGCTCCCGCTTGAGCATCTGCTGGAGCGCGGCATCCGCGCCCTGGTGCTGGATGTGGACCGCACCCTGTTGCCCCACCGCGGCTGCGAGCTGCCGCCCGCCATGGAGCAGTGGCTGCGGCAGGCGCAGGCGCAACTCCCCCTGCATCTGTTCAGCAACAACCCCTCCCGCAGCCGCATCGGCGGCGTGGCCGAGCAGCTGGGGGTGCCCTTCACCACCAGCGCCGGCAAACCACGGCGCGGGCCCCTGCGGCGGGTGCTGGATGGGCTGGCGCTGCCCCCCGCCCAGGTGGCCCTGGTGGGCGACCGCGTGTTCACCGATGTGCTGGTGGGCAACCGCCTGGGGCTGTTCACCGTGCTGGTGAAGCCGGTGAACGCCGAGGGACAGCCCTGCCGCCACGACCGCTGGCAGCGGCTCGAGGTGAGCCTGGCCCGGCTCTCGGGGGCCCCGATCAGCTGAGATGGGAACCCGCCGGGTGATCAAGGTGGGCACGAGCCTGCTGCGGGGCTCGCCGGAGCGCGGCACCGAGGCGGTGATCGGCGACCTGGCCAACAGCCTTTGTGGCCTCTGGGGCCGCCAGGAGCCGGTGGTGCTGGTCACCAGCGGCGCCGTGGGCCTCGGCTGCCACGCCCTGGACCTGGGCCAGCGGCCTGCCGAACTGGAGGGACTGCAGGCGGCCGCCGCCGTGGGCCAGGGCCGCCTGATGACCCTCTACGACCAGGCCTTCGCCCGCCACGGCCGCTGCGTCGCCCAGGTGCTGCTCACCCGCAGCGACCTGGCCTCCCGCCGCCGCTACCAGAACGCCTGCCGCACCCTCGAGCAGCTGCTGGCCTGGGGCGTCACCCCGGTGATCAATGAAAACGACACCCTGGCCACCGAAGAGCTGAGGTTCGGCGACAACGACACCCTCTCCGCCCTGGTGGCGGTAGCGGTGGAGGCCGATGAGCTGGTGCTGCTCACCGACATCGACAGCCTCTACAGCGGCGACCCCCGCAGCGATGCCGATGCCAGGCCGATTGCGGTGGTGAACAGCCTGGCGGAGCTGGAGGCCCTCAGCGGTGTGGCCAGGGGCGGCGGCCGCTGGGGCACCGGCGGCATGACCACCAAACTGGCGGCGGCCCGCATCGCCACCGCCAGCGGCATCCAGGTGCGCCTGGCCGACGGCCGCGACCCGCAGGTGCTGGAACGGCTGCTGGCGGGGGAGGCCGTGGGCACCCTGTTCCGCGCCAGCACCACCCCCCTCAGCCACCGCAAGGGCTGGCTGGCCCATGCCCTGGTGCCCAAGGGATCGATCACCGTGGATGCCGGTGCCGAACAGGCCCTGCTGCGCCAGGGGGCCTCGCTGCTGGCGGCGGGGGTGCAAACCGTGGAGGGGGAGTTTGCCCGCCATGAACCGGTGCGGGTGCTCAGCCTCGACGGCCGTGAACTGGCCCGCGGCCTCAGCGCCATGGACAGCGCCGAGCTGCAGCGGTGCAAGGGGCAGCGGGGCCTGGTGGTGCACCGCGATCAGCTGGTGCTGATCCCCTAGCCAGCGGCCCTACGATCCGGCCGACGGCCCGGGGTTCCATGCGCTTCAGCGACCTGCTCAACCGCCTCAGCGAAGTGCAGGCCGGCGGCGGACTCGGCAGCACGGCCCTGGCCCACCACCTGGGGCCGGACCCCGAGCTCCTGGCCGCAGCCGCCCTGGACCAGGCCCAGGCAGGGCAGCTCAGCTTCCTGGAGCCGGGCAATGCCCTGGCGGCGGCCCTGGCCGCCAGCCAGGCCTCCGCCCTGTTGCTGCCCTCCAAGGGGGAGGAGGCCGCCGCCCTGCAGAGCCAGGCCACGGCCGCCGGCATGGCCTGGATCGCCCTAGCGGATCCGCGCCTGGGCTTCGCCGAGGCCCTCGATGCCCTCTACCCACGCCAACCCAAGCCCCCGGGCATCCACCCCAGCGCCGTGGTGGACCCCTCCGCCGTGGTGGGCATGGGCAGCCATGTGGGCGCCTTCAGCGTGGTCGGTGCGGCGGTGCAGATCGGTGCCGGCTGCACCATCCACCCCCAGGTGGTGATCTACGACGACGTGCAGATCGGCGAGGGCTGTGAGCTGCACGCCGGGGCGGTGCTGCACCCCGGCTCCCGCCTGGGGCGGGGCTGCGTGGTGCACTCCAACGCCGTGGTGGGCAGCGAGGGCTTCGGCTTCGTGCCCACCGCCAGCGGCTGGCGCAAGATGCCGCAGACCGGCCTGGTGGTGCTGGAGGACGGCGTGGAGGTGGGCTGCGGCAGCACCATCGATCGCCCGTCGGTGGGCGAAACCCGCATCGGCGCCGGCACCAAGATCGACAACCTGGTGCATGTGGGGCACGGGGTGACCACCGGCAAGGGCTGCGCCCTGGCGGCCCAGGTGGGCATCGCCGGCGGCGCCCGGCTCGGCAACGGCGTGATCCTGGCGGGCCAGGTGGGCCTGGCCAACAAGGCGGTGATGGGCGACCGCTCGATCGCCTCCTCCAAATCGGGCATCCACGGCGAGGTGGCCGCCGGCGAGGTGGTGAGCGGCTACCCCGCCATCCCCAACCGTCTCTGGCTGCGCTGCTCCGCCGCCTTCAACAAACTGCCGGAGCTCACCAAAGCCATCCGCCAGCTGGAGAAAGGCCGCACCCCCACCGACGCGTAGCCTCGCGGCCTGGCCACCGCCGTACACCATGACCAGCTACCGGATCACCCTGCTCCCCGGCGATGGCATCGGCCCGGAGATCACGGCGGTGGCCCGGCAGCTGCTGGATGCGGTGAGCCGCCGCCACGGCTTCAGCCTCCACTACGACGAGCAGCCCATGGGGGGCTGCGCCATCGACGCCACCGGCGAGCCACTGCCCGCCAGCACCCTGGAGGCCTGCCGCAACGCCGATGCGGTGCTGCTGGCGGCGATCGGCTCTCCCCAGTACGACAACCTGCCGCGGGAGAAGCGGCCCGAAACCGGTCTGCTGGGGCTGCGGGCCGGGCTGGGGCTGTTCGCCAACCTGCGGCCGGTGAAGATCATTCCGGCCCTGATCGATGCCTCAACCCTGAAGCGGGAGGTGATTGAAGGGGTGGACCTGCTGGTGGTGCGGGAGCTCACCGGCGGGGTGTACTTCGGCACCCCCAAGGGGCGCGTAGAGGCCGATGGCCGCGTGCGCGGCTTCAACACCATGGCCTACTTCGACGATGAGATCGACCGCATCGCCAAGGTGGGCTTCGACCTGGCCCAGCAGCGCAGCGGACGCCTCTGCAGCGTGGACAAGGCCAACGTGCTGGATGTGAGCCAGCTGTGGCGCGACCGGGTGGAGGCCCTGCATGCCGCCAGCTACGCCGGCGTGGAGCTGAGCCACATGTATGTGGACAACGCCGCCATGCAGCTGGTGCGCAACCCGCGCCAGTTTGACGTGCTGCTCACCAGCAACCTGTTCGGCGACATCCTCAGCGATGAGGCCGCCATGCTCAGCGGCTCCATCGGCATGTTGCCCTCCGCCTCCCTGGGCTCCAGCGGGCCGGGGCTGTTTGAGCCCATCCACGGCTCCGCCCCCGACATCGCCGGCCAGGACAAGGCCAACCCGATGGCCATGGTGCTCAGCGCCGCCATGCTGCTGCGGGTGGGGCTCCAGCAGGACGCCGCCGCCACCGACCTGGAGCAGGCGGTGGACCGGGTGCTGGCCCAGGGGCTGCGCACCGGCGATCTGATGGCGGAGGGCTGCACCCTGGTGGGTTGCCGCGCCATGGGGGATCACCTGCTGGCCGCCCTGGAGAGCTGAACCGGGGCGGCGACCTGCCAAACTCCCCCATGTTCTGCTGATCCTGCGCATGTCGAAGCGTCACCCGGTTGTGGCTGTCACCGGTTCCTCCGGCGCAGGCACCAGCACTGTCAAACGCGCGTTTGAGCACATCTTCAAGCGCGAAGGCATCACCCCGGCGGTGGTGGAGGGCGACAGCTACCACCGCTTTGAGCGCGGCCCCATGAAGGAGGCCATGGCCTCCGCCCTGGCCAAGGGGGAAAATTTCTCCCACTTCGGCCCCGAGGCCAACCTGTTCGACAAGCTCGAGGAGCTGTTCCGCACCTACGGCCAGACCGGCAGCGGCCAGAAGCGCTACTACCTGCACTCCGTGGAGGAGGCGGCCGACCACAACGCCCGCCTCGGCACCAACCTGGAACCCGGCCAGTTCACCCCCTGGGAAACGATCCCCTCCGGCACCGACCTGCTCTTCTACGAGGGCCTGCACGGCGGCGTGAAGGGTGACGGCTACGACGTGGCCGGCCTGGCGGATCTGCTGGTGGGCGTGGTGCCAATCGTGAACCTGGAGTGGATCCAGAAGATCGCCCGCGACAACCACGAACGGGGCTACTCCGCCGAAGCCACGGTGGACACGATCCTGCGCCGCATGCCGGATTACATCAACCACATCTGCCCGCAGTTCAGCCAGACGGACATCAACTTCCAGCGGGTGCCCACCGTGGACACCTCGAACCCGTTCATGATCCGGAACATCCCCACCCCGGATGAATCCTTCGTGATCATCCACTTCCGCAAGGGGGCCCGGGAGAAGTGGGGGATCGACTTCACCTACCTGCTCGACATGATCCACGATTCGTTCATGTCCAGCCCCACCTCGATCGTGGTGAACGGCGGCAAAATGGGATTCGCCATGGAGCTGATCCTCACCCCGGTGATCCACCGCATGATTGAGGAGAAGAAACTGGCCTGATGGCCCGCTGCGCCTAACCTGAGGCGCAACGGAGCCACCGGCCGGGCCCATTCCGTTCCCTGCACCAAGTCCACCGGAGCCTCAGCGCCCCCCGTCCTTCGTGATCCACGGGGCGGGTGGTGCTCCGCCCTCGGCGGCGGGGCTGCAGCCCCGCTGGGATCGCATCAACAGCGCCGAGGCCATCGGCCGGGCCCGTCGCATTTACTACGCCTTCCTGGAGCGCTGCTCCGGATCCAGTGATCCCCTCGGCATTGTGATCGCCGCAGACGCCGGGGCCGGCCGGGTGGTGTTTGAGCTGCCGGTGCTGTTGCCCGCCGAACAGTTCATCCCCCTGGAACTGGTGCGGGGCCGGCAGGGTCGCAGCCGGCCCAACCGCCCCGTTGTGCGCAGCTGACGCCCATGGCCCTACCACCCCTGGCCCTGCTGTGGATCGCCCTGCTGGGGGCCTGCGTGGGCAGTTTCCTCAACGTGGTGGCCTGGCGCCTGCCGCGGCAGGAATCGGTGGTGCACCCCCGCAGCCACTGCCCCCACTGCGGCAGCCGCCTGCGCTGGTTTGAGAACATTCCGGTGCTGAGCTGGCTGCTGCTGCGGGGCCGCTGCGGCCATTGCCGTGCCCCCATCGGCCTGCGCTACCCGGCGGTGGAGCTGCTGGTGGCCGGGCTGTTCGTGGCGGCCGCCCTGGCGGCGCCCTCCCCGCTGGCGGCGGGGGCCCCGGCTGGGCTGTCGCCCCTGGCGGGCGGGCTGCTGGTGGCGCTGTTGGTGCCGCTGCTGCTGATCGACCTCGACCACCTCTGGCTGCCGGAGCCCCTCTGCCGCTGGGGGGTGGTGCTGGGGCTGGTGGTGACCGCCGTGGCGGGCTTCAGCCAGGGGGATGGCCCCGGCCGCATCCTGCTCTTCTGGCATCTGCTGGCGGCCAGCGCCGGCCTGCTGGGGTTTGAAGCCACCAGTGCCCTGGCCCAACGGCTGCTGGGCAAGCCCGCCCTGGGGTTGGGGGACGCCAAATTGGCGGCCCTGCTGGGGGCCTGGCTCGGCCCCACCGGCCTGGGGCTCGCGGTGCTGCTGGCGGTGTTCGCCGGCGCCCTGATCGGTCTGATCGGCCTGGCCAGCGGCCGGCTCAAGCGCGGTCAGCCCTTCCCCTTCGGCCCCTTCCTGGCCATCGGTGGCCTGGCGGTGTGGTGCCTCGGCAACCCGTTCTGGCTGCAACAACTGGGGGGCCCACTGGGCTGGTCCACCCTTTAATGGATTGACCTTCAGTGTCACGGACACCGCCCACCCGCATGTCCCTGTTCGACTGGTTCGCCGACCGCCGCAAAACCGCCCCGGCGGTGCGCAACGCCCAGGAGGTGAATGAGGAGGACGGCCTCTGGAGCAAATGCCCCGAGTGCGGCCTGGTGGTGTACCGCAAGGACCTGGCCGCCAACGCCAGTGTGTGCAGCGGCTGCGGCTACCACCACCGCATCTTCAGTGAGGAGCGCATCCGGCTGATCGCCGACGAGGGCAGCTTTGAGCAGCTGGATGCCGACCTCTGCCCCACCGATCCCCTGGCCTTCAAGGATCGCCGCAGCTACGCCGACCGCATCCGCGACACCCAGCGCTCCACCGGCCTCAAGGACGGCGTGATCACGGGGCTCTGCCGGGTGGAAGGACGCCCCCTGGCCCTGGGGGTGATGGATTTCCGCTTCATGGGCGGCTCCATGGGCTCGGTGGTGGGGGAGAAGCTCACCCGCCTGATCGAGGAGGCCACCGCCCGCCGCTACCCAGTGCTGATCGTGTGCGCCTCCGGCGGCGCCCGCATGCAGGAGGGGATGCTCTCGCTGATGCAGATGGCCAAGATCTCCGGCGCCCTCGACCGGCACCGCCAGGCCAACCTGCTCTACATGCCCCTGCTCACCCACCCCACCACCGGGGGGGTCACCGCCAGCTTCGCCATGCTCGGCGACCTGATCCTGGCGGAACCCAAGGCCCTGATCGGTTTCGCCGGCCGCCGCGTGATCGAGCAGACCCTGCGGGAAAAACTGCCCGAGGATTTCCAGACCGCCGAATACCTGCGGGACCACGGCTTCGTGGATCACATCGTGCCCCGCACCAAGTTGCGCAGCACCCTCGCCAGCCTGATGGCCATCCACGGCTGCGCCAAGCCGGTGGCCGCTTGAGGCGCCTTCTGGCGGCGTTTTGCACAGTCCTCTGCGCTGTCCTGAGCGCAGGTCTGCTGCTGCTGGCCGCGCCGGCCTGGGCCGGCCCGGTGGACTGGCACGAGGTGGCCCAGGGGCCCGAGGGCCGGCAGTGGTGGGATGCCGGCAGCCTGCGGATCAACCGCGAGGGCAACCTCACGGTGCTCAGCCGCTTCCAGCCGGCGCCCCCCGCCGATCAGCCTCTGAACCGCGACGGCAGCGAACCGCGCCCCCCCGCCAGCGACCTCTACGTGATGGAGATCGACTGCGGCCAGGATCTGTTCCGCGACACCTCCATCAACGGCATTCCCCAGTGGGGCAGCAGCTGGCAGGTGGCCG
>Ga0194129_10001997_pt1 | contig 31728 bp, 25 predicted proteins | sample TA2KigCa35mmetaG_FD_150862 | JGI IMG/M metagenome (GOLD analysis project Ga0194129, IMG submission 150862) | Freshwater microbial communities from Lake Tanganyika, Tanzania - TA2015038 Kigoma Deep Cast 35m | ecosystem: Environmental > Aquatic > Freshwater > Lake | place: Tanzania: Lake...
ACTCATAATAGCGGGTTTCATCTGGCAATCACGCTCTATTCGGATTTTTCCAGGTGCCCGTATGAAAATGCCAGTCCGCCCGGTTCGAATCTGGCTGAGCCAGTGTGGACGAGCGTTTGCATTGGGAAGCTTGTGCTGAATGATCACTGTCATCAGTAACGATCAAGCTTCATGCCCGACTGTGGTAAAGCATTCTCCGATGCACACTCCTACGCCCCGAGGATGCTTCAAGCTTGACTGAGCACTCCCAAAAAATAAATCTGCTTATGGGTTCTGCCCTTGCTGGGTCGTCGGTCGGCCTTCCAGCACCAGAAACATCGCGCCCAGCTCAGCTAACTGACGAATGCAGGCTTGATCAGAAAGCTGGTTGAGAACGCATCACAGCAAATGTGCTCGGACAAGCTGATGGTGCCTTCGTAATGGTAATAGTATTGTACATGGAGTTGAAAGAGATGCTGCTAGAAGCGTCAACATCTATAATTTCTGCCTAGCTGGCCGTAACTATCATCGGATAAGGCATCCAGCATATAAATAGTGATCTGCGGCGTCTTGGCAGCTATAGCGAAAGTGTCAGCTTGCAATCGGTAATCATGTGATCAGCGTCAAAATCTACAGGTTGCTTAGTATTCATTAAATAATGTAGTTGCGCCACCTGAGGGGTCAAAACAAGATAAGTTAATAATAATGGTAGTTCCCCAGAAGACAAGGCTTATGGGCCTAGTGCTTTTAGTCGCTGCGCAATATAGATTGACGGAGCCTTGTTTTACTAGTCTATGCCTAGACTTCGCATCTGGATCAGATCAAGAAAATCATGTAGGAACCAAGGCCTAAACCGCTACGTAGGCCTTTACTGTCGAGCTGAGTCTTCTTAAACTTGCCAATCCATCACGTTCTAGATTTCGAACACGGTCACGACTCATACCGAGGATTCTGCCAATACCTGTAAGGCTCATGGGCTCATCTGGATTTGGCACATCGGCGCATGGAATTCCGTAGCGCATCTTCAGCACTCGGCCCTGCAGTTCCGGAAGCTGATCGAGCAGATCGCGCATGTCGCTGCGCAGGCACTCACCGTCCACAAGCTCCTCGGGCTGGGTGCCATCGGCTGCGAGCAGATCCAGGAGCTCGGTGTCGTCGCCGTCGCCCACCTTGGTTTCCAGGCTCACCGGTTGGCGGGCGCGGCAGAGCAGATCCTTCACCTCCTCCTCCGGCAGCTCCACAAATTCCGCCAGCTCCGTCACCGTGGGGGTACGGCCCAGTTCCTGGCTCAGTTCGCGCTGACCCTTCTTGAGCTTGTTAAGGGTTTCGGTGATGTGGATCGGCAACCGGATCGTGCGGCTCTTCTCAGCAATCGCACGGGTGATGCCCTGGCGAATCCACCAATAGGCATAGGTGGAGAACTTGTAGCCGCGGGTGGGGTCGAACTTCTCCACGCCCCGCACCAGGCCGATCGTGCCCTCCTGGATCAGATCCAGAAGTTCCATGTTCCGCTTGGTGTATTTCTTCGCCACGCTCACCACCAAACGCAGGTTGGCAGCCACCATCCGCTCCTTGGCGCGCTGGCCGCTGCGCAGGCGCTTTTTCAGTTGTTGGGGCGTGAGATGGGCCGCCTCGGCGAGCTGCTCATGATCGGGCTTTGAGCCGCCCGAACGCATTTCCAGCTCCTGCTCGAGCTCTTCTAGGGCCACCAGCTCCTGGACCTGGCGGCCCAGGGTGATCTCCTGCTCATGAGTGAGCAAGGGCACGCGACCAATGTCACGCAGGTAGGAGCGCACCAGATCGGTGCTCAGCCCCGAGGGATCGACAGCAACGACCACGGCCAGGCCTGTGAACTGATGTAAAGCTTACCCTGAAGAAGTATGAAGCGTCTCTCAGAAAGCTTGCATCTAGCGGCAGGTGCCCGGGATCGGGCTATCCCAGAGGTCTGCTGACCGTTCTCAGCTCCCCGAGCGGCTCAGCAACCAGCTGGCGGTCTGCAAATAGATGAACACTCCCGCCACATCGGTGGCGGTGGCGATGAACGGGGCCGACATCAGCGCCGGATCAAGGCCCAAACGGTTGAACAGCAGTGGCAGAGCGGCGCCGGCCGTGGCCGCCAGGGTGGTGATCGCCACCAGGCTGATCCCAGCGGCACTGGCCACCAGCCAGTTCCCACTGCTCACATAGCCCGCCCAGGGCACCACCACCAGCATCATCAACAAGCCAAGCAATGCGCCGGCGATCGCCTCCCGCCCGATCGCCTTTGCAGGCCCCAAGCTCTGGATGCGCTGAGTGCTGAGTCCGCGGATCACCACCGTGGAGCTCTGAGCGCCAACGTTGCCTCCCGTACCGATCAAAAGCGGGATGAAGGCCGCGAGCACCACCACTTGCTTGAGCACCCCGTCCATCGAGGCGATCACAGCAGCGGTACCGCTGTTGGCCAGGAGCAGCACCAGCAACCACACCACGCGGCGGCGAGCCACGCTGAACAGGTTGCTCTGGAAATAGTCGTCTTCATCGCCGGCCTGCACGGCACCGGCGGCATAGAGGTCGCGGGTGGCCTCCTGCTGGATCACGTCGATCACGTCATCCACGGTCACGATCCCCACCAGCCGCTGCTCGCGGTCCACCACCGGCACGGCCAGGAAGTCGTAGCGCTGGATCACGCGCGCCACCTCCTCCTGGTCGGTGTCGGTACCCACGCTCACCACCTCGCGGGTCATCACATCGCCTACCCGCTCCTCCGGATCGGCCACCACCAGATCCCGCAGCGAAAGGATGCCGGTGAGATGCCGCGACGCGTCAGTGACGTACAACGCGTAAATCGTTTCAGTGTCGCGAGCGCGGCGGCGCACGATCGTGAGCGCCTGGGCCACGCTGTGGAACTCCTTGAGGTCGATGAACTCTGTGGTCATCAACCGGCCTGCAGTCTCCGGCTCGTAGCCGAGCAGCTGGGCCGTCACGCGCCGCTCCGCTGGACTCAGCTCCGCCAGCAGGCGGCGTACCACCTTGGCGGGCAGTTCATCAAACAGATCCACCCGATCATCGGGTGACATCTCCTCCACCAGCTCGAGCACCTCGCTGGAGCGCAAACGCTCAAGCAGCGTCTGCTGCACGCTGGGCTCGAGGTATTCGTAAACCTCGATCGCTTCGTTCTTCGGCAGCAGGCGGAAGGCAAGGGCCTGGAGCGTGCGCGGCAAGCCGCCGATCGCCTCGGCGATATCCACCTCTTGCACGGGCTTCAGAAGCAGCTTCACGCCGTCATAGTTACCGGCCTCAAGCAAACCCTTGATCTGCTGGGTGAGCACCTCCGCCAACACCGGGCCGTTGGTGAGCGGAACAGCAGCAGACGCCTCACTCATGGCCCCAGGGCTGCAGCAGTCCGAGTGTATGGGCTGAAGTGGCTAAGGTCCGGCTTTCTCGAACACCCCCGCGTGCGGGCGAATCCGATGGCCATCAACGTGAGCGATGTGGTGGTGAGCACCGCCTCCGGTGAGCAGCAGAAGCTCGGTGCACTGGACGGCCAGGTGCGCCTGATCGTGAACGTGGCCAGCCGCTGCGGCTTCACCCGCCAGTACGCCGGTCTGCAAGCCCTGCAGGAGACCTACGGCATCCAGGGCTTTTCGGTGCTGGCCTTCCCCTGCAACGACTTCGGGGCCCAAGAGCCCGGCAGCGTTGAGGAGATCCAACAGTTCTGCTCCACCACCCACGGCGTGAACTTCCCCATCTACGCCAAGGTGGCGATTAGCGCCGCCCCCTTCGACACGCTGGTGCAAACCGAGCCCGCCGGCCCCGTGGCCTGGAACTTCGAGAAGTTCCTCGTGGGCAAAGACGGCACCGTGATCGCTCGGTTCAAGAGCGGTGTGGAGCCCGAGTCGGCCGAGCTGAAGAGCGCCATCGAAGCGGCACTGGCAGCCTGAGCATCAAGCTCCTGACGAGCTGACAAGGGGCACCTCGCAGCACTGTCCAGGGTTTCGAACAGATCACACGGAATCCTGGGCAGTTACCGAGGCTGATCCGCCACCTACATCAGTCGAGCTGAGACCTGAACAGCGTTCGGCTCAACGCCAGTCCACCAGCCGCGCAGAGAAGCCCGAGCACCAGGCTCGCAGCGATCAACAGCAGGCCCCAGACGGGTTTCCCCGCATGGATCAACTTGGCCACATCCAACATCCAGCTGCTGAAGGTGGTGAGGCAGCCGCAGAAGCCGATCCCAAGCAACAGCACCAGGCTGGTGCGCTGGGGGATCGGACCGGCCAAAAATCCGAGGATGAACGAACCCACCAGGTTCACCAACAGATCAGCGCCGGCACTGCCGCCCAGATGCGGACCGAGCTGAACACCGCTCTGCCAACGCAACAGCGCACCGGGCACGGCGCCGAGTCCCACCAGAAACAACTCTCTGAGCTCGAAGCTCAGTCGCCGGGCTTCCAGCTGATCAGCCACCGATCACCATCCCGGCTGCCACAGCCGCGAGCCCTGCGCCCACCGAGCCGCCCATGAGCCAAAGAGCCTCGCGACGCTGGCCAGATAACCACGATTGCAAGAGCTCCGCCGCAAAGGTGGAGAACGTACTCAGGCTTCCTAAGAAGCCCGTGGCCAGAAGCAAGCCGATCTGTTGATCGGGTCCGCAGCGACCAGCCAAAGCCGCAATCAAGCCCAGCGCAAAGCAAGCGGTGATGTTGACGCCAAAGGTGGCCCAATGCTTACGGGGCACCAACGGCTCGAAGTGGTTCACCAGGCGGAAACGCAGCCAGGCACCGGGAACCGCACCAATCGCCACGAGGAGTGCGTCGCGCATGGATCAGGCAACAGCGAGCCAGCCGCGCTGCTGACCGGCTTTCACCTGCAGCCACTGTTCACCGTCTGGATCACGCCAGCTGCGCATCACCCGAAGGGGCTGATCGGCATCGACCCGGGCCAGGGCAGGTGCGCGTTGATCCGGTGCAGCCTGCAAAAACTGGCCACCAAGGCTGAGCAGTGGCTCACCCGCGTTACGGCGACGCACATCAGGTAGGCGGCGATCAGCCCCGCCAGCGGGCAGGGTGACTGGTGCAAACAAAGCAAAAGCCAACACAGCTCCCCAGCGCCAGGTGCTGAAGCGCTGGTCCATGGGCCGAAAGACAGGTCGGCCCACTCAGATATCCAGCTGCGCCAGATCGAGCTCGGCGCTGTGGGTTTCGATGAATTCGCGGCGGGGGGCCACCTTGTCGCCCATCAGGATGTTGAAGATGCGGTCGGCTTCGGCAGCGTCTTCGATTTCCACGCGCTTCATCATGCGGGTGGTGGGATCCATGGTGGTTTCCCAGAGTTGCTTGGGCATCATTTCACCCAAGCCCTTGAAGCGCTGGATCGTGTAATTCGCCTTCTCGCCGAAGCCTTCAATCGTGGCCTTCAGATCGGCTTCGTTGTAGCAGTAGGTGTGGTTCTTGCCGCGCTCCACCTTATAGAGCGGCGGGCAGGCGATATAGATGTAGCCGCCCTCCACCAGCGCCTTCTGGTAGCGGTAGAAGAAGGTGAGGAGAAGCGTACGGATGTGGGCACCATCCACATCAGCATCGGTCATGATCACGATGCGGTGGTAGCGAAGATTCTTTTCGTCGAACTCTTCGCCTTTGATGCCAAGACCGAGAGCTGTGATCAGCGCCTGAATCTCGGTGTTCTTGTAGATCTTGGCGTCGTCAGTCTTCTCGATATTGAGAATCTTGCCGCGCAAGGGGAGGATCGCCTGGAAGCGGCGGTCGCGTCCCTGCTTGGCGGAGCCACCAGCGGAATCGCCCTCCACGATGTAGATCTCCGATTCACCGGGATCGCGCGAGGAGCAATCGGCCAGCTTGCCGGGCAGAGTGGAGCTCTCCAGCACGCTCTTGCGACGCACCAGCTCGCGGGCACGACGGGCAGCTTCGGCGGCGTTGAACGCCTGGATGGCCTTCTCGAGGATCAGATCGATCACCGAGGGGTTGAACTCCAGGTATTCGCTGAGGGCTTCACCCACCAGCGAATCCACGATGCCGCGCACCTCGGTATTGCCGAGCTTGGTCTTGGTTTGTCCCTCAAACTCCGGCTCCGGTACCTTCACCGAGAGCACAGCGGTGAGACCCTCGCGGATGTTTTCACCGGCGAGATTGGCGTCAGCCTCCTTGCGCTTGCCACGCTTCTTGGCGAAGGCATTGAGGGTGCGGGTGAGCACCGTTTTCAAACCCTCGATATGGGTGCCGCCATCCACAGTGCGGATGTTGTTGGCAAACCCGAAGATGTTGTCGGAGTAGGCATCCACGCACCATTGCAGTGCTGCCTCCACCTGAACTCCATCCTTTTCCGAGTTCACATAGATGATGTCGGGATGAAGGGCATCCTTCTCCGCGTTCATGTAGGCGACGTATTCCTTGATGCCGCCTTCGTAGAAGTAGACCTCCTCGTGCGCAGCGCCTTCGGCGTTGCGGGCCGCGGGCCGCTCGTCGCGGAAGACGATTTTTACCCCACCGTTGAGGTAGGCGAGTTCGCGTAGTCGGGCCGAGAGCGTGTGGTAATCGAAGTCGATCCCACCCGAAAAGATCTGGATGTCGGGCTTGAAGCACACCGACGTGCCAGTGCGGCTGGTGTCGGCAGCGGGCTTGGAGGCCAGTGTGCCGATCGGGGCACCGCGCTCGAAGCGCTGCTGATGCTCCTGGCCCTGGCGATGGACCGTCACCTCCACCCATTCCGAGAGAGCGTTCACCACCGACACGCCCACGCCGTGCAAGCCGCCCGACACCTTGTAACCGCCGGCGCCGAACTTGCCCCCGGCGTGCAGCACGGTGAGCACGGTTTCTAGAGCGCTTCTACCGGTGCGGGGGTGCACATCGGTGGGAATGCCGCGGCCGTTGTCGGTCACGGCGCAGCTGCCGTCCTCGTTGAGGACGACGAGAATCTCGTTGCAATGGCCGGCAAGGGCCTCGTCGACCGAGTTGTCGACCACCTCATACACAAGGTGGTGTAAGCCCCGCGGCCCGGTAGAGCCGATGTACATGCCAGGGCGCTTACGCACCGGCTCAAGGCCTTCCAGCACCTGGATCTGCTCGGCGCCGTAGGCGGCCTGAACTTTGGTGGCTTCGCTCATGGGTTCCGGCGGGGGCACGTCCTCCTGCCGCAAGAGCCCGTTGGCAAGCGCGGCAAGGGGCAGGGAGGCGCGCAAAGGCCGTGCCTGAAGGCCCATTCTACCACCGATGCAATAGAGAAGCTCCTGGTGGCCGCTCCGTGTGCTTTTCGGCAAGGGCTGCAATCAGCGGCCCGCAGACCAGGCGACAAGTTCGCCGGCAGAGTGCCTGGATGAGCCAAGCCGAAACCGCTGCCCAGCCCCTGGTGATTGTGTTGCTGGGACCCACCGCCAGCGGCAAAACGGCCCTCGGCATCGAGCTGGCCCAGGCGCTGGACCTGGCCGTGCTGTCGGTGGATTCGCGCCAGCTCTATCAAGAGATGGATATCGGCACCGCCAAACCCACCCCAGACCAGCGGGCAGCCGTGCGCCATGAACTCCTGGATCTACGCCGCCCGGATCAGCCGATCAACCTGCAAGAGTTCCGCGCCGAAGCCGAGCAGGCCATCGCTGCCGAACACGCCCGCCGAGGCATCGCCCTACTGGTGGGCGGCAGTGGGCTGTACCTCAAAGCCATCACCCAAGGGATGACGCCGCCAGCCGTTCCACCCCAGCCGCAGCTGCGGGCCCAGCTCGAAGCCCTCGGCCAGCCTCTCTGCCACCAACTGCTCTGCGCCGCTGACCCCACCGCTGGCGCGCGGATCATGCCCAACGACGCCGTGCGCACCCAGCGAGCTCTGGAGGTGCTCTACGCCACCGGCCAACCGCTGAGCAGCCAGCAAGGAGCCACACTGCCGCCCTGGCGCGTTCTGGAGCTGGGCCTCAACCCGCCGGATCTCAAGCGCCGCATCGCCCTGCGCAGCGCCGGCCTGTATGCCGAAGGCCTCATCGAGGAAACCCGCGGCCTGATCGAGCGCTACGGCGCCGACTGCCCACTGCTTGACACGATCGGCTATGGCGAAGCCAAAGCAGTGGTAAGCGGGGAGCTCGAACCAGACGACGCGATCGCCCTTACCACCAAGCGCACGCAGCAGTTCGCCAAGCGGCAGCGCACCTGGTTCCGGCGGCAACACCAGCCGATCTGGCTCGATCGAGGTGACGCTTTACAGCAGGCATTGCCTGCGATCGAGCACGTCCTAGGGTGAAGGGTGAACAGACACTGTTTTCTCTTCGTCCTCTCGCCCGCCTGAATGCCACCCCGTCCTCGTTTTGACCGCCGCGCTCCCGTGCGGGAGCTCCCCAACATCAACGACCGCATCAGTTACCCCCAGTTGCGGGTGGTCGATGCCGACGGCAGTCAGCTGGGGGTAATCACGCGGGAGGCGGCCCTGGAAGTGGCCAAAGACCGTGAGCTCGACTTAGTGCTGGTGAGCGAGAAGGCTGATCCGCCTGTCTGCCGGATCATGGACTATGGCAAGTTCAAGTTCGAGCAGGAAAAGAAGGCTAAGGAAGCCAAGAAAAAGTCTCACCAAACCGAAGTCAAGGAGGTGAAGATGCGCTACAAGATCGATCAGCACGATTACGACGTGCGCATCGGTCAAGCCTCCCGCTTCCTCAAAGCCGGCGACAAGGTGAAGTGCACGGTGATCTTCCGCGGCCGCGAGATCCAGCACACCGCCCTAGCCGAGCAGCTGCTCAAGCGCATGGCCAAGGACCTCGAAGAAAAGGCCGAGATCCAGCAGGAGCCCAAGCGTGAAGGCCGCAACATGATCATGTTCCTCACGCCGCGCAAAACCCCGCTGGCTAAGGAGAAGGAAGCGGAAGCCGCCGCCAGCAAGGCCGTGCGTACGATTGAAACTCCCCGTCAGCAGGCTGCTGCGGCAGCAGCCGACGGTTGAGGCCCCGTACCGAATACGGCGCGCCCTTAAAGCGCTTCGCTGAACAGCTCGAGCATCGCCTTCCAACCAGCGGCTGAAGCCTCAGGGTGGAAATCACCCCGGGCTTCGCACATGTAACCGTGGCCGGCGCCTGGGGCCAGAACAAAGCGATGTCTGTCACCAGGCACCGCGGCGAGAGCTTCCTGAATGGCGCCTAGCTCTTCCGGCGGGATCAAAGGATCCTGATCGCCGCAGAAGCACCACAACCGGCCGGCTATCTGCGGCACATCAGCCAGGGTGGGTGCCCCACCTCCTGGGCGGTCTGTGGATACGCGGGCTCCGTAAAAAGCACAGCTAGCTTCAATCACGGGAAGGGTGGCGGCCAGCATCACGAGGTGGCCGCCGAAGCAGAAGCCCACACAGCCCAGAGGGTGCTTCCCTAGCCCATTGGTCCGTAGTTCTTCTTGTATCCAGTGAGCAGCAGAAGCAACATCGGCCAGGAACTGCTCAGTTTTCAACTGATCGCGGTGCTGACGTCCAAGTGTCAAGCCTTCGACTGTGTATTCCGCTTCCAGCTTGGGGGCGGTCCGCCAGAAGGTGTTTAGAGCGAGCGCTGCGTACCCATGAGCTGCTAGTCGGTCTGCAACGGCGCGGACCCAGGCATTCACGCCAAACACTTCAGGAAGCACCAGCACGGCTGCTCTCGGTGACTCCGGACATACCCACCAAGCGGGCATCGCACCTTCGTCGGTAGGCAGCTCTGTCCAGCCTTGACGCATGGGATTGGTGTGAAGCGGGATAGGTGTGTTCTCGAAGACCCGATCGGCCAGGAACTCCAAGGATCTCCCCGTGGTAGGCGGGTATCGCCTTCGTGACATGCTTCCTCACGATAGGCCCTATGACAGGCATTGAATTGTCACCGGCGCCAGGAGTCCGTAAGGTGTCCCCAAGCTTGTGCCACTCCGCAGTGCGGTTCCACATCCAGCCAGACAGCGACATTCCAGCTTCGAGTCAGCTGTACAACCAAATCTGCTTCGCCATTGCTGCCCGTCATTTCCCGCCTGGTCATCGCCTTCCGAGTACACGTCAATTGGCTATGCAGACGGGACTTCATCGCAACACCATTAGTAAAGTTTATCGTCAATTAGAAAACGATGGCGTCGTCGAGGCGATGGCTGGTTCTGGCATTTATGTCCGTGATCAGCAGAATCCAAAAGAGATCAAAACGGCTCCCGGTCCACGGAGCCGCCATCTCCCCGATATTGACCGAGAGGTACGTCAGTCTGTTGATGGTTTGCTCAATGCAGGTTGCACGTTGCAACAAGCGCGAGAGCTTTTCACAAGAGAAATTGACTGGAGATTGCGATGCGGAGCCAGAATTCTAGTGAGTACTCCACGGGAGGATATTGGTGCATCAATGTTAATTCAGGAGGAGCTCAAGCCTCATCTCGAAGTGCCTGTTGAGGTAGTCCCAATGGAAGAATTAGAGACTGTTTTGGAAGCAGCCAGTAATGGCACTGTTGTAACAAGTCGTTACTTTCTTCAGCCTGTAGAGAATATAGCACGCCGTTATGGCGTGAGGGCTGTTCCTGTTGACCTCAATGACTTCAGGCATGAGCTTGATCTACTTAAGGATCTCAAGCCCGGCAGCTGCGTAGGTCTGGTGAGTATCAGTCCAGGTATTCTTCGCGCTGCCGAAGTTATTCTTCATAGCATTAGGGGCAGTCAATTGCTTCTGATGACTGCTACGCCTGATGTTAGCAGTCGACTCCTTGCGTTGCTTAGGGCATCTAGTCACGTCCTCTGTGATCGGCCTAGTCTTCCCCTTGTTGAACAGGCTTTGCGTCAAAACCGCAGTAATCTGATGCGTATACCACAAATCCACTGTGCCCAAAGCTATTTAGGCTCTGCAACGATTGATTTGCTCAGGAAAGAAATTGGGCTCATGACCAACTAGCCTACCTTGAGTAAAATGTTCAAATCGTTTCTCGCAGATATTGAGATTATCAAAGAGCGAGATCCAGCTGCGCGCGGGGCATTTGAGATTGCTCTTTGCTACCCCGGTCTGCATGCCCTCACGCTACATCGGTGCAGCCATTTCTTGTGGTGTACAGGTCGACCAGGGCTGTGTTTGGTTGCTCGGGCATTGAGTCAACTAGGCCGTTGGTTGACTGGGATCGAGATCCATCCTGGCGCAAGCATTGATCAAGGAGTCTTTATCGACCATGGGATGGGAGTTGTCATTGGTGAGACAGCTGTAATCGGTCAGCGCTGTTTACTCTACCAGGGAGTGACATTAGGTGGAACTGGAAAAATTCATGGAAAACGACATCCAACCCTTGAGGCCAATGTTGTTGTGGGTGCTGGTGCAAAAATCCTAGGTGCAATCAGAATTGGTTCTAACACACGTATTGGGGCTGGCTCTGTCGTTCTTCGGAATGTCCCTTCCGATTGCACCGTTGTTGGTATACCCGGACGTGTTGTACAGCAAAGCGGTGTAGCTATTGACCCATTGGCGCACTCAGCGTTGCCTGATACAGAAGCGAAAGTCATCAGAAATCTTATGGAGCGTATTGACTGGCTTGAGGCTGAGATCACATTGCAAAAGCGCTGTCTATTAGATTTGGCAGCAGGTCGTCCGTTTGAGCAGATCTCACCTGCGGAGGCTCAGAATATTCTCGATAAAGAGATCGTTGATATTCTTGGACCTGACGAAGAAACCTCCTCAAGTTGGCCACTGGAGCAAGCTGATCAGACACCAAGTGGCCTGCGGGATGTTCGTTCATGACCGATCAGAATAGTCTAAGTCATACCGATAATGCTCAATCATTCGATCAAGATCCCCTTCTCGTAGGCAATGGTGACTATTGCCTGAATATTGCATACCCTAGGGGTCTTCCCACACTCGTGCCATCTCCCGAGGTCGAAACTAGGCTCTCCTTTAATCCGTATCAAACCGCTCAAGCTTGTGCAGATCAGTCTGATGATCTTCATTTTGTTCCAGCTGTTCATATCCATGCTTTTCATACTCACATCCTGCCTGAATATCTAGACCACCTTTCGCGTAGCCTAGTCAGCGTTGATTTATACATTACGACTGATACGGTCTCCAAGCAATTCATTATTCAAAACCTTCTTCGAGACAATGCATGGGCATGCAAGCAGAACCACACTCTCTTGCTAGTAGAAAACCGCGGGAGGAATGTCAGCGCTTTATTTCGAGATGCATTCTCTCATTTGTCGAACTATTCCTGTGTATTGCATCTTCATACGAAGGTATCCGAGGAAAGCGACCTGGGAGAATCTTGGCGAGAGCATCTATTGACTACCCTTCTCCCTGGGCAACTCACTGGCGTTGAGATCGTTAAGCAGTTTCATCTGAATCCAGAGCTTGGTTTGTTTGTGCCAACCACACCAAACATTATGCGGAAGTATCAGAACTGGGGTGATAACTATGATGCTGCGATGCTTTTGTCTTCTCAGCTGTGGCCCAATCGACAGCTTTGTGTCGATGCCCCCTTGTCATTCCCTGTTGGCATGATGTTTTGGTTCCGACCTCGAGCACTCCAGCGCTTAGCTAGTGCACTGAATCATCAGTTCCAATGGCCGTTTGAGCCACTTGCTTGGGATGGTACGTCTCTCCATGCGATTGAGCGTCTGATCTGTCATTGTGTCGAAGCGGAAGGCTTTCGCTGGACACATTTAGCACTTCAGGATCCACCAGCTGACCGAAGCTGCCCAAGCCAACCCGAATTGGTATGTCAAGAGCATCATATGCTTAGCGTGTGGACATCACACCGCGTTCAATATCTCATTCTTTGCGCTCAGGTTGTTCATCAATTCCGGTCTTGCATAGAGGAGCTCACGGCTAGTAGACAGGCTCTCACGGCTAGTAGACAGGCTCTCACGGCTAGTAGACAGGCTCTCACGGCTAGTAGACAGGCTCTCACGGCTAGTAGACAGGAGCTCCTGGATCAACAGACCCTTCACGAAAGAGTGAACTCACACAAAAGCCGCGAGATCGAGCAGTGGAAATCAGCCTGTCAAGATCTTCAATCCTCTTCTCTTGCTAAGATAAATCAAGTTCAAGAAGCCGCCAACCAATCCATTCAGGCGCTGCATCAATCGATGAGTTGGAGGGTTACCAAACCGCTGCGTCTTGCATCCCGTTTGTTCCGTGTGGTGTTTCGCAGGTCGATCTCCCGATGAAATTTTTTTTCAGCCCATTCACTTCTAAGCTCCGGGCGGCTCGTGCGAAGCTTCGTCAGGTGAAGTTATTTGCCAAGTCCGTCTCTCATCGTTTCTACCGCAAGCTTTCTCTTCAAGGTGTAACAAGTCCCTTTAGCCTGAAGCCGTTAGATTCAGGTCTCTCTGATCAGTTTCTAGATCACACCGCAGGATGGCCTCTTGATTCGTTTTGCCGTGATGATGTCCTATCGTTTAAGCTGATCGCCTTTTATTTGCCGCAGTTTCACTGTATACCGGAAAATGATCAGTGGTGGGGGAAAAACTTTACGGAATGGACTAATGTTCGTCCGGCAAAGCCACTGTTCGTGGGACATTACCAGCCTCATGTCCCCCTTGATCTCGGTTACTATAATCTTCTCGATGCTTCGACCCAGGCCTATCAAGTTCGCTTAGCAAAAGACTATGGCATATCTGGCTTCTGTTTCTATTTCTATTGGTTCAACGGCAAGACACTTCTGGAGCAGCCGATTCAGAATTATTTGCACAACTCTTCGCTAGACCTTCCTTTCTGTTTGTGTTGGGCGAATGAGAACTGGAGTCGTCGATGGGATGGTAAAGCGCAAGACATTCTCATCGCCCAAAATCATGATGTAGATGACGACATAGCTTTTATTCAACACATTAGTGGATATCTTGGGGACCCTCGCTATATCAAGGTTCATGGCAAACCATTGGTGATTGTGTATCGGCCGTCTCTACTTCCTGACCCCGTTGCTACCGCAAGGCGCTGGCGTACCTGGGCTGCAGAGAATGGTGTTGGGGAGCTTTTTCTTGCCTACACCCAGTCTTTCGAGCGTGCGCCCGCAGCCAGTTATGGCTTTGATGCTGCTATAGAGTTCCCACCCAACAATAGCCCTGTTCGGGATATTGCATCCACTGTGTCGGGCATAGTAGATAGCTTTGCCGGCCATATCTTTGACTTTTCTTTCTTCCGGAAACGAGCCGAAGCCTATAATGAGGAGCAGTGTAGTTCGTTTTTGTGGAGATCGGTATGCCCGTCATGGGATAATACTGCTCGTCGCAAGGAGAGGGCGACAGTCTTTGTTAACTCCGATCCAGACAGTTTCTTCCATTGGATTCGCTGTGCTGTCTACGACACACTAAGAAGGCATGCTCTCCCAAATGAGCGTCTTATCTTTGTCAATGCATGGAACGAGTGGGCCGAGGGTGCACATTTAGAGCCTGACCATCGTTATGGCTATGCCTGGTTAGAGGCTTGTCGTCGATCTCTTAATACTGTCTGTCACGAGATTGGCATGAGTAGAAAGGTCGTTCTTCTCATGCATGATTGTCACCCTCATGGAGCTCAATACCTTGCGCTATCTCTTTGTCAGACCTTCTGTCAAATGGGCTTTGAACTAGAACTCTTGGCTTTAGATTCTGGTCCCCTCGCTGACGACTTTGCGCGGCAGGCACCTCTGCATGTTCTCAATACTCTGACATCGATTGAGCGCGCTAATCTCATGCAACAATTGCAGGCAAGAGGTTATAACTATGTGATTGCTAATACCACTGTATGTGGATCCATTCTCCATGAACTTGCTCTGCGTGAGTTTCGAATTCTAACATTGGTTCATGAGTTGCCCAACCTCATTCGTGAGCGGCAACTCGAGGGTGCAGTCTCCTCTATTGCTCAATATTCTGACAAGATCGTGTTCCCAGCTGAGCTGGTGTGCCAGGGTTTTCGGCAGTTTTCGGATCCATCCAGTGCGCAGATTGTTGTTAGGCATCAGGGCTTGATTCGGGCCAATCCCTATCAAGGGCGCTCTCATGAAGCTAGGCAGCTCGTCGCTGATCGGCACGGGATACCGTTGGACGCTGTTCTTGTTCTTGCTGTAGCTTTTCTTGAGGACCGTAAGGGACCTGATCTTCTTGTCGACGTCTTGCGAAAGATGCGAGAGAACTCAGGCGTGGATGCTCACTGTCTTTGGGTTGGCCATCATGATTCAGAAACGCTTTCTACAATTACTGGTTTATTGCAGCAATACGAGTTGTCGTCCTATTTCCACCTAATTGGGTTTGTTCGCGACCCATTTGATTATTACGCGGCTGCCGATGTGTATGCACTGCCTTCTCGAGAAGATCCATTTCCTAATGTTGTTTTAGAGTGCGTCCATGTAGGTGTCCCAGTCGTTGCGTTTCGTGGTTTGACGGGGTGTGATGCTTTGATTCGGGACAATGGCGGCCGTCTTGTGGATCCACTCGACTGCCATGCATTTGCCAGTGAGGCCTTGTCTGTTGCGAGAGATCCTATGCCTCCAGCCCGGCGTGATCATCTGGCACTTTCCATGCATGCTTATGCACTCGATTTATGTCACGAGCTGATGGGTACATTGCGCGTTAGCGTTGTTGTCCCTAGTTTTAACTATGCTCATCTTCTCGAGGCACGTCTTGAGGCCATAGCTGCACAAGACATGCCGCCTTATGAAATCATTATTCTTGACGATGCCTCGACGGATGACAGTGTTCGTGTGATCGAGGGATTTCGGCAACTTTGCAAATGTCCCTCCACTCTTATTGTTAATAGCCAGAATTCTGGATCTCCATTTAGGCAGTGGCGGAAGGGTGTTGAGCAGACGTCGGGAGACCTTGTCTGGATAGCCGAGGCGGATGACCTTTGTGAGTCAAACTTTCTTTCTGAGATGGTGCGTGCCTTCTCTGACCCTGAGGTTGTGCTTGCGTACTCAGACTCAACCCAAATCGATTTGGTTGGCACTGTCCTTGCGCATGACTATTCGGAATGGAGGCGAGATGTCGGGGATTACTGGGATCAGAGCTACTGCGTAGATGGGGTTGAGGAAATTAGGCGATCACTTTGCGTTAAGAATACGATCCCTAATGCCAGTGGCGTCCTGTTCAGGCGAGATGCGCTTAAGCGAGCTCTGCTGGATGCCGGATCGGAAATTGAACGTTTAGCTGTTGCGGGTGATTGGCGCTTGTATCTTGAGCTTCTTCGATCCGGCAAGTGTGCTTTTCTCGCTCAATCTCTCAATCATCACTGCCGTCACGAGGGAAGTGTCACAACCCAATCTGCTTTGCAGCAGCATGCTCTAGAGGTAGAGCAAATGCAAGCCCTCGCTGCAGAGATTATTCAGGAATCGAGTTGCAATACTGATGATCTCGTGAATGTCCGTGCGCGAGCCTCGCGTTACCTTGTGAGTCTGCGCAAACAGTTTGGCTTGATTCCCTAGCTGTTGGCTGGCTGGAACATGAACATCGAGTAGATCACGTTGCGGCGCATCTGGGTCATCATCTCGAGAAACATGTCGTAGCCCTCGTTTTTGTATTCGATTAGCGGATCTTTCTGGCCATAGCCACGTAGGCCCACCGATTCGCGCAGGGCATCCATCGACTGCAGGTGTTCACGCCAGAGGGTATCGATCTGCTGGAGGATGAAGAAGCGCTCGGCTTCCCGCATCAGGCCGGGGCGCTGCTGCTCGATCTGTCCTTCCTTGATGTCGTAGGCGTTGCGCAGCTGCTCCTGCAGGAAGGCTTTGAGCTCCTCCACCGAGAGACCGCGCAGTTGCTCTGGCTTGAGATCTTCCAAGAGGTATACAAATTCCTGCACCTTGCTCACGAGGCGATCGAGATTCCATTCCTCGGGCGGTAGATCGGGGTTCACGTAGGCCTCCACGATGTCGTCCATGGTGCGCTCGCCGTAGCCCACCACCTGCTGCTTCAATTCGCGGCCTTCGAGCACGCGGCGGCGCTCGGCATACACGGCCTTGCGCTGGTTGTTCATCACCTCGTCGTACTCAAACACCTGCTTGCGGATGTCGTAGTAATACGTTTCCACCTTCTTCTGGGCACCCTCGAGGGAGCGGGTGAGCATGCCAGATTCGATCGGCATGTCTTCCTCCACGCGGAAGGCATTCATCAGGCCGGCCACACGGTCGCCGCCGAAGATGCGCAGCAGGTTGTCTTCCAGGGAGAGGAAGAAGCGGGTGGAGCCAGGGTCGCCCTGGCGGCCGGCACGGCCACGCAGCTGGTTGTCGACCCGGCGGGATTCGTGGCGTTCGGTGCCGATCACGTGCAAGCCGCCGACTTCGCGCACCTGCTCGTCTTCGGTTTTGGTGACGGCTTCGTATTCAGCCTTCACCCGGGCGATCAGCGAGCGCAGCGCCTGGATCTGAGCGTCGTCGGTTGGGGCTTTTTCAGCAGCCTGGGCGATCTTGTCTTCCAGCTCAAGCACCGTGAGCTGGCGGTCACCCCAGGCCTTCACCAGATCGTGAGCCAATTCAGAGAGCGAGTGTTCAGTGGCATCGCTCAGTTCACAGCGATAGAGGGCGCCGATGGCGCGTGCTTCCGAAGGCGCCTTAGCAGCAGCGGAAGCCGACGCAGCACCAAAACCAGGAGCAGCCTCAGGTGCACGCTGCAGCGGCACCGGCGGCTTATGGCCGTCTTCGGGGCGGACTAGCCGCGGCAGCAGCACCTCGCGCAGCTTGAGGCGGGCCATGTAGTCGGCGTTGCCACCCAGGATGATGTCGGTACCGCGGCCAGCCATGTTGGTGGCGATGGTCACGGCGCCGGATCGGCCCGCCTGGGCCACGATCTCGGCCTCCCGCTCCACGTTCTCGGGCTTGGCATTGAGCAGGTTGTGGGGGATCTGCTGTTCGGCAAGCAGAGCGCTCAGCAGCTCCGATTTCTCCACGCTGGTGGTGCCCACCAACACCGGCCGGCCGGTTTTGTGCACCTCGGCGGTTTCCAGGGCAACAGCGCGCCACTTGGCCGCTTCGTTCTTGTAGACCTGATCTGTCCAGTCCGCCCGCGAACGCACGCGGTTGGTTGGAACGATGGTGACTTCGAGCTTGTAGGTCTTCTCGAATTCCACCTCTTCCGTTTTGGCGGTGCCGGTCATACCGGCGAGGCGCGGGTAGAGCAGGAAGAAGTTCTGGTAGGTGATGGAGGCAAGCGTTTGGGTTTCGGGCTGGATCGGCAGACCCTCCTTGGCCTCGATCGCCTGGTGCTGGCCATCGCTCCAGCGGCGGCCGGGCATCACGCGGCCGGTGAACTCATCAACGATCACGGCATCGTTGCCGCGCACGATGTAGTTCACGTCTTTCACGAAGAGTTCCTTCGCCTTGAGCGCGTTGTTGATGTAGTGCGCCCAGGGGTCCTGGGGATCAAACAGATCGCTCACACCCAGCAGCTGCTCGGCCTTGGCGTAGCCCTCATCGGTGAGGGTGCAGTTGCGCTGCTTCTCGTCGACTTCGTAGTCGCCTTCGGGGTCGATGCCGTCTTTGCCGAGCTCAGCAGCGCGCACCAGGGCGGCGGCCACCTCGGCGGCCTTTTGATACTTCTCCTGGGGCCGCTCCACCTGGCCGGAGATGATCAGCGGCGTGCGGGCCTCGTCGATCAGGATCGAATCGACTTCGTCGATTACGCAGTAGTGGAACTCGCGCTGCACCACCTCGGCGATGTCCGCCGCCATGTTGTCGCGGAGGTAGTCGAAGCCGAGCTCTGAGTTGGTGGCGTAGGTGATGTCGCAGCCGTAGTTCTGGCGGCGGGTGGCGGGATCCATGTCTTGCTGGATCAGACCCACCGAAAGGCCGAGGAAGCGGTGCACCTGGCCCATCCACTCAGCGTCGCGGCGGGCGAGGTAGTCGTTCACGGTGACGACGTGGACTCCACGGCCGGTGAGGGCGTTGAGGTAGGCGGGCAGGGTGGCCACCAGCGTTTTGCCCTCGCCGGTTTTCATCTCGGCGATCTGGCCGTCGTGCAGCACCATGCCGCCGATCAGCTGCACATCGAAGTGGCGCATGCCGAGCACGCGCTTGCCGGCCTCACGCACCACGGCAAAGGCCTGGGGCAGCAGCTCATCCAGCAGCTTTCGCTCCCGCTCGAGCGTGGCTTCAATGCTCAGGCCACGGTTCTTGCACTCGAGCTGCAGGGCAGCGAGCTTGCCGCGGAATTCGGTGGTGAGGCCACGCAGCTCGTCGTCGGAGAGGGGGGCGACCTCCTCTTCGAGCAGATTGATATCGGAAACGATCGGCTGATAGCGCTTCAGCTTGCGGGCATTGGGATCACCCAGCAGCAGCTTGAGCATGGAAGAGGGCCGATGTGCGCTGCGGTCAGCCTACTGAGGGCACGTGGTGGGCAGTCCCTTGGCTTGGCGCTTCAGCAGCGCTACTTGAAAGGCGAGGATTCTGCGTGAAGCCTTCAATCTGGTGCCTTGAGCAGCAGCCTTTCAAGCAGCGACGTGCCGGCTGGGCCTATCCACCTCGTCTGTCACCGGCGTGGAGCTTTCCGCCTGCGCTGGTTTCCGGGTCAGTTGGAGCAGCTTCAGATCCTGTTGGATCGCCACAGCTTTTGGGCATGTGGGAGAAGCACTCTCGAGCTGCGCTTGATGTTGCGGGCCAGCCAGGCCGTGGTCAGCGCCTGGCAGGGAAGGCGCCTCGTGGGTTTTGGGCGCGCGACCAGCGATGGTGTGTTTCGGGCTGTGATTTGGGATGTGGTGATCGCAAGCGATCAGCAGGGACAGGGTGTGGGGCGGCGCCTTGTGGAAGCTCTGCTTGATGCGCGTGCGGTTCAAAAGGTGGAGCGTGTCTATTTGATGACAACGAACAGTGCAGGCTTTTATGAACAGCTTGGCTTCGAGAGAGTTGAGCGTCAGGCCTTGATGGTGAGAAGTTTTGAACAATCAGCAGAAGATTAACGGACTGACTGCTGATCTTTTTGATTTGCTTAATTTTTAAGCGGATGAAGAGATTCGAACTCTCGACCCTCTCCTTGGCAAGGAGATGCTCTACCACTGAGCTACATCCGCACGCCCTTGAGGGAGTGGCGCCTTGGCCGGCGACTTGATGAGCATGCACCACCGCGGTCCCCTGGGTCAAGCGGAATTCATGGCAGCATGGCCCGGTGATCCGTTTTTTCTCCGCACCAGCCCGTTGCTGCCTTGTGGTGGGGATGCACAACAGCGGCACCTCTCTGATGGGAGGTCTGCTTCATGCCGCAGGAGTGCCGATGGGCCCTCGGCTGTTGTTGCGCTCAGCCATTGAGCCTGAGAGGAGGCCGCGTTACGACTACTTCGAGGACGCGGAGGTGGTTGCTCTCCAAGAAGCGACGTTGATCGCTCTGGATCGGCACTGGAGCAGCTACCGCGCGGCTTATGCGCTACCTGATCTGGATCACCCCGCTCGTCAGGACTTCCGGAAGCAGCTTCGCTCCATTGTGAAGTCGCGCTTGCGTGGCCAGAGGCTATGGGTCGTAAAGGATCCTCGAACCGCAGTGTTGCTTGAGGACTGGCTCACCGTCCTGGGCGATTTGGCGGTCAGGCCAGCTTTGGCTCTGGTCGTTCGTGATCCCGGCACCAATATCCGCTCGTTCGCCGGCAAGGGCCGGGTGTCGACGCTCACGTCGGAGGCCTTGTGGCAACGCACCTATGCCAACGCTTTGCGACTCCAGGGGGCGCTGGATGCTGCTGATGTTGCCGTTTTCCGCTACGAAGACCTTCTGAGCGATTCCGTCGGGCAGACGCGACGCATCTGCTCATGGTTGGGTTGGCGGGTGCCTTCACGTCGTCTTGCACGAATCGGCAAGACCGTGGATCCATCCCTTCCGACCCAACGGCACTCCGATGGACAGGATGGCGATTTACAGCCGGAGACGCACCAGCTGCACGCTGCTGTGCTTGGACCACTGGCCGCAACGCCTTGGTTTGATGAGAGCGGTCTTCTGGCCTCCGTTTTGGAGCAGCAGCTCCAGGAGCACGCTGGCCAACTGCAGTTGGCGCACTATCCCTGCCAACGCCTCAGTGTGGCTCCGAAGCACCGCGTTGCGATCGTGACCGCCGAATTGCATGGATTCGGAGCCAGTGGTGGCATTGGAGCCGCCTTCTGGGAGCTGGCCTGCTGCCTTGCCGAGGCTGGCCATCCGCTCTCCATCCTGCGTGTGGGAGTCGGGCAAACCCAGCCAAAGGCCATGCCCCATGGGCTTTTGGTGGATCAACTCGATCCCACGGGATTGTCCCGGCTGGAGCTCACGCGGGCTGTCGCAGGATGGTTGCGCACCCATCCTGTTGATGTCGTCCATCTGCACGACTGGTTGGGACTAGGAAGCGGTTTGAAAACAGCCCTCGCAGGAGCCTGTCCCTGGTTGGTGGTGGGGTTGCATGGTGTCAGCAGCTGGACGCGCACCGGTAATCCCTGGCCGCGTGGCGTGGATGCTGGTTTGCACGTCGCTGAGGAGAGCCTGTACGACGAGGGCGTGGTGCGGGCCTTGGAGCGTGATGCCATTCAGCACGCTGATCTTCTGGTGGCTCCCTCGAGCTATATGGCGGCATGGGTGCGCGAACATGTGTTGCCGGATCAGCCGGATCACGCTGTGTTCGTGCAGCGCAACTGCTCGAACAGCAGTCCTGCGTTGAACGCGCCAAGTACAGCGAGCGTCTACACACGGTCGCTGGTGTTCTACGGACGCCTCGAGCAGCGGAAGGGCCTGCTTCTGTTTCTCGAGGCACTGCCGTGGATGCGTCATCGGCCGGAGAGGGTGTTGTTTGTGGGCGCCGATTGCGCCTTGGCGGAGGGGGTGATGGCTTCCGAGCGGATTGAAGAGCACCTCGCCTCGCTGGGGTTCTCTTGGCATTTCGAACGTGGTCTGGATCGAGATCAAGCCTTGGCGTTGCTTCGCGAATGGCAGGCTGTGGTGGTGATGCCCTCTTTGATCGAGAACAGTTCCTGCGCGCTCGAGGAGCTGCTCGACACGGGGCTGCGCGTGGTGGCCACGGATGTGGGAGGAACGCGTGAGTTGCTTGCGCCAGGGTGCTGGCCCTGGCTGTCGCCGGCTGACCCGCAGGGCTTGGCTCAGCATCTGGATCAAGCCCTCATCTCCACCGATCCAGAGGCCTATCGGCTGCGCAGCTGTCTTCCCCCTTGGTTGATTCGGTTGAGCTGGCAGGCGTTCCATGAGCATCTGCCCCGTCGGCATCGTGTTGCAGGGTGATGGACACGACGCGCCGCAGTGCTGTGTTGCGATGGCTTCATGGCCGTGCCCGGCCTGATTTCCTAGGGGTCGGCACCCAGAAGGGTGGGACCAGTTCGCTCTATCACTTGTTGAAAGCGCATCCGGGGATCTATTTACCTGCGGAAAAAGAGATTCATTACTTCACCACGCATTATTCCCGTGGGCCGCGCTGGTATGCCACACATTTTCAGGCAGCACAACGTGGGCAATGTCGTGGCGAAATCACACCCTTTTATCTGTTTCATCCCGATGCCCCGCAGCGCATTCATGCCTTTCATCGCCGCATGCGCCTGATTGTGCTGCTGCGGGATCCTGTGGAGCGGGCGCTTTCGCATTACTTCCACGCGCGGCGCCATGGCTTTGAGTCTTTGGGGCTTGAGGAGGCTTTGTCAGCTGAGCAGCAGCGGCTGGCCAGTGGTGATCCCTTCCATCTCCAGAAGCACAGTTACCTGAGCCGCAGTGATTATCTGCCGCAGTTGTTGCGCTATGAACAGCTTTTCCCGGCTGCGCAGCTCCTGATCCTCCGCAGTGAGGATTTGTTTATGGATCCAGAGGCGGTTTGGGATCGCTTGCAGGGATTCCTTCAGCTGCAGCACCTCCCGCTCGCTGCGCCCTTGCCCTGGGTGAATGCCGGCGACGGTGAAGCAAGCCGCGTGCCGCCACAGCTGCGCGAGCGCTTACGTGATCAGCTGGGCCCTGGCGTCGCTGCAATTGAGCGGCGCTATGGCATCAGCTGGGATTGGTGAAGAGCCGCGTTCGCTTCAGCCGCTCCATCCAGCTCGGTGTTGGCTCCGCCCCGATTGGTTGACCTCCAACCCGCAGCAGCAATGGCACCGTGAGCGTGGCTGGGTGGCTGATGCCATGTTCCCAGAGGCCATCTTCACCCCAACAATCGCCGTGATCGGCGCAAACAAGCACGGTGTGATCGGCGAAATCCTCCAGCAGTGGCTCGAGCTGCTGATCCACCCATTCAAGGCAGGCACGCTGGCGACGGCGGCTCTCGCGCCGTGAACAGTGAGGCCCTCCGAAGGGTTGACACGGTGAGGGTTCGCGCGGCCATGGGGCCTGGTCGTACCAGTAAGGAACATGGGTTTCACCCACGTTCAGAAACACGAACAGTGGTTGTCCAGCAGGTGTGGCATTGATCTGGTGTTGCAGCCAGTTCAGCTGACGCTGCAGGCTCCAGGTGTTGCCGGGGTAGAAGAAGTGTTCAAACGGTTGGCTAAGGACTCGACCAGTCGCGGTGTTGGGGTTAAACCAGGCGACGGAACCACTACCGACGGTGTTGTATCCCAGCTGGCGGAAGCCTTCCACCAGATTGGCGCCTTCCAGTTGGATGCCATCGCTGCCATGGCCGCCGAAGCCTGCATGGGCCATCCGGAAGAGCTTGCCTGCCTTGGGGTTCAACCAGGGCTGGTGGCTGTGGCTCAGCCCTGGCGTGAACCCCATCCACATGGCGGCATGGCTGCCATAGGTGAAATAACTGGGTGCTTGAGCTTGATGCAGTGGGCCGATGGCTTTGAGATAGGGCGCTCGAGCGCGAACAAAAGTGTCGTAGCGGCAGGAGTCGAGCGTGATCAGCAGCACATGCTGGTGTGGCTGTTGCGGTTCAGTAACACTCACCGATCACCTGCTGCTCATCGATGCACATGTAGCGGATGGCCTGACGGCCTCCCCAGGAATAGGCCAGATGCAGTTCACCGGGTCGGCCTTCCAAGAGGGAAGGGTAGGCCAGCTGACCATTGAGCATCCAGTTCTGGTCGCCAGCGAAGCCGAGGCCATGGTCGAGGTCGCGGATCCAGGGCCAGCTGTCGCCGTCGTCGTCACTGATGGCAAGGCTCAGGGGCCAGCGGGTTCTTGGCCAGAGGGCTTCGCCCCAATGGTGTTGGGCGTCGTCTGGATCCTGCAAAGCAAAGCGGTTGAAGATCATGGCCAAGCGGCCGGAGCACAGGCGCAACGCTTGGATGGAACTGTTGTTATTCGGCAGGCTGGTGGGTTGTGGCGTGCTCCAGTGCAGGCCATCCAGGCTGCCGATGGAGCGATAGATCCGATCAGCCTGGCGGCTGCGAAAAAACTGCAACAAGGCGCGGCCATCGGCGCTCGTGGTGATTGAACCATGCACTCGGCCTGTGCTGTTCGGAACAGGAATCACGGTGCTGGTGGGCGAACCATCGCTGTTGAGCAGCAGCACTTCGGAGTGGTCGTGTCCAAAGGCACCGCCGGTTTCCAGGCTTCTGTAGATCGGCAGCAGCCATTGTCCGTCGTCGCGCTCGAGAGGTGGGTGCCGGCAGAAGGCTGGGCTAGACAGGAGAGGTTGGGAGCGGCTCCAGCGCCCTCGTTCAACGTTGCGTTGCTGTCCGCGTAATTGGGCTGTCCATTGCATGGAGAACGCCGACCCGGCCTCAAGAGGCTCCGAAACTTGGCGGGCTTCCTGGGCTGTGTGCACCAGGTGTAGGCGTTGCTGATCGTCCCTGCCTGTCAGGAAGAGCAGCGGATTTTGCTCCGATCGCTGCGGATCCTGAGAGATGCGCCGCGGCTTGCTCCAGCGCCCCGAACCTTGCTTGAGCGTTGCCATCACGATGCTCATGCCTGCGGTGCCTTCCTGGCCACCTGCCATCCACACGCAGGCAAGCCACTCAGCGCTCAGCCAACACAATTGCGGCGCATGATTTTGCAGGCCCGCTGGCTCGATTAGTGCCCAGGTGCCCCATTGCAAGGGTGTGCGGTAGAGCCGGTTGAACCGAATCCGTGCGCTGAGATCGAGGGCGTCTTGGTGCGGGGACCAGATCACTGGGGTAGCTGAGCTTCCCATTGCCGCAAGGCTGCCCGCACACTCTCCACCATGGCAGGGAAGCTGTAGCGCGTGCGGATGGTTTGGGAGAGCTGTTGCAACCGTTGGCTCAAGGATTGGGCGTTGTCATCCAACTGGTCTTGTAGCTGCATGACACCATGCAGAAATCCCTGCCAGTCGCCCACATCCACGTTCCAACCCACCTGCAGGGCCTGGGCAGCTTGGATCAGCTCACGGCCGCCGAGGCCTGAATAGCCAATCAGAGCGCAACCGCAGGCTGCAGCTTCAGCGAGTGGTAAGCCAAATCCCTCCGGATGACCAAAGGCCAGAAACCCCAAGCTGGCTTGAAGGATCGAGGCCACTTCCTCTTGGGGCCGCTTGTGGATCGGTACCAACTTCCAGCGACGCAGTGCGGGATGCTGCTGGATCAAGGCCGCTGTAATCACGGCGTCACGTTGATTTTTGCGGGGCATGTAAGCCAGCTGCAGCCGTTTGCTGCCTTTGGGGCGAAAACGATCCACCTCCACCGCGTTGATCACACGGCTAACCCGTTCGCTGCCCAGCCCAAGCCCCTGGCTCAGCAATGCTTGGTCGTGTTCCGATACACAAAGCACGTGCACCAGCTCAGGCTTGCGATAGAGCTCGAGGATGGCTTCGGGCTTCGCGGGAAATCCATCTCCAGGTCCGAGCCCGAACGTATAAGCACCGTTTTGATTGAACACCAGCTTGGGCAAGCCAGGCGCATAGCGAGGCAGTGCTGGCAGGAAGGTTTCCGGCAAGATCAACACGTCTCGTCCGGGGCTGAGATCGCCGCGCTGCTTCCAGACATCCAGAGCGATGGTGGCAACGCTGCTGTGAAACCAGCCGGGGTGGAAGCTGGCATCTTGCTGAATGATGATGGCTTCACGGCCGCAAGCGCTGAGTGCTTCAGCTAGGCGGTGCATCTGCTTAGCACCGCCAATCGGCTTGCTGATATCAGGATGCAGAGCAAGCCAGTAGCGGCGATGTGCAGCTGTCATTACGACTCAGCAACAACAAAACCATTTTTGATCAGCCAACCCAGTGCCTGAGGCAGATCCGCCTCTGAGAGCAACTGTCGTAGTTGATCGAGATTGGCGCAACCATGCTTGGCGAGTTGTTGATAAGCACTCCGAATGGTCGTCGCTGACGCTATCTCAGAGCTGAAGAGTCGGAATGCTGCTGATCGAAGAGTCTGGTCGAGATCTTTCGCATTGTAGGCAGCATCAATCCGTAAGTGGGTGTGTATTGATAGAGATTTTGTGGGCCAGTTCCGGAAAATCGATTGGAGTGGTGGGAGGGGCTTCATTGCGGAAGTTGCCGCTTTGGCAGACTCACGATGAGAAGTAAGTTCAACGATTAGGGCAGCATATTGTTGCAGGACTGACTGCCAACTAAAATGTTGTCGAACATGCCTCTGTCCTGCCCTTCCCATCTGCTGTGACAATGAGGGATTGTGGGCTAGATGTGCTAAGGCTCTGCCTGCTTGGTAAGTATCCACGTGGATCTGACTACTGATGCGAGTGCTCAAGCGATCAAGAGACGATTCTTGATTCGCCAGCATTAAGAGCTCAGGGTCGTCCCAACCCGGATTAAAGCTTTGAGTTTGGATGCAATAGCCCGTGTTTCCGTGGACAACAGTATCGCGGTATCCATTCCAGTCGCTTACAACGACAGGTAAACCCGCAGCCATCGCTTCAACGGGTGTGAGACCAAATGTCTCCTGCAAGCAGTCTACCAAGCTTAGAAAGATATTGCTCGCGGCTCGCGCAACAGCTCCAAGCTCAAGGTTGTGGCCGTCGAGTAAATAAACCCGAACTTGTGGGCAAAGCTGTTGTGCAAGTTCTTTCAAAAGATCGGGCACTTGTTTCATCACGGCAGTGCCATACATCAAGAGCACCCATGGCTGATCTGGATGCAGCTTTTGCGCCTTTGACAACGCTTGAAATGTTGCGGCGTGATGTGCCTTGCAATGAAGCTCTAGGCGACCTGTCCATAACACAACGATGGCATCTTGTGGGATAGCGAGTGCATTTCTGGCTTGTAACCGGGGAATCTTCTGTGCAAAGACATCGGTATCGATGCCTAGGGGAATAATGGGCAGTGCAGGCCTCTGAGCTGGAAAACCACCACGGGCAACGAGCATCTCATCGGCATGAGAAAAGATTGATTCAACAGCTGACTTTGCTGCACTACTTGTGCAGATCAGTGCATCCCAAGGGAACAGCGGTGCGCTAGGAAGTTGTGGCAGCAGTTGCAGCGGAGCTGGTGTGCTGAGAGTGTGCGTAATACCAAGAAGGCTAAAATCTGCTGGGTGAGACCAGCATCGCTCGAATGCAAAAGGAGCTAAGTTTGGATCGCCGAGAAAAAGTGTCGACCAGCTTTTAACCCTGCGTCGGATTTCCGGATTGGGGATGCAGCGCCGTACAATTTTCGGCTTCTTTAGCGATGCATCCTCCAGAGCTTTGAGAAACGACTGACTTGCGAAATGGCGACCCATTTTGCGTGTGGGCGCTGCTTGATCGGGATTGATGGTTGGATCTTCAAGCAGCGCGATCGATTCAAGATGTTCATGAACCGCATTCATTGCCGGAATGAGCCTTGCGCAGCCTGGTCTGCATTGATCTGGAATGGAGATGTACTTGTACTTGGCGTTCCATTAGGGAAGAGTGCTTTGCGGACGGACACAAGTTGTTGATTGTCAGGTGCATGCACGGCCACGTATTCCAAATAATGAACAGCTAGTTTCTGGTCGCCACGCATGACAACAAGATTCGCCAGATTTAAGAAATTACTCATTTTTGCACTGCCTAACGCGATGGCATGCAGAAGGCATGATTCTGCATCGCCAAACAGCTTCAGGCGTATATAGGCTTGGGCGGCCACCTCATAAACTGTTGGCTCAATCTCTCGTGATTGATGAATGACGGCACAGTCTTTGAGCGATTGCTCAGGATCAACCTGGGCTAGTTTCCGAGCCAATGAGAGCATTTCATCAATTTCTTTGCTGGGTACACGATTCGGAAGAGCTTGGAGCAAATCACCAGAATCTTGATCGCGCGCAGCTTCTGTAGAGTCCTTGGGCTTCGTGATTTCCTGCTCAGAAAATGCAGCGATCAAGGGATCTTCGAGGATCTTCAGAGCAGATAGTTGCTGTGATACTTTCTTCTGGTGAATGTCTTCCGCGGTATTGGTAAGATCTTGTTGGAAATTCAAGCGCGCTAAATTTTCTTTGGCATCGGTATAGGCTGGATAGGCAGCGATGAGTCCTGTCAGAATTTCCCTGGCTTTATTGAACTGCTTAAGATCAATTAAGACATTGGCATAGTTATTGCTTAGCGTGATATGGCCTGGATGGTACTCGAGGGCTTTTCTGAGCAGAGATTCCGCTTCTCTGAGTTGATGGTTGCGACGCAGCGCTGCTCCGTGAAGGGAGGCAAACTCAGGGCTATTTCCTAGAGAAGGGCTCAGTTCCTGGCACCACTCAACACATTCAGGAAAACGTCCAAGTTTGAATAGAGAGGCAGCCACAAACTGGGAGGCGGTAGGGTCATTACTCGGAGTGAGATCTTCTTGGTTGGAAAGGTCGAGAATCTCCTCGTACCTTTCCAAATCAAACAGTTTGTGGAGCTTATCGGTTAGGGAAACAGGCTGTTGCATCGAATTAAGAATAAAAGGTCAGATGGTAAACGGTTCTGGCTATCTTACTACATCAATGATTTCTGTAGCCAAGTCTTCACGTCGGCAATCGCTGCATCCCAGCTTCCATCATCCGACTGATAAGTGGCTTCTACAGATTGGTACCAGTAGCATCCTTTGTAGATTCCTCGATCGATCCAACGCCAATCCGATTTGTTGCTCACGAGGCACATGGTGGGGACACCGAGGCCACCCGCTCCATGAATCGTCGTGTTAGCAATGCTCACCACAGCGTCCATAGCATCGACTTGGGAGAGCCACCCATCAAGATCAGCGATAGGATCAATCGTGTCATCATGAATGACGTGGCAACCAGTCTTGGCATTAAACTTTTGAATATGTGGCCCATCATCGCCATACTGAAGGCTGACAAACAGCGCATCAATTCCCTTAAAGATTGGCATCAGGGTGCTAAGCCCTACTGACTTCAATGGAATTCGGTTGGGTTTGCCGCCACCTTGCCAGCTGATTCCGATCAGTGGCAGGCTCCGCCCGGCCAAATACTTTTCACGAAGGTGCTCTGTCTTACTCTTCTGGGATTTAAGAAAACGTTTGCAATGGCCATAGTCTGAAAGCTTCGTGAATCTGTATTGGCAAATCGATCCTATGGGGCTCTGAAAGTCCAAGCTGCTCGTTTTAATATTTCCACTGTGAATATCATTGCTTGATAGCGTGTGCACCATGGGCAAACTTCTCTTGTAGGTATTAACCAATCGATCACCTGGCAACAAGTAGATCTTTGCACCCTCTGAAATTAAGCTCGGAATTAACGTGGCAAACATCATCGAATCCCCAATCCCTTGCTCGCCAAGTAGCAAGATAGATTTGTTTTTTAAGGATTCACCGCGCCAAAAAGTCACGTCGTGCTCAGAAAATGGCTTCTTCAAAGATCGTTGCCACTTCTGTGGCCCTTCAGCCGGAACTTGAAGCCCATGCTGATAGAGCTTCCAGCCGGGGTCCAGGCGCCCTTTCTTAAGCAGAAAGATTGCCAAATTCCAACTCAAAGAATGCCAGGAATTGATAAATGATTGCTTTAGCTTGGCATTGGAATCTGATTCAAGCATGGATTGAACATCTTCAAGCACTTTTCCGCGTTGCTCGATCGCTTTATCGAGATTTCCGTGTTGAATCCAAAGCTGACAGAGTGTCATGCTGATTTTGGCGGGATCACCACTTCCTTCTCCGGTTCGGAGGCTTCTTTCAACAGCATCAATTATGCTCTCCAGCTTATTAGCTGGAATCTCGCCACCCTCGAGCTTAAAGATCGTCTCTGTGAGTAAGAGAAGGAAGCGGTTGCGCTCTTCATCGTTGGCAGCATTCTGATACCCTACAAACGCTGTTGAGTATGCAAGGTGATAAAATCCCAGATTATTAAGATTTCCCACCAGTGACAGCCTCGGATCGATGGAACGAGGTTCAAGAGCTAACGCCTTTCTGTGTGCCGCTAAAGCCTCCAAACCCTTGTTGAGGTCCAGTAGGCAATTGCCATAGTTATTCCAGAGACCGGCCTCGTTGGGGTAGCGGTGAAGGCCCTGCTCTAGGACAACAACACCTTCTTGGGGTTTTGACTGTTGACGCAGGAGAGCAGCAAAGTTGAGATACGCAGTCGATGGGGGACTCGTCTCACGCAGTGCCTTTGAATAATGATCAATCGCTTTATCCAGACATCCTGCCTTGTGCGCGACAATCGCATGCATCAGCTCTGATTCAGCCAACGGATCATCTGCCTAATCTCTTTCTATGCTAGCATGAGGGGAAGGTGGTTTAGCCCTATTCTGAAGATACTCTTCCTGCATCATAATTTCCCGGGTCAGTTCCGCTGGATTGCTTCCCATTTGGCGACAGTCGGCTGTGATGTTGTTTTTCTAACGGAGGCTAATCTTGCCGATCCTCTGCCAGGGGTTCGTCATGTTGCTGTGCCTGTTAGCCATCCAATTTCACATAGCAGTATTGATGGACAACTAGCCTGTGCTAACAGGTTCCTTGAGTCAATGAAGACTCTCAAGGCTAGTGGATGGTGCCCAGATACTATTGTGAGCCATTCGGGTTGGGGATGTGGACTAGATGCGTCGCTTGTCTTTCCAAAGGCGAAGATAGTGTCTTACCTTGAGTGGTGGTTTTCTGATCAATGTAGTGATTATACCTTTGATCCTAATAGCCCTTGGTGGCAATATTCTGAAGATACTAGGTTTAAGTTGCGGCGACGTAATCTGAGCTTATCGCTTGAACTGGCCGAAGCAGACACGATTATTGCCCCTACGAACTGGCAGCGTTCCCAGCTGCCCATCTGCTTTCAGGATCGTTGCACCGTGATCCATGAGGGTGTCGATACCAACTATTTTGTGATGAATCCAAAATGGAGGCCCAGTGATCGCATTAGGATCACCTATGCTACGCGCGGTATGGAGCAGATGAGAGGATTTCCTCACTTTATTGAAGCTATAAGTGAAGTCCTTTCGGTCCGGAAAAATCTAGAAGTGGTGATTGCAGGCACAGATAAAGTCGCATACGGTTCCAAAGTCCCTAAAGAAGGTTCATTTGGAAAGTGGGCGCGGTCTATACTCAAGCCGTGGATCGAGCAAGGCGTCGTTAAATTTGTAGGGGCTCTTCCAAAACAGGCCTATGCAAGGCTATTGAAAAGCAGCCACGTACACTGCTACTTAACGCGACCGTTTGTCTTGAGCTGGAGCCTTCTCGATTCGATGGCCAGTGGCTGCCAAATTGTCTGCAGTGACGTTCCTCCAGTTCGCGAAGTGGCACATCCCGTTGCTTCTTTTTGGGCCGATCACACTATAAGATCTTCATTGGTGTCGGCTATATGCAAAGCTGCAGATTTGACAGAGCATCAGCGTTTCGCTAACGGTCTGTCCCAGCGTCACGTCATTCTTTCAGGCTACACGCGACAGCAAAGCCTGGTCTCTTGGCTCCGTGTGTTGCAAATCCCTGACGCAACTTGACCTCATTCAGGTTGTCTGGTAACCTTAGCGGGTGTCTCCTGGGGGCGAAGCCCTCAACCGAACTCAATGGCCTATTACGGCATTCCTTCGGCCGGGCTTTCGCTGACGGCTTCAACGGCATCCGATACGATCGCGATGGCCAATCAAGGTAGCAGCGTCAGCGCAGTCACAATTTTTGGT